>Ga0335069_10000490_pt1 | contig 66712 bp, 46 predicted proteins | sample Lox_Sample_11_FD_206714 | JGI IMG/M metagenome (GOLD analysis project Ga0335069, IMG submission 206714) | Soil microbial communities from Loxahatchee National Wildlife Refuge, Florida, United States - Lox_Sample_1.1 | ecosystem: Environmental > Terrestrial > Soil > Wetlands | place: USA...
GTCACCACACCGTATAATCCCCGTATAATCCCCGTATATTCAATTTGAATACACGGGGATTATACGGGGAGTATACGGCGATTATACGGTGTGGTGACGGTGTTATCAGGGGTAGCCTCTGTGGTGCCCAGTAAGTGCCTTTAGGGCAGTGACTTACGACGTGGCTATCCGGTTGGTTGTCCTACCGTGATTTGACGTATGGCAATCCCCTTTAATCCCCACGCTTGGGCTCTGCGAACCGTGGTAAGGACAAGGAACCGGATAGGCATGGATTATACTTGGCCGCACTTTCGGCGGCACGATTGCAACTGCGGCCTCTAGGCTGAATGGCAGCGCTCGGACAGGCCCTTTAGGGCCACCTGAACGGGCAGTGTAAGTGGCTTTCAGTCGGGGGTCCATCTGCAAGGCGGAGTCAAGACCCGTCGCCTGCCATCCCGGCCTCAGGCTGCCCCCGGGCATGAAGGTTTCGTTCCGGGCAGCCTTGGGCCGGTGGCGGACGCCGGCGATCGTCCAGCTAGAAGTGAAGGATCTCGTCGGGTTTGTTGTCTCTGACGGCACTTCCTCCATTGAGCGTGACCGAGGAGGCATCCGGGATGCCGAAGAGGACGGCGGTGCCCACCGCGTAGCCTCCCCCCATACCCGCACCACCGCCGGCGCCGCCAATCGCCTGGTTGCGGCTGACGGTGCTGCCGCGGATGGTAACGGCCGTGTTGGAGCCGATACAAGAAACGGGATACGGGTAGAACCCCACGCTCAGGCCGCCACCCACGCCAGCGCCCCCGAGAGCGCTGCCGCCGCTGGCGCCACCCGTAGCGACGTTATCAGAGAAGCGGCAGTTGACGATGGTCGCCGCGAGGCCGTTGTCAATCAGCATGCCGCCGCCCAGCGCGAGGCTGCCACCACTGCTGGGAAACTCGGGGGTGCCGGTGCTGCCGGCCACGCCGATCACTTGATTACCCATAAAGCTACTGTCCCGGACCTCGAGAGATCCTCCCCAACTGCTGAGGCCACCACCCTGGCTGATCGTGTCAAAACCGGGGGTGATGCCGGGTACCAGGATGCCTCCGACGGCACGATTGTCGCGGAAGGTACAACGCAGGATTGTCATGTTTCCCAAGGTGTCCACGGCCCCACTTTGCCCGTAGGACCAGCACCCAGCGCCGTACGCCACAGCCCGCTCCAGCAGCTCAGGAGTTGGTGCGGCGCCTCCCGCGGATGAGCCCCGAGCCTCATTGCCGATAAACGCGCAGTCCGAAATCGCCATGCTCGCTCCCGAACCATCGTCTGCGAGCCAGTCCGAATTCCAGACCGCACCATCCAACCCCGCCCCTCCCGGGCCGCTGCCGAGGGCCTTGTTATTCGCGAACAGACAGTTGGCAATAGCGGCGGTGGAGGAGAAACCGCTGTTCACGGGGGACTCCGAGCCGACGGCTCCGCCTTGCGCCTGGCCACCAATACCGCCGATGCCGCCGATGGCCTGATTGTCGGTGAAAATACTGTGGGCGATCGTCAAAATCGAGGCCTCCTCCGTATAGCCGTTACCGACAGCTCCGTCGCACGCGATGCCGCCGATGCCGTCGGGGCCGGCATCGCCCCCGATGGCCTGGTTATGGATGAACGTACACCGGAGAATGCTGAGTGCCGTGGTCGAAGCGAAGGGACCGCCAGTGGCAATGGCGCCTGAAACGCCGTAACTGCCATCCACACCTGGGTCGGCTGGGCCGCCGAGGGCCTGGTTGTCGGTGAACGTGCTGTCCGTGACGAGTGCGGTATTCAAGTTGTCAATCGCCCCACCGCTGCCCATGCCATCAATCATGTATAAGCTCGGTTGGCGGATCCGACCGCCGATCGCCGTGTTGCCGGTGAACCAGCAGTTCTTGACCGTCAGCGTGCCATTGTTCTGACTGCTGATGGCGCCGCCAGAAGCCGATCCGGCGCCATTCATTGCGCCCTCGGGGTTCGCGCTGGCTCCGCCTGTCGCTTGATTGCCGCGGAACACAACGGAGTCACAGGTGGCGGTGCCGTCGCTCCAAATGGCGCCGCCGAGGCCCAAGCCGCCGAGATCGCCGGCGCCGTCACCACCGACCACCTGGTTGCCGCGAAGCACAGAGTTCTTCACGGTTAAGGAAGCGCCCGCCGCGTTCAGAATGGCGCCGCCGCAAGCATCCTGGCCGTTGTCTCCGATCACCAGCCCATTGGCCAGGGTCAGATTCTCCAACGTGAGGGCTGCCCCCGCCGCCAGGTCGAACAGGCGGAAAGCGGGCGTGCCCGCCGCGGTGCTGCGGGTGATGGTCGCGCCATTGCCCTGGATGGTAAGGCTGTTATTGGCCGCAACCACTGGCAGCCCGGTGGGCCCGTCGGTGGTGTTGTTCACCGCTGTCAGGGTGAAGGTCTTGCCGGGCGCCAGGTTAATGGTGTTGACCCCGCCGGCGTGGTTGGCTGCATTGATGGCAGCAATCAAGTCGGAGACCTTGTTAACGTTCCAGTTCCCCGCAGCCGCTGGCTCGGGAACCCCAATAACGGCCACTGCCGCTAGCGCGAGCAGAGCCATATCCGTCATTCGTCGCTGTGTCTTCATGTTCTGTGTTCCTTTCTTGTTCTTGGCCCGGTAGCAGCCACCAAGCCGCTGATTATTGCTCCTATCGTTACCCTGCTTCCGCGAGCGTTTGCCGGCAGCCAAGGCGGGGACTAGAAGTGGAAGGCGTTGTCCGGCCGGTTGTGGCTGACCACACTTCCTCCATTGAGCGTGACCGAGGAAGTATCTGGAATGCCGAAGAGCACGCCGGTGCCCACCGCGTAGCCTCCGCCTTTGCCTTCGCCGCCGCCAGCGCCGCCGATCGCCTGATTGTGGGTGATCATCGTGCCGTTGATGGCAACGGTTGAGCTTGGGCCAATAGCCGCGCCGTACGGGACAAGCTCAACGTCGAGGCCGCCTCCCAGGCCAGTGCCGCCAGGGGCGCCACTACCGCCGGCCCCACCCACGACGCTGTTGTTACAGATCAAGCAGTTGAGAATAGTTGCCGGCAGGCCACTATCGACCTCGATCCCACCGCCTAAGGCGGCACTGCCAGGGACGCCTGTCTCACCGGCGGCCCCGATGGCTTGATTGCCCACGAAGCTGCTAGCGGCAACATACAAGGTGCCAGCCCAGCTACTCAGCCCGCCGCCGATACTCGCGGTATTCCAGTTGGGAGTGGCACCAGGAGCCAGTGAGCCGCCGATCGCCCGGTTGTTCAGGAAAGTCGAACCCCGAATCGTCGTGTTACCAGACGTGTCGACAGCGCCACTCTGCGCGAAGGCAGGAGCACCGTTAAGGTCGCCGTCGCCGCCGGCTGCACCGAGAGCCGCATTGCCGCTGAAAGTAGAGTCTGAGATCGTCAGGGTTGCACCGGTTCCGCCGTCTTCATTCCAGTCGATGTTGAAGATGGCACCGCCTTGACCAGCCCCACCCGCGCCGCGCCCAACGGCTTGGTTGCCGGTGAAGGTAGAGCGGGCGATGGTCACGGTGCTGGGGTTGCTGCTGGCGAAGCCCGGGGGGGGAGACTCCGCAAGGATGGCACCGCCTTGACCCCAGCCGCCGAGAGGACCATTACCGCCGATGGCCTGGTTGGCCGCGAACGTGCAGTCGGTAATGGTCATCGTTGAGTAATCCCAAGTATAACCGGTGGCAATCGCCCCACCCGCAGAGGTGCCGCCGAAATTGGGGGTCCCCGTGTAGGCGCCGGCGTCCGTGCTGATGGCTAGATTGCGGCTGAACGTACAGTGCTCAATCGTCATCACGGTGCTGGAAGTGTGACGGCTGTTACTGGCCACCGCACCTCCCATACCACCCTCGCCGTCGACGCCCGGGTCCGCGGCGCCGCCGACAGCGTCGTTGTCGCTGAAGGTACTGTCGGTGACTACGGCGGTGTTCCAATTGGCTACGGCTCCGCCGACGCCGATACCGTCGTTCTCGACGCTCGGGGAGTGGCGGAGTCCGCCGATGGCTTGGTTGCGTGAGAACCGGCAGTTGGTCGCCGTGAGGGTTCCGAGGATTCCATTGCCAACCGCTCCGCCAAAGGCTTGGCCCCCGTGCCCTATCCCCTCCGGATTGGTCGTGGCGCCGCCGATGGCCTGATTGCCAGTGAAGGTGTCGCGGTCGAGGTTGGCGGTTCCCTCGTTCTCGATGGCGCCCCCGTGGCCCAGACCGCCGAGACTGCCGCCGCCATCGCCGCCCACGACCTGGTTGGCCGTGAACATGGTGTAGTTGGCCGTCAACGAGCCGCTGGCCTCGATGAGGACAGCTCCCCCGTCGGCCTCCGTGCCGGGGTCCCCGACCACGAGGCCATTGACGAGACTCAGTTGGGTCAGGGTGAGCGACGCGCCCGCGGCCACGTTGAACAGGCGGAACGCGGGCGTTCCTGGTGCCGTGCTCCGCGCGATAGCAGCGCCGTTGCCGCGGATGGTCAGTTTGTTCTTGGCCATGATCACCGGCAACCCGTTAGGTCCGTCGGTAGTGTTATTCACCGCCGTCAGGGTGAAGGTCATTCCGGGCGCCAGGGTGATGGTGTTCACCCCGCCGGCCCGGTTGGCCGCGTTGATGGCCCCGATTAAGGCAGGGACGTTGTTAACGTTCCAGTTCCCTGCCGCCGCTGGCGGGGGACCTGTCAGGAGGGCCACGGTCGCGACAGCGAGCACGGCTCCGTGCTTGATGACTAGCTGATTCTTCATGTTCTGTGTTCCTTTCTTTTTCTCGCCCGGGTGAGAGGCACCCGGGCTTTAGTCGTCGGTTTCGTCGCTATTCCACTTTCCGCCCGCCTGCGCCGGCGGTGGAGGGGAGGCCTAGAATTGGTGGGCGTTGTCCGGTTGGTTGTGGTTGACGACACTGCCTCCATTGAGCGTGACCGAGGAAGTATCCGGAAAGCCGAAGAGTATGCCCCAGTCAACCGCGTAGCCTCCGCCCATGCCTGCGCCGCCATTGGAACCGCCCATAGCCTGATTACGGCTGATGGTCGTGCCCGTAAGGGTCACCGTTGAGCCGGTAAAGGGGAATGGGTTGGCCGGGCTTGGGTAGAATCCCACCGCGAGACCGCCGCCAATTCCAGCGGCGCCCGGAATGGCCCCGCCGCCTGCTCCTCCCACGGCCCCGTTGTTCTGGAGCGAGCAATTGACAATACTGGCTGTCATGCCGCTTTGGACACAGAGCCCTCCACCCACGCCGAAACCCGCTGGCCCGCCAAGGCTGACATCGCCGCCAATCACCTGATTGCCGGCGAAACGGCTATCGCGGATGTCGAGAGGCCCCAAACCACAGTTGAGACCGCCACCATAGGCAGCCGTGAAATAACCCGGGGTAGCCGAGGGTGCCCAGGCGCCCCCAACGGCCCTGTTATTCAGGAAGGTCGAACTGCGGATGATCGCACTTCCTGCAGTATCCACGCCCCCCCCCGACGCGTAACTGGCGGTGTTGATGAGGTCGCCGCCGGGTGAAGCGATAGCCGCGTTGCCAACAAACCAGGAATTGGAGATGACCAGGATCGCTCCCGAACCGTCCTCCGTCATCCAATCATTGTTCAGAATGGCGCCGGCGTAGGCATTGGCCCCAACGCCCTGGCCCAGGGCCTTGTTGTCAGTGAAGACACTATTCGCGGTGATCAATATGCTTTGATGGCCATTCGTCAAACTCGGCTGGTCGAGAAGTGCCAGCGGTGGCTCCTGGTTGATAACCCCGCCTTCTCCCACACCATTGCCGCCTGTGCCCCCGACGGCCTGGTTGTCGGTGAAAATGCAGTCGGTGATGGTTGTCTCGGAATTCATCTGCGCAAAGCCGGTGTGCAGAGCTCCGCCAATCCCGGCGCCACCAAGGTTTTCTGTAACGGAATCCGCGCCCATGGCGCGATTGTGGTTGAAGGTGCAATGCCGAATCGTGCACACGGGGCTCAAAGCCCAGGGAGTGCCAATGCTGACCGCGCCCCCGATGCCATAACCGCCTTCCACACCCGGCTCCACCGCTGCCCCAATTGCCTGATTATCCGTGAACACGGTGTCGGTGATTACGGCGTTACCCCAGATATCCAACGCCCCGCCACCGCCCGCGTTGTACAGCGGGTTCGGATAATGCCGGAAGCCTCCGGTGGCTTTGTTGCCAACAAACGAACAGCTTTTGACGGAAAGGCTTCCGTCGTTCCCACTGCTGACAGCCCCGCCTAAAGCAACGCCGGCGAATTCTCCTTCAGGGCTCGTGGTCGCGCCGCCCGTCGCTTGATTACCTCGGAAGACGACGCTATCCAGGTTGGCGATGCCGTCACTCCGAATAGCCCCGCCAAAGCCTTGCCCGCCAAGGCCTCCTGCACCGTCACCGCCGACGACCTGGTTGTTGAGAAGGATGGAGCACTTCACCGTCAAGGTTGCCCCGGTGGAAGCGAGAATCGCCCCACCCTGGGCATCCATGCCCGTACCGGCGATGATCAACCCATTGGCCAGGGTCACGTTTTGCAGGGTCAAGGCCGCCCCGGGCGCCACATCGAAGAGGCGGAAAGCGGGCGTGCCCGCCGCCGATTTGCGCGCAATGGTGGCGCCGTTGCCGCGAAGGGTCAGTTTGTTGTTGGCAGCAATGACGGGCAACCCGTTAGGACCGTCGGCGGTGTTATTCACCGCTGTCAGGGTGAACGTCCCGCCGGGTGCCAGGGTGATGGTGTTGACCCCGCCGGCGTGGTTGGCCGCGTTGATGGCCCCGATTAAGGCGGGGACACTGTTAACGTTCCAGTTCCCTGCCGCCGCTGGCGGGGGAACTGTGACGAGGGCCACGGCCGCGACAGCGAGCACGGCCCCGTGCCTTACTCTTGCGTGATATTTCATAGTCTGTGTTCCTTTCTTCTTCTGGCCTAGGTAATGGGCACGCAGGCCCTTATTATTTGTTCGTTTGGTTCGCTGGCTCCTCCGGGGTCAGCCACCAGGCTGCCCGCGCAGGCCAACTGTTCATGCAATAGAGCGCCACGAGACGCTGATTTGCTTCACGGCTGCTCCAAGGAGATTGAACATGAGGGAACAGAGAAGGCAGAGGCGCTGAGGCGGAAGCGACGCGGCCTTCAACATGCTCGCGAACTCACCCATGGTTGCGCGATCTGGCTTGCTCCCCGGCAGGCTGCGGCAGGCTCCGTCGCCTGCGTTGTCTCCGGTTCGGGGCCAGGCCGCCGCTACTCGACGGTCAGGGCGATGAGAAACGGGGCGCACCTGGTTCCCGTTGAAGTGAAATCAAAGCTCTCGACTTCGACCTCCGGTCGTGGATTGTCCCAAGTGCGCTTGAACAGGCGCAGAAACGCATCCCGTGCAGGAGCCTGCGGGTTCGGCCCGGTCCATGCAACAGTCGCCCGGGTTGCCTCCTTGCCTCCCGTCCAGTGCCACCAGTTCCGCACGTCTTCGCCATACAGAATCGGCATTTCCAATTGCCGGCCATCGGCATAGTGCAGGATATAGGCGCCGATCTTTGTCGCTTCCTCGTCGTCCCACCCGGTGCCGTGCAAGACGTGCAGCCGAGCGAACTTGCGGTGGAGGGGAATGCCGGTCACCGACGCGGGCCTGGCGGGAAGACCGATCAGGCCCCGAATGTCGAACTGTGCGCCGGCGAAGGTCTGGATGCCTGTGGGTAGAGCGGCCAAGTTGTTCTGGAGGACACCGCCCTGCCTGGGCTGCATCCAGTTGTCATTGTAGAAGCGGGTGAGATCAACCAGGTTGGTTCCGGCCTGGGGGCTGCGCGGAGGGATGCCGAGCGCCAGGCAGCGGTCGTCCAGTGCTTCGTCCAGGCGGTTCATTCGCGTCAGCAGGGCGCTACGCCCCAGCCGCGCCTCGGCCAGGATTAGGGCGCACGCGTTGGTATCGGCACTGGCCCACTTGATGGCTTCGGTGAAGGTCGCCAGGGCGACCTGGGGCTGGTGGGCCTTGTCCAGCAGTCTCGCCTTGTCACAACCAAGACTAGCCCTTTCCGGGAGGTTATTCGTCTGGGCTTCCAACCAGCCGAGGGCTTTGTCGGCCAGCGTCAGCGCCCGGGTGAGGTCCTTGGCCGGCAGGCGGTGGCTGTCGGCCACGAGCTTGAACAACCGCCGGTAGGCGAGAATTAAGCCCTGCCCGTATTCGCCTCGGTCCGGGAATTGGGCTGCGGCGCTCTCATAGAGCGCCACGGCGTCGAGGAAGGCTTCCTGGGCATCCGCATGCTGTTGACGCTCTTGCAGCCGCACGCCCTGGCGGCTCGATTCTCCGGCCAGTTCGATCAGGTGCTCGAAATCCGCACGTTGGGCCGCCACTTCGCGTTCGTCAGCCGCTCGCCAGAATTCCACCTCGCCATCCATCCGGCCCGTGGCGAGGGTGCGGCCATCGGGCGAGAGGGCCAGCATGCAAACGAGGCGTTGGCTCGTCCGCAACGTGGCGCGTTGCTGCCTGTGGGCCGTGTCCCAGAGCGTGACGGAACCCTCGTCGTTGCCCGAGAACAGCGTCTTGCCATCCGGCGAAAACGCCATAGCCCAGGCCAACCCCACGTGTCCTGACATCTCGGCCTTTTTGCGGCAGGTAATGGGGTCCCACAGGGCCACACTGCCACCGACCATCCCGGAGGCCAGCGTTTCGCCATCGCGCGAAAACGCCACACACGTAACCCCGCCCGGCAAGAGGGCGCGCTTTTGACCCGACGCCGCTTCCCACAGCACTGCTTCTCCCTCCCCGCAGCCGCCGTCATCCCCACCCGCAGAGGCCAGGCAGGCGCCGTCTGGGGAAAAGGCGAGTGACCAGACCCACTTGCTTGGGTGGCCATCGAGCACGGCTCGCTTCCGCCCAGATGCGATATCCCACAGGATAACCGTTCCATCCTTGCTCCCCGAGGCCATGCTCCTGCCGTCCGGAGAGAAGGCCACCGCGATTACCCACTCGCTGTGGCCTTCAAACGCAGCCCGGGGTTGCCAGGTGGCGACGTTCCACAGCCCCACGCCGTTGGCGGCGCCGCTCGCCACCGTCTTCCCGTCGGACGAGAATCCAGTCATGAGGCCGGTGCCGTAAATTGTTGCCAGCACCTGTCCGGTGGCCACCTCCGCCACCGTGGTTGGTCCAAGGTCAGTAGTCCAGGCCACCAATTTGCCATCGGGAGAAAACGCCATGCGCCACACCCTCTTCTGCTGCTGTTTGCCCGGCGGCAAGTCCACCGGAGCCCTCGGGTCCCAGACCTTGATCGTCCGATCGAGGCTGCCCGAGGCGAGGCGACTGCCATCCGGGGAAAAGGCTAGCGCAGCAACTCTCCCGCTGTGCCCGTACCGCCGCGTTTGCCCCGAGGTTAAGTCCCAGACCTCGAGCGTCCCGTCCCCATGACCCAAGGCCAGGCGTGTTCCGTCCGGAGAGAGGGTGAGCTTTTCCAGATTCATATTGCTCGCCCGCTCCATCGCCGGCTTTTCCTGTCCCGTAGTGAGGTCCCAGAATTTGAGCGTCTCGTTGTTCCCACCGCTAACCAGGGCCTTGCCGTCGGGAAAGAAGGCGAGGCACCTAATCCACCAGCGATGCCCGGCAAGAGTCTGCCGCAGTCGGCCCGTTGCCAGTTCATAAACCTTGATCGTCCCGTAGTCGCTGGCCGCGAGCAGCTTGCTGTCAGCACTGAACGCGAGGGCCGAAGACAACCCCGGGTGCTCCCAGGCCGGTCCGGCAGCTTCGCCGGTGTGCGCGTTCCAGACTCTGACCCATCCGTCTCGCCCCCCGGAAGCCAGCCACCGCGAATCTGGTGAAAATGCCAGGCTGAGTATGGAGGCCTTATGTGCCGCGATGTTGGCGCTCTCGGTCCGGGTGCCCACGTCCCAGACCACGATGGTCCCGTTTGTGCCTCCCCAAGCCGACAGCCTCGCGTCGCGGGAGAACTCGATGCAGCGCATCCCGGTCCGTACCTTGCCCAAGAACTCTTGCTCCATTGCCCCGCTGAGCCTACACGACCTTATCGTTCCGTCCGAGTCGGCTGAAACCAGCGCGGTGCCGCTGGGCGAGAAGGCCAGGGCTTGGGCGTGTTGCCCGCTCCCACGAAGCGTGGCGAGCAGGCCGCGATGGCATTGGCGCCAGAGGTAGTACCACTCGAACCCGCGCAGGTCCTCCTCACCCTCTTTGGGGCGCTGTCCCTCCAGCAGGCTCAACCCCAGCCCAAACTGACCGTTGGCCAACTCCTGCTGGACGAGACCGATCTGGGCTACATACAGGTTGAAGCGCGCGACTTCTTTTTCCTTGGTGGCTTGCCTGGCGTGGGTATTTGCCCGTTCCTGCTCCGCTTCGGCTCGCTGCCGCAACTGGCTCTGCAAGCGTTCAGCGCGCGTGGCGCGTACCGCCTGCCAGGCGCTCACCGCTGCGCCGGCCGCCAACAGCAGTACCAGGGCCGTGGCCATGGCGAGGCCCGTTTTGTGGCGATGGACAAACTTGCCCGCGCGGTAGAGCGTGCTGGGGGCTGCCGCGCTAACGGGTTCAAGGTTCAGATGATGCTCGACGTCCTGAGCCAGCGCGTTGGCGGTCTCATAGCGGCGCCCGCGCTCCTTCTCCAGGCACTTCATCACAATCCAATCCAGGTCCCCACGCACTAGTCGGCTGAGCGCAGCCGGTTCCGCCTGGCGTTGCTTCGCCACGGTCGTGCGCTTCGCTTCGTCAAGGCGGCTGATTCGGGTTGAGGGTTTGGGCGGCTCGGTTTCCCGGATGAGGCGGCGGATTTCGTCCAGCGCCGCGTTCCGCAGGGCCTCAGCGTCGAACGGGGTGACGCCGGTGAGCAGTTCGTAGAGCAGCACGCCCAGCGCGTAGATGTCGGACCGGGTGTCAATGTCCACGCCACTCAGGTCGGCCTGCTCGGGACTCATATAGGCGGGCGTGCCGACCATGTGCAGGAAGCCGGTGAAGAGCGTTTTATCCGTCAGCTTCCGGCCCAGGGCCTTGGCGACGCCGAAATCAATCACCTTGGGCACCGGCTTGCCGTCAATGAGCGTGACCAGGATATTCGACGGCTTGAGGTCGCGGTGGATGATCCCTTTTTGGTGCGCGTGCTGGACGGCGTGGCAGACCTGGATAAACAACTGCAAGCGCTCGGCCGTGGCCAGGTTCCGTTGGTCGCAGAAGTCCGTGATGGCAATGCCCCGCACCAGTTCCATGACGAAATAGGGGCGGCCTGTCTCGGTGACGCCTCCGTCGAAGACCTGGGCGATGTTGGGGTGGTCCATGAGGGCGAGCGCCTGCCGTTCCGCCTCGAACCGGGCAACGACTTCCCGCGTGTCCATGCCCGCCTTGATGATCTTAAGCGCCACCTGGCGTTGCACCGGCTCGAGTTGCTCGGCCATATACACCACGCCAAAGGCCCCCTCGCCGATCTCCTGCAGTAGCTTGTAGCGCCCAATCCGCGCACCGGGGCCTTCGGTGCTGAAGCCAGGCTCCAGAGGCGCCTGGGTGTCAGTGGCCCCGGCGTGTGCGATTTCCGAAGGCGCCGGCTTTACGGGTGTTTCCAGGAAGTCCCCCGCCTGCTGGTTGGCTGCCAGCAGACGTTCCGCTTCAGCCCGCAGTTCCCGATCCTCCCCGCAAGCCTGGGCAAGATAGGCCGCTCGCTCCGTCGGGTCGGCCCTGGCCGCAGCCTCGGCCAGGACCTGCTCCAAGCGCTTGAAATCAAGACTCATAATCGTCCGGCTCGCCACTCATCAGAGCGATGCGAGCCGCCAGTTTGCTTCACACAAACCGATTACTGATCACTGATTACTGGTTACCGCTGACTGCTTTCCGGTTTGCCCCTTCCTGCTCAGGCTTTTGTCCCCTCCGCCCAGCTCCGGCAGCCGGATGCGCGCGTAAAGCCAGGAACGGGCCAGCAGCCAGAGCCGGTCGGCAGTGCTACGGGAGATCCCGAGCTGTTCGGCCGCCTCGGCTTGGGTTAACCCCGTGAAAAACCTAAGTTCGACCAGTTGGACGGCCGATGGATGATGCTTGGCCAGTTCACTCAGACCTTCGTCCAGCGCCAGCAACTCCTCATCCGGCAGGGGTGAGATCAACTGGGTGTGTTCGAGCGGCACCCGGTCGCCGCCTTCGAGCGCCCGGCGTCGCTGCTTACGGCGCGCGTTCTCGATGAGGATACGCCGCATGGCTTGCGCCGCCGCATGGAAGAACTCGGCGCGGCTGTGCCACTGGTGTTCGTTGTGTCCGGCGATCCGCAGCCAGGCCTCGTGGACCAGCGAAGTCGCTTGCAAGGTCTGGCCGGGCTTTTCGTGAGCCAGCCTGACCGCCGCGAGCTTGCGCAGATCATTATAGACCAGTGGTAAGAGCTCCTCAGCGGCCCTCAGGTCGCCTTGCTCAACGGCTTCGAGCATGCGCGTGACCTCATTCACCCTTTTGCTTTTACCTCAAACCGATCGGGAAGAAAAGCTCGAAAGCACCGGCGGCCACGGGCGGTGGGACTCCAGGCCAGTCCACAGCTTTATGTCACAGAAATGGTCCAAGTGGACCAAGCTGTGCAGCCGTCGAACCAAGGACTTGAACCATTCATGCGCTTGAACCCGCCTTATCTTGGTTCACTCGCCTTGGCTGTTGATGAGGTCCCGGACCAAGTCGTGCCACTGTTGCAGTTGAACTTCGGTACTGCCGCAAGACAAAATGGACCGCAGGCGACGCTCGCTAAACGACTGAATTTCCAACGGTGCTGGCGGATGGATCAGGCCATCCTGAACCTCATTCGGCAACTGCAGCAGGTCCAAGATCTGTGTGACTCGAGCCCGCGAAAAACCTTCTCTTGCCGCGATTCTGGCCTGTGTGAGCCGGTTGTCCGCCTCGAATTGTTTTCGCCAGAGGACGGCCAACTGATATGGATGTATCCGGTCAGAGGGAGGCGGGCTCGTTGGCAGTGCCGGCTTTCCCAACTGGGCGGTGACACACTTGGGAAAGGGATCGGATTGACGATGAAAGGCGTAGCGCCCCATCTTGCGAACGGAATCCTGAGGGTCGCGGTCAAATCCCAGGAAGTTCGGGTTTTGCCCGCGCCAGCGGAGCCAATTTGCCTCAGGAGTTGCTCAAGGGTAGAGTCGCGACCGGTGGGCTGGCATTGCCGATTGCGTCCATGTTTAGAAGAACTTGCCGTGCCGGTGTCGAAGACTGATAGTATGGCAAAATGAACCCGACGCAGAGGCCAGCCCCACGCCCCCGCCTCGCGTCGAACGCCTCAAAAAGCAAGCCCGCCTCGGCAACCCTCAACAAGGCCTCCCGGCCCACTCGCTCCATTGACATTCTCAATTTCCTTCTGATCTGGATCACCCTGGTGCTGGCGTTGTCCTGGCCCTTCCAGCTCTTCCTCTTTTCCTACATCGTGCTCGGGCCGTGGCACTACCTCACGGAAATCAATTGGCTGGACAAGCAGAAGTACTTCCTGCCCTCGAAGGACACCCGCCTGTTCGTCTGGAGCATGGCGGCGCTGGTGTTGCTGCTGACGGCGGGCACGCTCTTCCCGGCTACCGGCTCTTGGGACTGGGCCAAGCCCATGTACCATGCCGTCTATGGTTCACCCGGCAATCCAGTCGCACAAATGGTCAAATGGAGCTGGTCGCTGATGCTGATCGCGTTCGTAACGGCGGCGGCCTGGTTGTTTACGGAGCGCTGGGCCTTGCGAGCGCCCATCATCATGTTCTGCTTGCTCAGTTCGCTCTTTTTTTACCGGGTGCCAGCGGCGGGCGTCGTGTTTGGCCTGTTGCTGCCCACCATCGTCCATGTGTTCTTATTCACCATGCTGTTCATGTGGTATGGCACACTGAAATCGCGAAGCGGCTGGGGCTATGTGAACCTGGCCTCCATGGTTCTGGCGGTGCTGGTCATTGCCTTTCGGCCCGTAGGCCCGGAGTCGCGCTACCTGAGCAATTCAGTGGTTGAACTCACCTTGGCCAGCGCCTTCCATCAGATCAATTACGTGATCAACCATTGGTTCGGCGCCATGAGCGATGGCAGAGCGGACCTGGCTTCCCCCGCCTTTTTCAAAGTGCAGTCGTTCCTCGCATTTGCCTATACCTATCACTACCTGAACTGGTTTTCTAAAACCTCCATCATCAAATGGCATCAGGTTGAAAGAGGGAAGTTCGTGTTCTCCGGGGTGCTATGGGCGGTCTCACTCGCCTTGTATAAAGTGGATTACCGCCTGGGCTTTGCCGCCGTCTCGGTGTTAAGCCTGCTGCACGTCGTGCTCGAATTCCCATTAAACTTCGTCTCGGCACGGGGTATCCTGGGCGCTGTGATGCCCAGACCTAAGCCGGCGTGAGGGGCACCGGCCCTTAACCCGGACATTTCACGCTCCGCACGATCCCCTGACAGGGTGTAGCCGCCGACGTCAGTCGGCGCATTCTCCCGGCAGCGCAGATGGCGCCGACTGACGTCGGCAGCTACTTGTGCGTGAGATAAGCGGGCTAAGCCTCTCGAGTCAGCGCTCATCACGGGCACGTTGAAAATGGCGGAATCCGGCCATCACCCATACCCCAGCGCCTGCCAAAAGCAGACCAGGCAGGCAAAACAGTTCTCCGGTTGTGACTGCCCTCTCACTTATGACGACAAGCCTGGAGTTGCAGTCTGACCACGCCTTGGAGGCCATCGCCGGGCTTGATCCGCTTGCCGTACCCGTACTGCCCGTCGTACTCGTTAATCCCACCGGGCGAGCCGTCAAAGTGATTCATAATCACCAGGGCGAGTGCATCCACTCCCATGGTGGCCCTTCGGTGTCTGCTTTTGGGGCATCCGCGACACGGATGCCCTTTTTGCTTCCAGCAATCCCCGCCCCGTGGCTATTGGGCCACAACAATGGGCGCTCGCCTTCTGAGGTTAATCTCCGTGGCCCTCGAATTGCTACCGTGTGGGTGTCTGAACTTGCGTCCTTAGCATGAGATTGAGTCGGGCTACCGAACTGATCACGGCGTGTGCCGAGCAAATGAATGCCCGGTATGAGGGCGTAGTGTTTGACGAATGGGCTGTGCTCTCCCTGGGAACACACCGTGCCCGCTTGCACTACTACGTTGGGCCTTGTAAGAAGGGCTTTCGGAAGAACTTGCTGGCTGACCCTGCCGCCCTGTGCGCGGACCTGGCCCTTCCCGACTACGGAGTCGGTGATTTCAAACTGGCGCTCACCGGCGTGTCTCCGCCGTTCGCCGGATTCATGGTGCTCGGGCGAGGCCGTTACCTGGTCTGCAATAATACTGTCCAGAAGCTGGACAGCCTTACCAGCAGTCCCCGCTGGCTGGTGAGCCAGGTGCCCTTTATTCAATTGAGCGAGCGGTTCCGGGCGAGCCCGCTCGAGTTGGATGTCAGCCTCTCGGGTTGATGCACCAGGTGCCTGGGCGAAAGATTCCGGCGTGGTTAGTAGCGTAAGCCTCCGGCTTGCGCCCGTCCCGGCAACCCTCTGGGTTGCCGCGCACCACGCGTCACCGGAACAACCCAGAGGGTTGTTGGTACTACCGCAAGTCGGAGGCTTACGCTGGCTGAGCAGTCAGCCGGCGTAGGCCCTGCTGCCTACCCGCTTACGGCAGCGGCCGCGCCCGGTAGAACCGCAGCGGCAGGTCCAAGCTGCCTGCACCTGGATCCGTAAACGTGAAGGGCGAAGTATTGGTTTCGAGCGGGGTCCAGTCGGAGAGGTTGGTCGAGGCCTCGATCACGTAATTGCTGCCGGGCTCCCCGGCCACACCTACCTGGAACCCGCCCTCCTCCGTGAGCGAGGGCGACACCAGGATCGGTGATGGCACCAGCACCGTGAGTAGCGCCAGGGAACTCGTGATCGAGCCGCCGATGTTGCTGACGACGACTGAGTATCCGCCCGCCTGGGCCGCTTGCACGCCGCTCAGGCTAAGCAGCGGCGAGTCGGGCACGGCCAGCAGGTTGGTTTGGTTGAAGTACCACTGGTAGTCGAGCGGCGCCTGGCTGGTCGCCTGCACGCTGAAGCTGGCGCTGCCGCCGGCGAGCACCGTCTGGTTCGACGGCTGCATAGTGATGTCCGGCGCCGTGACAACGGTGAGCACGGCGTTGGAACTGGGCGCTGCCCCATAGTTGTTGAACACCACGACCGAATACGTGCCCGCGTTCGTCGGGTCGGCGCTCGACAGGCCGTAACTGCTGCCGGTGGCCCCGTCAATCGGCCCGCTGTTGAACTGCCATTGGTAGGTGAACGGCGGTGTGCCGCCCGCCACTACCGTGAACACGAATGGCGCCGCCACGCCCACGGTCTGGTCCAGCGGTTGCTGCGTGATCACCGGCCCCGAGAGCACGGTGAGCAGGGCGTTCGAGCTCGTCGCGGCCCCCAGGCTGTTCGTGACGATGACGGAATACTGTCCCGCGTCGTCGAATTGCACGGCGGCCAGGTTGAGCGCCGAAGCTGTGGCGCCGGCGAGATTCGTGCCGTCAAGCTGCCATTGGTAGCTGAGAGGCTGGGCGCCCGCGGCCATAGCAACATACAGGACATTCGTGCCCGCAGGGACAGTCCGGCTCGGCGGTTGCACGGTCAGCACTGGGCTGCCGGAGCCCTCGACCGCAAGGCTGTGCGATGCTCCTCCCGACACGGCAATAGCGTTGGTCAGGCAGGGCGGGATGATGGATTGCCCGGCGTTTACGGCGCTGCCCGCGTTGGTCAGGCCGGCACCCCAGGCGACAAGGGTGCCGTCGCACTTGAGGGCCAGTCCGTTGTACCGCCCCGCAGCTATCGCCACGACGTTGCTTAGGCCCGCGGGCGGAGTCGTTTGGCCATAGGTATTGTCGCCCCAGCCGACTACCGTCCCGTCGCTTAGCAGGGCGAGGCTGAAATAACCGCCTGCCGCGATCATCACTGCGTTGCTCACGCTGGCGGGCACGACGCACTGGCCATATTGCGGACTTACGCCGCTGTTGGTCGTGCCGGCACCCCAGGCCGTTACCGTGCCATCCGCGCTCAGCGCGAGGCTGTGGTAGGTGCCGGCCGAGACGGCCACCACGTTGCTCAAACCGCTCGGGACGATGGCTTGCCCGTAATCAGGGCTGATGCCGCTGCCCGTGGTGCCGGAGCCCCAGGCCACGACCGTGCCGTCAGACTTCGCCGCCAGGCTGTGGGACGCGCCGGCGGCAATGTCCACGACATTGCTTAGCCCGGCCGGAACAATGGACTGGCCGTATTGGGGAGCGACACCCGTATTGGTCGTGCCCGCGCCCCAAGCCACCACGGTGCCATCCGAGATCAGGGCGAGGCTATGGTAATAGCCGGCGGCCACGCTGACGGCATTGCTCAGGTTGGCGGGCACAATCGCCTGGCCCACGTACGGGACGCTGCCCTTGTTAGTCTGGCCGGCGCCCCAGGCGGCGACGGTGCCGTCGCCCAGCAGGGCCAGGCTGTGGAAAAGGCCGCCCGCCACTGCGGTAACATTGCTCAAGCCTGCCGGCACAATGCATTGACCGTAGTTCGGCGCCGTCCCCGGGTTATTCGTTCCCGCCCCCCAGGCCAGCAGCGGCCACAAGGTCACCAGCGCATTGCTGCTGGTCGCAGAACCGTAGGCGTTGGTCGCCACGACTGAATACGCGCCCTGATCCCAGGTCTGGACATTCGAGATCGTCAGGCTGGCCGTGGCCGACCCGATGAATTCGCCGCCGTCCGCCAGGTTATTCGTGCCCAGGCGCCATTGGTAGAAAATCGGTTGCGGCCCGAGCAGCGTGACATTCAGCACGACGATGGAGCCCGCCGGCACAGCCTGGCCGACCGGTTGCATGGCGACGACCGGCGCGTAGGCGGCAGTCAGCACGGCGTTGGAGCTCAGGACGGAGCCGTTGAGGTTGCTGACGGTAACCGTGTAGGTGCCCACGTCCTGCACCTGCGCGCTCGAGATTCTCAGCACCGTGCTGCCCTGACCGCTGAGGGTGCCGCCGTTGGTCAGCACGACGCCGTTCTTCGCCCACGAATAGCTCAGGGGAGGGGTCCCCGCGGCGCCGACCCCGAAGGCAGCGGGCGCACCGGCGGCAACCGTCACGCTCTGGGGCTGATTGGTAATGAAAGGATCCATGGCCGTGAGCACCGCGTTGGAGCTGGTCACTGTCCCGTACAGATTGGTCACCACCACGGCATAGCTGCCCGAATTGGTCGGGCTGGCGGCAACCGTCAGCGTGCTGGCGGTTGCGCCCGAGAGCGCTGCGCCGTTGAAGGTCCACTTGTAGCTGAACGGCGTGCTGCCCGAGACTCCCACACTGAAGGACGCCGGCATGCCCACGCCGGTAACCACATTCGTAGGCTGTGCCGTAATCACCGGCGGCGCATGGACCGTCAGCACAGCGGTGGCGCTATTGGTCGAGCCATACGAATTGGTGACGGTCACCGTATAGCTGCCCGCATTTGCAAGCTGCGCGTTATACCGGATGAGGGTGCTGGTGGTCGCGCCCACGAGATTGGTTCCATTAAAGTGCCACTGGTAATAAAGCGGCGTGGCGCCCGAGACCCCCACCGTGAAGGTCACATTGCTCCCGGCCAGCACCGTCTGGGTGGCCGGCTGATTGGTGATGCTGGGCACGCCCACGCCGATGACGAACGTCTGCATGAACGCGCTCAGGTTCCCGGCCGACACGTCCGAGTCGCCGCCCGACCAGTTGGTGTTGCCGTATTGCCAGATTTGCCAGGTTGACCACGGGTAGCTGCTGGAGGGCCCGCTATCCGTCAGGGGGTGTGGCGTTCCGCAGATGCTGCCGCTTGAGTTGCAATACGGATAGGCTGCGATCCAGTCCGGCCAGATCGTCACGGAGGAGTTCAAGCCGGGATAGGTGCCGGACGGAGCGGAATACCAGACTCCCGTATAGACCACGGGCTTCATGCCATAGACCCCGTTGGCCCGCGCGTAGTTCGAGACGGAGGTGCACCATTCGTTCACCCACTGGGACAGTTGGGTTACCGTGAAGCCCGCCGCCACCGTCGCGCCCGTATCCTCCCAATCCAGCATCGGCACGCAGTAGCCGCCCCCGTTCTTGACGTAGCTGCCGGCAGTGCTCCAGAAGTAAGACGCCTCGCTGTCGGCGCTGTTGGAGCCCGTTATGTTCGGGTGAGAACTCGGGCGGGCAAAGTGGTAGGCGCCAATGTAAATGCCGACGCCCTTGGCGCCCGACTCCTGCGCCGTGAAATCGGGATTTACGTACCCGGTGCCTTCGGTCGCCTTGGCCCAGGCGAACACCACGCCCGCATTCTTGGCCGTCGTCCAGTTGATGCTCGGCTGGTAGCCTGAGACATCCGTGCCCAGTTGGCGCTGGGCTACTGCGTTCTGGCTCACCGCCAGCCCCAGGCCCACGGCAATCACGGCGCGCAAAGACCTACAGGACGACAGGCTGCGAGGCAGGGAAGTAACGGCTTTCATGGACCAGATTCTATTATGGTGAGGGCCGCGACTACGCGAGCTTGCAGTCAAGACATTGTTCCAGCGGCCATTCTTCTACACCTTGCCTCAGACAGGCTTGAGCTGGCAACTGCAATCTTGACCTCAGGCGCAGCAGGGCAGGGCGGACTCACGGAAGATTCCCCCGCTCCGGGCCGGATTACCTCGAGCCGCCCCATAGCCCCTCCCGTATCTCTCCAGTACCTCACCGTCGTACCTCTCCAAACTTTGCAGAGGTACGACGGTGAGGTACTGGAGAGCTACGGGAGGGGCTATGGGGCGGTGACGGGGGGCTGGACTGCACAAGTGGCTGCGGGAATGGAGGTTGGCGATTCGGGGGGTGTGAAGGCAGCGCTGGGCTTCCCATTGGGCAGGCGTAACCCACCGGTGGCGGCTTTTCGCAGGCGGCGGAGCACGAAAGTTCGGCAGCTACGAGATTTCGTCTGGGTCCGAGGCCAGCCGCGTATTAGCTGAGCCCTGTAAATACAGGGCCGGCGGCCAGTTGCCGTGATGGCACGCGCCTTGCGCAGGGTTGGGGCGACGGCTGTGACTCTCGTCCCTACCATGATCCTCGGTCCCTTCGCCGCCGGCGCGGGGTTGCTGTGCTTTCGTTTGGACAAAGCGCGCCGAATCCTGGTGGTGGCGGTGACGGCGGCGCTGTGCTGCGGGGCGCTGGCGCTGATCGGTCTGCCGGCACCGGTGGGGTTGGGCGGCTTTCCGCTGGCTACGCATCATCTCGATTTGTTCATGCAGGTCATCGAGGCCGGCATGGGGCTGTATGTTCTCTATGTCGGCTGGCGCGCCCGGCACGCGCTGATCATGGCGCTGATGCTGGCGCAGGCTGGGCTGATGTTCTGGTTCGAGTGGACCTACGGCTCGCGGTTGGAAGCCGTCCAGAACCTGTTCGTGGACAAGTTTGCGGTTATCATGGCGCTGATCAATGGCGTGGTGGGCGGCGGCATCTGCCTGTATGCGCTGGGCTACATGCGCGAATACCACGAAACGGCACATCGCGAGGTCGCCGACCGTCGGCCACTTTTCTTCGCGCTGCTGTTCGTGTTCATGGGCGCCATGTTCGGCCTCATCTTCGCCAACAACCTCCTCTGGCTGTTCCTGTTTTGGGAGATCACGACGCTCTGCTCCTTTCTGCTCATCGGCTACACCCAAACCGAGGAGGCGACGCGCAACGCTCTCAGGGCGCTGGTCATGAACCTGGCGGGCGGCCTGGCCTTCGCTATTGGCATTGTCCTGTTCTACCGGCAAAGCGGGAGCATCGAGTTGCAGACGCTGGTCGCATCCAAAAACGGCCTTGTGCTCCTGCCCGCGGCGTTGCTCTGCTTTGCGGGCATCACCAAGTCGGCGCAGCTCCCGTTCTCGAGCTGGCTGCTCGGCGCCATGGTAGCGCCGACGCCTGTTTCGGCTTTGCTCCATTCCAGCACCATGGTGAAGGCGGGCGTGTATCTCGTGCTGCGCCTGGCGCCGGTGGTGACCGGCACGACGGTCGGCCTGATGGTGGCGCTGGTCGGCGCCGTGACCTTCCTCGTCGGCTCGCTGGCGGCCATCACATCCAACGACGCCAAGCGGGTGCTCGCGTGGTCCACGGTGGCGAACCTGGGTTTGATCGTGCTCTGCGGCGGCATCGGCACGGCGGCGGCGGTCTGGGCGGGCCTGCTGCTGATCATCTTCCATGCAGTTGCCAAGTGCCTCCTGTTCCTGTGCGTGGGCGTGGTCGAGCACAAGCTGCACAGCCGGGACATCGAGGCAATGTCCGGCTTGATCCTGAACATGCCGCGCGTGGCGGTGATGATGCTCATCGGCATGGCGGGCATGTTCCTGGCGCCGTTCGGCATGTTGATCAGCAAATGGGCCGTGCTCAAAGCCGTGGTGGATGCTTTCCCCGCCCTGTCGGTGTTCATCGTGTTCGGCAGCGCGGCGACGCTGTTCTTCTGGGTGAAATGGATGGGCAAGCTGCTGGAGGTCGTCCGCCCGCACCAACCGGTTGAAGGCCATCTCAGCCTGGGTGAAACCACCGCGCTTTATGGCCTCTCGGCTGCGACTTTCCTGGCCTGCCTGTTCTTCCCGCTGCTCTCCTCGGTGCTGATCGAGCCTTACGTCGCGATGGTCTACGGCCAATCGGTGGCCATGAGCCAGGGCAACATCATCATCATGACGATCATGATGGTGATGGTGATGCTCTTTCCGCTGAGCTTCATCAACTATGGCCGTGGCGTCAAAGTGATGGACGCATACTTGGGCGGCGCCAACGTGCACAGCAGCGTGCGCTTTCTCGGTTCGGGCGCGCAGGTGCAGGATGTGACTATGCACAACTACTACCTGCGCGGCCTTTTCAGTGAGGCCTGGCTGGCCCGGTGGGGCGTGATCGCGACCACCACTTTGCTTTCGGCCATGATCCTGTTGGCGCTTCGGACGGTCTTATGAATCCTTGGCTCGCCGCTCTTCTCTACGTGGTCGCCGCCCCGGTGGTGGGCGGGCTTCTGGCCGGCTGGGACCGCCGCATCTCGGCGCGCATGCAGGCGCGCCAGGGGCCGCCCATCCTCCAGCCGTTCTACGACGTGCTCAAGCTCTGGCAGAAAGAGAACATCGTCGTCCGCCGTTCCCAGAACTTCTACATCGTCTTTTTCCTCCTCCTGGTCATGTTCACCGGGGCGCTGTTCTTCAGCGGCTCGGACCTCCTGCTGGTGATCTTCGCCCTGACGCTGGCCGCGATCTTCTTTGTCCTGGGCGCCTACAAGGCGAGTTCGCCTTACAGCTTCGTGGGCGCCGAGCGCGAGTTGCTCCAGATGATGGCCTATGAGCCGATGGTCCTGATCACGGCCATCGGGATGTACATGGTCACCCGGAGCTTCCAGGTGCACCAGATCGCCAGCCATCCCACGCTGCTCGTGCTGGCCTTGCCGGGAGTGTTCCTCGGCTTCCTTTACACGCTCGAAATCAAGTTCCGCAAGTCGCCCTTTGACCTGTCGTGCTCGCATCATGCCCATCAGGAACTGGTCCGGGGCATTACCACCGAGTTCTCCGGGCGCGCCCTGGGCATGATCGAGATTGCCCACTGGTACGAGAATGTGTTCCTGCTCGGCTGGGTTTACCTGTTCTTCGCTGCGTCACCCGTACTCGGGGTCGCGGTGGCGCTATTGGTCTTCGGCTTCGTCGTGCTCGTGGACAATGTGTTCGCCCGGTTCAAGTGGCAGACGGCGCTTCGGAGCGCGTGGCTGGTCGCGGCGGTGCTCGGGTTTGGCAACATCCTGGCGCTTTCCTTCCTGCGGTGATGCGTAACGTCTCAGATAATAGCGTAAGCTTCCGGCTTGCGAGTCTCCCGCAAGCTTCCAGCTTGTCGGCGGGCGGCAACCCGGAGGGTTGCCGGGACCCTCGCAAGCCGGAGGCTTACGTTACTACTGAAAGGTCATCCTGATCCCATGCGCGGCTTCAAAGAATCTCCCTGGATCATTCATTACGATGCGTCGAGCTGCAACGGCTGCGACATTGAAGTGCTCGCGTGCCTCACGCCGCTTTACGACGTGGAGCGGCTGGGAGTGCTGAACACGGGCAACCCCAAGCATGCAGACATCTTCCTGGTGACCGGGGCGGTGAATGAGCAGAGCCGGCAGGTGATCCGCAACATCTACCACCAACTGCCCGAGCCGAAGGTCGTCGTTGCCGTCGGCTGCTGCGCCTCCTCCGGCGGCATTTTCCGGGACTGCTATAACATTTCGGGCGGCGTGGACAGCGTGATCCCGGTGGATGTGTATGTGCCCGGCTGCGCGGCGCGGCCCGAGGCGATCATTGACGGCGTCGTCCGCGCCCTGGGTGTGCTGGAGGAGAAGCACCGCGACATGGCGGCCACGGCCCACAGCATTGACAAGACGCTCTACATGCGGGCGGAGCCCAGCGACGCGGCCGAAATCCTCGCCTTGCAGAAGGTGGCCTACCAGAGCGAGGCGGAGATATACGGCGATGACAGCCTGCCTGCCTTGCAGCAGACCCTGGATGAGCTGCAGAACGACATGGCGCGCATGTTGTTCATCAAGGCAGTGGTCAACGGCAAGATCATTGGCGCCGTTCGCGGCTACGCGGAAGGGCAAACGGCTCACCTCACCCGGGTTATCGTGCACCCCTATTTTCGGAGGCGCGGCATCGGCCGCCGCCTGCTGGACGAGATCGAGCAGGCCTTCCCCGACGTCACCCGATTCGAGGCCAAGACGGGCCACCAGAGCAAGCGCAACCTCTATCAATTGGGCAAGCGCGGCTACAAGGAATTCAAGACCGAGCCCTTCACGCCGGCCATTACCTGGGTCTGCCTGCAGAAGGAACGCCAGCCCAGCACCCAGGCCGAGACACCTGTTTTGACCCGATGACACCATTGCCCCAGGACCAATCGGTCGAACCGATCCCCGTGTCGGCACTGCTGGAGAAAGTGGATGCCTTGCGCAAGCAAGGCTATCGCCTCGTGCAGATCAGCGCGACGCGCCTGCCCGACGGGCTCGAGCTAACCTACAGCTTTGCGCTCGAGGGGCGCCTGGCCCAGTTCCGCCTTCACCTGCCGGATGACAACCCGCGCGTGCCCAGCATCAGCTCGATCTACTGGTGCGCGTTTCTTTACGAGAATGAGATGCACGACCTGTTCGGCCTGGCGGTCGAGGGCATGGCCGTGGACTTCAAAGGCACATTCTACAACACGGCGATCAAGTTCCCGTTCGGCAGCACCAAAGCTCCGGTGGCCAAGCCGGCCACCACGACAGCGACCTCGGCGTCTTCCGCGCCGGCCCCCACGCCGCCGCCGGGCTCGACGACCGCCACTGCCACATGAGCTGGGAAGCCTAGTCTATGCCCCGCACGATCATCCCTTTTGGCCCGCAGCACCCGGTGCTGCCCGAACCGGTGCACCTCGACCTGGTGGTCGAAGACGAGAAGGTGCTGGAGGCCCGGCCTTCGATAGGCTTCATTCACCGCGGGCTGGAGAAGCTCGTGGAGAAGAAGGACTACGTCGAGTTTGTCTATATTGCCGAGCGCATTTGCGGCATCTGCAGCTTCATCCACGGCCAGACCTACTGTCAGGCGATCGAGACGATCATGAACGTGGCGGTGCCGCCGCGCGCGTTGTACCTGCGCACCATCTGGGGCGAGCTGTCTCGTATCCACAGCCATCTGCTGTGGCTGGGGCTGATGGCGGACGCCATGGGGTTCGAGAGCCTATTCATGCATTCGTGGCGCGTACGCGAGCGGGTGCTCAAGATCATCGAGCGCACCACCGGGGGGCGCGTCATCTTCGGCACCTGCAAAATCGGTGGCGTGCGGCGGGACATCAGCGGCGACGCCCTGAAGCAGATGCTCGCCGACCTGAAGCAGATTGAGAAGGATGCGCGGGACATCACCCGGGTGTTTCTGAATGACAGCTCGGTGAAGGACCGCCTGTGCGGCGTAGGGGTGCTGCCGCGGCAGGAGGCTTACGACCTGGGCTGCGTCGGCCCCATGCTGCGGGCCAGCGGCGTGGTGCAGGACATGCGCCAGTTGGGCTATGCGGCGTTCAAGGACCTGGACTTCGCGCCCATCACCCGCACCGAGGGCGATTCCTACGCCCGCTGCGCCGTGCGCTGCGAGGAGTTGTTCCAGTCCATGGACATCATCCGGCAAGCCGCGATGAAGATCCCGGAGGGCGAGATTGCGGTGAAGGTCGCGGGCAATCCGAATGGAGAAGTGCTCACGCGCACGGAACAGCCGCGCGGCGAGGTGGCCTATTGCCTGAAGGCGAACGGCTCGAAGAACCTGCAGCGCTTCCGCGTGCGCACGCCGACCTTCGCCAACCTGCCGGCCATGTTGAAGCTGCTGCCCGGGTGCGAGCTGGCCGACGTGCCCGTCCTCGTGCTCACGATTGACCCCTGCATCAGTTGCACCGAACGCTAATATGGCCTACTTCACGATGACGTCCCTGGCCCTGAAATGGGCCCTGTCCAGGCCGGTGACCTCCCGCTACCCGTTCGAGCCGCGGCGCGCTTTGCCCGGTTCACGCGGCACGCTAATGTTCGCCAGGGACACCTGTGTGTATTGCACCGTGTGCGCCAAGAAATGCCCCACCGGCGCGCTGGCGGTCAACCGCGCCCAGAAGAAGTGGACCATTGACCGCCTGCTCTGCATCACGTGCGGCTACTGTGTTGAGGCTTGCCCGAAGAAGTCCCTCAGCCTGGGCACGGCTCACGACGTGCCGACGGTGACCAAGGACCGAGAGTGCTTTTGAGTCTTGCGGCTAAGGTCTAAAGTCCCGAGTCGCCGCCAAATCCGATGACTCAAGACTTGAGACCTTGGACGCAGGACTAAGAGGGCCGTAGTTTCGCACCTGGGACGACGAATTTTCGCTGGGAACGAGATTCCGCTGTTCCCGCCGGCCCGCCGCCCCCTGCAGAATCGGGGCTTTTAGGCCCATCTCGGCCTGGCGCCTGCCGTGGCACATGACCTGCAATGCTGTAACCGGATTATGCAGACAAAACTCAATTTCACCATCGCCGACAAGCCCATCCGTTGGCGCACGCACCGCATCATGGAGCTGTGTGACTACCTTACCGGGAACGTCCTGGAGCCTATGTTCGCTCGCGAAGGCCGGCAGTGGGACCCCCGTTTCATGGACTTCTTTACTTTCGACAATACGTGCGACCCGCTAGAGCCCACAGGCACGATCCGCTTCACGGTGCCGCCGATGTTTGCCGGGCAGGTGGGCGAGCTGGAATGGTCCATCCTGAGCGAGCTTTGCCGGCTGGGAATCAAGACCGCGCCGTTTGTGCATGAGACAGACCCGGTGACCGGTGCGGTGAAGTCCATCTTCATCCGCGTCACCGAGAACCCGACGGCGCTGGCGGCGCCGCCCGAGGTGAACATGAGCCAGACCCGCGGCTGCCTGGTGTTGCGCGACCTGCTCGGCTATCAGAAGGTCAACGGGCGTTACGAGTTTGCCGCGGAGGACCTGGTCAAGCGCGCCTCGGCAGTGACGGAGGACAAGATCGCCACCTGCACCGCCAGCCCCGTAAAGGTCGCCGAGGAAGTGCGGCGCACTCCCAGCGCCATCAGCATGAAGGCCATCCACCGCTGCCTCGACGAGTTGAAGCAGTTCGGTCTCTGGGCCAAGAACCATAACTACCAGAGGCTGGCGGCGGTTTAGGTGGTTGCATCCAGGCGCCTGGAGACTGGCCTGCTGGTCTTCATCGCGTAGCGATGGCCTGAAGATAGCCGTGGGGCTTCAGCCCACGGGATTGATCCCAGAGAGCTCGTGTCGTCGCGTAGCGACGGCTGATGTCCCCGGCGGCGAGCGGCGCCGTTCGGTTTCGTGCGTCGCTACGCGGCGCATGGGGGTCGGCGGCTGAGCCCACCGTGGGCTAAAGCCGCACGGCTAACTTCAACACACCGCTACGCGGTGCCGAACTTCTTCCGCCGGAAGAACGTTTTCGCACACCCGCGCTCCCGTCGCTCCCCCTGATTATGTTGCCGGACTTGGAAAGGCGACTACACTCGCTGGGTGATCCGCAACATCATCTTCGACTGGTCGGGGACGCTGGTGGACGACCTCCCGGCGGTCTGGAAGGCCACCAACTATGTGCTCACGCAGGCGGCGCGGCCGGAGATGACCCTGGAGGAGTTTCGCGCGGAATTCTGCCTGCCCTTCACGATCTTCTACGACCGGCACGTGCCGCATGTGGCGCTGCCGCAGCTTGAGGAGTGGTTCCACAGCCGGTTCCGCCAGGTGCAGGACTCGGTTTGCGCCCTGCCGCACGCCCGCGAGTTCCTCGAGTTCTGCCGGGCGCGAAAGCTTCGCACGTTCCTGCTGAGCACGGTGCATCGCGATTACTTTGCCCTCCAGTCGGCGGCGACCGGCTTCGCCGAGTTCCTGGAGCGGCCTTACCTCAATGTCTGGGATAAACGGGAGAAGATTCACGAGATCCTGCAGGAGAACGATCTCAAGGCTGACGAGACCCTGTTCATCGGCGACATGCAGCACGATATCGAGACCGCGCGGCACGGGGGCATCCATTCCTGCGCCGTGCTGACGGGCTATAACACCCTGGACCAGTTGCGCGCGGCCAGGCCAGACCTCATTGTCGAGCACCTGCGCGAGTTGCGGGACATCCTCCAGCAGAACGACCTGCACCTGCGGCCGCCGCCGCGGCAGTTCGAGGAGAGCCATCCCCCCATAGCGACGGTGGGCGGGTTGATTTACAACGACGCGGGCGAAGTGCTGATGATCCGCACGCACAAGTGGTCGAACTTGTGGGGCATCCCGGGCGGCAAGATCAAGTGGGGCGAGACGTCGGTGGCCGCTCTGGCGCGCGAGATCGAGGAGGAGACCAGCTTGCAGGTGAGCGACATTGAGTTTGTGCTGGTGCAGGATTGCATCCACTCGAAAGAATTCTATCGCGATGCCCATTTTGTTCTGCTCAACTACACCTGCCGCTCCGCCGGGCAGCCTGCGGTTAGGCTGAACGATGAGGCCCGGGAGTTCCGCTGGGTCAAACCGGCGCAGGCTTTGGAAATGGCGCTTAACCAGCCCACCCGGAAGCTGCTGGAAGCCGTGGCCGGACCGCGGCGCTGACGCGGCCGGATGGACCGAGCGCCCTGGATACAGCGGCAGGGAGCCGCGCGGGAGACCGTGGAGGTGCCCCGAAGCGGCGGCGCAAGCCTTTTGAATTACTAGATGTCGAAAATTACCATAGTTGACCTGGAAGTCTCGATGTGTGTGGGCGTAACCGAAGAGGAACGCTCCAAGCCCCAGCGGTTGCTGGTGACGGTGGATATGAGCCTGGATTTCTCCGTCGCCTCCGTGAGCGACCGCATCGAGAAGACGATCAACTACCAGACGGTCGCCGACGGGTTGCTCCGGTTTGGCGAGGGCCGGAGCTGGAAGCTGCTGGAAAAGCTGGCCGCCAACATAGCCGATTGGGTGCTCGATCAGTTTAAGCCGCAGGGCGTGATGGTGGAGATCAAGAAATTCTCGATCCCGCAGGCGCGATTCGTGTCGGTAAGCCTGGGCAAATCGCGGCTGATGCGCGGGCCGGGCTGAGGCGGGTAAGCCCCGCCGGAGCGCGCCCGTCCTCGGGCGCAGCAACGCCCAATGCGGGCTGCGCGTCCGGCTGCTGGGGTATTGCTGCGCCCGAGGACGGGCGCGCTCCGGTGGTGGATTGGAGCGGAAACGATATGAGCGACAACGCACGAACCAGGAACCTGCTGGTCGGTCTGGCAGGCGCTATAGCCGGGGGAGTTGTTGGTTACCTCGTCTTTATGTGGCTTGGGCACCAGGGTTTTGTGGCGCCGCTGCTGCCGGGCGGAATGGTCGGGCTGGGCGGCGGGATGCTGGTGCGTGACCGTTCGCCCTTGCGCGCCGCGGTCTGCGGCGTGCTGGCGCTCGGCCTGAGCATCTTCTCGGAATGGAGCCTGCTGCCGTTTATCCGGGATGGCAGCTTCGGCTATTTCGTCACCCACTTGCACCTCCTGAGCCCGCTGACACTGCTGATGCTTGTGGCCGGCGGCGGACTTGGCTTTTGGCTGTCGCTCGGCAGGGACCCGGGCGCGAAAGCAGGCGCAGGCCCTTCTCTAACGCCTTAAGCGCGGTCTCCTGCGGAGGCTTCTCAGCCCGGCACGCCGGTGATGTAGGTCTGGAGTTGGCTGATGGCCGTGTGCTGGGCCGAGATGATCCAGTTCACGAGGTCGCCAATGGACACGATGCCGACGATCCTGTCCTCGTCCAGGACCGGCAGGTGCCGGACGTGGTGGTCGGTCATGAGTCTCATGCAGTCCTCGACCGTGTGCGACGGGCTGACGTGGATCACGTGGCTGGACAGGATCTCCTTCACGGTAGCCGTTTTGGACGATTTGCCCTTCAACACCACCTTCCGTGTATAGTCCCGCTCCGAGATGATCCCGACCAGCTTTTCGCCTTCCGTGACGAGGACGGCGCCCACATTTTTGTCCGCCATGAGCTGAACGGCCTCATAGACCGTGGCGTTTGGCGAGATAGACCAGACCGTTGCGCCCTTGAGGCTGAGAATCTCACTAATGCTGCTGTTTGGGTTCATGGTAGCGTAAAAGTATCACGGGTTGGCCGGGTTGCCACGAAAATTCTTGCCAAGCCATACGCTCCGCCCCGCTGAAATACTAAGGTCATTTTTCTTGTTGCAGCGCTTGGACGGGCTGGTAGTGTCCTGCCCGCATTGTTCCTTCTGTTGCGCGCATCGGCTGTTTCCGATGCGCCTTCGAGAAGAATGCGCGCAGTCTTCACGGGCTGCGCCTTTTTTTTGCCCGGGCGCCATCGGCTGTCCCGCCGGGTCGGCGCGCGTCTCATCACGGCTGCCGCAAGGCCCCCTCAATTTAAGGCATGAGTCCCCTCGTCCTGCTTCTGGTTCGCATCCTCGCCCCTGGGTAAGCAGGCTTAGGTATGCCTTGCCGCAGCAATCAGAGCGCGTAAGCTGCACGCATGAAGGCCAATAGTTTGATATGGCTGATGTTGGGCGCCTGGCTCGGAGCCGCGGCGGCATCGCCGGCGCAGCAGAACGACTCTGATCGTCAAGGGCTCGAAACGCTCAAGGCCCGGGCAGACCAGGGCGACCCCAAGGCCGAGATTGACCTGGCGACACTATACGCCGCCGGCAACGGTGTTCCCAAAGACCCCGCCAAGGCGGCGAAACTGCATCGCAAAGCGGCCGAGCAGGGCGACGCGCGCGGGGAGTGCCTCCTGGGTGTGGATTACGCCGACGGCATGGGGGTGAAGAAGAACATGAACGAGGCGCTGCATTGGCTGCACAAGGCCGCCGATAAAGGCCTGGCGGAGGCACAGTACGATCTGGCGATGTGCTATGCGAACGGCGATGCGGAGGGGCGAGGCATGGTCGAAGCCGCCGAGTGGTTCCACAAGGCAGCCGACCAGGGCATGGCCCCCGCCGAGGCCGCACTGGGCAACGCGTACCTGGAAGGCACAGGCGTCCCCAAGAGCATCCCGGAAGGGCTCAAATGGACGCGCAAGGCCGCGGAACAGGGAAACCCTTCGGCCGAGCTGACGCTGGGCATGTGCTACGCCAAAGGCCGGGGCGTGGAGACCAACTATGTGGTGGCCTACAAGTGGCTGGCGCTGGCCGCGGCCAAGGACAGCCAGAATGCCGATGACGCCAAAATCAGCCTGGCCATGGTCGAGCGCATGTTGACGCCCGCGCAGGTTGCCGAAGGCCAAAAGGAGGCGGGCGAATTTGTGCCCTCCAAGGGTGAGGCCGAACCGCCGAGGAAGAGCGCTGCTTCAAGCGCTACGAACAAGCCGCCCGCGCCGGTCCAGGCCGGGACGGGCCTGGTCACCGTGAAAGCGGACGACGAGTCCGCCGAGGTGTACGTAGATGGGGCATTCGTCGGCAACGCGCCGGCGAAGCTCAAGCTGACCCAGGGAGCGCACGTGATCGAGGTGAAGAAGGCGGGGTTCAAGGATTACCGCAAGCAGCTCGAGGTGGGAGAGGGATCGGAGTTGACCCTGCACGCCGCCCTGGAGAAGCCGTAAGCGGCAGGTCCCGTTACTCGTAGCCCCAGAACTTCTTACGCTCGGCCACGCGGGCGTGGTAGGTGTTTGCGCCGTAGCGGCGGCAATGGGGACGGATTCGCTTCCACCCGAAGTAACCGCCCACCAGCACCAGGATCGGGCCCAGGCCGTAAACCACGAGCGCCACAGCGAGTTGGAGGTTTGCACGCATATCTGCTCGCCAAATAAGTTTCTCAAAAGCGTAGTGGAGCAGCAATTGCGCCAAGTACGGACGCGCTGTCGGGTTGATACCAGCAGGCGCGTGGGCAATGCGTCCGCGCCGGTGGGTGTTCTGTTTTTGGACTCCTCGATGTCTCGGGCGGTGCTGGACCCCCAAGTCCGAAGGTCGAAATCCGAAAGCCGAAGGAAGGCCGATGGCCGAAGGCAGACCCTGTTCTTGCTCGCCAAGCCGGAGCCCGCGCGTATAGCTTCCGCGCAATGCTCAACTACATCTGGCTGGGGATGATCGTTGTGGCCGTCGTCGTGGGCGGCTGCACCGATAACCTGAAGGCCGTAGCGGACAAGAGCTTCGAGATGGCGGAGTTCGCGGTGATGAAGACATCGTTGCCGCTGGTGGGCATCATGGCGCTATGGCTGGGCGTCATGCGTTTGGCAGAGCGGGCGGGGTTGGTGGCGCTGCTGGCCCGGCTGCTCCGGCCTCTGATGGTGTGGCTGTTCCCCGATGTGCCCGCCGAGCACCCCGCCATGGGCTCGATGCTCATGAACATGGCCGCCAGCATCCTCGGGCTGGGCAACGCCGCGACACCCCTTGGCCTGCGGGCCATGAAAGACCTGGAGGCGCTTAACCCCCGCCCGGGCACGGCCACCAATGCCATGTGCACCTACCTGGCCATTAACACCAGCTCCATCCAGCTCATCCCGGCCACAGCCATTGCCGTGCTGGCCGCCAACGGCGCCAACAATGCCACGGCCATCGTCGGCACCTCGATCATGGCGACGACGTGCGCGGCTATCGCGGCGGTCACAGCGGCCAAGCTGCTGCAACGGATGCCGATGTACCGGCTGGTGCCCGTAAAGCTCAACCCGGACGCATCCACTGCAGAGACCGGCAGAACAAGCGCCACGGCAGTTGCGAACGAGAAGACCCCCATCAAGGAAGCCGCGGGCCTCGCTCCACTGCGCTGGTGGGGCGCGGCAATCATGGCAATGTTCGGCGCGTTCTTCCTGTATTTGTTCGTGCGGCTGGCCTTTCCCGAAGCGCTGAGGCACAGCGTTGGGGGCTTCCTGCCGGCGCTGGTTCCGCCGCCCTCTCCGGAGAGCGCCAAGGCGAGCGCCTTCGTGGGCATCGTGAATGCGATCTCCAAACTCTCGATTCCCTTCATGCTTTCTGCGTTCCCGCTCTATGCCGCGCTCCGGCATGTGAAGGTGTATGAGGAGTTCGTTGACGGGGCCAAGGAGGGGTTCGACGTGGCGCTGCGCATTATTCCTTACCTGGTGGCCATCCTCGTCGCGATGGGCATGTTCCGGGCGGCTGGGTGCATTGACTTGATCAGTCGCGCGCTGGGGCCGGCCATGCAGGCAGTCGGCTTCCCGGCGCCGCTCCTGCCCATGGTGCTAATGCGCCCCTTGAGCGGGAGCGGGACCCTGGGGCTGTTCGCCGAACTGGTGAAGCAATACGGCCCGGACAGCCTCCTCAGCCGCATGGGTGGAACTATCTTTGGCAGCACCGAGACCACGTTCTACGTGCTGGCGGTGTATTTCGGCTCGGTAGGCGTGAAGAGGACACGCTACGCGCTGCCGGCCGGGCTTATCGCGGATACGGTAGGGGTCATTGCTTCCGTAACGTTCTGCAGGCTCGTGTTCGCGTGAGGCGGGTTTAGGCAGGGACCCCTCGCAGAGGCGTCCGCCGCCGCCACAACACGGGCGCCTCGGCGAGGCGTCCCTACCTGTCCTGGTGCAGACCGCCGTGCGTATCTCAGCCCATTGCGCCCCGGCCCATTCAGCCGGAGAGTATAGGCATGGCGGGAACCAGCAGCACCCACGTGGTCGTCCTAGGCGCCGGCTTCGGCGGACTGACCTTTTGCGAGCATTTCCACCATCCCTCGGCGCGAGTGACCGTGGTGGACCGCACCAACCATCACCTGTTCCAGCCCTTGCTGTACCAGGTGGCCACGGCAGGCCTCTCGGCGCCTAACATCGCGCAGCCCATCCGCTCGCTCCTCTCCGACCGGCCGGAGATTACCGTGCTCCTCGAGCAAGCGGTGGGGTTCAACCTCGCCCAGCGCCAGGTGAACCTGGAGCATTCCACGCTGCATTACGATTACCTCGTGCTCGCCATGGGTGGCTGCACCAGTTATTTCGGCCACCCCGAGTGGGAGGCCTTTGCGCCCGGGCTGAAGACCATTGACGACGCCCTGCGCATCCGCAACCACGTGCTGCTGGCCTTCGAGAAGGCGGAGGACGATTCCAGCGAGGCCGAACGCGAGGCGTTGATGACGATCGTGGTGGTCGGCGGTGGCCCGACCGGCGTCGAAGTGGCAGGGGCCTTTGCCGAACTGGCGCGCACAGTGCTGAAGCGGGACTTCCGTCGCATTGATCCGCGGCAGGCGCGCATCATTCTGCTGGAAGCCGCGCCCGCGGTCCTCGAACACTTTCCGCCCGACTTGGCCGCCAGCGCCCGCCGGCAACTGGAACGGCTCGGCGTATGCGTGCGCACCTCGACGCGTGTCAGATCCATCCAGCGAGGCGAGGTGACGTTACAGACAGGGGAAGTCATCCGCGCGGCCAACGTAATCTGGGCGGCGGGCGTGAGCGCCGTGCCCCTGACTCGCCAGTTGGGCGTGGAACTGGACCGCCACGGGCGCGTGAAGGTCAATCCTGACTTGAGCGTGCCGGGGCACCCTGAAGTGTTCGCCATCGGCGATCTGGCACTCGTCATGCAGGATGGCAAGCCGGTGCCCGGTGTTTCGCCCGCTGCCATGCAGATGGCCCGGCACGTCGCCGGCCTGATCCGCCAGGAATTGAATCGAGGCCATGCGCACGAGCCGCGCCCGGCGTTCAGGTATTGGGACAAAGGCACAATGGCCACCATTGGCCGCTCCGCAGCCGTGGCCTGGATCGGCAAACTCCATTTCTCCGGCTGGTTCGCCTGGCTGACGTGGCTGTTCGTGCACCTTGTCTTCCTCGTGGGCTTTCACAACAAGCTCGTGGTGCTGCTGCAATGGACCTACTCCTACTTCGCCTACAAACGCGGCGCGCGCATCATCACCAATGTGCCTGAGGAGCCGGCCAGCCCGCCCCAGGCGCCCACGCGCGCCGAGCGCCAGTTGGTCAGCCGGTAGGTCCCTGCACTACGCCGCAGGGTAGGGACGCCTCGCCGAGGCGTCCGTCTTGTGGCGGGCGCGGACGCCCCGGCGAGGCGTCCCTGCCAGCGCCGAGCATTCGCGCTACACCGCATCCAGCCGCCCGTATTTGCGAATCTCCGGCCACAGTCCGGCCACCGCGAGGACCACGAGAATGGTCCCCACCCCGCCTGATACTACGGAGAATACAGGCCCGAATAGGTATGCTACAAAGCCCGACTCAAAGCCCCCCAACTCGTTGGATGTGCCGATGAACAGGCTGTTGACAGCCGAGACCCGCCCCCGCTTTTCGTCCGGCGTGAGCAACTGCACCAGCGTGTGGCGCACGACCACGCTGACGTTGTCCACCGCGCCGCAGACGAACAGCATGCCGAAGGAAAACCAGAACCAGCGCGAGTAGCCGAAGGCAATGGTCGCCAGCCCAAAAGCCGCCACGGCCCAGAGCAGGGTGCGGCCCGCCTTCTGCAAGGGCCGCCGATGCGCCAGGTACAGCGCGCAGGCGAACGAGCCCGCCGGCAGGGCCGCTTGCAGCAGCCCCAGACCGGTGGGGCCGGCCCGCAGAATGTCCTTGGCATAGACCGGCAGCAAGGCCGTCGCGCCGCCCAGCAGGACGGCAAACAGGTCCAGGGTGATCGTGCCGAGAATGATCCGGCTCGCGAACACGAACCTGAAGCCTGCCGCGAGACTCGCCACCGTCATCTTCTCACGGGCGCTGACCACCTGCCGGCAGCGGACCAAGCCCACCAATACCAGGCAGATTGTGCCGGCAGCCGCGTTGATGGCATAAACGGGCGCGGCATGATGCGTCAGCGCGATGACACCGCCGCCCGCCGCCGGGCCGAGCACCGACGAAAGCTGGAAGATGCCGCTGCTGAAGGTGACCGCCTTCGAGAATTCCTGGCGCGAAACCAGTTGCGGCAGGAAGGCTGAGCTGGCCGGCCACGAAAACGTGCGCGCCGTGCCCGCCGCCAGCAGGCAGCAATAAATCCAAAGCACCGGCGCCTGGAAAGCGGAGATGAACGCCAGCCCGAGGCTGATGACCACGATCACGGCATTCATCCAGAGAATGATGCGCTTGCGTTCGTGGTTATCGGCGACATGCCCTGCCGGCATCGTGAACAGCACCATGGGCACCATCTGCGTCAGCCCCACCAGCCCCAGCGCGAGCGTCGAATGGGTGCGCTCGTATAGCTCCCACCCGACCGCCAGCGTGAGCATCTGTTGCCCAAGCGCGCTTACGAAGCGCGAGACCAGGTACAGCACGACGTTGCGGTTGCGCAGCACGGCGTAGGGGTCGTGCGTGCGGACAACCGCCGCCTGAGTTGTGGTGTCTGGGATCGCCTCAGGTTCCGTCATTCAATGACTCCAACATAGTCGGGCCTCGCCAGGATGGGGAAGCACTTTGCGCGGCGGCGCGCGCCGAGCACCTAAATCCGAAACCCGAAACCCGAAACCCGCCTCCGGCTCTCCCTTAAGGACCGGCGGACAAGAATGTCCGCGCTCCTGACAAGGTTTGAGCATTGGTGCTTTGAGTATTGGGATTTGTTTCGGAGTTCGGAGTTCGGATTTCGGGTTCCCGCCCTGTCCGCCCCGCCGCTGCCCGGGATTGGCCCGGCGGCCCGCCCCGGATTCCGCTCGCCCGCCGGGGCGTTTACGTCTAAAGCTCCAGCGCATGAACCTCGTCGTATTGGACGGATTCACCCTGAACCCCGGCGACTTGAGCTGGGCCGGACTGGAGGCCCTCGGGCGCTGCACAATTTACGATCGCACGCCGCCCGCCGACGTCCTCTCGCGTGCGGCCGATGCAGAGATCGTCCTTACTAACAAGACCCCGCTGACCCGCGACATCATCCAGCGCCTGCCGCGGCTCCAATACATCGGCGTGCTGGCGACCGGCACCAACGTCGTGGACCTTGACGCCGCCCGCGCTCGCCGCATCCCGGTCGCTAACGTTCCAACCTATGGCACCCGTTCCGTAGCGCAGTTCACGTTCGCCCTGCTCCTCGAGCTGGCACAGCAGGTCGGCCATCACGCCCGGACCGTGCGCGAGGGCCGGTGGACGCGCAGCGTCGAATGGTGCTATTGGGACTACCCACTGATCGAGCTGGACGGCCTCGCCCTGGGCGTGGTGGGCTTTGGCCGCATTGGCCGCGCAGTGGCCGACCTGGGCGCCGCCTTCCGCATGCGCGTCCTCGCCTGCGACCCGAGCACCGGCGCAGGACAGCAGCGCGTCCGATTCGTGGATATGGATACCCTGTTCCGCGATAGCGACGTCGTGAGCCTACACTGCCCGCTCACGCCACAGACGGCTAAGCTGGTTAACCCCCAACGCCTCGCGTTGATGAAGCCGACGGCTTTCCTGCTGAACACCAGCCGCGGCCCGCTGGTGGACGAAGCCGCCCTGGCCGAGGCGCTCAATGCCGGCTGCCTTGCCGGCGCTGCTGTTGATGTGCTGTCGGTCGAGCCTCCGCCCGCCACCAACCCGCTGCTGACCGCGCGCAACTGCCTGGTAACACCGCACATGGCCTGGGGCACCCGCGCCGCCCGGGCGCGGCTGATGGACATTGCCGTCGAAAACGTCCGCGCTTTCCTGCAAGGCGCGCCACGTAACGTGGTCAACTGAAGCAGTTTGCGCGCGCGTAGCGGCGCATCCGCGCACCGCCCCCGGAGCCCGCCCGTCCCCGGGCGCAGCAATGGCCCCTGTCAGAGCGGCATACCTATACCCGGCCATGCCTGCGCCGTCGGTGGTTGCTGCGCCCGAGGACGGGCGCGCTCCACACCGGAGCCTCCCCGTATCCTGTCCGTTACCACACCGTAGTACCTCTAATAGCCTATTAGAGGTACTACGGTGTGGTAACGGACAGGATACGGGGAGGCCCCGGAGGGGTTCAGTAAGAGCAGCGGCGAGCAGGGCGGGGTTGAAGAGGGCTTGTAGATACGTAAGTGCCTTACACTGAGCAGCTTAGCTGGAATATGGGGATTTAGCCCAGCCCGGCCAGGCGGGTGGCCTCCTGCTCCCATTTAGGGGTCAGCTCCGCCAAGCGCCGCTGCACCTCGACCAGCTCCCGGTTGATCGCTTGGGCGCGGCCGGGTTTGTCATAGGTTTCCTGCTGCTCCAGTTCCGTGACGATCTCGGCCTGTCGGGCTTCCAGGCCCTGGATTTCCTGCTCAAGCTTCTCGACGACCTGCTGTTGGGCCCGGCGCTGGCGCGAACGGGCCTGGCGCTGCTCGGCTTCCAGGCGCTTTTGGCCTTTCCGGGATAGCTCGGCAGCCTTGCCGGTTGTGGAGTCGTCCCCGGACCTGGCGCCGTTGGCGCGGCTGGCCGCGGGGGCGCCATTCGTGCCGGAAGCGGTCAGGCCCGCCCGCTCGGATTCGGCTCGGGTCTTGTCCAGGTAGTATTCGTAGCCGCCAGGGTAATGCGTGAGTCGGCCGGCGTTGACGTGGACGACATGGTTGGCGAGCGCGCGGATGAAGTAAACGTCATGGCTGATGAACACGAGCGTGCCCTTGAACTGGTCGAGGGCGTAGGCCAGGGCGTCGATGCTGGAGAGGTCGAGGTGCGTCGTGGGCTCGTCCATGAGGAGCAGGTTGGGCGGGTCCAGCAGCAGCTTCACAAGCGCCAGGCGGCTTTTCTCACCGCCGCTGAGGACGCTGACGCGCTTGAAGACGTCGTCGCCGCTGAACAGGAAGCTGCCGAGGAGGGTCCGCACGAACGTCTCGGTGAGGCGCTGGGGCGTGTCAAAGGCCTCCTCCAGCACCGTGCGTTCGGGCTTGAGCATGTCCACGCGATACTGGGAGTAGTAGCCGGACTTGGCGTTGTGGCCGAGGGTGCGCGTGCCCGACTGCGGCGTGATCACGCCGGCGAGCAGTTTGAGCAGGGTGGATTTGCCCGCGCCGTTGGGGCCGACCAGCACGATGCGCTGGCCGCGCTCGGCCTGGAAGTTCATGCCGCGGTACACCACGTTTTCGCCGTAGGCGTGGTGGATGTCCTCCAGCTTGATCACCTTGAGTCCGCTGCGCTGCGGCTGGGGGAACTGGAAGTCCAGCTTGCGCTCATCGGCTTCGGGCGCGGCGATCTTGTCCATGCGCTCGATCTGCTTGAGCTTGCTTTGCGCCTGGGTGGCCTTGGTGTTCTTGGCGCGGAAGCGGTTGACGAATTCCATCAGGCGTCCGATTTCGCGCTCCTGGTTCTTGTAAGCCGCAAGGAGCTGCTGCTCGTGCGCCTCGCGCTGCTCGAGGTATTCGTCGTAGCCGCCGCGGTAACGGATAAGCCGGCTCTGGCGGATCTCGACGATGCTGCCGACAATCTGGTTGAGGAACTCGCGGTCGTGCGAGATGACGAGGATGGCCCCCGGGTAGCCCTTCAGGTATGCCTGGAACCAGAGCAGGGCCTCCAGGTCAAGGTGGTTGGTCGGCTCGTCCAGCAGCAGCAGGTCCGGTTCCTGCGTCAGCAGGCGGGCCAGGTGGGCGCGCATGACCCAGCCGCCGCTCATCTCGCGGGCGGGCCGGTCGAAGTCCTGGGCGCGGAAGCTGAGCCCGGCGAGGATTTGCTTCGCCTTGGCCTCAAGGCGATAGCCGCCCAGCTCGTTGAACCGGTCATGCACGTCGTCATGGATCTCCTCGTGGTGCAGGGCCTCGGTGGGATGATCGGCGTCCCAGGCCTTGAGGATGCGGCGCAGCTTCGTGTATTCCGGCGCGATGGCCGTGGCGAGCTCGACCACGGTCTCGTCGGCTACGGGGGCATTTTCCTGGGGCAGGTAGCCGATGGCGACGCCGCGTTCGCGGGTGATCTCGCCGGCGTCAGCGGAGTCCTCGCCGAGGATGATCGAGAAGAGCGTGGTCTTGCCCGCGCCATTGGGGCCGACGAGCCCGATGCGGTCCTCGCGGTTGACCTGCAGCGTGGCGTCGGCGAACAAGACGCGTTCGCCGTAGGCCTTCGTGATGCCGGACAGATTCAACATGAGCTGGAAGTGTATAATCTAAAGGCGCGGGGTGCATCTTGTTAGTACCGGCACAAGGCCCCCTCACCCCGGCCCTCTCCCCATCAGATGGGGAGAGGGAGAAGGCGAAGCGACGCGGGGCGGTCCTCCCTCTCCCCATCGGATGGGGAGAGGGCTGGGGTGAGGGGCATACTTTTCGGTTTTGGCGGGCCGCGCCGGCGTTTAGAGTCTCGGCCTGCGGATGAACGACACGATGTTTGCGCGGCGCCTGCTGAGGTGGTTCGGCCGCCATGCGCGCGACCTGCCGTGGCGGCGCACGCAAGATCCTTATGCCATCTGGGTCTCGGAAGTGATGCTGCAGCAGACGCAGGTCAAGACCGTGGTGCCGTATTGGGAACGCTGGATGCGGGAATTGCCGGACATCGCGGCGCTGGCCGGCGCCAGCACCGCGAAAGTGCACAAGCTGTGGGAAGGCCTGGGCTACTACACGCGCGTGCGCAACATGCAAAAGGCCGCACAGGTCGTGCAGGAGAAACATGGCGGAAGCTTCCCTTCCGACTACTCGCAGGTTCTGGCCCTGCCCGGCGTCGGCCCTTATACCGCGGGCGCGGTCTGCAGCATCGCCCTTAATCAGCCCAGGCCGATCCTGGACGGTAACGTGGTGCGCGTGCTCTGCCGCTTTTTCGGCATCGGTGCGAACGCCCGGAAGGCGAGCACGCGCGCCCAGTTATGGCGGCGCGCTGAGGGATTGGTGTTATTGGCCGCGGCGCAGGGCTCGGCCGCCAAGCGCCCGGCTTCGGCGTTCAACCAGGCACTGATGGAGTTGGGCGCGCTGGTCTGCACGCCGCGGCAGCCTCGGTGCCCGGTCTGCCCGGTGGCGGGGCACTGCGTCGCTCACCGGGAAGGCCGCGTGGAGGAGTTGCCCCGCCTGGGGCCGCGCGCGCCTGTTACCCCGCGCCGGTTCGCGGCATTTGTCGTCCAGCGCCGCGGCCGGTTCCTGGTGCGCCAGCGGCCCGCCGGCGTTGTGAACGCCCACCTGTGGGAGTTCCCGAATGTCGAGATGGCCCTGGATGGCGGCGCTAAGGCTGCACTTCCCCTGACCCGAAACCGCGCGCGGAAACCCCTCACCCCATCCCTCTCCCCATCCGATGGGGAGAGGGTGGCCGCAGGCCGGGTGAGGGGTGGACTCCTCCCCATGAACTCAGATCGAGAAGCGCTCCTACGCGCCGCTCGAAGTGCGCTTGGGCTGACGGCAAGCGGCCTCGCACCCCTCTGCACCATCAGGCACTCCATCACGCGCTACCGCGTCACATTGGAAGCGTTCCGCGCCTCCGGCCCGGTCATCGCCCGCGACGCTGGGGCGAAAGGCAAGTGGCTCACAGCGGGACAATTGCGGCGTCTGGCTTTCTCCAGCGCGCACAGGCGGATTCTGCGCCACCTGGGCTCCTAAAATCTCCGGGCCAGAGTGTAAAGACGCGCACCATAACCTGCCCAGGGAAAGGCCTGACGGAGGCAGAATAAAAAAAGGGGCGCAGTTAGCGAACACTGCGCCCGTCTATGAAAAAACCCTAACCTAATCCCATTAATGAGACATTCCGGGGGCAGATGTGTTCAAAATTGTGAAGAGATTGTGCATAACGTTAGCAACTCAAGGCGCCAGGTAAACGGGCAGGCGGCACCCTGGCACTTCGGCAGCTTCAACGCCGGAATCGGCTATACCGCCACCGGTTGCCTCAAATCCGCAAAGACGATGACTCCGGCGCCGGTCTGGAGCATGCTTTGCACCTGCGCGTCAACCTGCTGCCCCAGGGCGGACTGGCCATTATTGACCACCACCATCGTGCCGTCCGGCAGATATCCCACGCCCTGTCCCTTGTCCTTGCCTTCGCGGACGATCCGCAGGCTCACCACCTCTCCCGGCAGGAGCACCGTGCGCAGCGATTTGGCCAGGTCATGCATGTTGACGTAGTTGACGCGCTGCAACTCCGCCACCTTGCCTAGGTTGTAATCATTGGTGTAGAGCTTCGCGCCCAGGTTCCTTGCTAGCCGCACCAGCTTGGCGTCCACTTCCTTCTCGTCCGGGAAATCGCCATCATGGATCTTCACCTCGTTTTTGGTGTTGCGCTGAATGCGGTTGAGCACCTCCAGGCCCCGCCGTCCCCGCCCACGCTTGATCGCATCCATCGAGTCGGCAAGCTGCTGCAGCTCTTTGAGCACGAACCGCGGCACCACGATCAGCCCCTCCAGGAAGTTCGCCTCAATCAGATCGGCGATGCGGCCATCCACAATGACGCTCGTATCCAGGAGCAGGAGGTTGTCGGGCTTATTCTGCGGGGCAAACCGGATGTAAGGGATGATCAGGGAAAAGTCCTCCTTGTTGCTGCGCATGGCCAGCACCATGCCTATGTAGCCGAACCCCACAAAGATAGCCATGCGCACGAGCTGGCGGTGGGGCGTGTCGTCATGCGGGTCGCCGAACAGCCCGGAGTGATCAATCAACAACGCAACGACCGTCCCCAACAGCAGGCCGAAGGTCGTGGCGGAAAACGCGCGCAGCGAGAAGCCCTTGAGCATCTCGTCTATAGCGATCATCAGCCAGCCAAAGCCGAAGCCGACCACCATGCCCAGGAGGGGGTGCGCCAGCCATTCGGGCCGGACCTGGCTGACCGCGAAGCCGCCGCCCGTGCACAGGAACAGGAACAGGATGCGGATAATCCACAGGGCCATAAATCAATCGTAGGGGTTCTTAGGCGGGGTCAGGGCCGGCTCGGGCGCAGCCGGCTCATGGGCGTGGGGCGGCTTGGGCCGCCACAGGATATGCCAGAGGCCCAGCCGGTTCAGGTTGCTCGTGGTCACACTTAAATTGCTCGATATCTGCGATAAATTGGCCGCCATTTGCTCGTCGCGAAGCAGTTTCCCTACCGGTCCTTTGCCCGCGTGCAGATCGTCAACCAGGCCCTTGAGGGTAGCCGTTGAGGCTTCCAGGTTCCGAACCGCCGCGTTGATCTCCGGGCTGTTGGTCGCTACCACATCGTCCACGCCGTCCGCGATATGGTTCAGCCGTTCCGAGAACGCCAACAGATTGCTGACGGAGCCGCCGATGTCGGAGCGGTTTGTTTCCACCAGCAGGTTGATGTTATCCACGGCCGTCAGGGCGTGCGCCGTGACCTGACGCACGTTCGCAAGCGTCTCGGCGAAGTTGGTGAGCGCCCGGTCGTTGAGAGCCACCGCGCGCACGTTGGCGATGACCTGGTTCAACTGGTTGATGGTGGCGTCCACCCGTTTGAGAGCGCTGCCCGCCGAACGGGCCACCTCCTGGATGTTGACGGGCGCCTCGCAACTGGCCTCGTCGCCGTCGGCAAACACTCCATCCGCGTTCTGGGTCGGCAGCACCGCGATGTACTGGTCGCCCAGGAAGCCGGAGCTTTCGACCACGAACCGGGCATCCTTGTGAATCTGGTACTGCGAGTAGATACGCAGCGTGATCGTGACATTGGTGCCCTGCGGGCCGAGCGCCATGTCGCCTACGGCGCCCACCTGCACGCCGGACATGAGCACCTGGGCGCGCCGCTTCAGCCCAGCCACGTCATCGGCGTGGAGAAAAATACGATACGTGGAACGAAAGAACGTGTTGCCCTTGCTGAATTCCAGCACCAGCGCCCCCAGCAGCACCAGTCCCACCAGCACGAATACTCCCACCTTCCACTCGAGCCGCGATTTATCCATATTCAGAAATAAAGCTCCTTCGGGTCGGACACCCCCTCGACAAACCGGCGGATGACGGGGTCTTCCGACTGGAAGAACTCATCCGGGGTGCCCGCCGCGTAGATTTTGCCGTTGTGCAGCATCAGGATGCGCTGGCCGAGACGCCGAGCGCTGCGCATGTCGTGCGTCACCACGACCGTGGTGACATCGAGCCGGTCGCGCACGCGCAGGATGAGCTTGTCAATGCTGTCGGCCACGATCGGGTCCAGCCCCGTGGTCGGCTCATCATACAGCACGATGGCCGGCTGATAAATGATCGCGCGCGCCAGGCCCACGCGTTTGCGCATGCCGCCTGACAGCTCGGCGGGCTTCTTGTCCTCCGTGCCGGGCAAGTCCACCATCTCCAGCACCTCGCATACCTTGCGCCGGATTTCCTCCCGCGGCATCGAGCGCTCGCGGCGGAAGGCGAACGCCACGTTCTCCTCCACGGTCAGCGAGTCAAACAGCGCCGCGCCCTGGAACAACATGCCGAACTTGCGCCGCACCCGCAGCAGCTCCCGCTCGTTCATCGGCACGATGTCCTCGTTCTCGATGAGCACCTGCCCGGAATCCGGTTTAAGCAGCCCGATAAGATGCTTGAGCAGCACGCTCTTGCCGCCGCCGCTGCGGCCAATCACGACCACCGACTCGCCCTTCTCGATGTGGAAGTTCACGCCATCCAACACGGCGTTCGAGTCGTAGCTCTTCCTTAAATCCCGCACCTGGATCATAGAGTATGGAACAGCTTGCCCAGGGCCAGGGTGAGGAAGAAATTGGTGATCAGGATGGTAATCGAGGAATACACGACGGCCTCGGTCGTGGCGCGCCCGACCCCTTCCGCGCCCTCGCCGCAACACATCCCCTTGTAACAGCCGATCATGGCCACAATGCCCCCGAAAATCAGCGCCTTGATCATTCCCACTACAACTTCGGGGGGCTGCGTATACCAGAGCATGTTGTGCCAGAGGTAAACCCGGTCAATGCCGTAGAAGTAGGCCCCCACCACGTAGCCGGCGACAATGCCTATGGCGATGGACTCGGCGGTCAGGAGCGGCATGGCGACGTGCAGCGCAATGAGCCTCGGGACGACCAGGTAATCCACCGGGTGCGTGGCCAGCGTCCGCAACGCGTCAATTTGCTCCGTGACCCGCATCGTGCCCAACTCGGCGGCAAACGCCGCGCCCACTCGGCCCGCCACCATCAGGCCGGTCAACACCGGCCCCAGTTCGCTGCACATGGAAACGCTCACCACCGCCAGCGTCGCCGTGTCCATTTTCACCTTGTGGAATTGCAGGTAAGTCTGCGCCGCCAGCACCATGCCGGTGAATGCGCCGGTGATGAGGACCACCGACTGCGACTTCACACCGACGAAGTAGGTCTGGTAGAGCAGGTCGCGCCAGGCGACCTTGAACGTCAGAAGCGAAGCGATGGACTCCCGGGTCAGGAGCGTGAGCCGCCCCAAACCCTCTAGCCATTCAGAAATCCATTGCCTTGCCTGAACGTGCATGAACCAGGCCAAGCTAACAGACGCCCTGAGCCTTGGCCAGAGCCCGCTTGGCAGCAAGGCAAAGCCGGCGAAAGGCTCAGCCGAAGACGATTCCCTGTGCCAGCGGCAGCTCCTTCGAGTAGTTCACCGTCACGGTCTGGCGGCGCATGTAGGTCTTCCAGGCGTCACTGCCGCTCTCACGGCCGCCGCCGGTTTCCTTTTCGCCGCCGAATGCGCCGCCGATCTCCGCGCCGCTGGTGCCGATGTTCACGTTGGCGATGCCGCAATCGCTGCCGCGCGCGGACAGGAACTGCTCCGCCTCGCGCAGGTCATTGGTGAAGATCGCGGAGCTTAGCCCCTGCGGCACGTCGTTGTGGATAGTTATTGCCTCGTCGAACGCGCGATACGGGATCAGGTAAAGGATGGGCGCGAAGGTCTCCTCCTGGACGATCTTCATGTCGGCCCGGGCGGCAACCAGGCAGGGCTGCACGTAACAGCCGCCCGGATACTCGGGCCCGCGCAGCGGCTCCCCGCCATACAGAATCTTCCCGCCTTCCCTGCGAACTTGTTCAAGGGCGGCCTGCATGTCGTCCACCGCGCCGGTGTTGATGAGCGGTCCCATGAGGGTGGACGGCTCGAGGGGGCTGCCAATGCGCACTTGCTTGTAAGCCTCGGCCAGGCGCTGGGTCAGCTTCTCCCGCAATGACTCGTGCAGGATGATCCGGCGGGTGGTCGTGCAGCGCTGGCCGGCAGTGCCTACCGAGCCGAACAGGATGGCCCGCATCGCCAGGTCCAGATCGGCGGTCGGTGTGACAATGATGGCGTTGTTGCCGCCCAATTCCAGCAGCGAGCGCCCAAGCCGGCGCGCTACCACCTCGGCCACGTGACAGCCCATCTCCGTCGAGCCGGTTGCGGAAATCAGCGGCACGCGCGGGTCGCTGATCAGCCGCTCGCCAACCGTCGCGCCGTCGCCGATGACGAGGCTGAATATGGCGGGGTTCACCTTGTTCTCGCGGCAGATGCGTTCGGCAATCTTGATCGTGGCAATAGCCGTCAGCGGGGTCTGGCTCGAAGGCTTCCAGAGCGTGGCATCGCCGCACACGGCGGCCAGGGCACTGTTCCATGACCACACGGCCACCGGGAAGTTGAAGGCCGTGACGATGCCTACGATGCCCAGCGGCTGCCATTGCTCCATCATCCGGTGCTGCGGCCGCTCGGAGGCAATGGTCAGCCCGTAGAGCTGCCGCGAGAGCCCGACCGCGAAGTCGCAGATATCAATCATCTCCTGCACCTCGCCCTCGCCCTCGGCGAGGATTTTGCCCATTTCCAGCGTCACCAGGCGTCCGAGGTCGCGCTTGGCCTCGCGGAGAGCGTTGCCGAGTTGCCGGACGATCTCGCCGCGCTTGGGTGCGGGCACGAGCTGCCATTCTTGGAAGGCCTCGTGGGCACGCCGGGCGGCTTGATCGTATTCCTCGGGCGTGGCGGTGCGGACCTTCGCCAGGGCCTGGCCATCAATGGGCGAGACGCTCTCGAGGGCCTTGCCGCTGCCGAGCCAGTCGCCGCAGAAAACGCCTGGGTTTTCGGCGCCGAGCCCAAGCTTCTTCAGCAGGGCATCAGCGCTCACCGAGCCCTTAGCCGATACCGGTGTCTTAGAGGGAGTCTTCTTCATAAATCACGTTGGGAATAGCCAACAGCCAATAGTCAATAGCCGAAATAGAAGCGCAGACAAGCGTTAGAAGCTCGCGCTATTTACGTAACACGGAGCACGCACCACGCACCACGCAGCACGCCTTACGCCTCAGGCGCACAGCGCCTTGCACTGCCGGTGCATGATCTTCATCGCCTGCTCGATCACCTCATCCTTCACGTCCAGCACGGGCCGGAGGCGGATCGAGCGCTCCCCGCAGCGGATGACCAGCAGGCCCAGCTCGAAGGCGCCCTTCCAGAACGCGTCGCGTCGGGCGGTATCGGGCAGGTCGAAGGCCAGCATCAAGCCGCGCCCGCGCACGGCCGAGACCACGGGGCACTGCTTCGCGAGCCCTTGCAACTCGCGCAGAAAGATCTCGCCCTTGGCGCGCGCGTTCTCCACTAGGCGCTCTTCCTCGATGATCCGCAGGTAATGCGTCGAGCGCACGTAATCGCAGAAATTGCCGCCCCAGGTCGAGCTGATGCGGCTGGGCAGGCGGAAGCAGTTATCCTTTACCTCGTCCAGGCGCGGCCCGGCCATCACGCCGCACACCTGCACCTTCTTGCCAAAGGCCAGCAAGTCCGGCAGCACCCCAAAATGCTGGCAGCACCAGGTCTTGCCCGTCAGGCCCATCCCGCACTGCACCTCATCGAAGATCAGCAGCACCTCGTGCTCGTCGCAAATGCGGCGCAGCGCCTGCAGGAACTCAGCCCGGAAATGGTTGTCGCCACCCTCACCCTGGATAGGCTCGATGATGATGGCGGCCACATCCACCGCCTTCTGGGCCAGCACATCCCGAATCTGCTGCAACGCCTGCTTCTCCTTCCGGATCGCCGCGGCTTCCCGCTCGGCGGGCGGCAGCGCGAAGTCCAGCGTCGGCGCCACGATGCGCGGCCACGGGAACTTCGGATAATACAGTATCTTGCGCGGGTCGGTATTGGTCAGGCTCATCGTGTAGCCGCTCCGCCCGTGGAAGGCGCCCTCGAAATGGACGATCTCGGTCCCGCGCTCGCCCCGCCCCGCGGCCAGGTTCTTGCGGACCTTCCAGTCCATGGCCGCCTTGACCGCATTCTCGACCGCCAAGGCCCCGCCCTCGATGAAGAAGTAGCGGTCCAGCGGCGCCATGCCGCCCACCCGCGCGAACGTCTGCACGAACATCGCATACTGCGCCGTATAAACGTCCGCATTGGCCACCTTCACCTTGGCTGCCGTCAGCAAGTCCGCCTTCACCTCGGGCCGCTCGAAATACGGGTGATTGAAGCCGATGGGCTGGGAGGCGTAAAAGCTGTAAAGATCAAGCAACTCGCGTCCCGTGGCGGCGTCAACAAAGCGCGACCCGTGGCTGCGCGTGGCGTCGAACACCAGCTTGAACCCGTCCACCAGGATGTGCTGTTCCAGTTCGGCGATGACCTGCTGCGGGGGAATAGTCTTTAGGGATGAGGGTGGGACCGCCTTTCTGGCGGTGGCCTTTCGAGGTTGCTCGGCTACATGCATAAGGGTTTCCCCGTGGCGGAGAAACTGTAGCACCTTAAGCAGGCGGAAAGCATGGCTCAAGCCAATTTGAGAGGACAGGGGAGGATTTTAGCATTTCTTTTGCTTGTGTCCCCGGAGCCAAAGCACGACAAGAGCACTTCAGAGTACGCGTAGAACCTAAACCACGAATTGCGGCACCATAGACCTGCAGCACCATCAAACCACTCATGAGCATAAAGAAGCTGAATCCACAGATCCTCAAAGCCCTGGCGCTGTGCGCGCTGGGGGCCTTGGCCCTCAACACCGCCCAGGCCACGACCTGGTACTGGGACGGTGCCACGCCCGTCAGCAACGGCGCCAGCGATAATACCACGACCACCGGCCTGACCTGGCTGGGCACAGGCTCGGGAGCCGGCTACTGGGACAACGGCACCTCCCAGCAGCTTTCTGCCTGGACGGCCGGCGACTCAGCGGTGTTCGGCGGCTCGGCGGCCAGCGAGACCATTACCGCGTCCGCCCTGACCATCGGCAATCTCACCTTCGGCGGTAGCGGCGATGGCTCCGGCACCGGCACCACCCCCGCTTACACGATTTCCAGCAGCACGCTTACGCTCGGCAGCAGCGGCACCACGGTCACGGTCAATACGCCGACCACGATCAGCTCCGTCATTAGCGGCTCCACCGCCCTGACCGTTGCCGGCCCGGCCACGCTGACGCTCTCCGGCGTCAATACCTATAGCGGCGGCACCACGATCAGCTCCGGCAGCACGCTCACCATTGGCGGCGCCGGCAAACTCGCCGCCGCAGGGGCCATCGTGGACAGCGGCGTCTTCAACTATAACAGCTCCGCTGGCCTGACCTTGTCCGGAGTAATCTCCGGCGGCGGCTCCGTGTCCGTCGGCGGCAGCGGGGCCCTGACGCTCAATAAGGGGGAGACCTACACCGGCCCGACCACTATCGCCTCCGGCTCCACCCTCACCCTGGCCAGCGGCGGCAAGTTGGGCAACGGCACCTACTCAGCCAACATCACCAACAACGGCACACTCAATTATAACAATGCCGCCTCGGCGACCCTGTCGGGCGTCATCAGCGGCACAGGCCAACTCGTGGTCAACCCCAGCCTGGCCGCCGGCTCTCTGCTCTACCTGCATGGCGTCAATACCTACAGCGGCAAGACCACCATTGCCCTGAACGGGCAGGTCATCATTTACAACGACTCCAGCCTGGGCACCCCGCCGGCTACTTTTGTCGCCAACCAACTGACGCTGAACTACGGGTTCCTCAAGGCCAGCGGCAGCGCTACGTTGAGCCCCAACTTCGGGATCACCCTGGGCAATGCGGCGCCCGGCCTCGGCGGCAGCATCCAGGTTGACCCCGGCTTCACGCTGACCATCCAGGCGCCCATTACCGGCCCCAACGGTTTCATCAGCGGCAGCGGCCTGGCCAATTACGGCTTCGGCACCAACCTCCTCACGGGAAACAGCACCTACACCGGCGCGACGGGCATCTCCACCGGCCGCTTGCTCCTGGGCACCAACGGGGCGCTGCCTTACGGATCTCCCGTCCTCATGGCCCCGGATGCCGGCACCTCCCCGGCGGGCGCCATATTCGACCTGGGCGGCTACAGCCAGACCATCGGCACCCTTGGCACCACCAACTCCTTTACCGGCGTCGCGCCGAGCAACGGCATTCCCACCATCCTGCTGAACGGCACCTTGACCGTTCTCCAAACCAATGCCGCGACGGTCTTCAACGGCCAGATCATCGGCCCGGGCACCCTCAACCTCAACGGCAACAGCAGCGGGATGCTCACCCTGAGCAATTACGCCAGCGCCTGCGGCAGCGTGATCATCAACGGCGGCACGCTTGATGTCAGCGTCGGGACGGCCTCGCTCGGCGGCAACCTCACCGTCAACAGCGGCGGCACGCTCAAGCTGGACAGCAACACCGCGCTGGCCTCCACGGCCAACCTCACCTTGGCCAGCGGCGCCACCGTGAGCTTAAACTACTCCGGCACGATGACCAGCGGCTCGCTCACCTTCGGCTCGATCTTGCAGGCCACCGGCCTGTGGGGCGCGCCGGGCAACGCCGGAGCAACTTACACCGACAGCCGCTTCACCGGCGCGGGCCTGCTGCTCGTCTGCCCGGCCCCCGACACGATCACGCCAGCCTCCGCCTCCGTCTGCGCGGGGGCAACCACGACCGCCAGCGTGCCCAACACACCCGGTGCGACCTATGCCTGGACGGTCAACAACGGCACCGTCATCTCCGGCGATACGTCCCCGACCGTGACCTACAGCGCCTGGGCCGTCAGCCCGGTGACCTTGAACTGCGTAGTGACCTCTGACTGCGGCGTGACGAGCCCGGGCAACCAGAACCTCCCCGTGACCGTCAACGTGTGCGGTCCCCTCGCACAGACCACCAACATCGTATATGACGCAACCAATGGCGCCACGATCACCGCGACCGGCGTGATGGGCGCCTCATGGTATCTGTACGGCAGCTCCGATGTCACCGCGCCCCTGCAGTGGTCATACGTCCAGAGTGGCACCGTTACCTCCAGTCCGTTTACAGTCGTTGACCCGGACTCTACCAACTACACGCAGCGATTCTATTACATGATCAACGGCCAGTAGAGCGGATCCTTCACTCCCCGACCCAGGCGGCAACAGTGCGCCGCGCCGCCGGGGCGCATTGGCCATCGGTGCGAACTCTCTGCCCTTTGCCGCCCGGGGGCATTGGCGATAAGCTAATCTCAAGTGTCCCGCTGGGACAAGGCACCGCCCAATTTGCGAAAGGTATTGGGGGACCGCGCACACGGCCGCGTGGCTGAAAACCGTGCGGCCTCTACGATTGCGCCGGCACCGGCCTGGCGCTTACGCGCAGGCCGTATTTTTCCGTGGCTTTGGCAAACGACACCATGCCCCGCTCGGCAGACGCGCCGAGGTAGGGGTCATTCGTGACCAGGATATTGCCATCCAGGTCGAGGTAATCGCAGAGCTCGGCAAGATGCGCAGCGGCGCTGATGAGAATGCTGCTCTCGATCATGCAACCCAGCATGGTCTTCAGCCCGGCCTTTCGGGCGGCGGAGAGGGCGTCGAACCCGGCGCTGATGCCGCCCGTTTTGACGAGCTTCACGTTGACGCCATGGAAGCATTCGGCCACTACAGCGACGTCTTTGGCCGAGTGGTAGGATTCGTCGGCGAGGATGGGCAGGGGCGAGCGTTGCTTGAGCCAGACCCAGTCCTTGGCGGGCGTGGCGGCGGGCATGGGCTGCTCGACGAATTCGATGTGGCCGTCCTTGGCCAGCCACTCGATCATTTCGAGGGCTTGCTCCTTGGTCTTCCAGCCTTCGTTGGCGTCCACGCGCACGGTCTTGGTGGGGGCGACTTCGCGGAGGGCCTGCATGTTGGCCTTGTCGTCGGCGACACCCACCTTCACCTTCAACACGGGGTAGGACTCAGCCTCGAGCACCTTCTTGCGAATGACGTCGGGCTTGTCAATGCCGATGGTAAACGAGCTGATGTGCTGGTTTTCGCGGAAGCCCAGTTCGAGGTAGTCGTAAATGGCTTTGCGTGCCCGCTTGGCGGCGCCGTCGAGCAGGGCGATGTTCAGGGCGCACTTGGCGGACATGTCGTGCGGCGAAAGGGTTTCGAGATAGCTCATGCTGCCTTCGACATCGTTGAAAGAGAGGCCGCGAGCATCCACCTTTTTCAGGAAGGCTTCCACGGTGTCGAGCGACTCGCGGTAGCGGGCGATCGGGGCGGCTTCGCCCAGGCCGACGGTGCCATCGGCGCCGGTGAGTTCGAGCACGATGGTGCGGGAGACGTTGGTGCCTGTGCCGCGGGCGATGGCCCAGGTGTGCGCCATATGCAAATCCAGCCTTCTGGAGGTGAGTTTCATGCCGGAACGAAAGCGCAAAACGCCCAGGGAGGCAACTCAGGAGTGGGAGGCGGGGTTCGCCGGGGCTCGACGAAGTTCTTCCGGCTGGGCGCGCCGTAGCCGGGGCTGCGACAAAGAAGACGCCCCGGGCGCAAGCAGCACCCGGGGCGATGACTGAGAACAAAACTACGCGCTGCGATAGAGCTTGGTCAGCACGAACTCATCGTGCCGCAAGGCCTCGGCGGAGGTGAAACGGCCGCGAATCGTCTGTTCGAGGCGCTTGAGCAAGGCATCGGCCGCCGCGTCCAGGTTCATGTCCAGCCGCAGGATTCCCGTCAGGTCCACGTCTATGTGCTCGGACATCGTCGAGACGGTGAGCGGGTTGGCCGAGAGCTTGATGACGGGGACGATGGGGTTGCCAATGATGTTGCCCTGGCCGGTGGGGAAAAAGTGCACCACGGAGCCCGCGGCGCCGCAGAGGGTGACCATTTCAGCGGCGGCGCTGGAGGAATCCATGAAGTGCAGGCCCGGCCGCTTCGGTTCCTCGGCGGGCTTCAGCACGGAGGTGACCTTGCAGCGGCCGATCTTCTGGATATTGCCCATCGCTTTCTCCTCAATGGTCGTCAGCCCGCCGCGGATATTGCCTTCCGTCGGCTGCGAGCCAAGCAGGCTCACGCCCTGGCTCTCGATGAGTTTCTGGTAGTCGTCGAACATCGCCTGGAACTTGGCGCGGTCGGCGGGTTTGATGCAGCGGGAGGCCACGATGTCCTCGCCGCCCGTGAGTTCGGTGGTTTCACCGAAGATCAGCGTGGCGCCCGCTGCCAGGAGGCGCTCGAAGGAGCGGCCGACGGTTGGGTTCGATGCCAGCCCGGAGGTGGTGTCGGACTCGCCGCACTTGGTGCTCATGCACAGGTGCTTCACGCCAAAAGGCTCGCGTTGCTGCTCTGTGGCGTTTTTCACGAACTCCATCGCCTTGCGCGAGGCGGCCTCGATAGTCTTCAAGTCGCCGGAGCGCTCGATGGAAAAGCCGGCGACCGGCTTGCCGGTTTTGGCGATTTCCTTAACGATCAGGTCCGTCCACTTGGGCTCGATGCCGATGACCACGGCGGCGGCCACGTTCGGGTTGCGGCCGGTGCCGGCCAGCGTGCGGAAGGTCAGGTCGAAGTCCTCGCCGAACTGGAGCCGCCCGTACGGGTGCGGCAGCGCCATGGTGCCTTTGATCAGGCGCGCGACGCCCTCAGCGGCGGCGTTGGAGATGTCATCCACCGGCAAAATGATCACGTGGTTGCGAATGCCGAACCGGCCATCGGGCCGGCGGTAGCCGGTGAACTTGAGCTTCTCAGGCTTAATCATATAGACCACCTCATTGATTTCAGATTGTGGGTGTGGACGTGTGCGCCCTTGCCGATGGCTTGAACGGCCTTGCCGACGGGGCGGCCATACTTGATAACGGGCTTGTCCTTGGGCAGATCACGCATGGCGACCTTGTGGCCCAGGGGGACCTTTTCGCGCATCGTGACGGTGCCCGCAGGCTTGCCTTCCAGGGTCAGGACGCCTACGGCAGTCCCTTTCTTTAAATCAACGACGGCGACGCCTACGTCGTCATCGCGCTCATGCACCAGAATACCATGTTTCATATATCGAGTAATCGCGACTAACAGATGTTTGCTTTAAGCACCGGCCACCTGGAGGCGCCATGAACCGGCCAGCGCCTCTGAGCCGTGCGAGGGGCACTGTGCCAGCGGTGCGGTTACTTGTAAATCGAAAAAATATGGGGGCGCAGTTCCCAGGTGCATGTCCAGCAAGTCACTTTCAGCCGCCCTGCGGGATGGTCGCGGTGCCGCCCCGCTGAATGAAGCCGGTGGCATGCCCGGCATCGGCCCCGATACCCGAGGCGAATTCCTCATCGAATGGTGGCGCATCAGCCGGACGCCACGGCACTTCATAAACGGTCACCGCCACGCTGATGCCCTTGAGATTCTGGCCGGGCATTGCCTTGCAGGTCGCGGCCAGTTCCGGGTCGTCGCGGAGCAGTTGCTGGTAGGTGTTCGGCCCGATAAAGACGCGCCCGCGCCCCGAGGCGCTCTCCAGGCGGCTGGCCAGGTTCACGTCGTGGCCGAACACGGTGTAGTTCTGCTGCCCGGTCTCTGAACCCATCAGCCCGACGGTGGCCATGCCCGTGTTGATGCCGCTGCCCAGGAGCAGGATGGGCAGTTTCGGCTTGAGCGGCTGTCCGGCGGCCGCCAGGGCGAGATTCCCCAACTCACGCCGCCGGTTCTCCTCCGCGCGTTGCTGGTTGAGCGCATAGACGGCGCGCTGGGCGGCGATCGCCGCTTGGACGCAGGCGAGCGCATGTTTCGGATTGGGCGTCGGCGCCCCCCAGAACGCCATCACGCAGTCACCGATGAACTTATCCAGCGTCCCTTCGGCTTGCATTACCGTGTCCGCCACCAGCCCGAGGTACAGGTTCACCGTCTCGATCGTCTCCCGGGCAGCCTTGTCGTAGCAAGCCTCGGCCGCCTCGCCGATCAGCTTTTCCTGGCGCACCTGCTCGGCCACCTGCGCCTGGCTCGAGTCGGTCAGCGCGGTGAAGCCCCGCACGTCCGCAAAGAACACAGTGACCTGCCGCCGTGCGCCGAAGAGCGAGAGCACCTCAGCCTGGAGCAGCTCCTGCACGATCTTGGGTGAGACGACCTTGGAGAAAATGGAACGGAGGCGCCGCTTGTCGGCCTGCTCGAACACGACGCGCCAGGTGACCAGGCAGAGGTGAGTCATCAGCAGCGCCCCTGACACGGGCAGCACAAGGGGAATCCAGTAACGCGTATGGTTGTACAGCAGGAACCCGAAGACTACGTAAGCGACAGCCACGAGCAGGACCATTCCGAACGCCAGCAGCGCGCGGAGTTGCCAAGTCAGCACGGCGGCCAGGGTCCCCAACACCGCAATCAAAACGAAATCCAGCGCCAGCGGCGCCCGGCGCACGAACCGCCCGGTGATGATCGAGTTCGCCACGTTCCAGTGCTCGCTAGCGAGCGCTGTGTGCTCGCTGAGGGGCGTGGCCCCGAGGTCGCTCAGGTTGCGGCCGGTGGCGGTCGAGCCGACCACCACGAGCTTGCCGGACCAGGAGTTCGACAGCCCGTTGGTTTCCCCTTTCAGCCGGTGAAGATTCTGTAGCAGCAACTGCTGGATGGAAGTCTTAGTCAGGCGCGGGTGGTCGGGCATCATGCACCAGTCAATGTAGAAGGAGCCTTCCCGGTCCACGGGGATCGTCCGTTCCACCCGCCCGGGGCCGTGCAAGGTGATGCGACCGTGTTCGAGATCAACCGTCGGATGGTCCAGATCCAGGCCCAGTTCCTGCGCTCCGAGCGCCACGCCCATGTGCCAGACGCGCTGTTCGGTGAACGGCTTGGCTTTGGGCGGCGTGCCCGGCGGCAGCTTGTTGCCATAGAAATCGGCCAGGTTGAAGTTGCCATCGGCATCGAGCGGAACGGTGATGTCACCCAGCTCCTTGGCGCGTGGCAGGATGAGGCGCCCGGGTTCAAGTCGGGCTTTGTCCAGGTGCACTCCGTAATCCGGATCGGCCTCGACCTTGGCGAACGCGTTGTGCCAGCGCCGGTAAATCCGGAAGGCCTTGGCGCGCCGCAGCGTCTCAGACGGCTCGGTCACGATGTCGCCCAGGGCCAGCGCGCTGTTGCCGAACAGGGCCGGCGGGGGAGTGTTCGTGGTCGCCGCCAGGATCACATTGCCTGCCCGCTTCATTTGGTCGGCAAAGAATTGGTCGGACTCCCGGTCCGTGCCGTCGGCCATTTGCACCAGGGGATCGAAAGGGCGCAGCTCGGCGAAGATGACGTCCAGGGCGACGGCCCGGGCGCGCTGGGCCGCGAGCTCCTGCACCAGGCGGCCATAAACCTGGCGCGGCCAGAACAGGCCGAAGTGGAATCCGACGGAGCCGTCGAGGACCTTGGTCGCGCTTTCGTCGTTGATCTCGACGAAGCCGAGATTCGTGGCGGTCAGCGGCGCGGAACGCGCGGCCTGGCGCACGCGCAGGTCATAGGTCAGCAGCTCAAGCCGTTCCAGGAAGCCAGTCTCCCGCCAGCGCACCAGGCAAACGAGCAGGATGACGCCCAGCGCGATCAGGGCCGGAACGCTCCTGGCAGGCTTGAGGTTCATGGCCCGGAAATAAACAAAACAGCCAGAGCAACACAAGGCTGCTCTGGCCGTTGAAGCGTCTTACGCCGGCGAGGCGTTAATGGGGAGAGACCAGGTAAAGGGTCGTGTCCACCGTGTAAACCAGCGGCGCTGCCGCGGCCAGGATGCGGTGGAGAGCCGCCACGGTTTCTATCATCGCGGTGCGGTCCAGGTTGGGCAGGGCCTGGAGCACCCCGGTGCGAATGTCAAACATCTGGTCGCCCATGATCACCTGGGAGGCTTCCTTGCCTGCGGCATCCATATACCGCAGGTAAATGGAACCGACCAGGCACTTGATGATGCCTTCCACGCTGATGTCATATACGGTGCCGCGGATGCCGGCTACACCGTTGGGAATCTTGACCTCATACCGCGAGGCCGCGGACATCTTCTTCACGCTGCCGAAGATGTGGCCGGCCTGCAAATCCAGCTCTGTATCGGTCACCACGCCAGCGCCGGTCTCGGTGCTGGTCAGCTTGTCCAGGGCCAAGCGGGAGTTCTCCCAAATGCGAACCATGTTCTGCTCGGCGACGGGCTGGTAGGTCAGCACTTCGCCGACAACCGGGCGGGCTTTGGGCGGGAGGCCTTCGCCCAGCACGAGGTCCACGCGGGAGTTGACGCCGGTCTCGACGATGGTGCCGGCCTTGAGTTCGTCGCCGCGCTTGAGCGTCTGCCAGGCGCCGCTGCCCACTTTGTAGCGGGCGTCGCCCTTGATACGCACGACGTGCGCGCTGACTTGCGTGACGTTATCCGCTGCGAGGGTGGAAGCCGCAGCAAGGGCTACTCCGAATATCACCAAGCTCTTTAGGTAGGTTTGCATTCTATTCATAATTGCTCCTGAACACAGAACTGCACTCAATCTGCGGCAACTTTATAGCGCACGCGAATGTTGTCAACTGGATATTTTCAGTTTTTACATCAGGCCTACGGGCCACCGTCAACCGTAGAAGAGCAGATTCCAGACCAAAACGCAAGCGTAATTCATGACGGATCTCCGCCGGGGCCCTTGGGCGAGCCCGGCCGTGCCCTGCCACCCTCGCCCCTGCAGTGAGGGAGTTCGTCCGTAGCCTCGCCGGATACACACCGTTACCTCACCGTAGTACCTCTAATAGGCTATTAGAGGTACTACGGAGGGACCACGGAGAGACTCCGGAGAGACTAGGGAGCATCCCAGGCGCATGCCGTGCCTGGAAGGGGCAGGTAACTGCGCCAAGGTCCGGGTGCGGAGGGCCAAAACCATGAGTTCCTCAAGTTGCTGTGGTCCAGAAGCTTGTAGAACTGTTATTTGGCAGCACCAGGGTGCGATCGGGAGGGCGCGGCGGAGCGCCCGCCGCGGACGATGGGCAGGCGGACGCTTGCCCCCTATCGACGCGTTAAGCGGCCGCCTCTGCCCAAAAGCAATGCCAAGCCCAAGGCCTCCAGCGCGAGGGTCGATGGTTCTGGCGCCGCGACCAGGTCCACGCTGAGCCCGCCGGCGTCGAACGAATTGGGCATGACCGCCCCCCCGGTCTCGTTGAGAGTGAGTGTATAAACGTCCCCGGGCAGGAAGGTGCCGGAGTAATCGAACGGGCCGTCCCAGCCAGGAGGCCCGGGCGAGGTGGGCGAAGAGAGGAGCTGTCCCTGGTTGGCGCTGGCGAGGCTCCAGGTCTCGTTCGAGAAGGCGGGGTCGGGCCCCCGCTGGCACGTCAGGCTGTAGGCCAGCGGCGCCGACACGGAAAAGCTCACTTGCAGGAACGAGGACTCGGTGTAGCCGTCCGGCATGGCGCTGCCCGATTCCGCAACCGACGAGCTGTAGGAGAGTTCCTGCGGGCGAAGAAACGACGTCTGCCCCGCCGAGACCGAGGCGCTGAGGGTGCTCTGGTACCCATAAACGCTGGTCACCAAAGTGGCCGTGCCGTTCAAGGTCGTGCCGAAGTCCGCGAAGGGCGCTGTGGGGTTAGCCGAGGCCGAGTAGTCGCCGGAGTAGGACACGATATTGCTGGGGTTGCCGTAATCCCAGTTCAGCGGGTTGAACCTCACCGCCGCGCTCACGGTGCGCGTATCGGAGAGGTAGTTCAGTTGGGCGAGACCATTGGACGCTGCGAGGCCAAGCCCACCCGCGGCAAGACACAAAAACACCCTCCGGCCAATGGCGCCACGGCTTCGCGAAACCACGGACGCATTCATATTTGCATTCAGATTGAATGACGGCCAGGGAGAACAACGGCACCCAGCCTGTAGGCTTAATCTAGGGATTAGTGGGGCAGTAGTCTATCCGTACTACTACCTAAGCTTGGCTCATGCTGAGTACGGTCAGGGAGAAGCCGACGAAAAGACTCGCAGGTCGCGCAGGCTGCGCACGGGCCTGGACCAACCCCGCAGCAGGGCGGCCTCGAGTTGATAGTCCCCGGGCTCGGTGGGAAGGGCGCAATGGAAGCTCAACTTCGCCTGTCCCAGCGCCGCTACCTCGCAGGGCTGCATTTGCTGCGCCATACGCCTGCCGCCGCGCAGAATGCAGAAGCGAACCTTGCCCTGCCATCGCTCATAAAGGTCGTTGCTCACGACGACCAGCACGTCCAGTTCCTGGCCCGCCGGCAGCTCCTCGCGCCATTCATCAATCATCAGCCCCACAGGTGAGAAGGCGTCGCCCATGTATTCCTTGAACTCGGGCGCGAAGCGCAGCTTCTCCAAGTCAATGAAGTTATCGCAGGTCTGACCGTTGGTGCGCGAGTAGCCGAGACCGCAGAAGTACAGGACGCCCGCGCACGCCCGGTGGCCGCGCCAGAACTCGGTGAGCGCCGCGTTGTAGCGGGCGTTGAGGTGCCAGCGCTGGGCGGGAGTGGCGTTGGCGCCGAGCAGGTTCTCGTACACCTGGCGCGAGAGGGTCGTGGGCGAGCCGTCGCGCTGGAGCCAGAGCCAGTCGTATTCATTGATGATGATGGGGTTGTTGCCGGTGTTGGCCCGAGCGTTGCCCTTGGGCACGCCCGAGAGCGCGGCCAGGCCCGAGAGCCGGAAACGCGGGTTGCTGAACTGGTACGGATGCGACTCGAAGCTATCGCCCGGCGCCTGCGCTTCACCGTAGCCGTTGTCCCAGGGGCGGTTCGACAGGTCCAGGCCGCGCACGGCCTTGAGCGCTTCGCCAGTGACGTCCGTGCGCGTCTCGTTCTGCGCGTCCCAGATCACCACGCACGGATGATTCCACCGCTCCTCCATCCACTCGGTGTATTCCGCCGCCAGGTCGGCGCTCGTCAGCTCCGCCGGCCAGGCCTTCGCCCCGCCGCGCCAGATGGGAAACTCGTCCTGGATGAGGATGCCCTCCTCGTCGGCGATGCGATACCAGGATTCCGGCGGGAACCCGATGCAATAGCGCAGCGAGTTCCAGTGCATGCTCTTGAAGGCGCGGTGCAGGCGGCGCACCCAATCCTCGCGCCACGGGCGGTCGCCGCACTGCGGGTCCTCAAAGAAGCGGTAGAGGGTGACGTTGCTGCCCCGCAGGAAATAGGGCCGGCCATTCAGCAGCGCGCGGCCCGTCATCGGGTCCAGCTTGAACTCGCGCATCCCAAAGCGTGTGCGCAGAGTGTCCGCGCCGGTGCTCGTCTCCAGCTCGTAAAGGAACGGGTCCTCGGGCGACCAGAGCCGGCAATGGCGGATGGGCAGCCGCGCGTAAACCGTCTGGCCGCCAGTGCCTTCCACCTCGAGGGGCTCGGAGCTGCCATCGCAGACCACTTTGCCGGAACGCGCTTCGCGGACCTTGAACCGCAATTGAGCGGCGCTGCTCGGGTCACCACCGTGCAGCACGACCTGCGCCCGGATCGTCTGGTTCGAAATGTCCGGGGCGACCTGCACGCTCACAATATTCGGCGTCCCGGCCAGGATCAGCTCCACCGAGTCAAATAGCCCGGGGATGTAGCGGCTCTTCTCGACGTCGTAGCCCGAGCAAATCGTCGTCGGCAGAGCCCCCGGCGACGCGCCCACCCGCACGAGCAACTCGTTCTCAGCCCCGTTGCCGCGCAAAGCCCGGCGGGCATCGAAATAGCCCGGCGTGAAGCTGGGCATGTGCTCCCCCAGCAGCACGCCATTCAGGACCACGCGTGCGCCATACGCGGCCTTGTGGAGCTTGAGCGTGGCGACCGCCGGCACGTCGCCCCCGATGCGAAACGTGCGCCGGTACCAAAAAGCCTCCCGTCGGGCGCTGGGCACCCCCACCTCAGCGAACGGCGGCTGCGCCTCATCCACTAACCCGGGCACCGGGACGCGATGCCCAAACTGCCCCGGCGCGGCAGCCATGCTTCCGTCCTCGACGTTCCACTCGCCATCGAGCGAGAGGACGGTGCGGTCCGCGCGCGCTGGTGGCGCGCAAAGGCAAAGCGCGGAGAGTGTCAGGAGCACGGCGAGGGAGCGGAGCGGCGGAGGGTATGGGTTTTTCATAGAGAGAGTCTTCATGCTCTGCGCACTGTTTAGCTGACCAGCCTCCGGCCTGCAAAGCTCGAAAGACGGAGGACGAAGGGCGCCCGCTCTCGGTGCCACATACGAACTCATGAAGCCGCCCGGGCATTGACGCCCCGGCGGTTGCCTGAGAAAGTGCGGCCCATGCCAGTTGATGCGCCTGCCGGCCAATCGTCCCGCACTGCCCGCACCAACCTCTCTTACCTCGTGCCGATCTGCCTGGTGGCGACACTGGGCGGGCTGCTCTTTGGCTATGACACCGGCGTGATCTCCGGCGCCATCGAGTTCCTGACGGCCCGCTTCCACCTGGACGTAGTCATGAAGGGCTGGGCTTCGGGGTGCGTGCTCATCGGCTGCGCAACAGGCGTGCTGATTGTGGGGCCGATGTCGGACCGGTTCGGGCGCAAGAAGGCGCTGTACCTGGCAGCGCTGCTGTTCCTAACCTCGGCTGTCGGCACGGCGCTGCCGCGCGACGTGTGGACGTTCATCCTGTTCCGCTGGCTGGGTGGCATCGGCATCGGCATCGCTTCCATCTCCACGCCGATGTACATAGCCGAGATCGCGCCCGCGCACCTGCGCGGCCGGTTGGTGTCCGTGAATCAGATCGCTATCGTCGGCGGCATCCTGGTGGTCTATTTCGTGAACTACTTCATCGCGCGCTGCGGGGACCAGTCCTGGAACGAGGCCTCGGGCTGGCGCTGGATGTTTGCCAGCGGCAGCCTGCCATCGGTCGCCTTCGCGCTGTTGCTCATCGGCGTGCCCGAGAGCCCGCGCTGGCTCGTGGAGAAGGGACGGGCCGAGCAGGCCAGGGCAATCCTGACCCGGGTGGCGGGGGAAGGCTTTGCCGAGGCGGAGCTTGCCAGCATTCGCGCGGCCCTCTCGGCGGAACGCGGCAACTGGCACGAGCTGTTCTCCGCGGCGCTGCGGCGTCCGTTGATCGTCGGCATTCTGCTGGCCGTCCTGCAGCAGGTCACCGGCATCAACGTGTTCCTTTACTTCGGGACGACCATCTTCAAGCACATGAGCGCTTCGACAGGCGTGGACGCGGGCATGTTGCAGCAGATCATCATTGGCGGCGCGAGCGCGCTCTCCACCATGGTGGCCATCGCCACGGTGGACAAGTGGGGCCGTAAACCGCTGATGTTCCTGGGTGCGACGGGCATGGGCGTCAGCCTGCTCACTATGGGGTTGATGGCGCAGCACGTTCCTGATCCCGCGACGGTGAGCGGCTGGATGCTGCTGTGCATCATCGTCTATGTGGTGTGCTTCGGGCTGTCGGTCGGCCCGGTGGTGTGGGTGATCCTGTCGGAGATATACCCCACCGCGATCCGCGGGCGGGCGCTGGGCCTGGCCACGTTCTTTCTGTGGATCGCTGATTACGCGGTCACGCAGACCTTCCCGATGATGGATGCAAAGGGCTCATGGTTCGTGCAGCGCTTTAACCACGCTTTCCCGTTCTACGTCTATGCCGCGTTTTGCCTGGTGCTAATCGCCGTGCTCGCGACCCTGGTGCCGGAGACCAAGGGCCGGTCGCTGGAAGAGATTGAGCGGAGCTGGCAGCGGTCGGGGTAGAGGATGGACGTGTTAGCGGTCCTCGGGCTCGGCGCCTACGAGCACGACGAACTCGCCCTTGAGCGAGCGCTGCTGCAGGACGGCGAGCAGCTCGGCGGGCGTTCCGCGCAGGAACTCCTCGAACTTCTTGGTCAACTCGCGCGCCAGCACAACCTTCCGCCCGGGGAACACGTCGTTCAGCTCGCCCAGCAACCTCTCGATGCGGTAAGGCGATTCGTAGAGCACGAGCGTGCCGGGGGTCTGCTTAAGGCGCTCCAGCTCGCACCGGCGCTGGCCGGGTTTGTGCGGCAGGAAGCCGAGGAAATGGAACTCGTCGCACGGTAGCCCGCTCGCCGTCAGCGCGGCGACCAGCGCGCTCGGGCCGGGCACCGGCTCCACGCGCAAGCCGGCGGCGAGGGCGGCCCGCACCACGCGCTCGCCAGGGTCGCTGATGCAGGGGCTGCCGGCGTCAGTCACCAGGGCGATCTTCTGCCCCGCGCGCAGCCGTTCGAGAATCTCCTCGCTGCGCCGGGCCTCGTTGAACTGGAAGCAACTGAGCAGCGGCTTGGCGATGTCAAAGTGCTTGAGCAACTGCCCGCTGTGGCGAGTGTCCTCAGCGGCGACGGCGTCGCACTCGCGCAGCGTACGCAGCGCGCGCAGGGTAATGTCCTCCAGGTTGCCGATGGGCGTGGCCACCAGGTAGAGCGTTCCCGGCGTCAATGGCGGCAGGCTCGGGCTCATCGTCCCCTAGCCTTCCTTCCTACTTGCTGATGCCGCGCTCGCTGGTGCGGACGAACTGCACCAGGTGCTGAACCTCAGGCAATTGCGGCAGCTCCTTCTCGATGCGCACGAGCGAGTTGGAGATGGTCAGGCCCTCGCGGAAGAGAATCTTGTAGGCCTGGCGCAAGGCGGCCTGGGCCTCCTCGGACACGCCGCGGCGCTCCATGCCCACCTTGTTGATGGTGCGCGTCTCGGCCGGATTGCCGTCCACGAGCATGAAGGGCGGCACGTCCTGCACGACTTTGGCGCAGCCGCCGATGATGGACATCTTGCCGATGCGGCAGAACTGGTGCACCGCCGCCAAGCCGCCCACCACGGCGTAATCCTCCACCACGATATGCCCCGCCAGCGTGGCCACGTTGGACATGATCACGTGGTCGCCGAGGGTGACGTTATGCGCAATGTGCGCGTAGGCCAGGATATGGTTGTGCGAGCCGACGCGCGTCACCTCCCCGTCGCCGGTGGCGCTGTGGACCGTGACGTATTCGCGGAACGTGTTGTGGTCGCCGATCTCGGTGCGAGTGATGCCGCCTTTCCATTTAAGGTCCTGCGTCTTGAGGCCGATGCTGGCGAAGGGGAAGACCTCGTTGTCCTGGCCGAGTTGCGTGTGCCCGTCAATGACGACGTGTGAATGCAGCCGGCAGCGCGGGCCCAGGACAACGTTCTCGCCAACAATGCAGTAAGGCCCGATCTCGCAATCAGCGCCGACTTGCGCCTTGGGATGAATGATGGCAGTGGGATGAATCATACCCTTGAGACCGCTCCGTCCTGCTCAGGGCTCGCCCAGCATGAACGTCACCTCGGCCTGGCTGACGACTTCGCCCTGCACTTTGCAGACTCCTTTGGCTTTGCCGATGTTGCCACGCATCTTGGTCAGTTCCACGTCGATGACCAGCACATCGCCAGGGAGCACCGGCTTGCGCCATTTCACGGCCTCGGCGGACATGAAGTAGGCGATCTTGCCCGAGTTGGCGGCAGTCTTGAGCATGACGATGCCCGCCACCTGCGCGATGGCTTCAAGCTGCAGCACGCCCGGCATGATGGGATGCCCGGGAAAATGCCCCTGGAAGAACGGCTCGTTGATGCTGACGTTCTTCACCGCGATGATGTGGGCACCCTCGATCTTCAGCACGCGGTCCACCATCAGGAACGGATACCGGTGCGGGATCATCGCCATGATCTCCGTCACGTTGATCGCTCCGTCCTGGGCTGCGGCGCCTTCCGCACCCTGTTCCGGCGTCGGCTGCGTCTTGGGCGGCGGCGGGGCAAAGGCCTGGGCGGCGACCAGCGGCTTGCGCATCTGGGCCGCGATGAGCCGCACCATCTCGCAGTTGGCGGCATGGCCCGGCTTCACCGCGATGAGGTGTCCGTGCAAGGGCCGGCCCAGCAATGAAAGATCCCCCACGATGTCCAGCATCTTGTGCCGCACGAACTCCTCGGGGTAGCGCAGCGGCTCGGTCGTCAGCACCGCGTCGTCCCGGATCACTACCGCGTTCTCGAGACTGCCGCCCTTGATGAGGCCGTTCTTGATCAGGTATTCGATCTCCTCGTAGAAGCAGAAGGTCCGCGCGTGGGCCAGGTCGCGCTCCCAGGTCTTGGGCGACACCTCCGTGCTGTAGAACTGCGTGAACCGGCCCTGCTTGTCAGCGCTCGTGCAGGAGATTCGGAAGCCTTCATCGGGGAAAAGCGTCATCACCGTCTCGCCCATTTTCAGCTCGATCGGCGCGGTGACGGTGTACGGCTCGCGGCGCTCGTCCTGCGGCACGATGCCCGCCTCCTGGACGAGCTTGCAATAATCGCGGGCGCTGCCGTCGGCGATGGGCGGCTCGTTGGCGTCCAGCTCCACGATCGCGTTGTCAATCCCATAGCCGGCGAAGGTGGCCAGGACGTGCTCGACGGTGTGCACGCGCGTGTTGCCCTTGGCCAGCGTCGTCGAGCGGTTGTTCTCGACCACATTCTCCACCCGTGCCTCGATCTCGGGCTTGCCTTCCAGATCCACGCGGCGGAAGCGGATGCCGGTGTTAGGCGGCGCCGGCAGGAAGGTCATGGTTACGCGGTTACCACTGTGCAGGCCGATGCCGGAATAGTTCGCGGGCTGGTTGATGGTTTGCTGCTGTAACACAGCGCTATTAAACAGGCCGCCCCCGCCCTTGGCAAGCGCCCGGCGACCGCCATAAGCCAACCGGCAACGGCTCGCCCTCCGGGAGCGACGAACTATGCCCACTTTTCCGGCATACCCCATTTGAGGTATGCTTATAACCCGATTGAGGTATTGTTAGAAACTCTGCCAGCACCCTAATATCCGCCCATGTCAGACCGTGGGGTCTGGCGCCGGCTAAAGGTGGGCGCGATTATCCGGCGAGGAGTTGGGCGCCTTCAAAACGCAGTGGAACAACTGTAACGCAGAGAAATTCCGAGCACCTCCCGTACTATGAGAACACGCCTTCATACCCAGTGGACCGTCTGCAGGATGCTGCCCGCGCTGAGCGGGATGGTCGGGGTCCTTTTGATGATGGTGAACAGCCATTTGCCCCTGCTGGCGGCCAGCATGAGCGACAACTTCGAGAGCTACGTTTCAGGCAACCTGGATTCGAATACTTCCGGCGGGCCGAACAGCGGCAGCAGCAACCCTTGGTGGGGACCCGGCGCGCCGAACTTCCGTATCCAGCAGGGCGCCTGGGGCGGGTGCACCCCGCACAGCGGATCCAAGATGATTTGGACCGAGGTTGGCGGCGGCGGGAACGTGGGCGGCTACGGCTCGGATAACGACCAGATGTATTACAACCTGGCCTACCGTCTGGGCGGCGGCAGCTCTTTCGGCGCGGGCGTGGTGCTGGAGTGGTGGTTCTACGACCCGGTGGGCAACAACTCGAATGCCGCCTACCGCGCCGGGTATAATGATTGCGTCGCGCTGTGCTATTACGGCAGCGGCATTCCGGCTACCTCGGACTATGCCAGCGGCGCGCCGGCCCCGGGCAGCGCCTCACAACGGTTGATGGTCGGGGGCCTGGCCAGCAGCCTGTCGGGCGTGGATACCACCAAATACCAGGCGCGCATTGTCGGCAACACCGACGGCATCTCCGGCGGCACCAGCTATTACAACACCGCCACGACCCGCAGCGCCGGCTGGCACCACGGGCGCATCGTGACTGCCGGCGATGGGGCCTCAGTCAAGATTTACATTGATGACATGGTCAATCCCACCCTGAGCAAGCCGATCGTGGCCACCGGCAATGCGCGGCTCTACAACTGCATCCAGGTGGAATCCATCTATCCCAGCGGCGTGTCCGGCACGTCCGCTTCCCAGACCCCGGGCTTCTTCGATGACTTCGCCTTCCAGAGCGGTGTGGTCCCGCCGACCCTGGGTGCCGGGCCCGTGAATCAATCTGTGCTGCTAGGCTCGAATGTCACCTTCAGCGTCAGCGGCGCGGCGGGGACGCCCGCGCCCGCGTACTATTGGCAGCAGAACGGGGTGAACCTCACAAACGGCGGGCGCATCAGCGGCGCCGACACGACCACCCTGAATGTCACCGGGTTGCTCCAGTCCGACGGCGGCACCTACTCGTGCCTGGTCAGCAACATGGCCGGGGGGGTGGTCAGCAACGCTTTGCTCACCATCATTATGCCTCCGACGCCCACGAACATGGTCCCTGCCTGCGGGCCGTATGCCGGCAGCGCCGGCGGCAGCGTGACCCTCACCGTGCAGGCGTTTGCCTCCAACCCGTTCAGCTATCAGTGGCTGGAGAACGGCGTTGCCGTGAACAATGGACCCTCCGGCACAGGGAGCACGTTCTCAGGCTCGGCCACCAGCAGCCTCACCATCTCGGGTTTGAGCCAGGCCGACAACGGCTCGTACTCGTGCCTGCTTACAAACAGCGACGGTGCCACAAACACATGCGCCGTGGTCCTCACCGTCACGGCCTGCCCGGCAATCAACAGCCAGTCGGGCAGCCTCGTGCTGGCGGCGACCTCCAATGCGACCTTCACCGTAAATGCCAGTGGCACCAGCCTCGGCTATCAGTGGAGCAAAAACAGCGCGCCGCTTGGCGACGGCGGCCGCATCTCCGGCGCCACCTCCTCCAGCCTCACAATCAGCAGCGTCGCGGACGCCGATGACGGCAGTTATTCCTGCCTCATCACCAACACCTGCGCCTCGACCAACTCCGTCGTCGTTACCCTGACCGTGATAGACCCGCCCATCATCACGAACCAACCCGTTAGTGTCGTGACCGTTCTGGGCGGCAGCGCGGCCCTCCACGTCGGGGCTTCAGGCGGTAGCGCCGCTTACCAGTGGCAGCGCAACGGTGCGCCCGTCGCGGGCGGCACCGGCCCCGACCTG
>Ga0335069_10000491_pt1 | contig 66655 bp, 57 predicted proteins | sample Lox_Sample_11_FD_206714 | JGI IMG/M metagenome (GOLD analysis project Ga0335069, IMG submission 206714) | Soil microbial communities from Loxahatchee National Wildlife Refuge, Florida, United States - Lox_Sample_1.1 | ecosystem: Environmental > Terrestrial > Soil > Wetlands | place: USA...
CCTGTCCACACCGGGGGGCAATCGGCTGTTATTAGAAAAGAGGAGCAGTGAAAATGATAAGTCATTTACGAGAAACTGCGCACGGATTTCAGAAATGGAGCGGTTCGGTGCCCGGCGCCTCCGGGCCGCGCGCGAAGCGGTTGCCCAAAGCGATTGCCGCCGCGCTGGCGTTACTGCTCCCCTTGACGGTGTGCCTGCGGGACAGTCATGCGGCCAATTTCTACTGGACCGGTGGCAACGATTTCTGGCAAAGCACGACCGCTTGGAACTTCGCTCCTCTGGTTCCGGGGTCGGGTGACAACGCCTTGTTCACCAACGCCGCCACCTACTCCGTGACCCTCAACGCCGACGTGCTGAACATCCAGAGCAACTTCTTCAGCAATGCCTCCAACACCACCGCCACGGTCACGCTGAACCTGAACGGCTACGAACTGAGTCCCGTGTATGCGGGGACGAGCCCGGGCGCGTTTAACGTGGGGGATGGGGCAACCAGCACGACCATTGTCTACCTCGCCTCTTCGACCGTGCCCGGCAAGGGGCTGGTCGTTCCGGGACGGGTCATTGTCGGAAGAAGTGGATATGGCACCTTGATCGTTACCAACGGCAATGTCTCCTCCGCAACGACACTGCTGGCCAACGGCAACACCGGACGCGGTCTACTGGTGCTCAGCGGCCCGAGTGTTATCTGGACCAACAGCACCGACTTCGCGGTGGGGAACAACTCGAACTCCTTCGGCAGCGCGCTGGTAATCTCCAATTCAGCCGTGCTGAGCGTGGGCGGTTTGTTCCGCGTGGGCAGCGGCTCCAGCCAGGGCGGCTCCACCTACAACACGCTACTGTTGGACACGGGCGCCCGATTGTACACGCACTCCGGGCCGGTCACGGTCGGCAACAACGGCAGCGCCACTTCGACAGCGCCATCGTACAACAACAGTGCGACCGTACAAGGGGGAGCGGTTTGGGACAACGGGAACTCATCGTTTGTCGTCGGTTACGCCCCGGGCGCGGGAGCGGGAGCGGCCACGGGCAACGTGCTTACCGTGGGGATCGGGGGGAGTGTCATCAATGTCTCCCATGGCACGTTTACGACCGGCAACACTCTGAACATGGCCGGGGGTACATTTAACGGGACGGTCGACTGCGCCGGCATTTTGCAGGGCTTCGGCACGGTCTACAACAACGTGAACATCACCGGCTCTTTGGCTCCTTCCAATTCATTCGGCACGCTGGCGTTCTCGAATCAGTTGAACGTTGGCAACACGGCGATCACCAGCATTCAACTGGGCACTAACTTCAACCCGACGGTGGTTCGGGGAGTCCTGACGCTGGGCGGCACGCTGAACTTCACCGATGGTGGCGGGTTTACCAACGGCACCTACACCTTGTTCTCGTACAACAGCACGCTCACGTACAATGGCACCATCGGCACGACGCCGAACACCAACTGGAATTATGCGATAAGCCTGACCACGCCCCACGCGGTGAATTTGATCGTCACCGGTCCGACAACGCCGCCGGTGGCGAACTTCACCGGCAGCCCAACCGCCGGCGGTGTGCCCCTAGCAGTAACGTTCACCGACACTTCGACGGGCACCATTACGAACCGCGCCTGGAGCTTCGGCGACGGCGCGATCTCGAATACCATGTTGACCAGCCTGACGCATACCTACAGCACCACCGGCACCTTCGACGTCAGCCTGACCGTCCTCGGCCCACTCGGCAGCAGTAACCTGACCCAAATCGGTTACATCACAGCCACCAATGTCCCCCTGCCGACGATCACCACCGGAGTGAGTGTGACCGATGCGCCGCTGCAGGTCGGCAACACCATCGTGCTCGTGGCTGGCGACACGAATGTATTCAATATCGGGGCCACAGATACGACCAGCGGCTCGCTGACCTACCAATGGTCATTTGGCGATGGCGCGACCACCGATTTCCTGACGACAAACACCGTCGAGCACGTCTATACCAACGATTGCGGCCCCTATGTCGCCAGCGTAACCATCAGCAACGGAATTGGTGCCATCACCAGCAACTTCAACGTGATCGTCGCCTGCCAGCTCAACCTCAGCAAGGTGCAACCGAAGCTGAATTTCGCCAAGACCAATTCCGACAGTTGTACGCTCATGGGTTCGTTCCCCCTGCCGAGCAGCACCATCTTCACCGGTCAACAGGCGACCGTGGACATCGGCGGCGCGTCACTGACCTTTGCCTTCCCGGCCAAAGGGACGGCGGTTAATGGCCTCAGTAAGTTCAGCATACCGAAGCTCAATAAGAAGACCGGATTGTGGGCGCTCAAAGTCACGTTCAAGAACGGCTTCTGGCAAACGCCCTGGGCGGATTACAGTATGATCAATTCCAACATCCCGAAGCCGGGTGTCGCGGTGACCAACCTGCCCGTGGTTCTGCTCTTGGACAGCGAAGCGTTCATGGCCACCACTAACCTGACCTACACAGCCACCCAAGGGAAGTCGGGCGCCGCCAAGTAACACGGGGAAGCACCCACGCGCATTCCTGCGGATTGCCGAGTCGGACCGAAGAATTGCATCACGCCACGGAACCGGCGGACGACATCTCGGGTCCAGCCACACGGTGATCGTCTTATCGGAGTCTCCCGAATAATCGGACCCAGCGTGGCTGCTGGGTGCCGAGCGTAAGCTTTGCCGGCAGCCAATATCGTCGACGTCTGCCATAGCATAAGTAATCGGTGACAACTTGTGCTCTGTAGCAAACGTGAGGCTTATTCGAGCCAACGCCCCTTTTTTGGTCAATTTGCGGCACCTGGTCTGTTGAACAAATTTGGCCAATACCCTGAGGAATCGACCCAGCACTTCCCGATTCTCATTCCGGACACTCTCGGGCGGGTAGGTACGGAAATTGCAATAGCAGCAGGGTGCTAGTGGAAGTGCCTGGTCGTTGTCACGCACGACCTGCACGCAAAAGGAGAGACAACTGAAAAACCCGAGTCAGATCTGTCGACCCGCGCCGGAAGCCATGCGGATGGCAGCTCACAGCGTTGCGCCACCACCATCGCGTCCTGCAACGCGGGCGGCGATGATGAGTCGCATCGTGGTAGCAGCCGCATGGCTCGCTGCGGGGACGATGGGTGCCCAAGCCAGCGGACCAGCGCGATCTTCCATCTCCTCCTCCAACGATTGGAGCGATCTCAGCCTGGAGCAGCTCGTCAATGTGGAGGTCGTCAGCGCGGCCACGCTGACCCGGGTCGATTCCCGCCGGGTGCCGGTGGACGTGACCGAACTCGATGCTCGGGACATCAGCCAATCCGGCGCGCGAAATCTGGATCAACTGCTCGAAGATTACGTGCCCAACGAACAGTACATCCTCCATCACACTCCACAGCCCGACGTCGGATTTCGGGGCATTATCAGCGATGTGGACAACGTCTACCTCTACCGGGTAAACGGCGTCACGTTGAACAACCGGATGGTCCTGGGCGCGGCCAACGAGCGCGACCTGCCACTTCTCTGGGATATCCAGTCCGTGACAGTCGTGCGCGGCCCCGCCTCGGCCACGGATGGCGCCGGTGCGCTGGCCGGAGTGATTGACGTCAAGACGTTCACAGGGCTGACGTTCACGGGGCTGGAGGCGAATGTGCGCCAAGGTGTGTTTGATCAGTACACGGCCGCCGAAGCCCGCTACGGACTGAAGTTGAGCGATGCGTCCGGGTTGTTCATGTACTTCGGCGGAGCACAAATCCAGGGCGCTCCGCACACCTACTACATTGGGCACCCTTACTCAAAGGTCAACGGGTTGCCCCCGAATGTGCCGGGCGAGGCGAACCCAGGGCCGCTGTCCAATCTCAATGCGCCGGCGTTCGGCGATCCCTGGTTCAAGGCCCATGTCGATTACGTGAATGGCCCTTGGGAATTCTGGGGCCGGTTTGTTCAGGATGGCGGCCTGGCCCCTCCTACTCGAACCATTTACACCAAGGCGCGGCCCGCGGGCGAGTCGCTGGAGGAGTTCATCACCGGGCGCGAGATTCAGAACGATCAGTCCACCTTCGCCGGCCGCTACAAGAGGGATCTGTCGCCGACATGGAACCTCGAACTCCTGGAAAGCGACGATTGGTGGGCGTTCAAGGACCAACGCGCCGGCACGGATTCGTTCCCGCCCCGGCCCACGCGCTCGGCGTATGAAAACCAGGCGTTCAGCCGCGCGATTACGCGCTGGACTCCCGCCGAATGGCAGTCGCTGGCGTTCGGGGCCGAGTATGCGCACGTCTGGTATCACGACCCGCCGTATTCCGATGCGCTCGATGGGACAACGCCGGTCGTTAACAATCGCAATTGGCAATCCGATACGATTTCCCTGCTGGCCGAGGAGCAATTCAGGATCGCCGAACTTTGTACGATATTCCTGAGTTTTCGGTCAGACAAAGACACCTATACGTCCTGGATGTTGTCGCCGCGAGCCACCCTGGTACTCACCCCAACGCCAAACGACACGTTCAAGGCCATTGCCGGCGAAGCGGTTCGCAGTGCCGTCGAAGAGCAGTTGTGGGCGCAATGGGAACGCGACCACACCACCCCCGATCCTGAAAAGCTTCGCTCCTACGAATTGTCCTACGACCGCAAATTGAGTGATCAATGGCATGCGAGCCTCGACTCGTTCTACGAGGACTGGCAAGCCGTCGGGTACAGTCAGAGTGCCAGCGCGCAAGTGTCTTTGGGCGACTTCCAAATGCTGGGCGGCGAGTTCATGCTGAGCTTTACCAACCAAGCCACACGGCTCTCATTGTCCGAAGGTGTCACAAAACTCCTCGATGCCTCCGTGCCCAAGAACCTCGGCGCGGCGGGCCAGGGAATCACCTCCGAGCCATACGGATTCGGCGATGACCTCGCGGAGTGGGCCCCGTCCATCACCAAGCTCGCGGTGTTGCAAGATATCGGCAAGAAATGGACCCTGAGTGCGTCGGCGGTCTATTATTCCGGTTTCCCCGGAGCACAGGCGTACGCGGACTATAATCGGTCCCTGGCAAAACCATCGTCAGGTGCGCCGTTGAGCAATCCGGGATATACGACGCCGTACGGCCCGAATCTGTACGTCAACCTCGGCGTGGAATACCGTCCGTCAGAGCATTGGACACTCCGGCTGGATGGCTACAACCTCGCCGCGCTCGCCGACAAGACGCTGTCGAAGCGCAACTATTATTTCCGCTTGTCCGAATTCAGCGAGGAACCGGCCGCCCTGACCGTCTCCGCCCGCTACCGCTTTTGAACCGCGAACCGATGATACGGAACATCATAAACGGTTGTGTTGACGGCCAGCCGATGTCCCCGAATGCACTCGTGCGATGGCCGCGCCAGCGCCCGTCCCGGTTCTTCCGGTTGGCCCCATTCGCCCGGATGGCGACGGCCGCGGTCGTTATCCTCGGCTCCCTGATTGTGACGGTCCGGGACGACATGGCCGCCGCCCCGGCACTCTCCGAGTATCAGGTGAAGGCCCTGTTCCTGTTTAATTTCGCGAAGTACGTGGATTGGCCATCCAATGCGTTCGGTGACGGCAGCGCCCCGATTGTCATCGGCTTGGTTGGCGATGACACGTTTGGAGATGACGTCATCCGCACCGTTGGCGGCAAATCGGTCAACAACCGGCCGGTCGTATTCAAACACGTGGCGGGCGAACAAGAGTACCGGACCTGCCACATCCTGTTTGTCAGCGCCTCGGAGAAAGACCATCTCTCCTCGATTCTCGCCGCGGTAAAGAACACCTCCGTGCTGACTGTCGGGGAAACCGATGGATTCCTCACGCTCAACGGGATGATCAACTTCTCGAAGAAGGACAACAAGATTCGACTGGAGATCAATCTTGTCCCGGCCCAACAGGCGAATCTGAAGCTGAGCTCGAAGCTTCTGAGCGTCGCCGACGTGGTGTTGGGCAAGCCGGAACACCAAAGCGCGTCCGAGCAGTCACCGCGGCAACCGGAAGGGAAGGCAGACTGATATGCATCCTCTTCAAAACATTTCCATCCAGCGCAAGCAGATGCTGGCCATTATGCTGACCAGCGTCGCCGCCCTGCTGCTGGCCTGCGCCGGCTTCGTCGCCTACGAGGTCTTTTCCTATCGCCAGGAACTGGTCTGGAGCCTCACGTCCCTGTCCCAGATGATCGGCAACAACAGCACGGGCGCCCTCGACTTCAATGATCCCAAGGTCGCGGAAGATCTGCTGTCCTCGCTCCGCGCGCAACCCGACATCGTCTCGGCCTGCATCTACACCAAGGACGGGACGCCGTTTGCCCGCTATCTTCGCAGCGACGTCCCCAAGCGGTACTCTCTTCCCAAGCCGCAGCCAAACGGCCACCAGTTCGCCAACGGCCGACTGGTCCTGTTCCAGAGAATCTACGAAAACAACGAGACGATCGGCACGATCTACCTGGAATCCGATCTCGGACGATTGACCGCCCGCTTGAAGAAATACGCCCTGATCGTCGGGGCCATGTTGTTCGCCTCCATGCTGGCCGCGTTCCTCATGTCCTCCCGACTCCAACGCTGGCTGTCGCAACCGATTCTGCATCTGGCCCGAACCGCGCGCGCCGTCACGCTCCAAAAGAACTACGCCCTGCGCGCAATCAAGCGCGGTCAGGACGAATTGGGAATGCTGACCGATGACTTCAACGCGATGTTGGACCAGATTCAGCAACAGGCCGCCGCGCTGCAGGCCGCCAACGAAAGCTTGGAAAAACGCGTCGAGGATCGCACGCGCGAGTTGGAGCGCTCTCTGTCCCTGCTGCATTCCACCATCGAATCGACCGCGGACGGCATTCTCGTGGTGGACCGCCAGGGCCGAATCGCGACGTACAACAAGAAGTTCGCAACCATGTGGCAGATCCCGGAGTCGGCCATCGCGTCGGGCCAGGATGAACAGGTCCTGTCGACCGTGCTCGAACAGCTCAAGGACCCGGAAGAATTCATCCACAAAGTGAAGGATCTCTACGCGCACCCGGATGAACCCCGCTTTGACGTGATTGAGTTCAAGGACGGCAGGACGTTCGAGCGGTATTCCATGCCGCAGTGCCTGGGCCAGGAAATCGTCGGGCGCGTCTGGAATTTCCGCGACATCACCGAGCGCAAACAGGCCGAAAAGAAGGTGGAAACCCTTCACCGACAACTGCTGGAAACGTCGCGACAGGCGGGCATGGCCGAAGTGGCGACCAACGTCCTCCACAATGTCGGCAACGTGCTCAACAGTGTCAACGTCTCCGCCTCCCTCGTCGCCGACCAGGTGCGGAAATCGAAGGCATCCAACCTCGGCAAGCTGGCCGCGTTGCTCCAGGAGCACCAGAACAACCTCGCCGCGTTCCTGGCGAGCGATCCCAAGGGAATGCAGGTGCCGGCGTACCTGGCCGGCCTCGCCACGGTCTTCGCCCAGGAACAAGCCGAGATTCTCAAGGAACTCCAGGCCCTCAGCGCCAACATCGACCACATCAAGGAGATCGTCGCCATGCAGCAAAGCTACTCCAAGATGTCCGGCGTGGTCGAAGAAATCCCCGTGGAGGAACTGGTCGAGGACGCGATCCGCATGAACAACGCCGCCCTGCTGCGGCACGACGTCCAGGTGGCCCGCGAATACGGCGAGGTTCCCCCGGTCCGCGTGGAAAAACACAAGGTCCTGCAGATCCTCGTAAACCTGATCCGCAATTCCAAGTACGCGCTGGATGAAGGCGGCCGCCCGGACAAGCGGTTGACCCTGCAAGTCAGCAAGAACGGCGGCGACTTCGTCCGCGTCGCCGTCATCGACAATGGCTGCGGTATCCCGCCGCAAAACCTGACCCGCATTTTCGAGCATGGGTTCACCACCCGAAAGAAGGGTCATGGATTTGGCCTGCACAGCGGCGCACTGACCGCGAAGGAACTGGGTGGAACGTTGACCGCCTACAGCGATGGACCGGGAAAGGGAGCCACGTTTGTTCTCGAGTTGCCCGTACAATCCAAGGAGAAGCAACATGAGTGATACGGCCGGAGAACAAAACGAGACCCCCAAAAACCGACGGATTCTCGTCATCGACGACAACCGCGCGATCCACAATGATTTTCGCAAGGTGTTGACCGCCTCCGCTCCCCAGTCGTCGGCGGTCGCCAGCGCCGAGGCCGTGCTCTTCGACGAGAAGCCCCCGACCGACCCGCGACCGAGTTTCACCGTGGACTCCGCCTTCCAGGGCAAGGAGGGTTTGACCCTCGTCCAGCAGGCCATCCAAAACCAGCAGCCCTTCGCCATGGCGTTCGTCGATATTCGCATGCCCCCCGGCTGGGACGGCGTCGAAACCACGCAGAAGCTCTGGGAGGTCGATCCCGAGCTCCAGGTCGTGATCTGCACCGCGTACTCGGACTATTCCTGGGACGAACTGATGGCCAAGGTCGGCAACTCCGACCGGCTGTTGATCCTCAAGAAACCGTTCGACACGGTCGAAGTCCTCCAGATCGCCAACGCCCTCACCCAGAAGTGGTGGCTGCGCCAGGAACTCAAGCGCCAGATGAACGCTCTGGAAAAAACCGTCCAGGAGCGCACCCAGCGCCTGCACCAGGCCCTCGAGGATCTGAAGTCCGCCCAGGAGCAGGTCATCCAGCAGGAACGCCTCCGCGCCCTCGGCGGCATGGCCAGCGGCATCGCCCACGATTTCAACAACTCCCTCGTCGGCATTCTCGGTTTGACGGAACTGTTGCTCCAGCGGCCCGAAAACCTCGACGACAAGCCGAAAGCCAAGCGCTACCTGGAAATGATCAACACCACCGCCAAGGACGCCGGCAAAATCGTCAATCGTCTCCGCGAGTTCTACCGCTTCCGCGAGCAGCGCGAGGCCACCGAGCCCGTCGATCTCAACCGCCTCGTCGACAGCGCCATCTCGCTCACCCAGCCCCGCTGGAAAACCCAGGCCGAGACTCGAAACATCCCCATCACCGTGGAAAAGGACCTTCAGGAAGTCCCCACCGTCGAGGGCAATGTGTCCGAGTTGCGCGAGGTGCTGACCAATCTGATCTTCAACGCCGTCGACGCCATGCCTCAGGGCGGTAAAATCACGATCCGCACCCGCCTCGATGGCAACCAGGTCGTGCTCGAAGTCAGCGACACCGGTCACGGCATGACGGAAGAAATCCGCCGCCGCTGTTTCGAGCCGTTCTTCACCACCAAAGGCGCGCATGGCAGCGGCCTCGGTTTGTCGATGGTCCACGGCATCCTCCAGCGCCATCAGGCTACCGTCGACCTCGAATCCGAAATCAACAAAGGCACCACCTTCATCATCCGCTTCACCCGCCAGTCCCCGCAACCCGAGCCGGTCTCGCCGGCCAAAACCGCCGGGCCCGTCCACAACCTGCACGTCCTCGTCGTCGACGACGAACCGATGGTCCGCGAAGTCATCACCGAGTATCTCACGGCCGACGGCCACCACGTCGAGGCCGCCGATGGCGGACGGGACGGCGTCGCGAAATTCAAGAAAGACGAGTTCGACCTCGTCCTCGTGGACCGCGCCATGCCCGACATGAATGGCGATCAGGTCGCCAGCGCCATCAAGTCTGTCGACGCGGAGACCCCTATCGTGATGCTGACCGGGTTCGGCTCGATGATGGAGGCCACCAAGGAAAAACCCGCGTTCGTGGACTTCGTCGTCGGCAAGCCGGTCACCATGGTCGATTTGCGCGCCGCCCTGGCCAACGCCGTCGGCCCCCGCGAGACTCCCGCGGCGGCGGCGGTATAGCCACCGTCGAAACCGGGACGAACAGCGACTCAAGGAGAAGGATCTCCTCTCTCCTCCGGGGGAGAGGACACAGGTGAGGGGGCAGCCGTCAATCGAGTCGTGTGGCAACATTGAACTCCCCAGATAGCGGGACGACCGCGTCGTTCGGCTCGCTCATTTGTTTTTCGCCGCCGCCTGCGGTAGACTCCCGGCGTCGGACCGCATCGGGTTCGACGCGAACATGAACCGCTCCCGTGAATAACAAGATGAGCTTTCTCCGCGCGCCCTCTCCGCGACATTCGGCGCTCAACAGCATCGGCGTCGCCGTCCTCGCGCTCGGCCTGGCCGCTTCCGGCGTCATCTTGGCGCGCGGAAAGCCAACCACTCCGAGCACCGCCGTCGCGCCCGGCGACTGGCAGGACACCACGCTCTCGCTCCAGGACTCGAAGGTCTCCTCGCGCGACGTCGAAATGTACGACGGCAAACTCGGCCTGCTCACGGTCAAGCTGTCCAACGCCTTTCACCAGCCCGAATCGCTGGCGATCATCATCGCCGCGGGCTCCACGCTCGCCGCGCTCGGCTGCTTCTACGTCGCCCGCCGCTTGCCGCCGCCCGAGCCGCCGATCGGCACCAAAGATTTTTCGCCGTAACGAACTGCCACGCGCGCGGCACGTGACAAATCTCTGCCCGTGATTTATCTTCCCCGAGCTAACAACATGGAATCGACACCAGTCACCATCGACTCCCCTGCCCCGCAACAGGCTCCGCGCCCGCGTCTGCCCGCGTGGATTCGCCAGCGCGCCCGCGGCGGCGAACGCTACGCCTATCTCAAATCCGTCCTGCGCGAGTTCCATCTCCATACCGTTTGCGAAGAAGCCAAATGCCCGAACATGGGCGAATGCTGGGAACACGGCGCGGCCACGTTCATGCTCATGGGCGATGTCTGCACGCGCCGCTGCAACTTCTGCGCGGTCGCCAAGGGCAAGCCCGGCTACCTCGATGCCGCCGAGCCCGACCACGTCGCCACCGTCGTCGCCGCGATGAACCTCGACTACTGCGTCCTCACGTCCGTCACCCGCGACGATCTGCCCGATCAGGGCGCCGACCACGTTGCTCGCACCATCGAAGCCATCCACGCGCGCCTGCCCGACTGCAAACTCGAAATGCTCATCCCCGATTTCCGCGGCGACCCCGACTGCATCGCCCGCGTCGTCCGCACCCCGCTCGCCGTGCTCGCCCACAACATGGAAACCGTCCCGCGCCTCTACAAACAGGTCCGACCTGGCGCGGTCTACGAACGTTCCCTGCGCGTGCTCCAGATGGCCAAGGAATTTCGGAGTGACATCCTCACGAAATCGGGTTTAATGCTCGGCCTCGGCGAAACCCGCGACGAACTCATCGCCGTCTTCCGCGACCTGCGCCAACACGGCTGCGACATCCTTACCCTCGGCCAGTACCTCCGTCCCACCGAGGACCAACTCACCGTCACCCGCTACGTCACCCCGCAGGAGTTCGCCACGTTCAAGGACGACGGGTTGAAACTCGGCTTCCGCCACGTCGAGTCCGGCCCCCTCGTCCGCAGCTCCTACCACGCCTGGCAACACGTCCAGTAATGTTGAACAGGCGTCTCGCCTGTTGCTGTTGCCGTCAAAGTGGAACGGGCATCTTGCCCGTTCATCCGTCGAACAATCCGTTCGCCAGTCAACGCTCAGCCATTTGGTCTTCCCCTCTCCCTTGCTGTGTAAGGGAGAGGGTCAGGGTGAGGGTTCTCAAGTCGTGCGCACGTCTCGTATCCTACCGGCACCAGAGCGAATCCGCCCCCCAATTGCCTCAATTACCCCCAAAACGAAGCCAAACGAAGCCAATCCATTTTTCGCTCCGCCCACTTTCGCAACTCCCCTCCCGCCAAGCACATCCCATCGGAGCACCCGCCAAAAACCGTTGGCTTCGTTTCGCAGAAACAGGGGGGTGGGAGCTACCCCCAATTTGGGTTCGTTTTTGGCTTTGCCGTGGTGACTTTTGCACGCCAGCCTAGCCCGAATTGGGTTCGTTTCGCAATATCTCCCCTGGCAGGCTTCCGCCCCTGTAGCGGCGCGTCTGTGAAGCGCCGGGACTGTAGGCCGCGTGCCCTCACGCGGCGCGGCGGATCGCACGGGCGTCTCCTCGCCCCTTGGGGGAGAGGATTAAGGTGAGGGGTGTCTGTAGCGTCCTCCGGCCGACCGCCGATCACCGACCGCTTATGTCAAAGAGCATACAACAACCTGCCTATCCTATCATGCAACGATAATTTGTCAAATCCAAAACACGATAGATCGACGCGGTAGTGGCGCGGGCTGCCTGCCCTCCATAGCTTTAGCGAAGGAGGGTCCCGCCCGCTTGGCCCGCCAGTAGCGCGAGCGTCCCGCTTGCGGCTGTCGCCGTGAGTGGCGCGGGCTGCCTGCCCTCCATAGCTTTAGCGAAGGAGGGTCCCGCCCGTGTTGTTGAACGGCGCGTCTCGCATGTTTACCCCGATTTCTTATCGGGGTTGCCGTTGACCCTCATCCCCGTTGAACAGTCTGTCCTCAGGGCGACCGAAGGGCTTGTCCTGAGCGCAGCCGAACCGAGCCCGCCGAATGCGTCCCGCCGGCTCCCCATCCATCTTGCAGTCCCACGGCGCTAGTGGTAGAAGCGTCAACCGGAACCACTCCAATAGGAGCAGATCATGAAACGACGAATCCTCCTCGTTGCGGCGGTAATCAGCATCTCATTCCTGTCTGTATTTCACTGCAAGGCCCAACAGACCGGCGTTCTCTTTATCGCCCACGGAGCGCGTTACGTCGGTGAGGTGAAGAACGGGAAACCTGATGGGAGGGGGGTGGCAAAATACGAGGACGGCTGGAAGTACGAAGGCGATTTCAAGGATGGCAAGGAAAGTGGCCAAGGGGAACTTACGTCACCCGACGGCCGCAAGTACACCGGGGGCTTCGAACATGGCGCGCCGAATGGTCATGGAACCGAATCCTGGAAAAACGGGCAGTTTTACACCGGTGACTTCAGGGATGGTACACTGGAGGGGCAAGGCACTTTGCGTTACGCCGATGGCCGACTGTATACTGGCCAGTTCCATCTTTCGGTAAACGACGGGATGGGCAAGATGACCTATCCCAGTGGCCAAGTGGTCGAAGAAGGCTTCTGGAAGAAGGGGTGGTTCGTAGGGACATCAACCACGGCGACGAACGCTCCGTCTAACGCGCTCAGCCCGGTTCTCCAACCCACGCGGGTCACAGCGACAGTTATGAGGATGTATTCGACGACAGACGGCTCGGCGATGTTTCGAGCGTACGTGGTGAGCTGGAGCAATCAAGAAGTTGTTGTCACCGACCCCGGGACAGCGCCACTCTACCACGAAGGGCAGAAAGTCTCGGTCTTCATGCAAAGGCGGTCGGTGGGGAATGGACAGGAGACGCTTGACTTCAGCTTGGACCTCGGCTTGCTTCCGGTTCCGTCCGATTCTTCTGGCGCGAGGAGCATCGACTTCAACTCGCCTCCGTCTCCGTCCGGTTCTCCTGGCCTACGGCGCATCCCGTTTCGAAGGTGATGGTGGGGTGCACTTGACTGCCCCCGAACGCCAAGTCGCAACCGAGGACGAGAATTGCCTTTCGAAAACCATTTGTCCTTAGGAGGCTGCAATACGTCGATCAGGTCCTTGCACCCGTCGGGGAGCAAGAAGCCGCGCTTGTTCGGGTTTACGAACTGGCTCACACTTTGACCTCATCTAACATAGCCGCCCATCAAGCCCCGTTCAACTCGACGTGGCCCCCTACCCCTTCCCCTTCACATAATAATCAATCTGCTGGCAGATCCGGTGGAGCACGTTGCAATCGCGCTTCTCCAGCGGCGCGCGAGCAATGACCCGACGCAACGATCGTATAAACGAATCCGGTTCGCCCTGGTGCGGACGGAACCCGATCTTCGCCAGCGACGTCGCCAGATGTTGCAGCACCGATTCGACCTCGTGCACGGTCGCCAGATTGTATTTCGGCTTGGAAATTTCGCCCAGGCTCGCCAGATACACTTCGTACGCCAGCAACATCACCGCCTGCGCCAGATTCAACGACGGATGGTCCGCCGCCTGCGGCACGCTGACGATGTCGTGGCACCGGCGCAATTCCGTGTCGGACAGCCCGGCTTCCTCGCGTCCAAACACAATCCCGACCCGATGCTTCTGCGATAGCTCGGCAATCTTCACCGCGCCCTGTCGCGCCTCGACGATCTGCGGGAATTGCGCCCGCCGTTTCCGATGCGTCGTGCCCACCAGCCAGTGCAACCCGTCCGTCGCCGCCTCCCACGTCGCCACCACGCGCGCGTTCTCCAGCACGTCGCCCGCGCCGTGCCCGAGCATGATCGCCTGCTGATGCGTCGCGAAATCCTTCGGACCGCCGACCACCACCAGATCATGCAGACCCATCGTCTTCATCGCCCGCGCCGCCGACCCGATATTGCCCGGCACCGCCGGCTCGACGAGGATCACTGTCACGTTGGCGAGGTTCGCGGGCGCGCCAAACGTCAGCGCCGGCTCCGGATGCTTCTCGTTCGGCTTACGCATGCGCCCCCAAAGTGGAACGGGCGTCTCGCCTGTTGCTGTTCATGTCCTTCATAAACGGGCGTCCCGCCCGCGATGTTGAACGGCCGTCCCGGCTGTTGCTGTTCACGCACAAAACCAACGGGCGTCTCGCCCGCTCAACTCTTTCCCCTGCCCGCAAGGTATTCTCCCTCTTTCAGGCCAGCGACCGTCGGATTCTGTTGAATATACTGCTCAAATCGCGTCAGAGCTTCCTCGTCCCGCACAATGTGGTCAAAGGACTCATCCTGCCAGACCGCGCCGGTCCGCCCGAGCGCACGATTGATCTCGTGCGCAGTAAATGACTTCCACGAATGGAGAATGTCGGCCAGAGTATTTTCAGCAAGTGGCGTCACCAGCGCGTGGACGTGAGTGGGCATAATGACATATTCACCAAGCGCGTAGCGCTGCCCGTCGAAATGACGAAGCGCCGTCTCCACAATGGTTGCCATCTCGTGACGTTTCAGCCAGCATTCACCGTGACCATGATCCAGCCAGGCTTGGAACTCGTCCAGGACTACGTTCTTATCCGATAGCTTCTTCCACTGTCGCAGCTTCTCGGCTGGAACGGAATCCGCCAAACGAAATGTAACGAAATATGTCCGCCCGGGTTGTTGCCAATGCGGCAACTCACGTCGGCTCCCCTCGATAGACGTTTCCGGATCAAACGGCACAAGGATGGAACTCGAATCGGTCTTCAACAGGCGAGACGCCCGTTCAACTGGGACCGACGGGCTGGAAGCCCGTTCCACTTTTTTCACTATACTCTCCACCATGATTGTCACCGGGCCGTCGTTGACCAGCTCCACGTCCATCATCGCCGCGAATTTCCCCTCCGCCACCTTCAACGCCGTCGCCCCGCGCAGTTTCGCCATGAGATCATTGTAAAACCGCTCCGCATCCGCCGGCGGCATCGCGTCGGAAAAACTCGGCCGCGTCCCCCGGCTCGCATCGCCGCACAACGTAAACTGCGATACCACCAGCACCTCGCCGCCGATGTCCGTCACCGACCGGTTCATGTTCTTGGTGTCATCGGGAAAAATCCGCAGCCCGAGCACCTTCTTGATCATCCAGTCCGCGTCCGCCGCTGTGTCGTCCTTGCCGATCCCCAGCAGCACGAGCAGACCGCGCCCGATTTCGCCAACCGTTTGCCCGTCGACGCGCACCGACCCGCGCGACACACGTTGGACCACCGCTTTCATGGCGTGGTGAATACGCGAAGGCCCCGAGCTTGTCCAGCCTTGAACGGCCTGACGCTTGTGTTACGCTGGCTCCGTGAAGATTCAGTTCCTCTGTCCCCACTGCAAACGCGAACTGCAGTTCGAGGACCTGTCGCAGGACGAGTCGCCCTGTCCGCTCTGCGGCCAGTCGATCCGCCTCCGCATCACCGATCGCATGCGCCGCCAGAACATGGTCGACCGTTGCGCCGTGTGCGATTGCAACACCGTGTACGTGCAGAAGGATTTCAACCGCACCCTGGGAGTCAGTATTTTCCTGGCCGGTGCGGCGTTGTTCCTGGTTTGCGCGTGGAAAAACCGGCTCGTTGAAGGCACGCTCGTCTGGGCCGTGTTCGTCGTCGCCGACGCGCTGCTCTACAAATTTCTGCCCGACGTGACGATCTGCTACAAATGTTACGCCCAATACCGCGGCGTCACGCCGAATCCCGACAACCACGCCTTCGAGCTCGGCCTCGCCGAAAAGTTCGATCCGCTCGACAAACGCGCCAATGCCGAGAATCCCGCCGCGGATTGGAAGGGACGCTGACCCGCATGTGGCGCGCCTTGCTGATCGTCGTTTTTGCCGTGACGCTCGCGCAGTCGGCGCACGCCCAGGAAGACCCGCGCGACGTCGAACGCCAGTTCCGGTTCCTGCTCGCGCGCGCGGATGAGTTGCGGGAGGAAAAGGACCGGCTCGAAGAGCAGTCGTCCCCTGCCCCCGCGGCGATGGCGCGCTGGAACGCGCATCTCAAGCATCTCGAGCGCGATTATCAGCATTTCCTCCACGATCATCCCACGCACGCCCGCGCCATGGTCGCCTACGGCGGATTGCTCTACGATGAGGTCGACGAGCAGCAGGGCGAGCGCTGGTGGGAGAAAGCCATCGCGGTCGACCCGCGCGAGCCGTACGCCTACAACGACATCGCGAACATCTACGGCCACGAAGGCCAGGCCGCGAAAGCCCTGCGGTATTACCAGACGGCCATCGATCTGGAGCCGCACGAGCCCGTCTTCCGCTTCAATTGGGCCACGACCTGCCAGCTCTTCCGCAACGAATCAAAAGCCGTCTATGGTTGGAGCGTCGACGAAATCTTCCAGCACTGCCTCGAGCAATTCCGCGCCGCTCGCGACCTCGATCCGACAAATTACGATTACGCCAGCAACTACGCCGAGACGTTCTACCAGATGCCCAAGCCCGACTGGGCCGCCGCCTACGAAGCCTGGCAGTTCTGCCTCCGCCAGCCCCTCGACGACGGGCAGCGCGCCTTCGTCTCGGGCCATCTCGCCCGCGTCTGCATCCGCCTCGGGCGCATCGACGAAGCCAGACAGTGGCTGTCGAAGCTTTCCGGCGCCGACCAGCAATCCGTCCGCCGCGCGATCGAGCGAAGAATTGCCGAGGCGAGCCCGACGCCCGCCGCATCCACCGCGACCAACCCGCCGCCGGCTTCCGCCACCAATCCATCCGAGAAGAGATGATTTGACTGTTGCCGCTGCCACACCCGCCGTCGTATCACACACCAAGCAGGGCGTTCACGGTCTTGCTGAACTCTAACCACTGCGTGCGCTGCCGCCGCCACGTCACGCGGCCCTTGGCCGTCAGTCGGTAATACCGGCGCTCGCGGACGCGACCCGCGGGTTTCCATTGGCTTGTGACCAAACCCTGCCGCTCCAGATGATGCAGGACATGGTACACCGTCCCGAAATGCCAGCGGATGGTGTGCTTTGTCTTTGTCGCGACACCGCGTACGACCTCGTATCCGTATGCCGGACGACGCCGTAACGCGTCCAAGATCAGCAGATCGTATGATCCCGTAACAAGATCCTTCGCAAACCGGTCGGTCTTCATACGATGATAGCTGTCACTGACACATATCATGCCCCCTGGGTCACCAACGATCAAGCCGTAAGGGTGCAGGCCGTTCTCCCGACCCACATCGGATACACGAATCGAAAGACACCCTTTGGCCGGATTGCTGGCGACGCAACCAAACGAGGATGGAACGCGATGTATGTCACTGACACATATCATTATATGACAAAGCGAGTAGGAGTTGCTTGAGATTCCCCAGGATCCGAGGGGTGGCGCGGATCGAGGCCGGCCGGCTCGCTACGGCAGGCAAGGTGCCGTCATCAGTCGGATGCTGAGATCACCCGAACTTGTAATGCTTCCGCACCGGCTTGTGCACCTTCCAGACACACGACATACCTGCGGGAAACGTCACCAGATCGCCCTTGCCGAACCGCACCGGCTTCCCGCCCTCCGGCGTCACCGTGACATCGCCCTCCAGCAAATAGCACGTCTCCGTCTCGTCATAATGCCACGGAAACTCCGACACCTCCTTCTCCCAGATCGGCCAGGCGAAGATATCCTGATCTTCAAGCTCCTTCGGCTTGGGGTCGTGTACGATTTGAATGTTGCTCATTATTCCTCCCGCGCTAGGCCGGCCTGCCTATCGTTGCTTCAATTCTGTTTTGGAGACGCTGCGTCAGTTCCGGAAGGCGGTCAGGCGACCAGACAATGAAGTTGTATTGTCGGTTGTCAAAATGAATGTTCGGCAGTTCGTCCTCGCGACAAAGCCAAATCACCTGCAACCCCATTCCCAGCGCGTAACCCGATTCGAAATACACGCCCCCACGATTTCCGGTGAAATCAGCAACCACAAACTTGCTGCGACGAATCCAGGCAATGATCTCGTCATCGATCCGGTTGTTGTGCTCCACTCGGTCTATGCGCTCCGCGTCGTAGCCAGCAGCCCGGATCCCGCTATCTATGGCGAGATGAACCGGATCAAGGTCCTTCTGAAACCACATGGCAATGAAGCCAACATGACTGGCAGCGTTAGCTCTCTGCAGGTCATCGATGAATGCCCATCCGGCGGGTGTGATCTTGCAGACTCGGAAACCGCTCGCTTTCTCAAGGCCTGAGAGCCGATCCGGTGAAACCGAACCATCACCAATTAGGCCTCGGGCGTCGCGGAGGTAATCCCACATTAAGTAGTCGAAGACCTCCTTGCCTTCAATCCACGCTGACCCGGCAAGATACAGGTACTGCTCTAGAAGTACTGACCTATCAGCAGGCGGTACCATGCTGAGACTGCCGGAGTTGCGATCGGTTGACGTCAGACTACCACTCCACATCTTAATGGTCGTACCGGGAGTTGGGTGCAACTTGGATAACGCGATCAGCAGCTTTGTGCCCTTGTCTCCTACCGTCGGGTCTTTCAGGCTCTTGAAAGTCGGCAAGTGGTTGTCGTTGACCTGAACGTCCGGGTGCTCTCGAACCCAACCGCAAGCATTGGCAACTTGCGCTGGGGTCAGCTGGCTTCTCTCCAGCAGAATACTCGTGATCTCAGCGATGGAGTACGTCCCGCACCGGAGGCAGACCACTCGCCAAGCCGGCAGATCATAGTCTACCTGAGAAAGCAGGCCACAAATCGGACATTTTCCTTCTTTCATTTGGAATGCACCATTTCCATCACCGATTCTACCAGCTTCTTGATTTCCGCCAACTTTTCTTCCGGCTTCGCGCCGGTCATGCGGGGGAATTTGCCGCCGACCTGGAACAGCACGCCGCGTTGCGAGAGCATGATGCGATCTTCGCGCGTCTCGACCGTATCGACGTGTGCCTCGCCCGCCACGATTCGCACCTCGGCGCATTGCAGCAAAATCTCCACCCGCCGCGGGATCTTCCCAAACCGGTCCCGAAACTCTTTGCGGAGCGCTTTGACATCGCCCAACTCCGCCGCGAGCGCGATCTTGCGATACGCCTGAATGCGCAGCCGCTGGTCGGAAATATAATCACTGGGAATCCGCGCGTAGGATTCGCCCAGTTCATCATTCAGAAAATCCAGCTTGAGCGTGACCAGCGCGCGATGCTTCGGTTTCTCACCCTTCATCCGCGCGATGCTTTCCTTGAGCAACTGACAATACAGATCGAACCCGATCGCTGTGATGTGCCCGCTCTGCTCCGAGCCGAGAATGTTCCCTGCGCCGCGAATCTCCAAATCCCGCATCGCGATCTTGAACCCGCTGCCCAGCGACGAGTATTGCTTGATCGCGCCGATGCGTTTGCGCGCGCTCTGCACCAGATTCATGTGCCGCGGCAACAAAATGTACGCATACGCCTGGTGCTTGTACCGCCCCACCCGGCCCCGAAGCTGATACAAATCGCTCAGCCCGAACCGATCCGCCCGATCGATGATGATCGTGTTCGCGTTGGGAATATCCAGCCCGCTCTCGATGATCGTCGTGCACACCAGCACGCCGATGTCGCCCTTGACGAACCGGCGCATCACTTCCTCGAGTTCATCATCGCTCATCTGACCGTGCCCGACGTCGATGGTCACTTTCGACCCTTCCAGCAGCGTTCGCAGCCGCGCCGCCACGCCTTCAATGCTCTGCACGCGATTGTGCAGGAAATACACCTGCCCGCCCCGGTTCAATTCGCGCTGGATGGCCTGCTTGATCAACCGCTCGTCGTACCCCGCGATAATCGTCTCCACGGGCAGACGGTCCTGCGGCGGCGTCTGGATATTGCTCATATCGCGTGCGCCCGTCAGCGACAGATACAGCGTCCGCGGAATCGGCGTGGCGCTCAGCGTCAACACGTCCACCAGCTTGCGCAACTGCTTGAATCGTTCCTTGTGCAGCACGCCGAACCGCTGCTCTTCGTCCACCACGACCAACCCGAGGTTCTTGAACGTGATATCGCTGCTCAACAATCGATGCGTGCCGATGACGATGTCCACTCCGCCCTTGCGCAACATCTGTGCGACTTTCTTCTGCTCGCGCTGCGTGCGAAACCGCGACAGCATCTCGATGGCGACGGGATAGCCCGACATGCGTTCGCGGAACGTGTTGAAATGTTGTTCGGCCAGCACCGTCGTCGGCACCAACACCGCCACCTGAAACCCGTCCATCACCGCCTTGAACGCCGCGCGGACCGCCACCTCGGTCTTGCCGTAGCCGACGTCGCCGCAGATTAGCCGGTCCATCGGCCGACGCGATTCCATGTCGTGCTTGACCTCGTCGATCGCCGTGAGCTGGTCGGGCGTCTCGTCGTAAATGAACGCCGCCTCGAACTCGCGTTGCCAGGCCGTGTCGGGCGAGAACGCGTGGCCTTCGAGCGTGTTGCGAGCCGCCTGGATCTCGAGCAGGTCCGCCGCGAGATCCATGATCGCGCGTTCGGCGGAAAATTTCTGCCGCTGCCAAAGCGCGCCGCCAAGTTGGTGCAACGTCGGTGTCTTCTTGCCCGCGCCGATGTATTTCGAAACGAGATGCGCCTGGTCGATCGGCACGTACAGTCGGGCTTCCTCGGCGTACTCGATGGTGAGGACTTCCTGTTTCGTGCCGTTAAAATCCAAGGCTTTCAGCCCCAAGTACTTGCCGATCCCGTGCTGGACGTGGACGACGAAATCGCCTTCCTGCAATTCCGTCCAGTCCGCCGCCTGCGCCAACTGATGGAACTTGCGGCGCGGACGGACCAGCTTGTACCGGCCGAAAATCTCCGAGTCCGTCACCACCGCCAATTTCGCGTCCGACCAGAGAAACCCGCGCGAGAGAAAGGCGACTTGCGTTGTGATTCTCTTCTCCGTTCGGCGCAGGTCTCCCGACCGCGCCGAGTTCTGGAGACCTTCGGTCGAAGATTGTGCGGGGTCAGGAGACCCTTGCACAACGCGCACAGGCTTCTCACCACCTGGAAATTGTTCCCGCCACAATTCCTCGAAGCGTTGTTTCTCGCCATCGGTGCTGCAGAAGATGTGCAGCGCAAACCCATCGTCGGTCCACCGCTGCATCTGCTCGAAGAACGACCGGCGCATCTGCTCGGCCACTTCCGGCTCGGGCGCCCGCGTGTCGAGCGGGCGAAAGGCGTCAAGCGCCGCGAGACCGAGGTTGATGTGCGATGACGGCGGATCGATCGCCAGCGTCTCGGTCAGTGGAACAGTCGTCAGTCCCGATTCGAGCGTGTGTCGCCATTCGACGAAGAACTTGTCGCCCTCGGGAATCTGGCGCGCGTAGGCTTCGGCGGCCTCGGCAAGTTTGTCCGGTTCGTCCAGCACAAGCAACGTATCGCGCGGCAGGAGATCGACCAGCGGCGCCGTCTTGTCCGCTTCTCGCCGCAGGATGCCCAACTCGCCCGCGGGCGTGATGACGAGGCGGTCCCGTTTTTCGAGCGATTGCTGGGTGACGGGATCGAACGTGCGGATCGACTCGATTTCGTCCCCGGAAAACTCAACGCGCACCGGCTCGCCGCGGTCGATGGGGAAAAAATCGACGATCCCGCCGCGCATCGCCATATCGCCGGGATCGCTCACCTGATACTCGGCGCGATAACCCAGCTCGGTGAGCGTATTAAGAAATTCCTGGAGTTCGATGGTCTGGCCGAGTTGGATTTCTTTCCGCAGCGACAGGAAATACTCGGGTGCAAATGTCCGCTGCATCAACGCCTGCACCGACGCGACCGTGACGGGCGCGTTCAGGTTCGTGAGCACTTTGAGCCGGTCGGCGATGGTATCGGCGTGCGGCAGAACGTCCTCATGCGGCAGCGTTTCCCATGCGGGATAGAACTGGACGCCGGGCAGCAGTGTTTGCAGGTCGTTGAAGAATGCCTCCTGCGATTTCAGGCCATCCGTGACCACGAGGATCGGACGGTTCGAGATTTCGGAGAGCAGTGATGCGACGAACGGCTTCGCGGCGTCCGCCACGGAATTCAGAGACAAAAAGTCCCCCGACTTGAGTCTCCGTTTGATCGGGGGGATCAACGAAGACCCTAGCGCCGTCTCGAACAATATGTCTCTGCTCAAAAGTGTAGCTGCGTTTCTGCGAAACGCAGAGGACCGCTTCACGGAAGCGCCGCTACACTGACATCACTTCGGCTCTGTACTTTCCCGAAGAACATTACGCGCCGTGTGAATCACCGCAAGTACGTCAACCTGATCCGGATTGATGTAATAGATGATGCGGTACGAACCTTCGATCACCTCGCGAATTTGCTCCAGCTGGTATTCGGGAACCACGCGGCCGGACTGTGGAAAATCGCCAATCTGTTGCGAACGACGGGTTAAACGATCCACGGTTCGCTTGGCGTATTCGGGCGAATTCTGGGCGATGTAATGATAAATGGCGTCCAGATGACCCTGAGCGGTCTCGGTCCAATGGACGTTCATTCAGGAAGTCCATACTTGGCCCGGACTTCGTTGACTGACTTCGTGCGGCCTGCCTTGCTGTCGGCCAAACCTTGCTCGATGGCCTGACGCACATAAATCTCGTGAATCAGATCATCCCAGGTTGCCTGCAGCGGCATCTGGTCCACCAGTTTGTGCGCCTGTTCCTTTGTCATGGGGGTGGGCAAATCAATTCTCCATTGTGTCCAACGTCTGGAACCGCTCGTCGGCACGCCGATCGGCATCGGCGAGGGTTTCCGTCTTGTTCATGGCCTAGGAATCATACCCTGACGACCCTCCCTTTTCAAGGGCCACCAGCGCCCCTGGCGGCCATCCCAGAGCCGGTTTACGAAGGACTCCGAATCGTTCACGCGCGGGATGTCCGCGATTCAAAACACGGACCGGGCGAGACAAAGGAATTAGCGTATTGACAAATTGCCAAAACGGTAATACCGTACGCACATGACGACGATCACGGTCAAACTACCGGAAGAGCTGGAAGCGCAACTGGACGTGGCGGCCAAACGGCGGCGCACGAGCCGGTCAGAGGTGGTCCGTCAGCTATTGGAACAGGGATTGCGGAAACCGGGCCACGGGGCGGGGGCTTCCTGTTATGAACTGGCCAGGGATTTGTGTGGATCGGTCAAGGGCGCGCCACCCGACCTCTCGACCAACAAGCGGCATCTGGAAGGGTTTGGCCAGTGAGCCGTTCGGTGTTGCTCGACACCGGGCCGCTCGTGGCCTTTCTTTCGGCAGCCGATACGCATCATCCCTGGGTCCGGGAACAATGGGAGCAATTATCCCCGCCCCTATCGACCTGCGAGGCGGTCATCACGGAAGCTGCCTTCTTGCTGCAACGACAACGGAAATCGCGGGCGGCGCTGTTCGAGCTGATCCGTCGGGGCGTCGTGCGATTGGATTTTTCATTGGAGACGGAATTGTCCACGGTGGCCGCCTTGGTCGAGCGCTACGCCGATGTCCCCATGTCGCTCGCCGACGCCTGTTTGGTGCGGATGAGCGAGCAGTGGGCGGACAGCCGGGTCTTTACACTGGATGGCGATTTCCGTTTGTACCGGCGAAATGGCCGACAGACGATCCCGCTGATTACAGCGCGGTAGGAGAATGCCAGGTGTGGAATATTCGAGAAGATCAACCGGCATATCCTGTATTCCACGACGAGATACGTTTTTAGCCAAACCAAAGACGGGGCAGAGCAGGCCTTGAGTTCCGCTACGAGGCAGAAACCTGCGTGAGTGTCTGGATAATCAGTTCCTCAGCTTCGTACTCAGCAAGCGTGGCTTACTGACGTCCGCCATCGGAAACAGTAAGGCTACATCGTCTTGTCGGACGGGCTTCCTTTACAGATTCAGCCGCCGCACATTTTCGAGGACGTGGTCGGCGGATTTCTTCAACTGGCCGAGTTCGTCGTTGGTCAGCTTCAATTCGATGATCTTCTCAACGCCGTTGGCGCCAAGCACGCACGGGACACCGACGAACATGTCGTGGACGCCATACTGGCCGGTGCACCACGCGGCGCAGGGCAGTACGCGTTTCTCATTGCGCAGAATCGACGCGACCATTTCCACGACCGATGACGACGGCGCGTAGTAGGCCGAGCCGGTCTTGAGCAGTGCGACAATTTCCGCGCCGCCGTTGCGCGTGCGCGCGACGAGCGCGTCGAGTTTGTCCTTCGCAATCAAATCCTCGACCCTGATGCCGGCCACCGTGGCGTAGCGCACGAGCGGCACCATGTCGTCGCCGTGACCGCCGAGCACCATCGCATCCACGTCGCGCATCGACACGCCGAGTTCCATCGCGATGAAACAGCGGAACCGGGCGCTGTCGAGCACGCCGGCCATGCCCATGACCTTGTTCTTCGGGAAGCCGAGCTTGACGCCCGCGAGATAGGTCATCACATCGAGCGGGTTGCTGACGACGATGACAATCGCGTTCGGCGCCTTGGTCTTGATCGCCTCGCACACGCTGCCGACGATGCCGGCGTTGGTCTTGAGCAAATCATCGCGGCTCATGCCCGGTTTGCGGGCGATGCCGCTGGTCACAACGATCACATCGCTGCCGGCGCACGCGGCGGGATCATTCGACCCGCTGATTTTCGCGTCGAAGCCTTCCAGACAGGCCGACTCCATCATGTCGAGCGCCTTGCCCTGGGGCATGCCTTCGATGACGTCCACCATCACCACGTCGGCGAGTTGTTTCTCGGCGATACGCTGCGCGGTGGTGGACCCGACAAACCCCGCGCCAAACACAGTCACTTTTCCATTCATAGGTCACCAACCTTTGGGGGTTCTTCTCGCGCTGGTTATCAGCAATTATGCGCTCGATGTCGAGCAGAAAGACGTGAGCCGCGCCGCTAGTCGGTCGCCACGAATTCGATCCCGTTGGTCGCGCACACCACGCGTTCGTTCGGCTGGAGCGCATCGTTGATCCGTCGCACCTGGTACGTCTTGACCCGCCGCGCCCGCGAGTCGACCGGGTCGTATTCTTCACGGAGATCGACGTATTTCACGAGGTGGACAACGCCTTCGGCATGCTTTCCGTGCATGATCCCGACAAACCGCGCGCCGTCGATGCGCACCCGGCAATCGGCACCGGCGTCCGCCCGGAGACACTGGCGGACCGTCTCCATCTTGCGGAAACCAGGAACGAAGTAATCCGCGCTGTCGATCAGCACGCATTGATAATGGAAGAACAGCGGGCTCAAAACGATGTTGAAGGCGACCGTCACCCACATCGCCCCGCGGACTGCGCCCCGCCAGCGGTTGCCCTCCAGGCCGCGCACCATAAACACGGCTGGCAACAGGAACAGCAGCGGGTATAGCCCGAGCAGGTAGCGGCTGTTGAAATTTCTGAACGAAGAGATGAACAGAATCAGCGGCAGCACCAGCAGCGATCCGACGAACATCTCCGCGGGCGCATCGGCAAACGCGCGCCGCGGGGAACACCACTTTCCCCGCAAGGACCGGCCGACCCGGGCGAGAAAGCTGCCGCAGACCATGACGCTCAGCGCCAGCGACAAGGCGTTGAACGCGCCGAGAACCCAGACCGACCCGAAGCACGCGTTGCCGAAGGCGACGTATTCGGACAGGTCGCGGCCGGTGATGCTGCTGATCACGTTCGAGAGGTCGGTGATCGGCATGGTCAGGATCTTGAGCACCGAAACCGAAGCGCCAATGGGCCCGCCGATGATCAGCCGCGTGTTCTCCCATCCATGCCGCATTTCGCCGATGATATACGGCACATATAGCAGGATCGACGTCAGCACCCCCGCAACCAACCACTTGATATTCAACCGCGACGGGCTCCACCACAGCAGCAGCAGCACCGCCGGCGCGATGAACATCGCCATCATGTGAAACTGCGGCATCATCGCCAGCAACACGCAGACCCAGAAAATGTTGCGCGAATCCGGTCGCGTCACCACGTTCCAAAGCGCCAGATACAGCAGCGCGCCCAGAAACACCATGGGGACCGGATTCCAAGCGATGGTGGAATGACAAACGGACCAGGGAGAGGTGGCAAAGAACAGCGCCGCCCAAAGCGAGTACTGTGGTCCGAAGATGTTTTCGGCCAGACGATACACCAGGTAGATCACGCCGGTGTTCAGGATCACCATCATCAGGCAGACCGACTCGGGGGAATTGTCGATCTTCAGGCCCATCAGCCAAAGCAGCGCCCACAGAGGGCCCGGGACCTTGCCGTCCTTGAAGTTGGGCTGGCCGATGTACCAGGCCCGCTCCTGGCCGGCATTCAAATCGAGCGCCGCCTGATACGCCAAAATCTGATCTCCCATCGTCGCATAATGGTAGGCCTGGCCCCAGTACACACCGAGGAACCGAAGGAGAAACCCCAAACAAATGATTCCGATCAACAGGCCGGTTTTGGTCCGCTTCGACATCGCGGGCATTGTATGGATGGAAACCGTTTAGGCGAGAGCAATTCGCTCCCCCTACAACGCCAGGAATCTCAGGACTTCCAGCTTGTCGTCATATTGAAACAGGATCGAGTTGTTGCAGAAATCCACCGCGCTGGGGGAGCCGGCCCGGGTGTAGTCCCACAGTTGTTTGCCATTCCGGGGATTGAGACGGACGAGGTGGAACGTTCCGGTGAGGGGACCTTTGGCGTTGATGGTCATCAGCGGCGATGGCCCTCGCGTTCGCGTACTGTACAGGAACTTGCCCGCAACATGACATTCGTCGCCAATCTTCTCCAGCCGCCACAACATCTTCCCGGTCGCCGGGTCGACCTTGACGATCACCGGTTCGACCCTGTCCAGGCTGACCTGGTCGGAATACTGGATCGACTCGGGGCTGGCTGTGGTCGTGATGACATACAGCATGCCCCGGTCATCAAACTGGATACCGGAAATGCCCACGCTCGGCAGGCGCCAGCGCGCCGCACCGGACCTGGTGTTGAACGCCGCCAACACCCCTTGATCAAAGAAATACAACGTGTCGCCACGTTCCACGCAGGGCGCGGCCGATGACGAGCGCTCACCGTAACCATATCCCCATGCGGATGCTTGCCGCACGAACCGCGGGGAGATCGGGTACGACAGGGTGCTCTGCCACAGCTTCTGATTGCCTCGGTCGAAAACGTACATCGTCGTGCCCGCCGCAAGCACGTCCACCGTCTTCATCGCGAAGAATGCGGGAGGTCCGACCACTTCCCCCGTCCACGGCGCGGTGTCTTTGCCGAACACGCGCTGAATGGTCACGTTATACCGGCTCTGGTCCACCCTCCTGCTCCCACCGCCCCGCGTCCGGCTCAACTCGTTCATCACGTCCTCGGCAAACTCCTTCGTCTGGGTAACGCCCAGATTATTGAACTTGTCGCTGTTCGGGTCGGCGCGTTTCATCGTCTCGACCGAGACGACCTTCTTCTCGACCGCCTTCACGTCCAGATCGGCAACCGTCGAACCCGCCGCGACAAACTCGCGTTGCTCGTCGGGAATATACGGGTCCATCGCTGCTCCAGGGTTGGCCTCGTAATCGATATGACGAGGCGGAGGCGCGGGGAACGTGCGCCGTTCCGATTGCTGGGTTCCCGACGGCAGTTGAACGCGGGTCAGCACCTGATCGTAATCGCTCTTTCCCGAAACGACGACCATGCCATCCCCGCCAAACGACATTTCGCGGACCCGTCCCTCCGTCTGTAGCTTCACCTTCTCTTTGCCCGTCGCCCGATCCAGGCACACGACGTTCCGCCCCACCGTCACCCAGACATCATTGCCGACGACGTGCAACTCGGCATCGCGCGATGAGTAATAGTCCTCATAATATTCGGCCAGTTGTTCGGCCCGCTGCTTCTTCGCCGCCTGTTGCGCCGTTTCGCCCTCGGCCGGCTTCGGCTCCGCGTCGTCTTCGGCCGCCGCCGCCGCGGCGGCCGGATTCGGCGGCGATTTGGCCCGATACGCCGCCAACGAGGTGGTCCACACCGGCTGCTTCTTGCCGAGATCGAAATCCGACACGCTGTTGGCGCTGACCAACAACACTTCGCGGTCGTTGACAAACTGGGCGTGTGCCAGCCGATCGCCAGCGGGCATGGGCATCGAGAACTTGACGGACGGTTTCTGGCCGAAGACTTGGTACCATTCATACCCGATGAATAATGCCACCAGCCCGATGACGATGGCCGTGCCGACCTGCGAGACGAGTTTGTATTCCCGCTCGCGCGCCACGCGCTCCTGGCCGGCGTAGATGGGAATGTCCATTCCCGATTCCTGGGCGCGATTGCGGCAGTAAATGCTGCAGAAATACCCCGTTTGTTTCATGCACTTGAGGCAGATCGGCTTCTTGCACTGCAGGCAGAACGCCTCCACCGGCTGATCTTTGTGGAAATAGCAGAACTTCGGCAATCCGCCCTCATCCCCGGCCGCATCTTCCGCCGCACCGGCGGCGGGCTCCGGCTCGGGTTCGGACTCCTCCCCGGCTGAGCGCTTGAGCTGGATCGCGGGCGCGGCCTGCCCTCGGATTGCCAGCGTTTCTTGAATGACCCAGTTGGCGTACTCCGTGCCGTCCGCGCCGCAATTCGGGCAATACACGGACCCCGGCATCCGTCCGTCCGCGGGCTCGATTTCGAACTCGTACGATGTCTGGCAAGTGCAGTCGACGACGATTCTCATAAGTCACAGTTTCGGGTTGAGCAGGACGATGGGGTTGGTAAACAGCAAATCGCGCGGGGCCGCCGGCGGCAACTGCTCGGCGTGCCCGTCACAAAACAGGAGGTTACCGCCGAACTGGCGATGATTGTCCGCAGGCCGCTTTCCGTTGACGGAGAACATCGGTTCGCCCGTGTGCCGCGGTTGCGTGTTCAGTTGATGATCCGACAGCAGCATGTCGTCGGCGCCATCGCGCAGCGTGTGCCCCATGTAATACGCGTAGCTGATTTTCCGATCCGCGAACGGCCGGGCCTCGGGCAACCGCCGCGCCGCGCTGCCGGGACAGAGAAATATGGACGTTTCCGCCGTGCATCGCGGGACCAGCAAACTGAGCGGAATCTCCGCGGTGGGCGCACCCGGCACGACCGGGTAGGAATCATGGTAATCCGCCGCGTAAATCTTCAGGGCGATCTGGATCATCTGCAAGTTTCTCTGGCAGGCGATCAGTTGTTTCGTCTGATAGGATTTCGAGGCCGGCCCGTACGCCATCACGTACATCACCATGACCAGGGCGAGCACGACCAGCAATTCGATCAAGGTAAACCCGCCGGAATCCGCGCGATTCATAACCCAGCCCTCTCACATCACACGTCGAAGCATAACATCCCGCAAAAGCAGTCGTCAATTGGAATCCAGGGTGGTAACATCCCCGGCGATGAGCGACGCCTCTGATCCGCTCTGGCGATGTCGGGATGCGCATTGCGGCGCGGTCCTGCACACGGCGGAACTCAAGCATGTGATCGCCCCGGGAATCACGGTCGATGTCTGTCCCCGCTGCGGCAGCCCCGTCAAGGGCATGGACGAGCCGGAACCGGTCGCGGAAACCGGGCCGACACCGGCGCCACCTGTATCGTTTGCCTCCGCGCTTGTGTATCCGTTTCGCGGTGGTGGTTTGCTGGCCCTGGGCCTCGGCACCGTTCTCGTTGGTGTGGTCGCGTATGGGCTGCCCTTTCTGTATGGCTATATCGTTACCATCTTCGTCTACGGCTGCGCGTGTAACTATCTGTTCGACGTCGTGCTGACCTCCGCCAATGGCGAGGACAAGCCGCCGGGATTACCCGATTTCAGTGATTGGTGGGACGACATCCTCCAGCCGATTCTATTGGTGGTAAGCACCACGGTCTTGTGCTTCCTACCGACGCTTCTCTATTTCATCGGTTACCTGTGGCACTGTTGGTATGAAGGCTGGGTGCCGGACCCCACCGAGCCGGCCTGCGCCTGGGGTGTGCTCAGCCTGTCGCTGCTCAGCCTGCTGTACTACCCGATGGCGCTGCTCGCGGCCGTCATGTTCAACACGACGCGCGTAGTGGACCCCCGTCTCGTCATCCGGTCCATCGCGCGGGTTCTTCGACCGTACGCCACAGTCTGCGGGTTCATGGTGCTCATGACGCTCGTGCGGGTCGCGTTTCGCGCCCTGGTCCCGGACAACTTGTTGCTGGGACATTTCGTGGGCGTAACACTCAAGCTGTGGGGGGCGGTGGCCAGCATGCGGTTGCTGGGACTGTTGTATCGGGCGCATCAATCGACGCTCGCCTGGTTCTGATAAGACCCGCTCCCCCACCATGTTGCGGATCTCACTACGCCCGCGACCCCCGTCGCAACCGTATTGACGCCTCCGAGCCGAAATGGTACGCTTCTCTCCAAGGTACCGCTGCGAGGGCGGTGCTGGCCTCTGGGACTTGTCCATGAGGAATGCATTAAACGAGAACGTGTTGGTGCTCAACCGCCTGTGGCAGGCCATCAACGTCTGCACGGTGGAACGGGCGTTCACGCTCCTGTACATGGGCCATGCCGAGGTCGTCATCGAGGATGGCGGCAACTTCCAGACCTACGACTTCCAGGAGTGGCGCGAATTCAGCCAGGGACATCACGGCGAGGACATCGTCCATACCGTGTCGTTCAAGATTCGCGTGCCGCGGGTGATTCTGCTGCTGTTCTTCGACCGGCTCCCGCACAAGGAAGTGAAGTTCACGCGGCACAACATCTTCGAGCGCGACCACAACACCTGCCAGTATTGCGGCAAGCGGTTCGACCGGCGCGAATTGAACCTCGACCACGTCATCCCCCGCGATCGCGGCGGGACGACCACGTGGGAGAACATCGTCTGCGCGTGCGTGCCGTGCAATACGCACAAGGCCAACCGCACCCCCACCGAGGCGGGCATGCACCTCATCAAGAAGCCCAAGCGGCCGAAGTGGCGTCCGTTCGTCAACGTCACCATCAGCACCATCGCCCACGATAGCTGGAAGCACTTCCTCGACCTCGCCTACTGGAACGTCGAGCTCGGCGAAGACGCGGAGTAGCCGACGAAATGGCAGACCTCAAGAAGTCTAAGCTTCAATACGTGGTGTCTCGCGGCAAAGAATCCGGTGTCGTTCTGATTCCTCATCGCGATCGGAATGGAAAGTACGTCGCAAGTATGACTCGTTTCGAGAGGGATTACGTGCGAGTTGAGACGATCCGAGAATTGGAGATTCTTGCCAGAAATGGTTTTGGCATTCGGATGAGCAATACCAAGAGTGCGAAGCACTCTGCACCCAGCCTAATCTCCCCAGCCAAGCTCAATCTCTAACTGTTGTAGCGGCGCTTCTATGAAGCGCCGAGTCGTCATTGTGACCGACAATTAATCTGCGCTTCGCAGGAGCGCCGCTACAACGCGAAGCGTGAGGTGAATTTCGGCGCCTCATCTGAATTGAAACCGCGCCAACAGGTTCACACGCGGTCGATCACGACGATCTCTCCTTGATAAGGCCAGTCTTCGGATCGTCCTGCCCAACCCCCGCGCACCGGATTCTCTCGCACGTATTCCCATTTCTCAGCGTAGCTTTCAGAGCTTCGCACAAGATGGTCGAAGAAGCCGCGTTGCCAAAGCGGAGGCTTATGACCCAAGTCACACAACGTCTTCCCCAGCACGGTCTTGAGCATCCGCACCCACTGCTCCAGTCGAAACTCAGCAGACCCGCTCACGAATACGTGAATGTGATCAGGCATCAAGATATAGCGGCCAACTGCGACATCGCTTTGTTGTGCGCGGAGGGCAAATTCGCGGAACGAGGAGTGGACTTCGTCATTTGCAAGCAGGGGTCTCCGCTTCGCACAACAGATCGTCACAAAATAAACGGGCGGATCGTACTTCTGAAAGACCAGCGGAAGCCGAGGCGGTCGACCGGGTGCTTTCATCGGTTGGCACTATACGTTGTCGCCGCGCTTCTGTGAAGCGCCGAGCGGTTTGAGCTGCTGGTCAGATTCTGCGTTTCATAGAAACGCAGCTACAACGGACTAAACGCAGCTACAACGGACAAATTGTAATCTCCGGCCAGATCAGCCAGTCTCACATTTGAAGACTGGCGCTCTATTTTGTATTTTGACTCTTCCCCGACGCAAGGATAGCGTTGCGTCCATGCAATCCACCGTCGCCCGGTCGCTGGCTCTGGCATTTGCCCTCTTCTCTTTCATCTTCCTGCGGCAGGCCGTCGCCGGGTCAATGGACACGAATGCCGCGCCCACCGTCCGCATCGCGCTGGTCGGCGATTCGACCGTGGCCGACTATCTCACGCCGGGCGATGTGCACCGCGGCTGGGGTCAGTTGTTCCCCGAGCTTGTGGATACGAACCGCGTCGTCGTGCAGAACTTCGCCGTCAACGGGCGCAGCACGAAAACATTCAAGAGCGAGGGGCGCTGGGAGAAGGTGCTGGCGTTCAAGCCCGATTACGTGTTTATCCAGTTTGGCCATAACGATTCCCACACAAAAGACCGGCCCGAGTCGACCGATCCGAAGACGGATTACACGAGCAATCTCGTCTGGTACGTCAAGAGCGCGAAGGCCCACGGCGCCGTCCCGATCCTCGTCACGCCGATGCATCGCGGCACGTGGATCAAAGACGGGCATCATCTGACGCAGGAACTCGCGCCCTACGCCGACGCGATGCGGACCGTTGCCAGCGACGAGAACGTGCCGCTGATCGATTTGTACGCGTGGAGCGGCGTGGTTTTTGCGGGGATGACGGATGACAAGCTCGCGACCCTGTTCGCGATTCCGAGCGCGGATCGCACGCACTTCAATGAGAAGGGCGCGCGGCTGTTGGCCGCCATGGTGGTGATTGACGCGAGCAGCTCTGTGCCCGCGCTACGATCGTACTTGAAAGTCCCAAAGGAGATGTAAGACATGCGCATCGTGGAACTTCGCGAAAAGACTGTCCCCATCGCTTCGGCGATCTCCAACGCCTACATCGATTTTTCCAAGATGACGTGTTCGGTGGTCGCGCTGATCACCGACGTCGTCCGCGATGGAAAACGCGTCGTCGGGTACGGCTTCAACTCGAACGGGCGTTATGGCCAGGGGTCGCTGATGCGGGAGCGATTCTTTCCCCGGCTGATGGGCGCCGACCCGAAAACGCTCGTGGATGACACGGGCGAGAATCTCGATCCGTTCAAGATTTGGGCCACGCTGATGAAGAATGAGAAGCCGGGCGGTCACGGCGAACGGTCCGTCGCGGTGGGCACGATCGACATGGCGGTGTGGGACGCCGTGGCCAAGATCGCCGGCAAGCCGTTGTATCAGTTGCTGGCGGACCGTTATCACGGCGGCCAGGCCGACTCGAAGGTCTTCGTCTACGCTGCGGGCGGTTATTATTATCCCGGCAAAGACCTGACTGCGCTGAAGAAGGAGATGAAAGGCTATCGCGACATGGGCTATCAGGTCGTGAAAATGAAAATCGGCGGCGTGCCGCTCGATGAGGACATCCGCCGCATCGAAGCCGTGCTGGAAGTCGTCGGCGATGGCAAGTTTCTGGCGGTCGACGCGAATGGCCGGTTCGATCTCAAGACTGCGATTGCCTACGGCGACGCGATGAAACGGTACGGGCTGTTCTGGTATGAAGAAGCCGGCGACCCGCTGGATTACGCGCTCCAGGCGGAGTTGTCGAAGCATTACCCGCATCCGATGGCGACGGGCGAGAATCTGTTTTCGCACCAGGACGCGCGCAATCTGCTCCGCTACGGCGGGATGAATCGCGAGCGGGACTGGCTCCAATTCGATTGCGCGCTGTCGTATGGGCTCGTGGAATATCTGCGCACGCTGGATGTGCTGAAAGAACTCGGCTGGTCGCCGCGGCGGGTCGTGCCGCATGGCGGACATCAAATGTCGCTCAACATCGCCGCGGGCCTGCATTTCGGCGGGAACGAATCTTATCCCGGCGTGTTCCAGCCGTTCGGCGGGTTTGCCGATGGGATTGCAGTCGAGAATGGATACGTCGGGTTGCCGAGTGCGCCGGGCATCGGCTTCGAGACGAAATCGAACCTGTACGCCGTGATGAAGCCACTCAGCGATTGAGTCGATCGAGCGACAAGCATGGAGAAAACCCGGAGCAGAATCGGCGCGTTGTTTCGGAATTTGTTTTTCCAGGTCGTCCTCGGCGTCGTGATCGGTGTGCTCATCGGCGTCGTGAACCCGCCCTTGGGCGAATCGCTCAAGCCGCTCGGTGACGGCTTCATCCAGCTCATCAAAATGCTGCTCGCGCCGATCATCTTCGGCACGATCGTCACCGGCATCGCGAAGATGGGCAGCCTCAAGGAAGTGGGCCGGGTCGGCGTGAAAGCGCTGGTGTACTTTCAAGTCGTCTCGATGCTCGCGCTGGTCATGGGTCTGGTGGCGGCCAATATAATGAAGCCCGGCGTGGGCATGAACATCGATCCCGCCACGCTCGATGCGGGCTCGGTAGCCACGTACACCGCGACGGCCAAATCGAGGACTCTGGTCGGTTTTCTTTACGGCATCATCCCGTCGAGCGTGGGCGAGGTGTTCATGGGCGGGAACATGCTGGCGGTGATTTTGTTTTCCGTGTTGTTCGGTCTGGCGCTGGCGCAAACGTCGGACCGGGGCGGCCTGATCGTCACGGTGATCGACTCGGCGCTGCACGGGTTCTTTGGCATCGTGCGGCTGATCATGTGGCTCGCGCCGATTGGCGCGCTGGGCGCGATGGCGTTCACCGTCGGCAAATACGGTCTCGTGTCGCTCAAGCCGCTGGGCTGGCTGATGGCCGGCATTTATCTCACGAGCCTGATTTTTATCGTGGGCGTCCTCGGGCCGATTGCGCGGGCCGCCCGGGTTTCGCTGTGGAAATTCCTGCGCTACATCAAGGACGAGCTGGCGATTGTGTTCGCCACGTCATCGACCGAGGCGGTCTTGCCGCAAATGATGGCCAAGCTCGAAGATCTCGGCTGCGCCAAACCCGTGGTCGGCATGGTGCTGCCGACGGGCTACACGTTTAATGCCGACGGCACGTCGATTTATCTGACGATGGCGGCGGTGTTCGTGGCGCAGGCGACCAATATTCATTTGACGTTCACAGACGAGATGTTGCTGCTGGGCGTGCTGACGCTCACGTCGAAGGGCACGGCCGGCGTGGCCGGGGCGGGCTTCGTGGTGCTGGCGGCGACGCTGGCGTCGATGGACAAGATTCCCGTGGCGGGCATGGCGCTGCTGCTCGGGGTGGATCGATTCGTCAATCAAGCGCGGGCGGTGACGAACCTCGTCGGCAATGGCGTGGCGACGATTGTCGTGGCGCGCTGGGAAAATGCATTCGACGAGAAGCAGGCGAATGTGGTTCTGAACGGACAGGAGGAATTGAAGAAATGAAAAAGCGCGGTTGTGCGAGGGTCTCTGACCCCGCACAGCTTTCGACCGAAGGTCTCCCGACCGTCTCAGACAATGGAGACCCGGGGGTCATCAGAAACGGCGCGGTCAGGAGACCTGCGCCGAACAGGGAGCTGAAACAATGAAGAAATTAATACTGATTTTCGCGGTGATCGCGGCAACTAGTTGGGTGATTGCCGAGGAGACACGCACGGTGGAAACGAAGGTCACCACGCCGGCGGACGATTCCAAGGCGAACAGTGATGCCGTGCCGGACGTGTACGCCATCAACGGGCAATTCGACCACGTCGTGATCCTGCGGTTCAAGTATCAGACCGACCTGTTGACGGGCCTGGAGACCATGGCCAAGCAGCAGAAGATCCGCAATGGCGTCATCCTGTCGGGGATCGGGTCGGTGCGCGGCTATCACGTTCACTCGGTCGTCAACCGGACGTTTCCCTCGAAGGATATGTTCGTGAAAGACCCGACGGCACCCGCCGACCTCATCAGCGTCAACGGGTATATCATCGATGGCCGGGTCCACGCGCATGCGACGTTCGCCACTCCTGACAAGGCCTTCGGCGGCCATCTGGAACATGGCACCGAAGTGTTCACGTTCGCCGTGGTCACGGTCGGCGTGTTGAAGGACGGGGTTGATCTGAGCAAGGTCGACGACAAGACGTACCGGTAAAGAGCACGAGGAACACACAGTGCCTATGTACGCAAGTGCCTGAGTGCCCAAGTTCGGAGATGCAGAGGTGGGCAGTTCATTTGACGATATGTGTCAGTGACATACATCAGACATAGCGGTGGGATGATGGGCGCGGGGCGGAGTGGAGAGGATACCTGTCAGTGACAGGCATCGGCGGCGGGGCGAAGAGGGATTGGCTGTGGCGGATTTGATGTCTAAGGCTGCCCCCGGGTCCGGGCGGGTGCGTGGCAGCGGCGACGGCTTTGCAGCCGCTCCGTGATCGTGACGGTCGGCGTGTTGAAGGACGGGGTCGATCTGAGCAAGGTCGACGACAAGACGTACCGGTAGAGGAACACGAAGTACACGAAGCAGACACGAATTGCACGAAAACGGCACGGGTGACACGAAGGAGACACGAAAAGCGAATGGGTGACGCCGTTCACGTCAGTGTCAATACTAAGAACCGACCCCTTTATGACCACTTCTCTTACGTCAATTCACTAGGCAGGACTACTGATATGCCCTTCGCCTCAAGATCCCGCCGTAGGCCTTCGTTTCGCCCTCCGTTTCCGTGTGGGGCTCCGTACACGACACGCGAGCAGGCAGCCGACGCTACAGCAACAGGCGAGACGCACCGTTCAACATTTGGCGGGCGAGACGCACCGTTCAACGAAGAGATAAACGGGCGGGACACGTTCGGCACGCTCAGGGCAAGCGCACTGTTCAACGAACAGCAACAGGCGGGACGCCTATTCAACATTTGGCGGGCGGGACGCCCACCCCACTATTACGACAACAGCAACAGGCGAGACGCCCGTTCAACGGGGATTAAACGGGGCGGGCCGCCGGCGGAAAAGTGGGGAGTTGTCAAGAAGCAAAGAATCGTTGGGCGATATTTTCTGGTTGGGTTGGATTGGTATTTGTGATAGGGTTCGGCGTATTCTTTGAAATAGGTTCCTTATACAAAGGAGTGGCAGATGGCAGCCGGGCCGGCCGCCCTACAATCGCGGGTGGGTGGGAGTCCGATTCGAAAATCGGGGTGAACCGCGCCGTCCACCGGAGACGGCCCGCGAATGAGATTCCGAGACAAGCAAAGACGGCTCGGGGCTCGAAGACTCGGCTCCGCAGCTACAATGGGGGGACATAACCCACCCCCCTGTTTCTGCGAAACGAAGCCAAGCTTTTTGGAGGGGGTGAACTTGCCGATTTGGTTGGACGACAATTGGTTGTGAGCTGACAAACTGGCAAAGTGGCGTTGGCTTCGTTTGGCTTCGTTCGGGGGTATTTGGGGGTTGTTTTGGCCTTCCGGAGCGGTATGGGGGCTAGATTGGACGGGGGATTAGTGGTTGCCGGCGAAGGCTCCGGGGCGGCCAAAAGACGGCGGGAGCGGCTGGCGAGGATGCTTAGCCGGAAAGGGCTTGCAACGAAGTGACTGGAGCGCATATATTTGCCCGCCTTTCAGCTACCGCACCAGCGTCGTGCTTGCCCAAAGGCAGGAGATAAAATCACAGTAATGCAGAACTCGATGGAGAAACTTATTTCCGAGGTGAAGGAATTCACCGAGGGAATGTTGGTCAAAGGCCGCATCTTGGAAGTGCGCCCGAACGAAGTATTGGTGGATATTGGATACAAGTCGGAGGGCGTGATTCCGCTGTCGGAATTCGACGAACCCGACGCGGTGAAGGTCAACGACGAGATCGAGGTGCTGTTGGAATGCCTCGAAGACGACGATGGGATGGTGGTGTTGTCGTTCGCCCGAGCCGAGCAGAAGAAGAACTGGGACCGGATCGTCAGCATCTGTACCGAGGGCGGCACGATCGATGGCAAGGTCCGCGCCAAGGTCAAGGGCGGCCTGATGGTCAACATCGGTGTGGATGCTTTCCTGCCCGCCTCGCAGATTGACGTAATCCCTCCCCGCAACCTCGACGATTTTCTCGGCAAGACCTACAAGTTCAAGGTCGTCAAGATCAACCAGGAACGGCACAACATCGTGCTGTCGCGGCGCGAGCTGATCGAGCAGGAGCGCGAAGACAAACGGCGCACGCTGCTCTCGAACATGCAGGTCGGGCAGATCCGCTCGGGCCTGGTCAAGAACCTGACCGATTTCGGCGCGTTCATTGATCTGGATGGCCTCGATGGGTTGCTGCACATCACCGACATGAGCTGGGGCCGGATCAATCATCCGTCCGAATTGCTCAAGGTCGGCGATACGATCGAAGTGATGATCCTCGAAGTCGACCGCGAGAAAGAACGCGTGTCGCTCGGGCTCAAGCAGCGCAACCGCAACCCGTGGGACAACGTCGAGGTCAAATACCCCGTCGGCAGCAAGGTCCACGGCAAGGTGGTCAGCGTGGTGCCGTACGGCGCGTTCGTGCAACTCGAAGACGGCGTGGAAGGCATGGTCCACGTCTCGGAGTTGTCGTGGACGAAACGCGTGGCGCGGGCCTCGGATGTATTGAAGGTCAACGAAGAAATCGACGCGGTGGTGCTGGAGATCAAGCGCGAAGAGCAAAAGATTTCCCTCGGCATCCGCCAGTTGGAAGCCAATCCGTGGTCGCAGGTGCCGAAGAAGTATCCGCCGGGCACGCGAATCAGCGGCAAGGTGCGGAACCTGACGAATTTCGGCGCGTTTGTGGAAATCGAGGAAGGCATCGACGGCATGGTGCACGTCTCGGACATGTCGTGGTCGCGCAAGGTGACCAATCCGGCCGAGATTTTGAAGAAGGGCCAGACGGTGGACGCGGTGGTGTTGGAAGTGGACGCCGCGAACCAGCGGATTTCGCTCGGCATGAAGCAGGTCGAGGACGATCCGTGGAAGACGATCGAGCAGCGCTACAAGATGGGCGACCTGGTGAAGGGCAAGGTGGTGAAGCTCGCATCGTTTGGGGCGTTCATCGAGTTGCCCGACAAGCTGGAAGGCCTCGTCCATATTTCGCAGATCAGTGAGGAGCACATCGACAAGATCAAGAACGTGCTCAAGGTGGGCGACGAAGTTACGGCCCGCGTGATCAAGGTGGATGCGCCCGAGCGGCGGATCGGATTGAGCATCAAGGCCGCCAATTACAGCAACGAACAGCTCGAGGCCGAGAAGGAACAGTACGAGGCCGCGCTCAAGCCGGGCGAGGCCATCGTCGATCTCGAACACGCGTTCGAGCAGGCCGAGGAAGAGAAAAACCAGTAGCCGTTTCCTTCCGAATCTAGTACAAGAAGCCCGGTCTCGAACGCTTTCGGGATCGGGTTTCTGTTTGGTTGCGTCATGAAAACAGCCGATGAACAACTGAATCTGCTCGTGCAGGGATGCGAGACCGTCGTCACCCGCGACGAGTTGAAGAAGAAGCTGGAGCAGGGCCGTCCGCTGCGGGCCAAGCTGGGCTGCGACCCGACGGCGCCGGATTTGCATTTGGGCCACAGCATCGTGTTGCGGAAGCTGCGGGAGTTCCAGGATCTCGGCCACAAAGCGGTGCTGATCATTGGCGATTACACGGCGCTCATCGGCGATCCAACCGGCCAGAACAAGACGCGGCCGATGCTCCGCGACGCCGACATCGAACGCAACGCGAAGACCTACTTCGAGCAGGCGGGCAAGATTCTCGATACCGCGCCGGACAAACTGGAAATTCGGCGGAATAGCGAATGGCTGGCGAAAATGAGCTTTGCGGATGTGATCCGCCTGGCGAGCAAGATGACCGTGGCGCGGATGTTGGAGCGGGACACGTTTGAGAAACGGCACAAGGCCGGCGAGCCGATCAGCGTGCACGAGTTCCTCTACCCGCTCATGCAGGGCTACGATTCGGTGATGATCCAGGCGGATGTCGAGCTCGGCGGGACCGACCAGACGTTTAACAATCTCGTCGGCCGCGACCTCCAGCGCGACGCCGGGCAAGGGCCGCAGATCGTGATGATCCTGCCAATTTTGGAAGGGCTTGACGGCGTCGAGAAGATGTCCAAGAGCAAGGGTAATTATATTGGGATCAGCGACACGCCGAAGGACATGTTCGGCAAGACCATGAGCATCAGCGATGACCTGATGTGGAAATGGTACGGTCTGCTGTTCTTCAAGTCTCCCGCCGAAATCGCCGTGCTGAAAAGCGGCCATCCGATGGAAGCCAAGAAAGCGCTCGCGCATGCCATCGTCGCGCGGTACCACGGGGCCGTGGCGGCCGACCAGGCGCGCGAGGACTTCGAGAAACAGTTCTCGAAGAAAGATCTCGCGGATGTTGCCGAGAGCCTGAGCGTGCCCGCCGGGGAGATTTGGATCGTCGAGCTGGTCGAGAAGACCGGCAAGTTCAGGAGCCGCGGCGATATCCGGCGAGTCATCCAGCAGGGCGGCGTCACGTTGGATGGCCAGAAGGTCACCGACGATCGGGCGCGGGTCGCCGTCCGCGACGGCCAGATCCTCAAGGCTGGCAAGCTGGTCGTCGTGAGACTGACTGTGAGTTGACCTCCGTCGACAACGGAAGTCACGAAGTCCACGTGTGCTGGATCTGATTGCCGACCACAGATTCGGGGACCCCCGTTTGCTTTTCGTCTGCCCCGAAGCGATACTGTGATGGGTCGCATTCTAATTGGGGGGACATCATGCAACAGGAACCCAAGGAAACCGTGGGTCGCATTGCCGTCATCGGCGATTACCTGCCGCGCCGTTGTGGAATCGCTACGTTTACGACCGACCTGTGTGAGGCACTGGCGGCGCAATACCCCGACATGTCGTGCTTCGCCGTGCCCGTGAACGACACCGAGGATGGATATGATTACCCACCTCGTGTGCGCTTCGAGATGGCCGAGCGGGACCTGGATTCCTATCGGTGCGCCGCCGACTTCTTGAACATCACCAACGTCGATTTGGTCAGCCTGCAGCATGAGTTCGGGATATATGGCGGTTCCGCGGGTAGCCATATCCTGGCGCTGCTGCGGGAATTGCGCATGCCCGTGGTCACGACGTTGCACACCGTCTTGCGCGAGCCGGATCCCCAACAGCGCAAAGTAATGAAGGAATTGGGCGAATTGTCCGACCGTCTGGTGGTGATGAGCGAACGCGGACGGAGCTTCCTCCAGGACGTCTACGCGATCCCCCCAGAGAAGATCGACCTGATCCCACACGGCATCCCCGATGTCCCGTTCGTCGATCCGAACTTCTACAAGGACCGCTTCGGAGTCGAGGGCAAACTGGTGCTGCTCACCTTCGGCTTGCTGTCCCCCAGCAAGGGCATCGAGTACGTCCTCGACGCGCTGCCGGAGGTTCTGTCCCGGCATCCCCAGATCGTCTACGTGCTGTTGGGAGCAACACATCCTCACGTGGTGCGCCACGAAGGAGAAGCCTACCGGCTCATGCTGCAACGGATGGTCCGCGAGCGAGGGATCGAACAGAATGCAATATTCCACAACCGGTTCGTCACCCTGGAGGAGTTGGTCGAATTCATCGGCGCCGCGGACCTCTATCTCACGCCCTACCTGAATCGCGAACAAGCCGTCTCCGGAACGCTCGCCTACACGCTGGGGGCGGGCAAGGCAGTGATCTCCACCCCGTACTGGTACGCCGAGGAGCAGTTGGCGGAAGGTCGCGGTGTTCTCGTACCGTTTCGCGATTCCCGCGCCATCGCGGCGGCGGTGCTGAACTTGCTCGATGACGAAGCCGAGCGCCACGGCATGCGCAAGCGGGCCTATCTTCACGGCCGCGCAGCGACCTGGCCGAACGTGGCCCGTTTGTATATGGAGAGCTTTCAGCGCGCCCGAGAGGAGCGGGCACACTCGCCGCGTCCGGCCCGCACGGCGCGCGTTGCCACCAAGCAACCGACCGATTTGCCTCCCCTGCAATTCGACCATCTTCGACGCCTGACCGATGGCACGGGCATGCTGCAGCATGCCGTGTTCAGTGTACCCCGATTCTCCGACGGCTACTGCACGGACGATAATGCGCGCGCGCTGATCGCGATGGTTCTGCTCGAAGAACTCGGTGGGGACGAATTGGATGGGGCCAAGGGGCTGGCCTCACTGTATCTCGCCTTTCTGTGGTATGCGTTCAATTCCGAGACATCACGATTCCGAAACTTTCTGTCGTTTCAACGTCAGTGGCCGGAAGACACCGGGTCGGAGGACAGCCACGGGCGAGCTTTGTGGGCGCTGGGGACCGTACTGGGCCGTTCCGAGAAGCGCGGACTTTGCGGCACGGCCAGCCGCCTCTTCGAGCTGGCGCTTCCCGAAATCCTGAACATCAAGAGCACGCGGGCCTGGGCCTATGCGCTGCTCGGCATCCACGAATACCTGAAACGATTCACCGGCGACCGTGCCGCGAAAGGTGCACAAGAGGAACTGGCACAACGTCTGCTGGCCCTGTGCCAATCCAATAGCACCACCGATTGGCCCTGGTTTGAGCCCGGCTTGACCTATGGCAACGCCACACTTCCCCACGCGATGCTTACGGCAGGGCAAACGATGTCGCGCAAAGACATCCTCGAGGCCGGCCTCACTTCCCTCCGATGGCTCATCGATATCCAACGGGCCGAGGCAGGCCATTTTGTCCCCATTGGCGCCAACGGGTTTTTCCCGCGTGGCGGTGAGCGTGCGCGATTCGACCAACAACCGATCGAAGCTCAGGCGACCATTGCGGTTTGCCTCGAAGCCCAACGCCTGACTGGCGACGAATACTGGCGCAAAGAAGCTCAGCGCGCGTTCGACTGGTTTCTGGGCCGCAACGACCTACACCTGCCGCTCTACGACCCGCTGACGGGAGGTTGCCGCGACGGGTTGCATCCTGACCGCGTGAACCAAAATCAAGGCGCTGAATCCACCCTGTCCTTCTTGTTGTCGCTCCTGGAGCTCCGCCTGTCCGAGGAGGCACTGAATTCATCCAATGGAGGCTAAGGAACATGAGGCAACTCCATGAAACGCTGTTTGAACGTCACCGCGGCAATCCGTTGCTGACGGCGGCGGACTGGCCCTACCCGATCAATACGGTGTTCAACCCCGGTGCCACCCGGCTCGGCGACGGTACGACATTACTCTTGTGCCGTGTCGAAGACCGGCGCGGGCATTCCCATCTCTGCGCGGCCCGCTCGCGCAACGGCATTGACGGCTGGGAAATTGATCCCCAACCGACGCTGGTGCCCGACGTGGGAGGCCACCCCGAGGAAATCTGGGGCATCGAGGACCCGCGCATTACGTTCATTCCTGACCTGAACAAGTACGCGGTTGCCTACACGTCGTATTCGCGCGGAGGCCCCGGCGTCTCTCTCGCTTTGACCGCGGACTTCAAGGCGTACGAACGCCACGGCGTGGTCATGCCGCCCGAGGACAAGGATGCCGCGCTTCTGCCGCGCAAGATCGGCGGCTATTGGGCCATGATCCATCGCCCGATGACCGTATTCGGGGCGCACATCTGGATCTCGTATTCCCCCGACCTCCGCCATTGGGGCAGTCACAAGATGGTCCTTCAGGCCCGGCGCGGCGGATGGTGGGACGCCAACAAAATCGGCCTCTCGCCGCCCCCCATCGAAACCCCATCGGGCTGGCTGATGATCTACCACGGCGTCCGCCAGACCCCGTCGGGATCGCTGTATCGGCTCGGACTCGCGCTGTTTGACCTGCAAACTCCCGAGCGCTGCCTGCTGCGCGGCGACAACTGGATCTTCGGTCCCGAAGAACTTTATGAACGCGAGGGCGATGTGGGAAATGTTGTCTTCCCCTGCGGTTACACGATCGCGCCTGATGGTGACACGGTGAATCTCTATTACGGTGCGGCCGACACGTCGATAGCCCTGGCGACGGGAAGCATTCGCCACATGCTCGATTGGCTGCAGCGTACCGGCCAGCCCAGCGCGGTGAATTTGGGATAAAACGAGGCGCATCGGGAGGGCCGCTGAGTTGCTATTGATACCCTGCCAGACATTGCGTAGACTGTGAGTCACGGTCCGGGACGTAGCTCAGCTTGGATTAGAGCGCCTGCCTTGGGCGCAGGAGGTCGCTGGTTCAAATCCAGTCGTCCCGACCACTTTCTCATATGTACTTCGTCTACGTCCTCCAAAGCACCCGGCGCTTCTACGTCGGCCAATGTGACCATCTCATCGAACGGTTTCACCAACATCAGCGCGGCGCCAATCTGGCAACCCGAGATCGCGGCCCGTGGTGGATTCCCTGCTACGAAATCCATGCGACGCGCTCCGATGCCCTCCAACGCGAGCGCGAAATCAAGTTGAAGAAGAGCGCTGCGAGCATTCGGCGAATCATCGCCCATTCCCTTCCCAGCCTCGATGTTTCCTGAGTTCAAGTCGGATCAGCGCGTCGGGAAGGTCGCGGGTTCAATCGCCGCGAGGCGTTTGTTGTCCAGCGCCAATCCAGTCGTCCCGACCAATGCTCCGGAAGGTGCCGCAATCCAACTTCCTCATCCTTCCGCTTGCCCTGCCCTGCCCCTCGCGATACACTGATATCAACGCGCACGGAGGTCGCTTATGCATACGGTCAAGGAACTGTTGCGAGAGAAAGGCAGCCAGGTCTGGTCCATCGGACCGCAGGCCACGGTCTACGATGCCCTGCAGTTGATGGCCGCCCAAAACATCGGCTCGCTCGTCGTGCTCGAGGATGGCAACGTCGCCGGTATCTTCACCGAGCGGGACTACGCCCGCAAAGTCATCCTCCACGGCCGCTCGTCCAAGACCACCACCGTCGCCGAGTTGATGACCACCGATGTCCTCTACGTCAGCCCCAACGACACCATCGAGAACTGCATGGCCCTCATGACCGACAAACGCCTCCGCCACCTGCCCGTCATGGACGAGGGCAAACTCGCCGGCGTCGTCTCCATCGGCGACATCGTCCGCGTGATCATCTCCGAGCGCGAGTTCACCATCCGCGAACTCGAACGTTACATCACCGGCGGCCACAGCTCGATTTCCTGATTTATCGAGCCGCGTTCTGCCACCTGCGTTTGTCGTTGTCGCAGGAAACTTGTGATATTCTCGCCGAATCTTGGAATCCCGGATCCGATCACCGCGCCCGCAGCGCTGGCAGGTCATTACCGCCTTCGCCACCGTCTATCTCCTTTGGGGTTCGACCTATCTCGGAATCCGATTCGCCGTCGAGACCATCCCGCCATTTCTGATGGCCGGCTCACGCCACTGCACGGCCGGCCTCATCCTCTATGCCTGGGCACGACGACACGGCGCCGCCAAACCGCGGTTAAAACACTGGCGGGGCGCGGCCATCGTCGGTGGACTGCTCCTGCTCGGCGGAAACGGCCTGCTCAGTTTCGCGCAACGCCGCGTCCCGTCCGGCATCTCCGCGCTGATCATCGGCTCGGTCCCGCTCTGGATGATCCTGCTCGAATGGCTCTGGCACCGCGGACCGCGACCGACCGTCGGCACCGTCTCCGGGTTGGTCGTCGGATTTGTCGGCCTCGGCTTTCTCGTCGCGCCGGGCCGCTTCAACGGCAGCGCGCCCATCGACTCGTTCGGCGCCGTGGTCCTGCTCCTCGCGGCGTTTCTGTGGGCCGCCGGCTCCCTCTATTCGCGCCGCGCAAAGCTGCCTTCATCCCAACTGCTCGCCGCCGCCATGGAAATGCTCGCCGGCGGCGCCATCGTCGTATTGGCCGGAACCGTCTCCGGAGAATGGATCGGGTTCACGCCCGCGCAGATCTCCGCGCACTCCTGGGTCGCCTGGGCGTATCTCGTCACGTTCGGCTCGCTGATCGGGTTCACCGCCTACGTCTGGCTCCTGCAGGTGGCCACGCCCGCTCGCGTCTCGACCTATGCCTATGTCAATCCCGTCGTCGCGGTGTTTCTCGGCTGGGCGTTCGCCGGGGAAGAGGTCAGTTCCCGCACCCTGCTTGCCGCCGCCGCCATTATCCTCGCGGTCGTTATCATCGTGACCCGCGCCGCCGAAGCCCCAACCGAAATGTGAGTCAGCGCTTCTTCCGTGTCGCAGCGTATTCGTCCGTCAACTGCTTCTCCACCGCCGTCCGCAGCTGCGGGTCGTCGTGCTCGTAAAACGTGCGCGCCCAAGCCAGCGCCTTGTCGTCCCCGAGCTGCGCCAACGCTTCGAGAATATGCGGCCGCGCGCGCGCTGACGCGTTCTCATAGGCCTTCCGCAACGGCCCGATGCTCCCCCGGCCGAACGCAACCAGACCATCCTCCGCCGCGTACCGCACATCCCACAACTCATCATTCAGCATCCCGATCAGTTTCACCGTGGCGCGCCGATCGCCGATTCTTCCCAATGCCTGCGTCGCCCGCAGCCGCACCAGTTCCTGCGGACTGCCGAGCGCCGCCATCGCCGGCGCAAACGCCTCGTGGGCCCGCAGATGACCGAGCGTGTAAAACGCCGTCGTGCGCGTTTTCGGCCGCTGAATCAATGGCAGCACGTGCGGAATCGCCGCCCGCGCCTTCTCGTTGAACCGCGCGAGAAAGTAACAGCACATCCGCGCCATCTCATCGTTCTTGGCGTGATCGATCCCCGCCATCAAGGATGGGATCGCGTTGGTGCCCAGATGGTCGATGACCTCCTCGGTCTTCACCCGCACCAGCACGTCAGGACTGTCCACCCGCGTCAACAGATAGGGCAATATTTCCGCTCCGCGCTTCTCAAGCTCGCGCCCGGCCGCGTCGGCGTCCGGCCGGTCGCTGACCCAGCGCCGCAAAAGGCGTTCGACGGGATTGTGCGTGTCGACGGAAACCAGCGGATACAATCGTCCCGATGTCTCCTTCGACGCACCAAACTCCGGCATCGCCGTCGGCATCGCAGGAAGCGGCCCGGTCGGCACGCGGTCGTCCAGGTTGACGCCGCAACCGTACAACGGCTTCAACCACATCGTGCCGTTCGTCTGTCCCTGCGAATAGGTGTCCCGCCCGCCACCATCGACCATCAGCGCGATGGAACCATACTCGCGTTTATCGCCGTCGTGACCAGCCGCCTGCGACGACTTCGGGTCGGTCCCGCCCGTGTAGCTGTCGTTGCCCGCGCAATTCAGCAACATCGCGAATGAGTTGTTGATCGCCGCGCCCTGCGCCGTCGTCTCGCCGCTGAACTTGTTGGTCCCCCCGCGGTCGATGAGGATTCCCACCGCATAATCATGCGCCGCGCCCTGGCAGATGTGCCCGGCCGTGTAGGTGTCGTTCCCGCCCCAGTCGATCAACTCGCCGCTGCTCAGATGAATGCCCGCGCCCTGGCAATACTGATAGGCGTCATACGTGTTGTTGCTTCCCAAATCCAGCAGCAGGCCCGTTGAATACCAATAGCTCGCTCCCTGGCCGTACACATCCGCGACGTAATGGTTGTTCCCCTTCAAATCGCACAGGATGCCAATCCCGCCGCCCGCAAATGGCCGCATCCCGTACCCGAACCCCTGGGACAACGAGAAATAATGCTTCGGCAGCCAGCCGCACGGATACTTCCCGCCCGCGTTATAGAAATCGTTGCCTCCCTCATCAAGCAACAGCCCGATCCCGCTCGTCCCGCCAAAACCTTGCGCCAGTTCGACCGCCTTGTACCGCGAGCCGCCGCCGCGCTGCCACACGATCCCCGCGCCGAACATGCCCGCGCCCTGGCAGAATGTGTCCCCCTCGAACGTATGGTTCCCCCCTCCGGTCATCAGCAATCCCGCGCCGAAAAAGCCTGCGCCTTGGGAGAGATGTTTCGCGTGAAACGTGCAGTTGCTGCCCAGCGCCGCCAGAATCCCGATCCCGAACACGCCGCTGCCTTGCGAAAAACTCCGATTCGAGATGAAATCATCGTTGTCGCCCCTGTCGATCACGATGGAGATCGGGCGACCCAGCAGCCCATTCGCGCCCCCCGCGCTGTTGAGGTACGTGTTGGTCCCGCCCGTGTCGATAATCAGAAACGCCTCGTTCGTGTACACGTGATGCCCACCACCGCCGACGATAATCTTGCCCAGAGGCGTGTCGGTCTCCATCTGAAACTCTCGCTGCATGGCCGGATCGTCCTTCGCCGCCTGCAGAATCGCGATGGCTTTGTCCACGGAGTCCGCCAGCTCCCTGAATGCCTCAAACAGCCCCGGACGATTGAGCTGGTCGCTCGCGTTGAGAATCGTGTTTTCCAACTCGCCATCCTGAATATCCAAATCATCATTGCGTCTCAACAAATCCGCAACCTCGTTGGTGCTCAATCCCAATTTTGCCCAGGCCTGCAACTCAGCCGGGTCCTTATCCAAACCGAGATTCGGCACGGCAAACGCCGCAAATAGAGGCATCTGCTCCCGGGGGAGCGATTGCCGCAGAAGCTGGCCCGCCTCACCCGCCGCATCGGCGATAATCCCTACAGCGCGCGCCATCGTCGGTGGCAGATTACTCAGAAAACCTGGATCCACCCTGACCGGCAGGTACTCCATATCGATGATCGTCATGGGCACTTCCACCTCGCGCCGGGAAAAATCCGCGAGACCGGCCAATGAGCTGATTGACTGCAGATGGGATGCGACGGACTGACCGTAAACCGGCAATGTCAGCGGTTGTTGGAGGAACGTCCGCGCCTTTTGAAGAATCAATTCGGATTCGACGTTCGTTTTCTGGAACGACAAATCCTGCGGCGTCATCCTGATGCCTCGCAGGGCCATCTCCATGGCCTGTTCGTCCCGCGCATCCAGCGCCGGCGGAATCTCCCCCGGCAAACACGACGGAGCCACGGCGAGAAGAAAACACACTACAAACACCCGACCGAATTGCTTCATGACACGCCGCCGATTGATTTCGTCCATTTCCGGCTTACCGTATCCAAATCGGGCGCCGAATGCCAGACTGACATCCGGCGTGAATTCTGAAACGCAGTGTGGCGTGGCGTCGTCGAATCTGGAGGTAGCAATGAAAGCAGTCGCGGTTTTCCCGGGCACGCGTGAAATTCGGCTCATCGATCATCCCGAGCCGGAGATTTCCACGCCGACCGATGTCAAGCTGCACATGATCGATGTCGGCGTGTGCGGCACGGACAAGGAAATCTGCGCGTTCGAGTACGGAACTCCACCCGACGGCAGCGACTATCTCGTCATTGGCCACGAATCGCTCGGCGAGGTCGTCGAGGTCGGCAGCAACGTCACGCGGGTCAAGATTGGCGATCTCGCCGTGCCGATGGTGCGCCGACCCTGTCCTCATGAAAGCTGCCTCGCCTGCCGTAGCGGGCGCCAGGATTTCTGTTACACGGGCGATTTCACGGAACGCGGCATCAAGATGGAGCACGGTTTCATGACCGAGTTTGTCGTGGACGACGAGCAGTATATGAACCTCGTCCCCCGCGAATTGCGCGACATCGCCGTGCTTACCGAGCCGCTGACCATCGCCGAGAAAGGGCTGACCCAGCTCTGGCAGGTGCAAATGCGGTTGCCGTGGGCCTGTCCACTGGAACCGGGAAAACCGGCGGCGTACTGCCATCGCTCGGTTGTTCTCGGCGCCGGTCCCGTCGGTTTGCTGGGCGCGATGGGGCTGGTCAACGAGGGTTTCGAGACGTTCGTTTACTCACAGGAACCCAAACCCGGCCCGAAATCGGATCTGGTCGAGTCCATCGGCGCGACCTATGTTTCGGGGAAAGATACTTCTCTCGAACAACTGGCGTCGCTGGTCGGCAACATCGATCTGGTATACGAGGCCACCGGCGCGTCCAGCGTGTCATTCCAACTGATGGAATTGCTCGGAACGAACGGCGTGTTCATTTTCACGGGCGTGCCCGGCCGCAAAGCGCCCATCGAACTGGATGCGGACCTGATCATGCGCAATCTCGTGCTCAAAAATCAGATCGTCTACGGCACAGTCAACGCCAACCGCGACGCGTTCGAATCCGCCATCGCCGACCTGCAGGTCTTCACCAGGAAATGGCCGCAGGCCGTCCGCTCGCTGATTACGAAGCGGTACTCGATGGACGAGCATCGCGACCTCCTGCTGGGCCGCGCCGGTGGCATCAAAAATGTCATCTCGATCAGTCACTAACCGATGGAGAAACGCATGAGTGTGATCGCGGAACAACAACGACTTTTCGAGGACGCGCAGCGCAAACAGAACTGGAAGCGTTGGGGACCCTACCTGTCGGCGCGCCAATGGGGAACCGTGCGCGAGGATTATTCCGAGAGCGGCGAATGCTGGGATTATTTCCCGCACGACCACGCTCGCAGCCGCGCGTATCGATGGGGCGAAGATGGATTGCTCGGGATCACCGACCGCGAATGCCGCCTGTGCTTTGCGCTGGCGCTGTGGAACGGCAACGACCCGATCTTGAAGGAACGACTGTTCGGCCTGGCCGGGCCCGAAGGCAATCACGGCGAGGATGTGAAGGAATGCTACTACTACCTCGATTCCACCCCGACCCATTCCTACATGAAGGCGCTGTACAAGTATCCGCAGTCGGAATTTCCCTACGACTGGCTCGTCGAGGAAAACCGCCGCCGCGGCAAGGATCAGCCCGAATTCGAACTGCTCGACACCGGCGTGTTCAACGACAACCGCTATTTCGATGTCTTCGCCGAATATGCCAAGGCTGGTCCTGATGACATCCTGATCCGTATCACCGTGGCCAACCGCGGGCCCGAAACCGCGACGTTGCATCTGCTGCCGACGCTCTGGTACCGCAACACCTGGATCTGGGGCTGTAAACATGATGGTTGCCGGATCAAACCCCACATTTCCGTGACGGACGATTCGGTTGTTACCGGCGATCACGTCAATTTCGGAAAACACTGGTTCGTGGCCGGCCCGGGGCCTGGCCGAAAGCCGCCGGAACTGTTGTTCACGGAAAACGAGACGAACTCGAAGCGGCTGTTCGATCTGGACAACTACACGCCGTACGTCAAAGACGCGTTCCACGAATATCTCATTCACGGCCGGGCTGATGCGGTTAATCCCAAGAAGGTCGGCACGAAAATGGCGGCCTACTACAAGCTGGAGATGGCCCCCGGCGCGGAAGTTGTCCTGCGGTGCCGATTGTCCAACCAGCCGCTCACGTACCAGAAAAGTCTGGGCAAGGAATTCGATGATGTGTTCCAAACCCGAATCTGCGAGGCGGACGAATTCTATGGCACGCACGTTCCCGTCCCGCTTTCTTTTGCCGAACGGAGCGTCGTCCGGCAAGCGTATGCGGGCGCGCTGTGGAGCAAGCAGTTCTATCACTACATCGTGAATGACTGGCTCGACGGCGATCCGCAGCAGCCGGCTCCTCCCGCCGCCAGAAAGACCGGCCGCAACGCCGAATGGCGGCACGTCTATTGCCGCGATGTCATTTCGATGCCGGACAACTGGGAGTACCCGTGGTTCGCCGCGTGGGACCTGGCGTTTCACATGATCACGTTCGCGAAAATCGATCCGCAATTCGCCAAGGACCAGCTCGTGTTGTTCCTGCGCGAGTGGTACACGCACCCCAGCGGACAAATTCCCGCCTACGAGTTCGCGTTTGGCGACGTAAACCCGCCCGTACACGCCTGGGCGTGCTGGCGCGTATACAAGATGACGGGTTGCCGCGGGGAACGCGACCGCACGTTCCTGTCGCGAACGTTTCAGAAGCTGGTGATCAACTTTACGTGGTGGGTCAACCGCAAGGACACCGAGGGCAAAAACATCTTCGGCGGCGGCTTCCTCGGCCTCGACAACGTCGGCGTGTTCGACCGCTCGAAACCGTTACCGACCGGCGGCCAGCTCGAACAGGCGGATGGCACGGCGTGGATGGCGTTCTTTTGCAACACGATGCTGTCGATGGCGCTGGAACTGGCCCGCGACAATCACGCCACCGAGGACATGGCATCGAAATTCTTTGAGCATTTCGTCGCCATCGCCGACGCGATCAACACCCATGGCGGCATGGGATTGTGGGATGAGGAAGACGGCTTTTACTACGACCAACTGTTGCTCGATGGGCGGACCATTCCGCTCAAAGTGCGGTCACTTGTCGGCCTGTTGCCGCTGATCGCCGTCGAAGTGCTCGAAGACGAGGTCATCAACAAACTACCCGGCTTCCGCAAGCGGTTGGAATGGTTCCTGAGCCATCGGAAAGATCTGGGCGAGTCCATCTCGTACATGGACTCCGCCGGCGGGAAGGATGTCCACGGCCATCGTCTGCTGGCGATCCCGTCGCGCGAACGCCTGGAGCGGATGCTGCAATACATGCTCGACGAGAGCGAATTCCTGTCGCCGTTCGGCATCCGCTCCGTCTCCAAGTTCCACGAGCGCCATCCGTACTCGTTCCGCGCGGATGGCGCGGAATATCGCGTCGATTACGAGCCGGGCGAATCGAACACGGGCCTGTTCGGCGGCAACTCGAACTGGCGCGGGCCGATCTGGTTCCCCGTGAATTATCTCATCATTGAAGCGCTGGAACGTTACAACCATTTCTACGGAGACGAATTCACGATTGAATGTCCGACGGGCTCGGGCCACTTGATGAATTTGCAGCAGGTGGCCGACGAACTGCGCCGCCGGCTGGCGCGCCTGTTCCTGCCCGACGGCAACGGCTACCGCCCCTGTCATGGAACCGAACCGCGTTACGCCAACGACCCGTACTGGAAGGATCTCGTGCTCTTCTACGAGTATTTCCACGGCGACAACGGCCGCGGCTGCGGCGCCAGCCATCAGACCGGCTGGACCGCCCTTGCCGCCCGCTGCCTCGAAGATGCACCACGGGCGCGAGTCAAGAAGATCGCGTGACCCGCCGGCCACTCCTGCCGGCGTGACCAACTGACGACTCCCGCCGCAGCCAGTACGTGGCATGGGGGACCGGTGTCCGCGAGATGTCCTCGGGCGTGCTGTGTGACGCATGGACGCCGGGGGCGAGATCGATGCCGCCTCGCGCCAATACGTATTGCACGAAGCCCGAGCAATACATCGATCGTCTTCGCGCCAGCCGGTTGGGATGCGGACGATGGCTGAGATGACGCAGGGCGAACGCCGCTCCCAGAAGCTCGCGCAACGAATACACCGCATGCAGCGCCACCATCCTGAGCCCTTCCCCCAGCACCGCCGCCGTTTGCTCGTCGGTCAGCCCAAAATCCAGCACGGCGAGATGGGGAAACGTCTCTTCATCGTAATACTTGGAGACACGGTTCTCCTGTACGCCCAGTTGAATGTGTTTCCGGTGAATCTGCAAATCCGACTCGATCACCCAATGGTGACCATCGATTCTTTTCCCTTGAAACAGCATGGCGTGCGACCACAGGCTCCACTGTTCCTGCTGGTCGAGATGACGCTCCGCGCGCCGGATGACCTTCTCGATCAGCGTCGTCCCGCCGACCAGCCCGACACGGCCGGGTTGCGCATAGGATTCGAGGAATTCGCGGTTCGAAAGGCCGCGCACAACAACCGGTTCGTTCATTGGGAAAGTGATCTCCGGATCGATCCCACGTGTTTGAGACGACCACTACATCGACCGCGGCGATGTGGCCTGGAGGACGGGGGCCTCGGCAGATGCGGTGGCGCGTGACAGAATCTGTTCGGCCCTTCGTCGCGCTTCGCCCATCTTCGGGTAGCGGACCTCGCGGTAGCCGCGCACGTCCTCGACGCAGCGCAGGGCTTTGACATAGCGGTCGTAACTGGCGCGGTCGTCGTAACGGAAATTCTCGACGAGGCGGATGTACCAGTCGCGGAATTCGCGCTCGCGCCGGTGCCACTGCGGCATCGCGCGCCGCAGCCAGCGGAGGTGCTTCAGCAAATTGAGTTGCCATTTCTTCGGGCTGAAATCGAAGCGGATGTTCCGGCCGAATACGTTGAATTCGGGCCGGTTGAGGTGATGATAAATGATCCTGTCGCCGCGCTTCTCATCGACGTGATAACGGTGACGATCGCGGCGGGTTTTCTCTTCGCTGGTCAACAGATGGGCGACATACACCTCGTCCTTGATGACCATCGCCTTGTGCAGGTTCCAGATGACGGTTTTGGTCGCTGCGAAATCGAATTGCCCGTTGTCCCGCGCGTAGATTTTTTCCACGAGATCGAGGTAGTAACCCGCATAGGCATCAGCCCCGCCGTATTCGAGCAGATCGTACAACCGCCAGACGATGTCACGGGCGGTTTGTTCGCCGAGGGGAATGGAATGCTCGCTGCGGCGGATCAACACCTCGAATTCGCGGGCCCAACGTTTGCCCGCGCGGTGGTTGCGCTTCAGCACATCCATGCGTTCCGCGATGAATTCCTCGTAGGTCTCGCGGAGTTCGTGCTTGTGGGCGAGTTCGGGCTCGAACACGAGTTTGCGGCCGAGATGAAACGCCTTGATGTTCTCGTCCGCGGCGGAGCCCATCGTCTCGCGCACGCCCCACTCGATGTTTTCCAGCGACAGTGGCAGCAGTCCTCTCTGGAACGCGACGCCGAGCAGGACAATGTTGGCATACAGTTTCGTGCCGAAGAAATACTCGGAAATACCCGCCACATTCAGGCCGAAATACTCGTCCGATTTCGTGTACCGGCGCAGCGTATCCTCCAGTTCCGTCACATGGAAATCATCCTTGCCGAGCAGCGTGAGAATCGTCGGCGTCTTGTAGGCGTTCACGACGGCGACGGTGTGTTGCGGGCTGCCGACACGAAGGTTACCCTTCGGCGAGAGACTGCGCGTGGCTTCGAGCGGGTCGATTCCGAGCAATAAATCCGCTTTGCCGTACGGGATGATATTGGATACGTGGCGCGAGTCCTTGGCGAATGTGATCTGTGAGAATACGCTGCCGTTGCGAATCGCCAGACCTTTCTTGTCGCAGAACAACACGTCGTACCCCTGCTTGAATCCCGCGCGAACGAGCGTGGCGGTGCTGACACCGATACCCTGCCCGCCAACGCCGGCCAGATAGCAATGCCAGACATCGTTGAAACTGGCGAGCTTGGGCAGCGGGATGTTCGCGAGATCGACGGAATCGATGGGCGCGGGCGGTTTTTGTGTGCGGACGACGGTGATTTGCTCGAACGATGGGCAGGCGTAAATCTTCGTGCAGGCCGTGTCGGCCACGCACCAGGAAAGATCGGTTTGAATCTTCGCGCCGAACGGCGTGTCGGCAATCGTCAGCCCCGGGCAACCGGTGGCGAGCGTGCATTCGAGGCAGTTCTCGCACACATCGGGGTTGATGTTGACGGACTGTTTCTCGGGCAGATAACCCTGCTCGCGAACGATGCGCCGCTCCTCGCGCGATTCGCGGCGGTGATAGGTAATGCCACATTCCTTGTCGGCCACGATGACCTTCACGCCGTCGCGGAGGATCGTGTCTTCGAGCATCGACTTCCACGCTTCGCGATAGGCCGGGTTGGCGCGGACGACGTGGACGGTCTGGCCGAGCATGGCCTCGACGATGCGATCGATGTTCTGCTTGTACGTGGTCTCGCCGACGATATCCACATCCATCGATGGCGTGGGCTGGTGGCCTGTCATCGCGGTCGTGGAATTGTCGAGGATCACGTAGGTGATGTCCTGGCCCTGCTTCAGCGCGTTGGAAATCCCCAACATGCCACTGTGGAAAAACGTGGAGTCGCCGAGGAATACGACCTGTTTGTTGGTGATGAACGGATCGATTCCCCCGCCTGTGCCGCCACCGAGACCCATGCCGCTGTAGTTGTGCATCAGGTCCCTGGTCGGCTCGAACATCAGCATCGTGTAGCAGCCGGTGTCGCCATGGAATACCACATCGACCGGGCCGCGTCGGTGATGCTGTTTCATATAGCCCGCGTCGAGGAACCGCTTCTTGATTTCCATCAGGACGCTGGCGCTGTCGCGGTGCGGACAGCCGGGGCAAAACGTCGGCGTGCGCAACGGCAGGCGGATGTCAAACTTGTCGGTCGTATGGATGAGATCGACGGCGCAATCGATGCGTTTCGGATCGAGCGCGAGATACGGATCGTGAAAGAACCGGCCGAGGGGCGCGAGGCGCTCGATGAGAATGCTGGGATTGAGGCCGCGGCTGGCGGGAATCCCCTTCAGACCGACGGGAAATTCCTTGCCCCAGACGTTGGTGCGGTTCGCGGCCGTTGCGAGTTGGTTGTGTTTGCCGACGATCTCCGCGATCTGCTCCTCCATGAACCCGCGCCGTTCTTCGATGACGAAGATGCTGCGCACCTGCCGCGAGAATTCCTCGATCAGTCCGGGGTCGACCGGGTAACTGATGCCGAGCTTGAGGATCGGCACCTGGTCCGCGACGCCGAGTTCGGCCAGGGCGTGTTCGAGATAGCAAAAACCCAGGCCCGAGGCGACGAACCCGATTTCGGCGCGCCACCGCGGATTCTTGCGGGCGTGGAGGATGCGGTTGATGCCGTTGCGCCGCGCGCTGTCGAACAGGCGGGCGAATCGTTGCGGCATCCCCTCTTCCTTGATCCACGTCCGCGGCGGCAACAGCACGGTGTTTTCAAAATCAATCCGCCCTGTGTCGAGCGAGTATTTGTTGATCGTGCTGACGTCCGGGTACTGATTGCGACGGCACCGGACCGTGCCTCCGCCGTCGGCCTGATTGGTCGTGACGATATAGCCGATGAACAGGTTTGATTCGCGGGACAATCGGAAGCCCAAATCGACCCAGTCCTTCAACTCCTGATTTGTGCTCGGCTCCATCACCGGCAGGAACATGTGCTTGCAGAGAAAACGGGAATCGGCAGGCACCTGCGTCGAATCACTCCACGGGTCATCGCCGATGATTACCAGCGCGCCGCCTTGGGGATGGGCACCGGCGAGGTTTCCCAGTGCCAACGCATCGGTGGCGACGTGCAACCCGACCGATTTCATGGCGCATATGGCGCGGAGCGGGCCCATTTGGGAGCCGTTGAGCATGGCCGCGCCGAGCGCTTCATTGTTCGCGATGCTGGCGCGGATGCCGTGTTGCTTGTAGAGGGGCGCGACCAGCTCCATCGCGTCGAAAAAGCCTGCGATGGGCGAGCCGGGGTAACCCGTCAACAGGTGGGTGCCGCCTTCGGCTTCAAGTGCCCCCTTGACGAGCAGTTCGTTCCCTGTAAAGACCTCGGCCCCTTCCTCCTTAAGGAATCGTGGATCTACTATCATGATTGTGTTGCAGCGGTGGGAACGCTACCATAGAATATCCTTCGATGCAATTGCTTAAAACGACGGCTCTGGGCGTGGTCGCGACGGCTCTCTTGGCCGGTTGCAGCATGCTCCAGAGCCTCCAAAAACCGAAAGTCGAGACGACCGTGCGCTTTTACGAGCAGGCCGATTCCGCGCTGCCGGCCGAGAGTGTGCAACCCGTCGTCATCCCCACCACCGGCGTGCGGCTGACGATCAGCCCCTACCCCGTTCTCACGGAAAAGGACGTGCACTCCGCCGAGTTGTACAACACCGCCGGCGGGAAGGCGGTGTTCCTGCGGTTTGACTCGCACGGTGAGATCGTGCTGGACGAACTGACCACACGAACACGGGGCCAGTACATCGTGGTGATGGTCGATAACCACCCGGTGAGCGCCTGGCTGGTGGACCAACGGATCGTCAACGGGCAGTTCCTCGTCGAGGGTGATTTCACCGATCAAGAAGCCCAGAAGATCGTGGATGACCTCAACAAGCTGAGCAAGATCAACGAGCAATGAGGGAGCGGGGGGGTGTCAGTTTTATCGCCGCCGTCTTTGCGGCAGCAATTCTGGGCGCCACGACGGGCCACGCGCTTGATCTCTGCCTGCCAACGGCCAACGATGCGCTGCTTCGACCGGGGGCCGATGCGGAGTTTTTCCAGCCGACGGTCGAAGGCAAGGTCGAATCCGGCATGTTCGGATGCGTCCGCAGCCAGGGACACCGGTTCCACAAGGGGATTGACATCAAGTGTCTGCAACGCGACCGGCGGGGCGAGCCGACCGATCCGATTCACGCCGTCGCAGACGGCGAAGTCGCGTTCATCAATGCCAGGCCCGGTCTCTCGAATTATGGCCGGTACATCGTGCTCCAGCACAACTGGGACGGAGTGCCGGTGTACACTCTCTACGCGCATCTCAGTGAGGTGGCCCTCGGGCTCGCCGCGGGTCAACCCGTCAAGAAAGGCCAGGTCATCGCGACCATGGGCCACTCGGCAAACACCAAGGAAGGCATCTCGCGTGACCGCGCTCATCTGCACTTCGAGATCGATCTGTTGCTCAGTCCATACTTCCACATCTGGTATCCGAAACACGATCCGCAAGCTCCGCCGTTCGGGGATTTCAATGGGCGGAACCTGGCGGGCCTGGATCCGGCGGCGTTCCTTCGCGCCTATGCCGCAAACCGCAAGTTGAATTTCGCCGAGTACGTCGCCAGGCAGCCCATCGCATTGACGGTGCTGGTCGGCGCGCGCCCGTTTCCCTGGCTGAAACTCCATCCGGAGCAAATCCAGCCCTTCCAGGGCACCCCGATTGCCTACGAAATCGGGATGACCGCGTGGGGACTGCCCGTGGCCGCCTGGCCGCGTGCCGCGGGAGAGATCAGCGAATCGCAACACCGCTCGCTGCAGCGGGGCCTGCCCGTCCTGTCGCGGGCCAACGACGCTGAATTATCGCAATGGCCATGCGGCGAATTGGTGAGACGGTCCCGAAACGGAGATGGCTGGGTGTTTACCGAGCGCGGCGAGGAGTGGGTGCAAATGCTGACGTATGTGCCGTAAGTGCCCGACTGGTCGCGGCGGATTGGTATCGACACAACGAGCGCGCTGAACGTCGATGCGGTTCCGTTGGATTTGCTTAGCGGGTGACGCTTTCGGGCATGTTACGGAACGCTTGGAGCGCCTCGGGCAGATTGTCGTAGAATTCCATCAGGTCACCCATGGCGATCAGATTGGCGACCTGCTGGATGGTCTGGGGCAGCCCGACGCATTTCAAGTCGCCGCCGCGCGCCTGCGCCATGTGGGCAAAGCCGATCAGCTCTTTCAACTGGGCGCTGCCGATATAGGTGACGCGCGAACATTCGAGGATAATGCAGGGGGTGTTTTCTTCCATCGTCCGCGTCAGTGACGCGGCGAAGTGACTGAAGGCCAACGAGTCCACTGCCCCGGACATCTCGATGACCTCCGCTTCTTCGGCTCGATACATCTTGAACTGAAGCTCTTGCATCGTCGTCGCTCCAGTCGGCTTCCACAGCATGGGATGTGCCCTTTCTCCGGCCGAACCGTTCCATAGGCGAGATTCCACATTGGGGTACAATTTTGGCACCGAGGCAGGACGAGCATGTGCAACCCCTTCGGCGGGGGGCTGATACAGCCCCACCGCCGCAACCCAAGCCAAAAAAGCTAACGCCGGGCGCTGCGTCCCGCCCCCGAGAGAACGACCGACCCCCCAGGACGACGTTGATTGGCGATGTGACCCGCAGGGACCGATGATTCTTCTCGCAAACGGCGACAGTTACAGCGCCCGGCAAATCCTTCCTCACACGACCAAACTTTGCCCTGTGCCACTGATTCGATGCCTGCGCATCGACTTTGTTCCCGCCTCTGTTTCCAGCTTGCACATCCGGCCCGCCTCCTTAACAATACGCGTGGTTGGAGCCCTGCCCGTTCCGAGCCGTCAGGCGGGGAGCGGGAACAATTCGTGATCGCAGCGCGTCTCAATGGCTAAGGAGATGGAAAGATCCGCTTCGCCAGCGCCCGATTTCGAGGCGCTGGTGGAGGAACACTATCGACGATTGTATCAGTTTGCCTACAACCTGACGCATGATGAGGCCGACGCATGTGATCTGACCCAACAGACGTTCCTGAAATGGGCCAACAAGGGGCATCAGTTGCGTGATCCGTCCAAGGCCAAGACCTGGCTGTTTACGACGCTGCACCGCGAATTCCTCCAGGCGCGCCGCCGACATGCCCGCTTCCCGCACCATGAGCTGGACGCCGTGGCTGGTGAACTTCCCTCGGTTCCGCCCCCATCGGCCGACCGGCTGGACTCTGCCGCCGTGGTCGATTCTCTCGCTCAAGTCAGTGAGGCCTTCCGCGCCCCGCTGACCCTGTTCTACCTGGAGGATTATTCATACAAAGAAATCGCCGAGATCCTCGCCATCCCCGTGGGCACGGTGCAATCGCGGATCGCCCGCGGCAAAAGCCAGCTTTACAGGATTCTGACGCAGAAATCTCTACCGCAAGCCTCGGAGCCTCACGAGTCCCATGACTAGAGAACAGGCCAAGACCATTCTGCTCGCCTACCGACCCGGAACCGGCACGACGGCCGATCCGCGGACCGCGGAGGCGCTGGCTCTGGTCAAGAACGACCCCGAATTGGCCCGGTGGTTCGAGCAGCAGCAGCGTGCTGACCGCGCGATCCGCGCCAGTCTCCGTGAGACGCCCGTGCCATCCGATCTCAAACAACGCATCCTGGCAGCAGCGGAATCTGCCAAAGCGGAACGGGATCTTGCGCCGAGCCGACCTGTTCCGGAAGAAGAACCCGAACCGACCGTCGTCCACCCGGAGTTCGACTGGCGGAGCGTCATCCTCGCCGCCGCTGCCGTTGTCGTCGCCGTCCTCGCCATCGTCGGCGTGCGGTCACACCGCCGGGCAAAAATGTACGGAGTGAACGCGTATCGGACCGCGATGGTTGGCTACGTCAGCGGACCGTACCTGATGGTGGCCCAAGCCAGGAGCTTCGACGAATTGCGCCAGGTGCTCGCCCAGAAAGGCTGGCCCACCGACTTCGCCGTCCCCGGACCGCTGCGCAACGTCACCGTCGTCGGCGGCGGGGCGCTGGAGTGGAACGGCCACAAAGTCGACCTGGCTTGCCTGCGGGAATCCGGAAACGGTTTGTGGTTGCTCGTCGTCGACAACGCGGCGCTGCCCGACGCGCCGCGCAACACCACCCCGCTCATCCATCCACCCGATCCCATGCCCTCCGCCGTTTGGACGCAGGACGGTAAGACCTATCTCTTCGTTGCCCAGGGCGACGAAGCGTTCCTGAAGAAGTACCTGCCGTAACGGTTGGCCCAACCACGCCCGTTGGCGCGGACATTCCGACTGCCCCGCGCAGACGCGACGACACCGCGAGATTACTTGGCCGTCTTGGCCGGGGCTGACTCCGCCGATGCAGACGAAATCACGGACGCCTTGGTCTTGACGTCAATGAAATCCACGACCATCGCCGCGCTCTGATTGGTGGAAATCCCCAGCAGCGGCAGATCGCCGGTCGGACGCGTCACAAACTTCCCGGTCGGCGTTAACAGCGCAAATTTCGAATCCACCTGTTTGAGCTTGAACACGTCTCCGTCATGCGAGCGCTTCACTCCCTCCTCGGTCTCCACCCAATAGCTCGACTTCGTCGTGTCTCCCGGGCCGCCCTTCCCCATGCCCGGCGTGTACCGAATCCGCACGCTGTCCCCGTCCTTCAAATTGTTGCCGCTGAGATCGACGACGGTGAAAATCTGTTTGGAGCCAACATTGCCCGTGGATGTCCACAACGAACTGTTCGGCGCCGTGCAAACATACCGCACGGCCGCGGTCTGATCCGTCGACATGATCTGCAGCGCGCAGATCGTCTCGACCGCCTGCTTGGTCTCCACGTTCACGCCCGCCTGCAACGGGGCAACCCCCGCCAGAAATACCACCAACGCCGCGACGACACATGTGCTGTAAATAGTCTTCATTCTGAGAGTTCTCCCGTTCTTGCTTGCGCACGTTTCTAGAGTGATTTCCCCCACATGTCAAGCCCGCTACGTAGCCGCACCGCTCACGGGCCACACGGCCGGGCGGCACTCAGTTGCCGGTCGACGGCGGCGGCGGCGGCGGAAAATCAATGACCTTGGGACCCGACGGAGCCGCCGACGGAATTCCCGCGGCTTCCGCCGCGGCCTTGTCGTACGCCGCCGCGCCGTTGAGCCCGTACGCCCCGATGAACGATTCCCGAAAATCCGCCTGCGCCGCTGCCGGCGCCGTGATGACGTACGTCTTCAAATAGCCGACAAACTGCCCCCACGTCGCAACCTCGCGCCGCAAGTCCTGCCCCCAGCTCGTCCCCAGGTCGCCGTAGCGGGGCGTCGCCGGGGCCGAAGCCGGGCCCGAGCCGTCATCCCCACCATCCACCGCCGGCACATATCCGTCATCCGCCGTGTACGCCACCCCGCCGCTCGATGTGTCGACCGGTATGTCATAGCCATACGGGAAATACGTGTACACGGGGAACCAGCACGGCGCGCCGTTCACGAACACCACGATGAAATGCCGGTGACCGTGAAAATGGCCGGGGTCATGCCCAAACCCAAAACCGCCGCCCCGCCCGCCTCCGCCCCGATTCGTCGTCGGCTGGCCGCGAACGATTGATTGCCCGGGATGCTCAAACTGCGCCAGCGCCGACGGCGATCCAAGAATCCCCGCGCCGCGCCCGACCAACACCGGCTCCGTGTTCGCCGACGAACCCGATTGCTGCGCCGATCCGCCGCCTGACCATTGCATCGCGTTTGCCGGAGCGCCCGCCACCACCAGCGCCAGCCCCGACAAGAGCGGGGCCAATACCGGCGCGCGTGCGCTTCCCAATACCCGGACCCACGAAAGCGTCTTCATACCACGTCCCTCCGCTGATAAGATGCTCCACAAACCGAATTAATTCAAAGAAAACTGTCCGCCGGCTCCGGTCGCTGCTCCCCCAAATAGCTCGCAAAACCCCCAAAACGAAGCCAAACGAAGCCAATGAAAAAACCGTTGGCTCAAAACCCACAACCACATCTCCCACAAGTACCTTCGCTCCAGCCTCGTGCCAAAAACCGTTGGCTTCGTTTCGCAGAAACATATATATAGCCCCACCTCATCTCTCTCTCGTACTCTTGCTCTTCGCATCTTCTATAGCGGGGCGGGCGTCTCGCCCGCTCGCCCTCCGTTGGTGGCGCAAGCGTCTCTGGCCCGCCCCGATCCCATCGGGGTTGCAGTCGCCCCGGCAATTGGCTTCACTCCTGGGTTCGTTCTTGGGTTCGTTTTCCTTGTTCCCAGGTTCGTTCTCCGTGATCCTGGGTTCGTTTCTGCTTATTTCTGGGTTCGTTTTTCGTCATCGAGTGTAAAGAATTCCGACACTTGATTTTTATAACTCGTTCACCACGCGACCGTTACAAAAGTTCGACCCCGCCAAATTCTGGGGATTATATACTTGCGTTAAGAGCCGGCGGAAAATCCGCTGTACTTTCTCGCAAGGCTGGGGCGTCCGGCACAGAACGGATGCGGGGGATTGATTGCCACCAGAGACAGAGTAATATCGCCTGAGCAGGCGAGAGCGATTTTTGACGATCTCGCTTGGATGTTAGAGGACAGGTTCATCATGGCAATAGTGGCCTACGGCGATGAGAGTTACAACCCGGCAGACTCGGGCGGTTATATTATTTCGGCATGGGTTGCAGACCGCGACCAGTGGACGGATTTTTGTGGCAGATGGCAGGCAGCGTTAAACGACAGCGGTGCACCCTACCTTCATATGCGGGAGCTTTCCGAGGATGCGATTGCCAAGCTCGAACCCGGCCAACCTTTTCACGGATGGACAACGACTCCCGGCGGAGACGTGGACAGGTTTGTTAACCGGATGATTCCGGTTATCAGGAATCGCGCCATTTTTGGAATTACCTGTGCCATTGAGTCGGCCCGATACGATGAAGTGCCATTAGCGGCAAGGGGCAACTGCAAAAGCCCTTATGTATTTGCGTTCCGAATGTTTTTTGAGGCTATGCTCAAGGTTCTATCTGGTGAAACGAATCTTGGTTGGAAGCTCCCCGCAAACGAACAGTGCAGCGTCATAATGGATCAAGTCGATTATGCGGTGGCAGAGGAGGCGCATCGAGCGTTCGATCAAATGAAGGTGTTGAAGCCCGACGCCCATAAATTCGGCACTCTCGCTTTTACGCCCAGTCGTCCCGCGTCAAAGGAGATTGCATCTTGTCATGCGCTACCCTTACAGGCTGCCGACCTGCTTGCGAACCGCATGTTCAAGCGGTATAAGCGGGAAATTGAAAAAGGCGATACGATTATTTGGGGCTGGGATCGCGCCCTAAAAGCCAATGAGAATTTGATGATCGCCCATCTTGGCAAGGACAGAATAATAGAATTTGCAGAGCACGTTGAAAACATGAGGCGGGAAAATGCCCCCTGAACAAAGCGAACGCGAAAAATTCTTAGCGGGGATACGGAAGATTGTTTCGGTTCCAAAGTCGGTCGTGCTTAAACGGGAGCAGGACGCCAAGGAAGCCCGCAGACGGGCGAGGGAACGAAAGGCGAAGCCATGACTGGCGATATTGTCAGGGCTGAGTCTTTTGAGGTGAGCCAATCCATTTCGGTGGCTCCTCGAAAAACAAGACTCGATACTTCATCTTGGAATGCTCCAGACCACGGATTAGGGACGCTAAAATGGATAGCCCACCATTTGCGGATAGCAGCCAACATCCAGCGTTTAGCTTTTCGAGAGATGCGTCCCCACCTGCATCTTGCAGGGCGTTGGCTTCGATGGTTTTTAGCTGATATATCCAGCTTGGTTGTTCCCGCTCACTCAAAGCTTGTGGCATTTCGGCAATCAGTAAAATCGAATGCATATGCTTCTCCTACCGTTGCGAATGATGCTTCACGCCGGTAACGGATTCCAGCCAAAACCGCCGAATGGCTTGCGTCTCATTGCCCGCTTTTTCTCTTTTTTCGCTTCCCCCGTCCCTGTCGTCGGAAGCTCGCCGCTACTGCCTTGCCCGATCAGTTTCACGTACTCAAGGCGTTTGCCAATGACACCGAGTATCCCCTTCAAGAATCGCTCCGCATCCGTGCCCTTGCGCTCATTGAACCGAAACGCCTGCTCATCGAGGTATCGGAACAAGTGAAAAGGTTCGACACTGACATACGTTCCCCGAATGGTGCGCTTGAGCAGGCTCCAGAAGTTTTCAAGCCCGTTGGTGTGAACGTGTCCCCTCGCATAGCACACCGCATGATTGATGACGTAATGCCGATACTCAGCGCACAATCCGAGGTAGGCTTTATTCTCGTCAGTGATTACCCGCGACCCCTTCAACACGTACTCCCTCACGTTGCCTTGAAGCTCCTCCTTGTGCATCCGTCTGACGTGCTTCAACGCGACCCGCGATGCCTTGCCGGGCTCATTGCGTTGCAGCAACCCTTGAACGGGCGTCATAACGCCATGCCCGCTGCCATGGTCGCTGAGCTTCTTCCGCTGCTTACTATTCATGCTCCGTGCCTTCCCCCCGATGAACGTCTCATCGACTTCCACGTTCCCCGCAAACTTGCACAGCGACCCGTCCTGAAGCGCATACCGTATCCGGTGGAGCATGAACCAAGCGGTCTTTTGTGTGACGCCCAACGCCCGCGCAAGCTCACAACTGCTAATCCCATTCTTCGCATTGAGTATCATCCACACCGCAGGCAACCACTTGTCGAACCCCAAGGGACTCTCCTCGAAGATCGTACCGGCCTTCACGCTGAATTGCCCCTTGCAACCGCAGCAATACCACCGTCTCACCTTGGGCATAAACGCAACACTCTCGCTGTGGCAATGGGGACATTTCACCACGCCATCAGGCCACTGGATACTACGCATAAACTCCAGACTCCGATCAGCGTCAGCAAAGTACTCAATGGCCTCTTTCAATGTCTCAGGAAACTCAGGTTTAGCTTTCATAACAGGAGCACTCTATGTCCGATGAACACTTAAGTCAAGTATATAATCCCCCAAATTCTGGGTTCGTTTCGCATTTTCGTACCTTTTTCCGGCGCACTCAGCCCCCATTAACCATCAGCCATTTCCCATTGACCATTCCCTCTCTCCCCTATGTCAAAGATCAACCTTCATCCCACCGCCAATACGTTATCGCATACCATTCCCACTGTCAACACCTAAGTTCAGCATACCATTTCCGTTCGTGGCGCATGCGTCCCTGCATGCGGCCGTCCCGCCCGTTTAATCTCTCGTTGAACAGCCCGTCCCTCGCCTGCGCTTGTCATTCTGAGCGAAGCGAAGAATCTCTCCGGCACCCACACCGCCCCACCTGTCGCGCCGACGTGTCCACCGTAGCTTCACGCAAAGGAGGAGGCTCGTAGAGCGAAGGCGGGCCGCCCGCCGCAATCTAATGCCGGTGTAGCCGCGTCTCTACGAGACGCGCTCTTCCCCGACCACGTCGTGCCCAAATCGCAATCCCGCCATCCGCCATTCACCACGCTTCCAATTCACCCCATCCTCTGGCACACTGCCCCCGGCCCTATGACTTGGCCCCAATTCAAGAAAAAGTGGTCCCGCTTCACCGGCAAGGAATCCTCGGCCTACCAGGAGCGCGGCCAAATGGGGTCACATCTAAACATTGTAACAATTTGTCTTGACGGGGCCTGGGCGCTGCGCCACGATGCGGGGCATGGCGCGACCCTTGCGAGTGGATGTGCCAGGCGGTTGGTATCACGTGACTGCCCGGGGCAATGAGCGAAGAGCCATCTTCCGTGACGACGAGGATCGGCGGCGGTTCCTGGAGCGGGTGGCACAAGTGACGGAGCGCTGTGGCGTGATCGTCCATGCCTACGTGCTGATGGACAACCACTATCACCTGCTGGTGGAGACCCCCCAAGCCAATCTATCGGCGGCGATGCAATGGCTCGGAGTCAGTTACACGGTGGGGTTCAATCGACGACACCGCCGCGTCGGCCATCTGT
>Ga0335069_10000492_pt1 | contig 66608 bp, 50 predicted proteins | sample Lox_Sample_11_FD_206714 | JGI IMG/M metagenome (GOLD analysis project Ga0335069, IMG submission 206714) | Soil microbial communities from Loxahatchee National Wildlife Refuge, Florida, United States - Lox_Sample_1.1 | ecosystem: Environmental > Terrestrial > Soil > Wetlands | place: USA...
CCAGATGAAAGGGCTGTCGCTCGATCTGCTCGGCTTCGACGCCGGCGTCATAGACACCGTGCGCCAGTTGTGCTCCGAGCCGTACGGGATGGTGCTGGTCACCGGCCCCACCGGCAGCGGCAAGACGACGACGCTGTACGCGGCGATTTCCGAGATCAACAGCGGCCGCGACAAGATCGTCACGATCGAGGATCCGGTCGAGTATCAACTGCCGGGCGTGCTGCAGATTCCGGTCAACGAGAAAAAGGGGCTGACGTTCGCGCGCGGGCTGCGCTCAATCCTGCGCCACGACCCGGACCGCATCATGGTCGGCGAAATCCGCGACCCCGAGACCGCGCAGATCGCGGTGCAGGCGGCGCTGACAGGACACCTGGTGTTTACCACGGTGCACGCGAACAACGTGTTCGACGTGCTCGGACGTTTCACCCACATGGGCATCGACCCCTACAGCTTCGTCGCCGCGCTGAACGGGATACTGGCGCAGCGGCTGATGCGCGTGATCTGTCCGCACTGCGTCCACGACCAGGCGCCGGCGCCGGAGCTGCTTGCGAAATCCCGTCTCGGCGACGAAGACCCCGCCGCCTGGCATTTCAAGGCGGGCCGCGGCTGCGGGCACTGCCGCGGCAGCGGCTACAAGGGACGGCGCGCGATTGCCGAGCTGCTGGTGTTCACCGACGAAATCCGCGAGCTGATCGCGTCGCGCGCGCCGATCCGCCAGATCAAGGAAGTTGCGGCGGCGCGCGGCATGACGCTGCTGCGCGGCGCGGCGCTGCGGTTGGTGCGCACCGGCGTCACCACGCTGGAGGAGGCGAATCGTGTCACCGTGGTGGCGTAACCGCATCGTCGCCGAAATCTGCCCGCGCATGGTGTCGCTGCGGCGCTGGTCGCGCGGGCCGTTTGCGAAGGAAGCCGCGCCGGAGCGGATCGAAATCGTCGACGCGCCGGGCGCCCGCGAGTGGCGGCCCGCACTGGAGCGGCTGGCGCAGTTGCTGGAAATGCAGCCGTGGCGCGGCGCCGACCTCGACGTCGCGCTCGCCGGCAGCCTGACGCGCTGTCTGATGCTGCCATCGATGAACAATCTTTCCGGTGAGGATGCGCAGGCCTACGCCCGCTACCAGTTCGCCGACGTCTACGGCGAAGCGGCCGCCGGCGCTTGGGAAATCTGCGTCAGCCGCGCCGCGCCGGGCGCGCCGCGCGTCGCGCTTGCCGCGGAGCGCACGCTGCTCGACGAACTGCGCGCACTGGCGTCGCGATTCAATCTGCGCCTGCGCTCGGTGCAGCCGACACTGGCGGCGGCGGTGCGCGCGCTGCCGGCCGGCGACGCGCTGTCGGGATGGCTGGCGCTGATCGAACAGGGGCACGTCTGCCTGGCGCGCATCGAGCGCGGCAATTTCGCCGGCGTGCGCAACGCCGGATTCGGCGAAAATCCCGTGACTGCCGTGATGTCGCTGCTCAATCAGGACGCGCTGTGCGCGGGCGTCGATCAGCGCTTCGGCAAGATCTATATTGCCGCAAAGCGGGTGCTCGACAGTTCCCCGCTGCGCGGCCAGGGCTGGCAGGTGCTGACGATCGACACCGGAGCTGCGCATGCGGCTTGACGCCGATTTCGTGCGGCGCCGTCCGGCGTTCGGCGCGCCGGGACTGGCCATCCTGCTGGCCGGGATCATCGGCGCCGCGCTGACCGTGCAGCAGTATGTGTCCGTGCACCACCGGATCGACGCGCTGCAGCGCGATCTCGACGCCGCCGGCCGCGACCAGAGCGCCGCCGGCGGGCCCGATCTCGAACAGCTGCGCGCGCGCATTCGCCTTGCCAACCAGATCATCCAGAAAAAGGCGGTGCCGTGGGACGCATTGTTCCGCGACATCGAGGCGGCGTCGAGCCGTGACGTCGGCCTGCTGTCGATCGAGCCCGACGTCGCCGGCCGCCAGGTCAAAATTTCCGGCGAGGCGCGCGACGCCGCGACGCTCGCCCGATACATCGAGACCCTCGGCCGGAAGGCCTCGCTGTCCGACGTATATCTGACCCAGCACGAACTGCGGCAGGAACAGGGTTCCCCGGTGCTGTACTTCGACGTCAACGCGACATGGACTGGCGCGGCCTCCTGACGCGCGCGGGCGCCGCGCTGCGCGCGCGTCTCGACGCGCTCGGCACCGCCGGCGTGGTCGGCCTCGGCCTGCTGGTATTCGACGCGGCGATGTTTACATCGTCGGTGCTGCCGTCGTACGGCGAAATGGACCGCCTGAAGGCGCAGTTCGCCCTCTACAAGCACGATGACAAAAGCATGCCGGGCGGCATGCTCGACATGGCGTCCCGCAGCGGCCGGGAACTCGAACAGTTCGCGCGCTATCTGCCGACGCTCGGCGAAGCGCCGGCGTTGATCATGAAACTGCATGAAATCGCCGCGCAGAACAGCCTGCAGCTCGGCAGCGGCGAATACCGGCTGACGCAGGAACCGGACAGCAACGTGATGCGCTATCAGATCGTGCTGCCGCTGCACGGTTCCTACGTGCAGGCGCGGCTGTTCATCGCCCAGGCGCTGGACGAAGTGTCGCCGCTGACGCTGGAGGAAGTCGCGATCAAGCGCGCCAGCGTTGGCGACCGCAACACCGAAACTTCGGTGCGTTTCGTGATGTATCTGATGGAACGCAAATCGTGACGATGCTGAAACTGACGACGCTGAAGCGTCGCCTGCTGCTGGCCGCCGGATTGGCCATTCTCACCGTCGTCGTGCTGTGGTGGGGCGGCGGCAGCGAACCGGGGTCTGCGCGCAGCCGCGAGGAGCCGGCGACGCAGGTCGTCGAGGAAAGTGGGCGGCCGCTGCCCGAAGTCGATCTGGGCAGACTGGAACAGAAGCCCGACCGCGATGCGGTCGGCGACGCGTTTGAACCGCGCTCGTGGGCGCCGGTGGCCGAGCCGAGAAAAGGCCCGCCTCCGCCGCCGCAGGCGCCGCCGCTGCCGTTTCACTACATCGGCAAGATCATCGAAACCGAAGGGCGAGTCACGGTGTTCATCGGCAACCAGAGTCGCAACTATGTGGTGCACGAAGGCGACACCATCGACAACACTTATCACGTCGACGCGGTCGGCGCGGACGTCGTCAAACTGACCTATCTGCCGCTGAACATCCAGCAGGCATTGCCAATCGGGAGCGCACGGTGAAACGCATCAAATGGGGGGTCGCGGTTTTGTGTCTGTTCATTGCAGCCTGCGCCGATCGGCCGCTGGCCGACAGCGAGCGTCTGCTGAGCGAGGGCAAGGATGAGGCGGCGCTCGCCACGCTCGAACAGGCGGTCAGGGACAATCCGCAGAACGCCGAATACCGCGCCCGCCTGGCCAATGATCGCGAGCGCGTCGTCGGGCAGCGTCTCGCCGCGGCCGACGCGTTGCGTGGACAGCGGCGCTTCGACGACGCCGAAAATGCCTACCTCGAAGTGTTGAAGATCGATCCCGACAACGCGCGCGGCAAAGCCGGCGTAACCGGCGTCGAAGCCGACATCCGTTTACAGCAGCAGGCGGTGCGTGCCGGCCAGATGTTCGAGCAGGGCGATGTCACGGGCGCCGCAGAACGAGTGCGCGCGATTCTGATTGAGGATCCGGATCAGCCAGAAGCGAAGTCGCTGCAGCGCAAGATTGCAGAGCGCGTCCAAGAAGCGCCGCCTGCGCCGTCGGCGCTGCACGCCGGTTTCGCCAAACCGATCACCCTTGAATTCCACGAAGCGGACATCCATACCGTATTTGAAATGATTTCGCGCTCTTCCGGCATCAATTTCGTATTCGACAAGGACATCCGCGCCGACACCAAGGTCACGATCTACGTGCGCGATACCACGATCGACGACGTGATAAAGCTGATCATGGCGACCAACCAGCTGCGGCGGAAAATCCTGAACGACAACTCAGTGCTGATCTATCCCGATACGCCGGCCAAGATCAAGGACTACCAGGAGTTGGTGGCGCGCAATTTCTATCTGGTCAACGCCGATGCCAAGAAAATGGCTGACCTGATCAAGACCGTGGTCAAGACCAGGGACATCTACGTCAACGACAAGCTGAACTCGATAGTCATCCGCGACACGCCCGAAGCGGTGCGGCTGGCCGAGAAGCTGGTCGCGGCGCAGGATCTGCCCGAACCCGAGGTCATGCTGGAACTTGAAGTGCTGGAGATCAAGCGCAGCCGGTTGCGCGAGCTCGGCATCAACTATCCGAACCAGTTGACGGTGCTGAACATCGTGCCGAATCCGACCACCACCGAGACCACCGGCGGCGTCGTCATCAACACCAACAACGCGACGACGACGACGACCCAGTTGACACTCGAACAATTGCGCGGCGGGCCCCAGGCCTCGCAGATCGGAATTCCCAATCCGGCGCTGAACCTGAAGAGCGAGAGCAGCGACTCGAACCTGCTCGCCAACCCGCGCATCCGCGTCAAGAACCACACCAAGGCCAAGATTCTGATCGGCGACCGCGTTCCGGTCATCACCTCGACTTCGACCGCCAACGTCGGCGTTTCGCAGTCGGTCAACTATCTCGACGTCGGCCTCAAGCTCGAAGTCGAGCCCGACGTGCTGCTTGACGACGAGGTGTCGATGGATGTCAATCTCGAAGTCAGCAGCATCACGCGCGAAATCACCAACCGCGACGGCACGCTGGCCTATCAGGTCGGCACCCGCAACGCGTCGACCGCGCTGCGTCTGAAGGACGGCGAGACCCAGGTGCTGGCCGGGCTGATCAACGACGAAGACCGCCGCAGCGCCAGCAAGCTGCCGGGGCTCGGCGATCTGCCGATCATCGGCAAACTGTTTTCCGACAGCACTTCCGACGCCACCAAGACCGAGATCGTGCTGCTGATCACGCCGCACATCGTGCGCGGCCTGGCGCGTCCGGACGCGGACATGGCCGAGTTCAACGCCGGCACCGAATCGGTGGTCGGCATGGCGCCGCTGCAGATCAGGCCGACCGCCGCGCACAGTGTCTCGCTGCCGCCCGCTGGCGGCGGCCGGACGCCGACTCTGGCGCTGACGCCTGATATTGCAGCCGCGCCGGCGGCCGGGGAAGCAAAGCAGTTGGCGCTCGACGGCGCCGCCGAGGTCAAGCTCGGCAGCGACTTCGCGATGACTCTTGCTTTTCCTCCGGAGATCGGCGCGGCCGAATTCGACCTGGTTTACGATCCGACGCTGGTCAGTTGCGTCGCGCGCGCCGCGCCGGACCAGCCACCGCCGCCTGATACGGGCCGCATCAGGCTCAAGTTTGAAAATCCGGGGCAGAGCGCGGGCGCAACGATGACCGTGCCGTGCCGCGCCGTCGCCAAAGAGGCGGGCAGCGCGCGCATCGCGGTCGAAAACATCGCGGTGGAAAATACGCCGGGCGCGCCGACGCTGACGCCGCCGGCGCCGCACACCGTCAACCTCGCGCCGTGATGATTCCGCGCACTGCATCCGCGCGCCGCGGTTTCACGCTGATCGAGATGGTGATCACCGTCGCGATCGTCGCGATCCTGTCGAGCGCGCTGCTGCCGCTGGCGCAGCTCGCGGTCAAGCGCGTCAAGGAGCAGGAACTGCGCAGCGCGCTGCGCCAGATCCGCACCGCGATCGACGATTACAAGAATGCCGCCGACCAGGGCAGGATCGCCTATGACCCGACCGGTTCCGGCTATCCGAAATCGCTGACCGATCTGGTGAGCGGTGTCAACGACCAGAACAGCCCCGACAAGAAAAAAATCTATTTCCTGCGCCGCCTGCCGCGCGATCCGATGAACGACGATCCCGGGATTACCGCGGAGGAGACCTGGGGCAAGCGCAGCTACGAAAGCCCGCCCGACGACCCGCACGAGGGCAAGGATGTGTTCGACGTCTATTCGCTGTCGTCCGGCGTCGGCATCGACGGCACGCGCTATCGTGACTGGTGAGCGAAGATGACACTGTCGATTTCCCTCACCCTGCACCCTCTCCCGGAGGGAGAGGGGATCAGCTTGACATTAATCTCGAGGAGAATGCCCGTGCCTCTCGCGGCGGCGAGGAAACCCTTCTCCCTTCGGGAGAAGGGGTGGGATGAGGGAAAAGGATTGCAGTGAGCGCCAGCACGGCACGAACCGGCAGCACGCGCGGTTTCACGTTGATCGAACTCGTCATCGTGATGGCGATCCTCGGCACGCTGCTGTCGATCGCGGTGCCGCGTTATTTCCACAGCGTCGAACGTTCGAAAGAAGCGGCGCTGAAACAGGACCTGAGCGTGATGCGCGACGCGATCGACAAGTACTACGGCGACCGCGGGCAATATCCCGACACGCTGGACGAACTGGTCACCCGGCACTATCTGCGCAAGCTGCCCGCCGATCCGCTGACCGACAGCGCCGACAGCTGGGTGCTGGTCGCGCCGCCGGACAGCACGATCAAGGGTTCGGTCTACGATGTCAGGAGCGGCGCGTCGGGCCAGGCGCTCGACGGCAGCGCCTATTCGGAATGGTGAACACGATGACGATCGTGCGCCAGCGCGGCTTCACCTATCTGGGACTGATGTTCCTGATCCTGTTCATCGGTGTCGCGCTGGCGCTGACCGGCGAAGTGTGGCACATCGCGAGCCAGCGCGAGAAGGAAAAGCAGTTGCTGTTCGTCGGCGACGAGTTCCGCGTTGCGATCGGCCGCTACTATGAGCTGAGTCCGGGGCCGGTCAAGACCTATCCGCAACAGCTCGAAGACCTGGTCGAGGACCCGCGCTTTCCGTCGATCCGGCGCTATCTGCGCAAAATCTACGTCGATCCGATGACCGGCAAGGCGCAGTGGGACGTATTGAAAATTCCGGGACAGGGCATCGTCGGCGTGCGCAGCCTCTCGGCCGCCAAGCCGCTGAAGGTCGCCAATTTCGATCCCCCCGACGACGGATTTGCCGGCAAACAGCATTACGTGGAATGGGCGTTTGTCTATGGAACGGCAGTCGCTGCCGGCGCCCCGGCTGTTGGCGCCGGTGGCGCGGGCAATGGTCAGCCGGATGCGGCGCCGCCGCCGAATGCGTTGGCTGCCAGCGGCAACAGTGGAGACACAGCGTCGTCCCCCAATGCCTCTCCTGCCACCGCGCAGGGAGGGGATCCGCACGGCAGCTGCGGCGCGATGAGGATGCTTGATACCGACCAATGTTCGCGCATCACCTCGTGGCTGGGTGCGGCGCGCGGCGCGCAATGCGAAGCGGCGGCGCAGTCGCGCTATAGCGCCTGCATCGCCAGCAACGGCACGCAGGTGCCGCGCGGCAGCGTGTCGCTCCAGCAATGACAGGCCTGTGCCGATGAGGCTTTCCCGTTTGCAATGCTGCCTGTACCTGCTGCTGTTGACGGCGCTGCCGGCGGCGGGCGCCGATCCGCAGGACAACACGGCGTTGATCGAAGCAGCGGGCCACGGCGACATGCGGCTGGCCAAGATGTTGCTCGGCTTCGGCGCCAGCGTGAACGGCGTCGATGCCCACGGCGGCACGCCGCTGATCGCCGCCGCGGCTTCCGGCAGCGTGCCGATGGTGCAGTTTCTGCTGCGCAAGGGCGCCGACCCCAATCCACTCGGCAACGGCTCCACGCCGCTCGGTGTCGCAGCGGTCAGGGGTTACCGTGACATCGCGCGCTTGCTGCTGAAGGCCGGCGCCGACGTCGATGCGTCCGACGCGCTGCATGCCACGCCGCTGCTCAACGCGATCCGGCTTGGATATGACGATCTGGTATCGCTGCTGCTCGCCCATGATGCCGACGTCAACATCGCCGACGCCGGAGGACAGACGCCGTTGATGCTGGCGGCGATCAACGGACAGCCTGCGCTGGCCGAAACGCTGATCAAGCGCGGCGCCGAGCTCGAAGCGCGCGACCGCGAAGACGGCACCGCGCTGTACTGGGCGATGTTCGAGGATCATGAGGACGTGGCGCTGGCGCTGATCGCGCACGGCGCCGACCGCCGCGCCCTGACGCATGGCTATACGCCGCTGCACTGGGCGCGGGTGCTGCATCTGGAACGTGCGGTGGCGGCGCTGATGCCCGCGGCAAAGGACGCCGCGCAATGACTTTCGATCCTATGAAAAATTCATGGCGCGGCGGTCGGCTTCGATTTCCGGTGAAACCCGGCATAGTCCGATCGGCCTATCAAAATGGAAGAAATTGTCACAGCATGATGGGCCGGATAAATCTGAATGACACATTTGCGGTGCAGAATGTCCGTCTTCCGAAGCAAGCGCGGTTCTTCATAAAAAACTTTGTTTCGTGATACCCCACAGTTCAGGGAGAGGTGTCTTGTCCCGTTCCGTCGCGGAAATGCCGCCTAAGGAGGCGGCCGCCGAAGCGCTGATGTTCAGTGTTTCGGACATGGACAAGTTGCTGCTGATCATCGACGGCGCGCTCAAGGTGCGCCGCCGCCAGGATTTCTTCAGTTGGGCGCAGGGCGCGCTGCACATCATGCTGCCGCACGATGCGCTGATCTGCGTGCTGAACCAGGGGCACGAATTCACGATCGACTGTTTTTCCAGCTATCCGCTGCAGAAGGATCATCAGGATTTTCTGACCGGCAGCAACGAGGACGGGTTGATCGCGCGCCTGCTCCCGGCCTGGATCGGGGGTGGACGCCGTCCCGTCATCTATCGGCAGGGCGTCGTTGACGGCGTCGATCCGGCGCTGGCAGCCCGTCTCAAGGACCTGCCGTTCGTCAACGTCGCCGCGCACGGCGGCAGCAATGCGAGCGGCACGCCGGGCCATTTTTTCGTGCTGCTCAACCAGTCGGTTCCGGCGCGCGCCAGGCACCAGAGCTACCTGCTCGAAATGCTGGAGCCGTACCTGCACGCGGCGTGGGTGCGGGCGCATCTTGACCAGCCGGAAGAACCGGCGCCGGCGCGGGTGCTGGCCAAGCCGCGCGTGCTGACGCCGCGCGAAGTCGAAATCCTGCGCTGGGCGCACGACGGCAAGAGCAACATCGAAATCGGAATGATCCTCGGCATCAGCTCGCTGACCGTCAAAAACCACATCCAGAAAATCCTGCGCAAGCTTAACGTTCAGAACCGCACCCAGGCAGTGGCCAAGAGCCTGTCGCTGAACATCCTGCGCGCGCCGCGTAATTAGTCGAGTATTGGAATAGTTCATGTGGACTATGATTTATTTCCATGAAAAGACATAAATCCATAGTGCTGATATGCAAACGGCCTGCTTCTTCTGTGGTTGTACGCCGGTCTTGATGCCGATCGGGATCCGGATTCCGCACTGAAAATTTCACCTGTTTCCCCTGTGCGGTGCGCTTGCAGTGTCGGTGTCATCCCAATGGCCCCGGCGTAGTCCCATCGGCGCATCATTTTTTCAGTGTCTGCCCTAACGCGTGTCATCTGCGTCATCTACAGTCCTGCCATCTGTGCAAGGCCCGTGCATCACGTTTCAGCCTGACGGACAGCCTGGGGGCGCGGCGTATGGTTCCGACATCGCCCGCCCGGCAGGCAGGATTCATCGGACGTGACAAAGCCAAACCCGCCGCGAGGCGGGGACGGAAAGCCGCGGATCTCGCGCCACCACGGGCTGAGACAGCCGGGCCGCCTCGAAGAGCCAATCACTTTTAGGGGATTCTACGAATGAAAATGAAATCGAAACTCCAACTGCTGGCGGCGGCAGTGGCGATGTCGGCGGCGCCGGCATTCGCGACGATCGACACCGGCGGCACCGGCACCGGCGAGTTGTTCCTGAACGTCGTCGATACCGCAAGCGGCTACAACGTTTCCTTTACCAAGGATCTGGGCATTACCGCCAGCGCGTTCAACGGCAGTGGCTCCTACAGCTTTAACCTCGCTTCCGATCCCGAGTGGACCAACTTCCTGAGCGCGATCAGCGGCGATCCGAACGCTGCCACTGACCTCAGCTACGATGTGCTCGCATTGGGACTTACTACGGGGGGGCAGAAGTTCAACCTGCTGTCAACCAGCAACTCCACGTTAGCCACGGTTAAAACTACGACCAATTCCCAAGAGGCGCAAATGGGTGGAGCAGGCGCGATCGCGGCCTATGTCAACGCGGTCAATGGCATCACCGGCGCCGCGTCGACGATGGGCACCACGACCAGCACCAACGGTTCAGCCTACGAGGTCAGTACCGGCAGTGGTGACAGTGCTTATTATGGGAATAATTACTCGACCAACTGGGATAACAAGGCCCCGTTCTCGAGCACCGCGTCATATGGCACCAGCTTGAGCTTTTACGATCTTCTCCAGACAGCAACTACCGGTCTGGGCAAGGTTACCGTGACCCAGTTTGGGGGTGGTAATGGCCCCGGCACTGGTGGCCAATGGCTGTTGTCAGGCGCTTCGCTTGCCAGTTCCACCTTGGTTTATGCGGTGCCGGAACCCAGCACTTGGGCGATGCTGCTCGCGGGTCTGATCGGGATCGGTTCGATCGCGCGCCGCCGCATGTCGGTGTAACAACAACGGTTCGATGCAACAGCAGCAATCCGAAACCCCGCGCCGGAATACCGGCGCGGGGCGAGTGTAGATCAACCTAATCAAGGGAAAAATCATGAAACTGAAACTCAAAGCTCTTACCGCAGCCTGCGCGCTCGCCGCCGCCGGTCAGGCATTTGCCGCCGCGCCGGTTCCGGGCGACACCCCGGCGCTGACGTTCTTCCTGTCCGGTTCCTCAGCGCAGTTCGACACGCTGCAGGCGCTGGCTGACGCGCTGTTCCAGGCCGGCAACATCACCCACATCACCGACCAGGCCACAGGTTCTGCGGTCGGCTCCAACTACCGCGCCTACTTCGGCCTGAGCCAGAACGCGATCGGCACGCTGCCGGCAGGTTCCAAGATTCTGATCATCGACCGCGGTTCGGGCGGCTCCTATCAAGGCGTCGGTCCGCTGGCGCGCGCGCAATCGATCACGACGATGCTGGTGAATAGCGGCTGCTCCTCGATAACCGGCACAACTTATCCGACGCCGACCTATCGCTGCACCGGTACCACTTCGCTGGTACCCGACCTCGGCGTGTCTGACGAAGAGCCGACCCTGTTTACCGGCGTGAATCTCGGCGCCGGCCAGACCGCTCTGTCTCCGTCGGAGCTCGGATCGATCACGATCAATCCTGAATTCCAGGTGGTGATCGGCGTTCCGCTGACCAATACGCTTTACAGCCAACTGGTGAGTGCGCGCGGCTCGGCCAATCTGACCCGCGCTGAAATCGCCGGCCTGCTGGACGGCACCATCCAGGACTGGAGCGACCTCGGCCTGCCCGCTGGCCCGGTCACGGTGGAAACACGCGCTGCCGGTTCCGGCACCAAAGCCGCTTCCAACGCGTTCTTCCTGAATGCGCCGTGTTCGTCCGACGGTACTAGTTATGCTGCCGCCCAAGGCACCAAGGGTTCGACCTATACGGTGGTGGAAAACGGCAGCTCGGGCGCGGTTCAATCCTCTCTCGATGCGGATGAAGCCCACGTGCCGCCCTACCGCGCGATCGGCGTACTGGGTATCGAGTACACGCCGACCGGCCACAGCTACAAGTGGGCGCAGATCGACGGCGCGAGCGCGGGCAGCACCAGCTTCGACAAGACCGATTCGATCAGCGGCAAGTACGCGTACTTCGTGACGCAGTCGATCCAGTACCGCAGCAACGCCACCGGCAACCAGTTGGCGATGATCAATGCGTTCATCAATGCCGCGACCGATCCGCACAACATCATCGGCACGGTGGACGGGATCCTGCTCGACCCATACATCAGCGGCAGCTACATCGGCGATGTGACCTACGGCGCCTATGTCACCGCTGGTACCCGGTTCGGCCGTACCTGCTCGCCGCTGCAACTGCAAGAAGGCGTGCAGTCCTCGTTCTAAGCAACATATCCTCAAGGTGGCATGAACTGCGCCATCAAGGGATTCGGCAGTCCCCGCTACGGCGGGGACTGTTTTTTTATGGGCTGAAAAAATACAGTTGCCCACGGATGAAATCGCCATAGTCCAAATGGATCAGACGGCTGTCATGTTGCGTCATCCACGGTTAGCATAGGCCGTCCATAATTCCAGAATTTGACGTGCTGGAAACAGGGCCGTGCAGAACAGGCGATGAAGACAAAACGGCTGACAGGAACGATCACGGGAGCGCTGTTGATGAGCCTGTTATCGATGATGCGGACGCATGCCGGAGAGCCTTCCGCGACGGAAGCCGCTTCTTCCAGCCCGCCTCCCGCTGCGGCCCCGGCGACGCCCGCTGCCGTACCCGCGGCGGCTGTACCTGCGGGCCCGCAGCCTGCCGCAGCCGAGTCGGTTCCGGTACGCACTTTCGACGTGCTCGAATACCGGGTAGAGGGCAATCATCATCTGGCGGAGCTGGAAATCGAGCGCGCGGTCTATCCGCATCTCGGCGAGAAAAAGACGATCCAGGACGTCGAAGCCGCGCGCGCGGCGCTCGAGAAGGCCTATCACGACAGCGGCTATCTGACAGCGCTGGTCAACATCCCTGAACAGCGCGTGGCCGAGGGCATGATCACGCTGCAGGTGATCGAAGCGCCGGTCGGCCGCCTGCATATCGCCGGTTCGCGCTATTTTTCGCTTGGCTATATCCGCGCCCGGGTGCCCGAGTTCGCGCAGGGCAGCGTGCCGGATTTTCCGGAGGCGCAGAAGGAACTGGCGCAGGTCAACCGCCCCGCTGCGCAGGTGACGCCGGTGCTGAAGCCTTCCGCGACGCCGGGCAAGGTCGATGTCGAGCTGAAGGTTAAGGATCAGTTGCCGCTCTACGGCAGCCTCGAATACAACGACCGCTACGGGCCGAACACCACGCATACGCGCGCGGTCGCGCAACTGCACTACGACAACCTGTGGCAGCTCGGCCACAGCATCGGTTTCCAGTACCAGATCGCGCCTGAACGTCCGAGCGACGCCAAGGTGGTGTCGCTGTCTTACGTGATTCCGGCGGGCAGCGTGACCTGGGCATTGTATGCGGTGGACTCGCGCAGCAACGTTGCCGCAGTCGGCGACATCAACGTGATCGGCAACGGCGACATCTACGGACTGCGGATGATCAAGGCGCTGCCCGGCAGCGACCGTCTGTTCCAGTCGCTGACGCTGGGCGTCGATTACAAGGACTTCCAGCAGAACGTCGTGCTGCAAGGGGCCGATACCTCGGACAAATCACCGATCCAGTATCTGCCGTTCATGCTCCAGTACGAAGGCACGCTGAACGACAACTGGGGCAGTACGACACTCGACGCCGGCGCCAGTTTCATCGTGCGCGGGTTGTTCACCGACCGCGATCAGTTCGCGAACAAGCGCGCCGCTGCCGAGCCGTCCTATTTCATCTTCAAGGGCGGCTTGCAGCGCACGCAGAAGCTGCCGTTCAAGTTCAGCGCAGTGGCGAAGATCGATGGCCAGCTTGCCGATGGCCCGCTGATCAGCAACGAGGAATTCGGCGCAGGCGGTGCCGACAGTGTGCGCGGCTACGAGGAATCGGAGGAGCTCGGCGACGACGGCATTCACGGCTCGCTCGAGCTGCGCTCGCCGATGCTGTTCGGCGGCGGCGAGGGCAGCGCGATCGAACGTTTCTATCTGCTGATGTTCGTCGAGGGCGCGCACCTGCGCGTGCGCCAGCCGCTGCCGAGCCAGCAGCCCGATTTCAACCTGTCGAGCGCCGGCGGCGGGCTGCGCTTCAAGGCCAAGGGAGTGAGCCTCGATGTCGACGCCGCCCATGCGTTCACGGACGCGGCCGACACCAAGGCCGGCAACGATCGCGTGATGTTCCGGGGCAGCTATGAATTCTAGGTGCAGGATGCAGGATTCTTCAGGATTCAGGATTCAGGCAAAACCCGGACTGAACCGCGGACATGCCGGGGCGAAGCACAAGGCATTGCGGCTGCGCCCGCTGCACACCGGCGTCATCGCCGCATGCACGGCGATGCTCGCAATGCCGGCGTTTGCGGCCGGACCGCTGCCGGTGCCGTGCGCCGGAGCGTGCGCGACCAATCTGTCGTTCATCACCAGCGGCGCGGCGACCTATTCGACCGCCGGCAATTCCGCGGTCATCAATCAGACCACGGACAGAGCGATCCTGAACTGGCAGAGCTTCAATATCGATCCCGGTTACGCGGTGCAGTTCGTGCAGCCGAGCGCGACATCGGCGGCGCTGAATCGCATCTATGACGCCAATCCGACCACGATTGCGGGCAGCCTGACTGCGAATGGCCAGGTTTATCTGATCAACCAGAACGGCATCATTTTTGCGAACGGCGCGCAGGTCAATGTCGGCGCATTGACGGCTTCGACGCTGAACATCACCGACAGCCAGTTCACGAACGGCATTCTGTCAGGCACCCAGCAGAATAACGGCACGAATTATCTGCCGGCGTTCACGCTCGGTGGCGGGAATTCGCAGAGTTACGTGGTGGTCAATGCCGGCGCCGAACTGCACGCGGCGAGCGGCGGTCGAATCATGCTGCTGGCGCCGAACGTTGCCAATAACGGCATCATTACCACGCCCGACGGGCAGACCATACTCGCAGCCGGTTCGCAAGTCTTTCTGGCGGCGAGCCAGGATCCGGCGTTGCGCGGCATTCTGGTCGAAGTGGATGCGACCGGCACCTCGACCAATACCGCCGCGACCGGCTGCGCCGCCAATGCCTGTAACGGCGGTCAGATCATCGCGCAACACGGCAACGTGACGTTGACCGGCCTGATGGTCAACCAGTCGGGGATGATTGCCGCGACGACTTCGGTCAGCGCCAACGGCTCGATCTATCTGGTGGCGGGAAGCAACGCGGCCGGCTCGGCCAATCCCTCGATATTGGGCTTCGGCAATCTGGAGCCGACCAGCGGTGGTACTCTGACGCTGGCGTCCGGCAGCGTGACCGAAGTAACGCCCGACTCGGCGGATACCGGCACGGCGACCGACGCACAGCAGTTTCTGCCGTCCGCGGTCGGTTTGGTGGGATCCAGTATTGATCTGCTCGGCACGGCGAAGGTGATCGCGCCGAGCGGCAATGTCAGCCTGCTGGCATCCGCCAATCCCACCGTCGAGTTCAACGAGCCAGCGGGTGCCGGGCACTCGAACCCCGTCGACGGCAGCCGGATTTATCTCGACAGCGGCAGCGTGATCGATGTCTCCGGCGTCCAGAACGTGGCGGTGCCGGTGACTCGCAATCTGGTTTCGGTGAACCTGACCGCGAATGAACTGGCCGACGACCCGCTGTTGCGGACCGGGTTCCTGCACGGCCAGACGGTGGTCGTCGATATCACCAAAGGCACCGCGCTGTTCGATCTGACGCCGTTTGCAAGCAATATCGGCCGTGGCGTCGCCGAAAAATCCACGACCGGCGGCACCATCACGCTGAATTCGGAAGGGGACGTGATTCTGCGCAGCGGCTCGACGCTCAATGTTTCCGGCGGCAGCGTCGCCTACCAGCCCGGCTACGGCAATCCGACCAAGCTGCTCGGCATCGACGGCAAGGTGTATGACCTGAGCACCGCACCCAAGGACATGATCTATGTCGGTTTCGCCAATCAATATTCCTATACCGATCCGAAATGGGGCGTGACCCAGTCCTGGAATCTGCTGTTCAGCAAGAACGGGACTTATCTGCCCGGTTATCTGCAGGGCGCGTCGGCGGGCACGATCAATCTGATCGCACCGCATGTCATTGAGCAGGGTACGCTGCTGGCCGGCACGATCGCAGGACCTTATCAACGCACCACCAGCACGCTGCCGCTCGGCGGTCTGCTCAATATCGGCGACGCCTCGCAGGTCGGAGTCAGCGGACTGTTCCAGCCGGATTTTCGTGCTCCATCCATCTTGCTATCGGATGACATCGATTTTCTGTCCGCTGATTTCGACCAGAACAGCACGCTGACCGACGCGCAGAAAAACCAGGCGACCATCAGTCCCGGCCAGTTGACGGCGGGCGGCTTCGATCGCCTCGGACTGTATAGCACCGGCGCAATCACCGTCCCCGCCGGCACCACCCTGAATCTGGAAGGCAATGGCGCGGCCCTGACCGGCGTCACGCTCGGTTCCGCCATCAATATAGGCGGCAACATCGTCGCGCCGTCCGGCAGCGTTGCATTGGCCAGCAAATACAGCGGCGCGCCCGCCAACATCATCCTCGGCGCCGGCGCGCAAATCCTGACCAGCGGCGAATGGATCAACGATTACGAAGATACGCTGCTGAATCCATTGGCCGTACCGACAGCGCCGCTGTTCATCAACGGCGGCAATGTTGCGCTCAATGCTTCGGGCAGCATGCTGCTGGGAAGCGGCAGCCTGATCGATGCATCCGGCGGCGGAGCGGTATCGAGTACACAAAAATTTACGGCTGGAAGCGGCGGCAGCATTGCACTTGCCGCTAATCAGGGCAACCCGTTTGCCACAACCAGCCCGACCAGCCTGAATGGTTCGGTGCAACTCGGCGGCATGGTGCGAAGCTATGCATTCGCTCAAGGCGGAGCGCTCTCGATCAGCGCCACCACGGCGACCATTGGCGGCAGCCCTTCCGGCGCCGCCGGCGAACTGTATCTGACGCCGAGTTTTTTCACGCAAGGCGGATTCGGATCGTTCAGTATCACCGGCCAGAATGGCCTGCTGATTTCCTCCGGGACGACGATAGCGCCGGTGATGCAGACCTTGCTGCTGGATTCGAGTTTTCTTACGCAGCCGACTGGTGGCGATCTGTTCGGATTTTCGAGCATCACGACGCTGCCGATATACTCGGCAGCGTCGGGGCAGGCGGTGCGCGCGCCGGCCAATGTCAGTTTTGCGACCACGACCGCCAATATCGGTGGCGTGGTGGTTGCCGGCCTCGGCGACCTGAATATGGCTGCCGGTTCCGCGATCATTACCGATCCCGGTGCCTCGGTCACGCTTTCCGCACGCGAAGACCTGACGATAAATGGAACCATCGATGCCCCGGCGGGGAAAATCGGGCTGAATGTTGCTCCGTCGGTGGTTATCGGGGGAGGAAGCAGCGATAGCGAAGGCTATCTCCCGAATCAGGCACTGACCATCGGTGCCCAGGCTCGCTTGCTGGCGACAGGTTATGCCGAGGTGTCGGTCGATAGCCGCGGCCTGAACGCAGGCAAGGTGCTCGATGCCGGGCAGATCAATATCAATGCGACCAAGGGCTATGTGGTCACCGAAGCAGGATCGGTGATGGATGTATCCGGCGTCAGTGCAAGTGTGGATGTCCTTTCCGTCGATGCCGGCGGCACCTCGGTTACCCCGACGACGGTGGCCGGCAACGCCGGCGCGATCAGTATCCATGCACGTGAAGGCATGGTGCTCAAGGGCAGCATGATCGGCCGCGCGGCGCCGGTCAACGGCGCCGCGGGCGGCAGCCTGACCATTGGCCTCGATCTCTACAACCGCGCCTCGCCCTATAGTCCCAACGATCCCGATTATCTCGGCAGCGGCCTGACCCTGTATCCGACCGGTGATCGCGACCTGATCGTTACCTCGGCAGACGCATCAACATTTTCCAGCACGCCCAGCAATGGCGTCGCTGAGGTCAGCATTCCCGGTTTCGCGGCTGGTGGATTCGACAGTTTGACCCTGATCAGTACCGACATCATTACGCTGAACGACTCCCTTACACTGGGAGCGCGGCGCAGCATTATCCTCGATGCGCCGGCGCTGGCAAGTAACGCCGGAGTGACTGCCGCCATCGCCGCGCCGTACGTTGCGCTCGGCAACAGCAACGGGCTGAATCAGCCGGGATTGATCGCCAATGGCATCGCCGGCCTGACCGCCGGGACGCCGAGTCAGACGATTCGCACGCCGGGCAGCGGCAACGCCGTATTGGATGTCAGTGCGCAATTGATCGATATCCGCGGCAACAGCGTGCTGAGCGGTTTCGGTAGCGCCGATTTTACGAGCAGCGGCGACATCCGCCTGACTTACAGCGAGCTGCCGGCAACTTCCGGTTATGGTACTGACTTCAGCGGCTCGCTTGCCACCACTGCCAATCTGACGCTGCAGGCCGCGCAAATCTATCCAACGACGCTCGCTCAATTCACCATCAATCCGACCACAAACCCCGACGGCTCTGTAACCACTTATGCGCCGGGCAATGTGACGATTCTCGCCAATGGCAACGCTGCAACTCCGCTGTCCGCGGGCGGCAGTCTGACTATCAACGCCTCGAATATCGACCAGAATGGCACGTTGCGCGCGCCGTTTGGCCAGATCACGCTGAACGGCGCCGGCAGTGTGACGCTTGAACCCGGCAGCCTGACTTCGGTATCCGCAGACGGTCTGGTGATTCCCTTCGGGGCGACCCAGAATGGCCAGGACTGGGTTTATCAACTCAACATCAACGGGACGACCGAAACCATCAATGCACCGCCGTCAAAACAAATCGCATTGAATGCCGCGAATGTCAACGTCAAAGCTGGCGCGGTGGCGGATCTGTCCGGTGGCGGTGATCTCTATGCTTATGAATTCATCGCCGGCACCGGCGGCTCAAAAGACGTGCTTGCTTCCGCCGGTACTTTTGCGATTCTGCCGAGCCTCGGCGCCGCGCCGGCGCCGCTCGACCAGCAATACGATCTCGGTTCCACGCTCAAGGTTGGCGACAGCATTTATCTTTCGGGAGTGCCCGGACTGGCCGCCGGCATGTATACACTGCTGCCGGCGCGCTATGCGCTGCTGCCGGGCGCCTATTCGATCCAGGCGGTCAGCGGTTATACCGATATCGCGCTTGGCACGGCGGTCAAGCAGCGCGACGGTTCGATGATCGTCAGCGGCTATCGGAATGTCGCGGGTACCGACATTCGCGACACGCGCACTTCCGGGTTCCTGGTAACGCCGGGCAATCTGGTGCGTGCCGATTCCGAATATGCCGACAGCTACGCGAATTCGTTCTTCCCGGCCCAGGCGCTGGAAAATGACACTGCCGTGCCACGGCTGCCGGCGGATGCGGGCCAATTGCAACTGGCAGCAACGACATCGCTGCTGCTCAACGGTGATTTTGTTTTCGGCGCAGACAGCGCTCAACAAGGCCGCGGCGGTGTCGTTTCCATCAGCGCGCCCGATATCGACGTTGTCGATCAGATAGGCGCACCGACCGGTGCATTGCAGATTCCGGTGGTCTCCCTCAATCAGTTAGGCGCAGAAACCCTGGTGCTGGGCGCCACGTTTACGGTCACCGCGTCGGGCGACGCGCTCGGGACCGGGGCCAACACGGTGGAACTTAGCAACAGCGCGGGTAATCCACTCGTTGCGCCGGAGATCATCCTTGCCGCCGGCAATCAGGTGATTCTCGATCCCGGTAGCGCTATCGAGGGGGCAGGGGCATCGTCGAGTTCGGGCGAGAACCTGCTTGTCAGCGGCAACGGCGCATTGTTGCGCGTCGCCAGCGGCCCGCAGGCGGCGCTGACGCGTTCCGGCGGACCTTTCACTCAGGGGCTGCTGCAAGTCGGCGACAACGCAAGCATCAGCGGCAACAGCATTATCTTCGACGGCGCGGTGAACACTATCATTGCGTCGACCACACAGGTCGACGCCGGTGCGGTCGATTTTTCAGCGAGCCGGATCAACCTCGGCAACGTACCTAACGGGACCACCGGTCTCAATATCACTTCCGGACTGCTCGCCCAGTTGCGAGGGCTGACTGACCTGAAGCTCAGCAGCTACAGCAGCGTGGATATCTATGATGGAACCAGCCTGGGAGAGATCGACGGCAATGGCCGGCCGCTGCTGGCCAGCGTCATACTCGATGCCGGCGCGCTGGTCGGTCACGGGACGCAGGACAAAACAATCACCGCCGGCAACATCAATTTGTCCAACATCAACAACGCGACTTATACCTCGACCCCGGACGGCACTGGCCAGATCACCTTGGTGGCACTCAATAATGGCACGCAGAATTCAGGGACGATCGCCATTGCCGCAGGTGCCAATACGATCGCCGGATTCAGCACGGTCAATCTGGATGCAGCCCGCGACATTCAGGGGCAGAGCAGCGGCACGCTGAACGTTGCGGGTAACCTGAACCTGCAAGCGGCGCGGGTCAGCGCCGCGACCGGCGCCAACCAGCAAATCATTGCGAGCGGCAACGTGCAGATCGCCGCGACTGGCAGCGGCATCGACCTCGCAGCGGACGGCATCGGCGCGCAACTGGCGATTTCCGGCAGCAGCGTCGTGCAGGGTGGATTCATCGACCTGCCCGCCGGTGTTCTGTCGCTGGAGGCGACCAGCGGCGATCTGACGCTGGTAGATGGGTCGCTGACCAGCGCAACCGGAGTTTCAAAAGAATTTTACGACGCCTATGCGTTTGCTCCCGCTGGCCAGATCAACCTGACGTCGGATCACGGCAACGTCAACATCCAGTCCGGCGCGACGGTGGACGTGTCCGGCTCCGCAGTTGCCGATATCGGTGGCGGTGACGCTGGTACCGTTGATGTCAGCGCAATCAACGGCACATTGCAGATGAATGGGAATTTATTGGCTAACGCCGCGGCGGGACAGCGCGGCGGCAGCTTCGCACTGGATGCCGGCAGCCTTGACTTTTCCACGCTCAATGCCAGCCTGAACGCGGGCAATTTCAGCGCACAACAGACACTGCGCGCGCGCAGTGGGAGCGTGACGATCGCATCGTCTGATGTCGTCAATGCTGCCGATTACACGCTGGAAGCCGACAGCGGCAGCATCACCGTCAATGGCGCGATTGATGCGAATGGTGATGACGGCGGAACGGTGGCGTTGTGGGCGCAAAACAATCTGACGTTGAATGGAACCATCAATGCCGCAGCCATCTCGTCTACCGGCAACGGCGGCAGCGTGACGCTTGGCGAGTCGAGTACCGGCGGCGTCATCAATGTCGGGGGAAGCATCAACGTTGCGGGCGGCGCGAGCGGCAGCGGCGGCACTGTGCTGCTGCGCGCGCAGCGCAACGGTACCGATGTCAACATCGGTTCATCTCTGGCAGGCAAGATCGCCGGCGCAAGCGAAGTGGATATCGAAGCGTTCAAAACCTACACCGGCACCACGACATCGGCGCTGACCGCCACGATACAGAGCGATGCGACGAACTACATGACGACAGCCAATGTCAACGCGATCAAATCGCGGCTCGGCATCAGCGGCAACAGCGTCTATCATGTGCGGCCCGGAGTGGAAATCGACAGCAGCGGCGATCTGGCGCTGTCTGCGGACTGGAATTTCTGCGGCACCGGTGCCGGTTGTGCCGGTTCGGTATGGCGCTATACCAACGGCAGCAGCAGCGTTGAGCCTGGCTATCTGACGCTGCGCGCCGCGGGCAATCTCAACCTCAACAACAACCTGACCGACGGCTTCAATGGTACCGCAGCGACCAGCGCGCTGCAGAATACCGAATCCTGGTCGTACCTGCTGGTCGGCGGCGCCGACCTGACCGCGGCCGATCCGATGACAGTGAAGGCGCCGGCTGCGGCTACTACCAATGGCGATGTCGTCGTTGCATCTGCGAAAGTGGTGCGCACCGGCACCGGAAGCATCGACATCGCCGCTGCACGCGACTTCAAACTGACCGCACAGACTTCGGTTGTCTACACCGCCGGCATCCCTACCACACCGACCGGCATTCCCGCGCTTTATGACGGCCTCAGTGCCGTGACGCGGCAGCCAGTAGTCTATCCGGATGACGGCGGCGACATCACGATCAGCGCCGGTCGCGACGTAAACGGTGCCGCCTCCAATCAACTGATTTCCAACTGGCTGGTGAGGCAGGGCACTGTCACCAACGGCCTTATCGTACGCGACACATCCTGGGGCATCGCAATCGATCAGTTTCAGGAAGGCGTCGCCACGTTGGGGGGCGGCGATATCACGATTGACGCAGGCCGCGATATCAACAATCTCTCAGTGATGGTTCCGACTACCGGCTGGTTGACCGGCGCCGTTGGCACGGTTCCAAATCCGGCCAATCTGCATACCGAGGGCGGCGGAAATCTCAACGTGGTCGCGGGAAGGAACATCAATAGCGGCGTGTTCTATGTCGATCATGGTGACGCCAACATCAATGCCGGCGGTGCGATCACTAAAACCGGTTCTGCGCCAGCCTATCCGATTCTGGCTCTGGCCAGCGGCGATTTGAGTTTGAGTGCCCGTGATGATCTGACGATCGAAACCGTGTTCAATCCTTTCGTCCTTCCGCAGAGTGGTTGCACTGCGGCCAATTGTGCCGTTGCTTCCATAGTCAGAAGCTTTTTCTATACCTATTCTCCGAATGATTCGGTCTCGCTCACCAGCACGGCGGGTGATCTGGTCTTCGACGACAACATTTCCGCAATAACCAGCGCGGTGCCGGCACTGACCAATGCTACGTTTTCCAGCCGGGCACAGTACAACAGCGCGGATCTTCTGACGTATCCGCCGACATTGAATGCGGTCGCAATGCAGGGCGATATCAACATCAATAATCTCACCTTATATCCGGCGGCAGGCGGCAACCTTTCATTGTTGGCGGCGAACAATGTCAATATTCAAGGCTCGTTGAATGTGAGTGAAGCCAATCCTGCAGCAGTGGCGAACCCGCTTCTGCCTGGTGCGAGCATGACGACATCCACCAGTCCGGACGTAGGCGTAGCCTCCCTTCCGGCGACTCCATTACATGAAGACGATGATCAGCCGATCCGCATCGTGGCGCTTGCCGGCTCCATCAGCGGCACAACGGGAGGAAACTCGATCACGTTTCCAAAGGAAGCCGAACTTTATGCCGGCGAGGACATCAGCAATCTTCAATATCACGGAAAGAACCTGAGTAACGATGACGTGACCAGTTTTTATGCCGGCCGCGACATCATTTACACGACCGCCCGCGACAGTATCACCAACCAGCTGGTGGAAAACGACGGGACAATCACTGTCGGTGGTCCAGGACAGGTTCAGCTGGTGGCCGGCCGCAATATCGATCTTGGCAACAGTATCGGCGTCGTAACCCGCGGCAACGAGGACGATCCACGGCTGCCTGCGGGTGGTGCGACCATAGTGGCTGCCGCCGGCGTTGGTATCAATCCGGATGGCACGTTGCGCGATCCCGATTACCAAGATTTCATCGCGCGCTATATCACCGGCAGCGCCGGATCGGCGCCGCATCTGTATGCGGCGGAACTAACCACGTACATGGATGGGATCACCGGACTCAGCCTCACCGACGGCGAGGCGCTGACTGATTTTCTGGCATTGTCGAAAAAACAGCAACTGCTGTTCATCGCCCAAGTGCTGTACGCCGAATTGAACCAGACCGGCATCGATCACAATAAACAGGGTACCGATTACAGCCGCGGCTATCAGGCGATTGCGACGTTATTCCCCGGCGCGGACTATCAGGGCGACATCAATATGTTTTTCAGCCAGCTTAAAACCGAGCAGGGTGGCGACGTCGACCTGCTGGCGCCCGGCGGTTCGGTGGTGGTTGGCCTGGCCAATCCTCCCTCAGAGCTGAATGCGCTGAAGACCAACAGCAATAATCCGGTAGGTTTGACAACAACCATTCCAGCGGCAGGCAAACTTGGCATTCTGATTCTGGCCCAAGGTGCGGTCCATGGTTTTGCCAAGGAAGATTTCACGGTCAACCAATCGCGCATCCTTACTCTGCAGGGCGGCGACATCATCTTGTGGGCGTCTGATGGTGATATTGACGCGGGCAAAGGCGCCAAGACCGCTTCCGCCGCGCCGCCGCCGATCATCCTGACCGACAATTCAGGCAATGTTTTCGTCAATGCCGGCGGTTCGGTCAGCGGCAGCGGTATCGGCCAATTGCTGACGGTAGCCGGCATTACTCCCGGTCTGGTCAATCTGATCGCTCCCAACGGGGACGTCAACGCCGGCGAAGCCGGCCTTCGCGTGGCGGGCAATCTCAATATTGCCGCGCTACGGGTGGTCAATGCCAGCAATATCAGCGTTGGTGGCACCGCGACCGGTGTGCCGACGGTCGATACCGGCGCCTTGGCCGGCGCGCTGTCCGGCGTCAGCGGCCTCGGCGATGCGGCCAAGAACGCCTCTGACCAGATGACGCGCAGCCTTTCCGACAGCGCCAATCTTAAAAACAGCTTCCCGCCGATCATCACGGTCCAGGTGTTCTGTCTGGGGGGCGACTGCCAGTAAATCAGCGGCTTGAGCGGTTGTAAGAGGCGGGAAATATTTCACCTTGAAAATGCATCCTCTGAGGACGATCGTGCAGCGAGTGGACATGAGAATATTCAAATTAACAGCGGCGTTGCTTCTTCTGGTACCCGGCCTGGCGCAGGCGTGGTGGAATTCGGACTGGGCACATCGCGAAAAAATCACCGTCAACGTTCCCGCTGACGTCAAGCAGCCGCTGGCCCAGCTGGCGGTGCCGGTGCGTCTGCACAGCGGCAATTTCATGTTTGTCGACGCCGGCGAGAGCGGCAACGATCTGCGCTTCATCGCCGACGACGACAAGACGCCGCTCAAGTTCCACATCGAGCGCTTCGACAGCGTCAATGAACTGGCGATCGTGTGGGTGCAGTTGCCCAGGCTGACGCCGGGCCCGCCGGGAAGTTTCTGGCTGTACTACGGCAATCCGAAGGCGCCGGCCGGCGACGATGCCAAGGGCACCTATGATCCGAACCAGACGTTCGTGCTGCACTTCGACCAGAAAGAAGGATTGCCGAAGGACGCGACCGCCTACGCGAACAACCCGGCGCAATCGACAGCCACGCTGTCTTCGTCCGGCCTGATGGACGGTGGCGCGACGTTCAACGGTCAGGCGAAAATCAACCTGCCGGCGACGCCGTCGTTGCAGGTCAAGAGCTCCGGAGGCTTCACGTTCTCGGCGTGGGTGAAGCCGGCCGAGGCGCAGAAGGACGCGGTGCTGTTCGCGCAGACCGACGGCGCCAGATCGATCACGATCGGCATCACCGACGGCAACGCGGTCGCGCAGTTGGCCAACGGCCAGACGACGATGACGGCATCCGGCGCGCCGCTCGCCGCCGGCGCATGGCACCACGTGGCGGTGACGATCAAGGACAGTCTGACGATCTATGTGGACGGCAAGCAGGCCTCCACCGTTCCCGCCGCGCTGTTGGCCGACATCGGGGGCGACATCGTGATCGGTGGATCGAATACGCGCGACGCCGGTTTCAAGGGCGATCTCGACGAAGTCGAGGTGGCGAATGTCGTGCGTTCCGCGGACTGGGTGGCGGCGGCATTCGCAAGCCAGAGCGCCGACGGCAAGCTGCTGATGACCGCCGGCGAGGCCGAAGACAACGGCGGTGGCGGCGTTTCCTACTTCGGCATCATCCTGAATTCGGTGACCGTCGACGGCTGGGTGGTGATCGGCATCCTGATGGTGATGCTGGTGATCGCATTCTGGGTGATGATCGACAAGGCGCTGTTCATCAACCGCGTCGAGGCTGCCAATGGCGAGTTTCGCGACGAGTTCAACCAGGTGTCGGATGATTTGACGAGCCTCGACCGTGGCGACTGGGAAGAGGACGGCGGTCGCGGCAAAGGCGGCATCCTGGGCGCCCTTCCTCTTCCCAAATTCCGTTCGGTCGGCGCGATGTCGGTGCGCCTGCCCGGCATCAACAACGATGAAGACGATGATGTCCGCTTTTCCCCGCTCTACCGGCTTTACTATCTCGGCATACGCGAACTCAAGCAGCGGTTCGATAAGCAGGCGGCCCATGAGCGCGGCCTGTCGGGCCCTGCGCTGAACGCGATCAAGGCCTCGGTCGATGCCGGGCTGGTGCGCGAAATGCAGCGGCTCAACAACAGGATGGTGCTGCTGACGATCGCGATCAGCGGCGGACCGTTCCTCGGCCTGCTCGGCACCGTGGTCGGCGTGATGATCACGTTCGCCGCGATCGCGGCGATCGGCGACGTCAACGTCAACGCGATCGCGCCGGGCATCGCGGCAGCGCTGGTCGCCACGGTAGCGGGGCTCAGCGTCGCGATCCCCTCGCTGTTCGGCTACAACTATCTGGCCAGCCGCATCAAGAACATCAGTTCCGACATGCAGGTGTTCGTCGACGAATTCATCACCCGGCTCGCCGAGAGTTACGCGCCCGATGCGGCGGCAGGTTCTCCGGCGGCGCCCGGCGGACACGGTTGAGCGGCGGGAGTCCACGCGATGCAGGTGCAATCGGAAAACGAGCCGTACGACGAGATCAACGTCACGCCGATGCTCGATCTCGCCTATGTGCTGCTGGTGATCTTCATCATCATGACGACCGCATCGGTGCAGGGCATCAAGGTCAACCTGCCGAAAGCGAGCGCGACGCCGAGCCTGGCCAAGCCGACGACCAAGGCGATCACGATCACCGAGGACGGCAAAATCTATCTCGACGCCTATCCGGTCAGCATGGAGGAACTGGAGACGCGCCTGCGGCAGCAGAAGGCGGTCGATCCCAATTTTCCGGTGGTCGTCAAGGGCGACGCCAAGGTGCAGTACGAAAAAGTGATCGACGTGCTGGATCTGCTGGGGCGTCTCGATATCACGCAGCTCGGCCTCGTCACCCAGCGCCTGGTGAAGTGAGGGAGGCGCGCCGCAAGCATGAAGAGACGGGCGGCGTCGCGCCGGTTCAGGCCGGCCGTGTTCGGTTGCGTCGTGATCGTCATCGCCGGGTTGATGATCTGGATGGTGCGCGGCCTGATGTCCGGCGCGGAGGAAAAAAAGCCAAGCGTGCGCGAAGTGGTGCTGTTGCGGCCGCCGCCTCCGCCGCCGCCTCAGGAAAAACCGCCGCCGCCGGAAGTCAAGAAAGAGGAAGTGAAGATCGATCAGCCCAAACCCGAGCAGCCGGAGGCCAAGCAGGATCAGCCGCCGCCGGGCGACAAGCTAGGCGTCGATGCGGAGGGCACGGGCGCCGGAGATTCTTTCGGCCTGATCGGCAACAAGGGCGGCGCGGATCTGTTCGGCGCGGGATCGCGGTTCGGCCGTTTCACCGGCCACCTGCAGGACGAGATTCAGGAGGCGCTGGCCCAGGACAAGAAACTGCGCGGCGCCAGCTATCAGATCACGGTGCATCTGTGGCTGACCGCCGACGGCGCGGTGCAGCGCCTGGAGCTGGTGGGGTCGACCGGCAACGAGGAAACGGATCAGGCGCTGAAGGCTTCGCTGGCCAACATCCGCATCCACGAGGCGCCGCCGGCGGATATGCCTCAGCCGATCGGGCTGCGCATCAACTCGCGGGCTTGAGGGTGGTGGAATTCCGGCGCCGGCTGGTCCGCCGCCGATCCAATAATGAGAATCGGGGTGGGTGATTTATGAAGTGGACGTTTTTGCAATGAAGAACAGATCGCTTTTCCATTCCATCGCGGCAGTGTTGCTGATGACCGCGGGTCCGGCCGCGGTCGCGGACCAGCTCGACGAGTTGCGCGCATTGCGCGATACCACGATCAATCTGGTCAGATTGCTGGTGCAGGAAGGCCTGATCAGCAAGGAAAAAGCAGATGCGTTGATCGAGCAGGCCGAAAAAGCGGGCGCGGCTGCGCAGGCGGCCAATGCGACGCCCGGGCAGCCGGCGGAACAGCCGCAGGGCGAAAGCAAGGTGGTGCGCGTGCCTTACGTGCCTGAAATCGTCAAGAACGAACTGCGCGAGGAAATCAAGCAGGAGGTGCTGACCCAGGCCAAGAACGAACGCTGGGGCGACCCCGGCACGCTGCCGGACTGGCTGAACCGGATCAGCCTGAGCGGCGATATCCGGCTGCGCGGCGAGCAGGACAGTTTTCCTGACGGCTCGGTGCCCAACGCTCCGCCAGCCATTCAGCAGTTGTTCGGTACCAACATCAACAATACCACTGAAGATACCGCCAGCATGAAGCTGCGGCTGCGCCTCGCGTTGCAGATCAAGGTCGCCGATACCGTCAGCGCCGGCGCGCGCTTGGCGACCGGCGGCACCGGCAGCGGCAGCAATCCGGTATCGACCAACCAGACGCTGGGAAGTTACGGTTCGCGCTACACCCTCGGCGTCGACCGCGCCTGGATCACCTATGCGCCGGCCAGCTGGTTCCTCGTAACCGGCGGGCGCATTGCCAATCCTTATTTCGCCCCTACCGAACTGGTGTGGGATGAAGACCTGAATTTCGAGGGCGTGGCCGCCAGGGTGATGCCGAAGTTCAATGAGAACGTGGCGGCGTTCGCCACGGTCGGCGCTTTCCCGATTCAATATATCGAGCCGACACCGACCAACGCGGCGCGCACCAAATGGCTGTACGGCTATCAGGCGGGGCTCGAGCTCAATTCCTACGAGCTGGGGTCGCTGCGGATGTCCACGGCGCTTTACGATTACCACAGAGTCGAAGGGACGCCCGATCCCGACCCCAGCGTCGACCCGCGTTCCAATCTCTACGATCTGACGGCGCCGCAGTTCCGGCAGAAGGGCAACTCGGCCTTCTATATCGACGAATTCACCCATCCGACTGCGCCGACGCTGTTCGGGCTTGCTTCCAGATTCAGGGAGGTCAATTTCTCGGGGTCGCTGGACATCGCATACTTCGACCCGTATCACGTGATACTCGACGCCGATTACGTCAGGAACATCGGATTCGACGAGAACGAGATTTTCCGGCGCACCGGCCTCGACCTTGAACCGAGGACGACGGGTTATCAGACCAGGCTCGCGGTCGGCATGCCGGCGATGCAGAAGCGCGGCGACTGGCAGGGCTTCATCGGCTACCGCTACGTGCAGCGCGATGCCACGCTCGATGCCTTCACCGATTCCGATTTCCATCTCGGCGGCACCGATGCCAAGGGGTATTTCCTGGGCGGCAGCGTTACCTTCGAGAAGAACACCTTCGTGAGACTGCGCTGGCTCAGCGGCAAGGAAATCGACAATCTGCCGCTCTCGATCGACGTGCTGCAACTCGATCTGAATACGAAATTCTGAAAAATGCGAAACCGCGATGCCACGCTTATCCTGACGGCGGCCGCTGTTCTGATCGGAACGGCGGCGGCGACCGCGCACGCCGCCGACCGCGACCGCGAGGCGCTGAAACGCATGCAGCAGAACGTCGCCCGGCTGCAATCCGAAAACGCATCGCTCCAGCAGGACAAGGATCAAATGACGGCAAAACTGGACGCCGATGACAAGGAGCTGACCGATCTCAGGAAAGTGAAAAAGCGCGCGACGGCGCTGAAGAAGGAAGTGGATTGGCTCACCGCGGAGAACGGCGATCTGAAATCCCAGCTCGACGCCGCCCAGAAAGATCTGGCCGATACCACCAAACAATGGCAGGACGATCATGCCCGCGGCCTGCTGATCATGGGCAATCTGAAGTCTTCGTTGGCCGAAGAGCGTGGAGACCGCATGACCTGCCAGGCCAACAATCTGAAGCTGCGGAACCTTGCTCATGAAATCCTCGATCGCTACCAGAACAAGGGCGTGTTCGAGGGATTGCTGCAGCGGGAGCCGTTCACGCAGATCAAATCGGTCGAGATCGAAAACCTGGTGCAGGACTACGGGGAAAAAATCGACGACCTGGGCGTGAAGGAACGTTGAAGCGCGCTTTTCCCGTTTCCCCGATCCACATGAGTGATGCCGGAATATTACGACTGATGGAGCACCCTGTCGCCGGCAGGGCGCTGCCATTTGCCGTCTTCATCGCGTTCATTGCGCTCGGCGATGCGGCCGGCGGATTGCTGCCGGCGCTCGGTTTCGACGCGCGGTGGTGGCCGGTGGCGCGCGCTGGTGTGGTGGCATTGATGCTGTGGGGGTTCTGGAAGAGTTACGTCGAGCTGCACGATTTCCCGATCCGGCGGCGTGATCTGCTCGGCGCCGTCGGCGCCGGCGCGGCTGTTTTTTTTCTATGGATCCATCTCGACTTCGGCTGGGCGACGCTGGGAGGAGCGGGGACGGGATTTGTTCCGACGCTGCCCGGCGGCGAGGGGATCGACTGGACGCTGGCGTTGCCACGGCTCGCCGGCTTCGCGCTGGTGGTGCCGGTCATGGAGGAACTGTTCTGGCGCTCTTTCCTGATGCGCTGGATCGACAGCAGCGATTTCCTGGCGCTGGATCCGCGCCGCGCCAGTGCAAAGGCCGTGATCGTTTCCTCGCTGCTGTTCGCGTCCGAGCACCACCTGTGGCTGGCCGGCCTGATCGCCGGCGTGGTCTATGGTGTGATTTACATTCGCACCCGCAATCTGTGGCTGCCGGTTGTCGGCCACGCAGTGACCAACGGCCTGCTCGGAATATGGATACTTGCGACCGGCCACTGGCAGTTCTGGTGAGCGTCCCCGGCCGGGGCGCAACGTGCGTGGCATGTGATGATTCCTGAGAACGGCAGAAAAACGCGCGCGGCTTTTCGAGCGCTGCTGTCGATAGCCGCCTGGCTTTTCATTTCCGGAAGCGCGCAGGCCTTTTTCGACGACAAGCTGAAGCTGCAGATGTCGGAGAACCTCAACTACGACAGCAACGTGTTCCGCATTTCGGGCAACGTCAATCCGGCGACCTTCATCGGCTCCACCGACAAAAGCGATGTCATCCGCATCACAAAGCTGAGTCTCGACCTCAACCTTTCGGTCAGCCGTCAGAACTTCGATATCGGCTATAGCCTGAACCAGACGCGCTACACCCGGTTTGTCGACCAGGATTTCGACGGCCATGATGGACATGCGAACTGGCTGTGGCAGCTCGGAAACCGCCTGAACGGTCAGATCGGATTCAATCAATCCCTGGCGCTGGGAAGTTTTGCCAACCTCCAGGCGAGGGTTGCCAATCCGGTGCAAACTACGCAAGCCCTCGCCAATGCCACCTACACCGGCGTGCGCTGGCATGTCGAGGCCGGCGTCACTCAAACGCGGCAATCCAACGGCAATCCGGCGCTGCGGGTGACCGACTTCGACACCACCGATCCCGAGCTGTCGCTTGTTTATGTAAGCCCGTCGAACAACTCCGCGGGAATCAGCCTGCAATTGGAGGACGGACGCTATCCGAACCGGGATCTGATTTCCAACAATCTTCTCGATAGCGACTATTTGCAGCACAGCTACGGCGCGCTGTTCAGCTGGCAACTGACCGGGCATTCACTGCTGTCCGGCCATGTCGATCGGATCAGCAAGGATTACAGGGACGTGCCGCAGCAGAATTTCGACGGCACTACTTATGTCGTCAACTACAGCTGGACACCGACCGGCCACTTGATATGGTCGGCTTCGTACCAGCGCCAGCTCAGCGCGATTCTGAGCCTGACCAGCAATTTTGCGTTGACGAAGGGCATTTCCAGCCAGCTTGCGTGGACGCCGACCTCCAAACTGAAAGCCGGGGCCAATTTCAATTTCACGACGCAGGATTATCTGCAGCAAGGGCTGCAGCCGGATGCATCACCGCAGCGGACGGATATCACGCGCTCGGCGGGATTCGACCTCAGCTATGCCCCGCTTCAGGACCTCGCCATCAGCTTCAATTTTGTCCATGAAAACCGGACATCGAGCATTTTGACCGGCGATTATCTCGACAATCTGTCCACCGTGAACGTGCAGCTTTCTTTTTAGCTCCGTTTTCTTCCGCGGGCGGCAAAACCCACAAGACCCAGACCCGCCAGCAGCATCGCGCAGGCCTCCGGCTCGGGAACGGGCTGAGCGACGATATAGCTCTGGCCGCTTGAACCAGCGATCGACCTGTCAACCTGGTACATCGTGAGGTTGTACAGATTGGGGCCCGAATAGCTCAGGTTGCTCAGAAGATTGGCGGCGTTGGTGACGAGCGTCGAATCGGTCGAGCCGGTGACCTGCACGACGCCGGTGTGGAGATTTTCGTCGTCCTGGGATATTTCCCAGAGGGCGAGCTGGAAGGCGGCGGCTTTAGCGTTATTGCCGATCGTTCCGGCGTAGTACAGGTTGTAAAGGTTCTCGATATCGCTGACCTGCGTCGGGAACACCGAAGCGACGCTGTTCGAGGAAGGGTCGTAATTGGCCTGATAGGACGTTGAGGCATAGTGCGACACGTCGACGCACAGGGCGGCGAAACTCGTCGCGCCCGTGCCGCTGCTGTCGAGAGCGACCAGAATGTTCTGGAAGCCGATGAAATAGTTGGCGGTGCCGACGGGCAGCGTCAGATTCGAGGATTCACCGCTTCCCGTCGAGGTTTCCTTGACATATACGTCGAGGGAATGAGCGATGGCTGCCTGACCGACGCACATCAGCAGGCCGGCAAGAAAAACGCTGCGGAACAGATCTCCGCTTCCGGTAATGCCGTGATGTCTGGAGGAATTCATTTTTTATATCTCCCTTGAAAAAATATCGTTGAACTCAAATTTCTCTGCCGTGAAGAAAGCGGGCCATGCCGAGCCCCAGCAGTCCCGGCAGCAACAGCAGCCAGGTGCGCGGTTCGGGGACCGGCGCGGTGATGATCGAATTGATCCACGGCGCATATCCCGACACCACGATGCCGCCGCCGCCCGACCCGAACAGACTGGGGGGAGGGCCGTTGTCGAAGCCGGCGATGAAAGTGTTGACGGCCGCCAATTGCCACGAGCCGTCGGAGTTCAGGATGAACGCCGGGCTGCCCGAATCGCCGGACGCCAGCGAGGCCTCGACGTTGGCGCCGAGAGTAAGACCGCCGAATACGTTGGTCGCAGCGGTCGGCCCGTCGAAATCGAACAGATAGACTTCCTGGCCCAGCGGACCGGAAAAGAAGAGATCGGCGTTGTTTTCGCCGACGCGCTTGACCGCCGGATCCTTGGCGATGGTGGCGCCCGATACGCCGTCTCCGCCATTGCCGTAGCCGACGAAGGTCAATGTCTGTCCGGCGGTCAGCGTGCTGGTGTCCAGACTGTAGTAGGGCACGCTGCCCGGCGCGGCGCTGCTCAGGCGGATGATCGCGAGATCGTTGTGAACCATGCCATCCGCGCTGGCTCCGCCGGTGTAGTCGGGGTCGACGAAAATCTGGCTGGCCGCTATCTGTACCGTGCTTCCGGCGTTGATCTGGAAGGTGACCGCCGAAGGATCGAGGCCGGAGACGACGTGGGCCGCCGTCAGCACGTAATTGGGGGCGATCAGCGTGCCGCTGAACGTGCCGGCGCCGGTCAGTACGCTGCCGACGCCGGCCCACGGCGAGGCGGCGGTGTCGGGGTCAGCGCCTTCGCCGCCGACGATCGCAAACGCGTATGTTGGAACGAACAGCAAGACTCCCATCAAGCGGATGACTTGGTGCGACAGGCGTCCGAAGGCGCTGAATCCGGGAAACGTGCTCATACGATGGACGGGCAGGCGAGTTATTTCTTTTATCGACGGCCATTTTTAACATGTCAGTGTTACCGGCAGTCTAGCGGGCGCTGGTCTGTTCAGACCACTCCGCTTCCGGTGGCTTGTCGAAATACCGACGGGCCTGCATTTCCGGGGTCGGGAAAATCGCGACTCCGCTGACGGTCTGCTGCTGGAGGTCATGGTTTCACCCGATGAATCCTGAGCTTGGAAGCGGCATAGTTCCAATGGCAGGGAGGTGTACCGCGGTACCGTCATTTATCGCGGCTAGAATCCGCTATTAGCGGATTTTGTATTTGTGGATGGAAAATGATGATGAGACTTCCTCGCCCGGTTGCCGGCTGGATTGCAGCCTCGGCGCTCATGCTTTCCTGCAGCGCCAATGCATTGGACGTCGATCTCGGAACGCTGACCGGGACGTCGTTCGCGCAGGCCTACGCTTATCCTTCAGGCAGCGTGATCGACGACAATTTTTATTTCGATCTGCCGGTGGCGAGCGCTTTCAACGCGGTCGCGAGCCAGATTTCGATTCCCGGATTTTTCGGCATCAGCGGCTTTTCGTTCACTCTCCAGGAACCGGACAGCACGGTTGTCGACTTCACGCCCGACCTTACGGATTCGGTCATTCAGAGCGGACTGCAGCCGCTGCTGGCGGGCGACAACTATACGGCGAAAATCACCGGCGTCGTGAACGGTTCTTACGGCGGCAGCTATTCGATCCTGATGGCGGCGGTTGACCTCAATGCATTCCCGGTGCCGGAACCGGCGGCATGGAGCACGCTGCTGGCGGGTATCATGATCGGAGCGGTCGCGATGTTTGGCCGGCGTTTCACGGCCGGCCGCCGGTTTCCGTTCCGCGTCGCTGCAAACTAGGTCTCTGGACACCGCAGGCGCTGGCGCGCCCTGAAGGGCGGGGGGCCGTTATTCCGCGTCGCGGCGGTTCATCTCATTTCCCGATTCCCGCTGCCGCCGGCGGGACACGCCATCCGCCGAAAAGAAGATGCATGAAACGAGGCGGTAATAATTTTTGACTACAGTGCTGAAACTTTTCCATTACGGCGGCCGGGGATGAGACGGGGGATTTCCGCCTCCGCTGTCCCGACCCGATTCCTGGACTGAAATTCGATGAGAAATCTTGCGAAGATACCCGTATTGCTGGTGGTGGCGCTGGCCGTGGTTTCCTGCGGCAAGAGCGAGGACAAGAAAATTTCCTCGCAGATCGCCGCCAAGGTCGACGGCGACGAAATTTCGGTGCATGAAATCAATTTCGCGCTGGCCCGCAGCGGCGTGAACTCTCCCGATCAGGCCAAATCGGCCACGCCGCAGATACTGGAAAAACTGGTCGATCGGCAGTTGCTGGTGCACAAGGCGATCGAGGACAAGCTCGACCGCGACCCGCAGGTGGTGCTCGCGATCGACGCCGCCAAGAAGCAGATTCTGGCGCAGGCCTACATCGAGAAAACGATGGCGGGCGCCCAAAAGTCGAGCGACAGCGAGATCAAGGATTTTTACGACCACAATCCGGAGCTGTTTGCGCAGCGGCGCATCTACCGCTTCCAGGAACTCGCGGTCAATATTGCGCCGGACAAGATTCCGTTGTTGCAGCAGGAAGTCGAGAAGGACAAGAACATGAATGACATTGCCGTCTGGCTGAGATCGCAGAATATTGCGTTCAACGTCAACAATGCGGTGAAGACGGCGGAGCAGCTGCCGATGGAACTCCTGCCGCGGCTCGCCAAGATGAAAGACGGGACGATTTCCCTGATCGCAGGAGGAAAAGGCGGTGCCTCGGTGTTGCAGTTGGTGCAATCCAAGGACGTGCCGATGAACGAGCAGGAATCGAAGCCGGCGATCGAACAATATCTGCTGAATCGGAAGCGGATCGAGATCGCCGGGGCGGAGGTCAAGAAACTGCGCGAAAAAGCCAAGATCGAATACCTCGGCGATTTCAAGGCGCCCGCCGCGGCTCCGTCAGCGCCACCGGCGCCGCCGGCCGTCGGCGCGAAACCGGAGAATTCCATCGACAAGGGATTGTCGGGGTTGAATTGATGGGCGTCGTTTTGTGCGTCCGCCGCATCGATCGCCGAACGGGATGAGATCAGTGGCCGGAACGGGAAGATGAGAACATCGGCTATCCTGGGATGCGCCGCGGCAGTAATCGCGTTGTTGCTCGGTTGCCGCATTGCGGCCGCCGCCGGCGACGATGCCGCCGAAATACTCGGCCCGGGCGACATGGTGCGGGTCACCGTGTTCCAGAATCCGGACATGACGACCGAGGCCCGCCTGTCGGCGCGCGGCGCGATTTCATTTCCGCTGGTCGGCGAGATCAAGATCGGCGGACTGACGCCGAGCGGCGCCGAGGCCAGGATCGCAGACGCGCTGAAACAGGGCAATTTCATCCTCAACCCGCAGGTCAACCTGACGGTGCTCGAGTTGCGCAGCCGGCAGGTATCGGTGCTGGGCGAAGTCATCAAGCCCGGCAAATATCCTCTCGATGATTTCAATTCCAAACTGTCGGACATCCTGGCGATGGCCGGCGGCATCAATCAGAACGGCGCCGACAAAGTGACGCTGATGATCAGCCGGAACGGTAAAACCGAAAAGATCGACGTCGATTTTCCGGAGATGTTCCGTTCCGGAGACCTTTCCAAAAACATCGAGATGCACAGCGGAGACATCATTTTCATACAGCGCGCGCCGGTGTTCTACATTTACGGCGAGGTGCAGCGGCCGGGTTCCTATCGCCTCGAAGCCAACATGACGGTGATGCAGGGACTGGCTTCCGGCGGCGGCATCACTCCGCGCGGCACCGAACACGGACTGCGCATCAACCGCATGGTTGAGGGCAACATCCAGAGCATCAGGGCGAAACTCGACGACATCATCCAGGCCAACGACGTCATCTACATCAGGGAGGGCCTGTTCTGAAGGGGCGGAGGCCGCGCGGCTCTCGCATTCTCAGCGACCGGGACAATGCATGACGGACCACGACGCCCAATCGAATTTTTTCCAGTATCTGCTGGTGCTGCGCGCGCGTTACCGCATCGTGCTGTTCGTGCTGGCGGTCACCGTGGTGACCACGACCGTGGTCAGCCTGATCATTCCCAAGACCTACGTCGCGACTGCGTCGCTGCTGGTCGACAGCAAGGACAATCAGACGCTGGAGAGCATCCTGACCTCCCGCCAGCAGAGTTACCAGACCCAGGTTGACATCATTACCAGCCAGCGGGTCGCGCTCAAGGTGGTGCATGATCTGAAGCTGGCGGAAAGTCCGGTGGCGATCAGGAATTTCGAGGATGACGCGAAGGGCAGGGGGTCGATCGAGGACTGGCTCGCGCAAAGCTTGTTGAAACGACTGAAGGTCGATACCTCGTCGGTGACCAGCGTGATCCAGATCATCTATTCGGCGAACGATCCGAAATTCGCCGCCGCGGTCGCCAATGCGTTCGCCAAGGCCTACATCGACACCAATCTCGAACTGCGCGTGGAACCGGCGCGCCAGACCAGCGAATGGTTCGACGATCAGCTGAAAACCCTGCGCGACAACCTGGAGCAGGCGCAGTCGAAACTGACCGCGTACCAGAAAGAGAAGAACATCGTATCCGTCGACGAACGCTTCGACGTCGAGAACACCCGGCTGAACGAGCTTTCATCGCAACTGGTGCAGGCGCAGAACCAGACCTACGACATCGCCGTCCGCCAGAAACTGGGCGCCCAGGCGGTGTCCAGCGGCGGATCGCTGGAGAACATACCCGAGGTGATACAGAACCCGTTCATCCAGAGCCTGAAGTCGGACATCCTGAAAAACGAGGCGCAACTGAAGGATCTCTCCACCCAGCTCGGCCCCAACCATCCGCAGTATCAGCGGCTGATGTCCGAAACCCAGAGCCTGCGCGAGCGTCTCGACCAGGAGATGAAGCGGGTCATCACCAGTCTCGAAGGATCGACGCATCAGAGCCAGCAGCGCGAGGTCGAGCTGAAGAACGCGATCGAAGCCCAGCGCGCAAAGGTGTTCGAGCTGAAACAGTACCGCGACCAGTTGGCCCCACTGGAGCAGGAGGTCGAAGCCGCGCAGCGCGCTTATGACACCGCGATGCAGCGCTTCACGGTCAGCAAGGTCGACAGCCGCGCCAACCAGACCAACGTCTCGATCCTGACGCCGGCGGTCGAGCCGCTCGAGGCGTCGCGTCCCAAGGTCGTCCTCAACATCGTGCTTGCCGTCATCATCGGCAGCATGCTGGGAATGGGCGTCGCGTTCCTGCTTGAACTTGCCGACCGGCGTGTGCGTTCGATCTCCGACCTGGCGGGCGAACCCGGCGTGCCGCTGCTCGCGGTGCTGAACAGCAAGAAGGCGATCATCCCGAAGCATCCGCTGCTGGTGAGAATCATGAACGGCGCCTCCCATCTTCTGAGTCCGGGTTGATCGATGGCCGCGCCGACCGAAAACGTACTGCCGCTCGAGACCGCCAAAGCGTCCCTGTCCGACCGCGCAATCGGGGCGATCCTGGTGGACGACGGGAAGTTGCGCGTCGAGGACGCCGAGAAGGTGCTGCTGCTGCAGAAGGAGCAGGGCCTGCGCTTCGGCGAAGCGGCGCTGAAGCTGGGGTTGATCACCGACGCCGACCTGCGCTACGCGCTGTCGAAGCAGCACGATTATCCGTATCTGCCGCCGGGGCACGACCATCTCGGCAAGGAACTGGTGGCGGCCTACGAGCCGTTCGGCCGGCCAGTCGAGGAATTGCGCATCCTGCGCACGCAACTGCTGCTGCGCTGGTTCAACGCCGAGGCCGGCCGCAACATGGTCGCGATCGTCAGTCCGGGCTCCGGCGAGGGGCGCAGCTATCTGGCGGCCAATCTCGCCGTCATATTCGCGCAGCTCGGCGAACACACGCTGCTGATCGACGCCGATCTGCGCGCGCCGCGCCAGCACCGGATCTTCAACCTTGAAGACCGCAGCGGCCTGTCGGCGATCCTTTCCGGCCGCGGCGACTATTCGGCGATCGCGCCGATTTCCGCGCTGCTGGGATTGTCGGTGCTGACGGCGGGAGCAGTGCCGCCGAATCCCCAGGAACTGCTGATGCGCGGCGCGTTTTCAAGCCTGCTCAGGGAAGCGCGGACCCGCTTCGATGTGGTGATTCTGGATACTCCCGCCAGCGCCGCCTATGCCGATGCGCACATGATCGCGGCCCAGGCCGGCGGCGCGGTGGTGCTCGCCCGCAAGGACCACACGCGGCTGCGCGAAGTGCGGGACGTGACGAGCAGCTTCGGCAACGCGGGCATCAAGATCATCGGCACCGTGATCACAGCCTTCTAGGCGATTTCTTCCCCGGCCGTCCATGTCCAGCGTGCTGAAATCGCGACCGATGTTCGACGCCGCGCGCTGGATGCCGTGGCTGCCGTTGCTGGCGGGCATCGCGCTGCTGTACGTGCCGACCATCGTCCGGCTCGCGAATGGATTGTGGAACGAGGAGGCGAACGCGCACGGGCCGATCATCCTGCTGGTGGTGCTGTGGCTGGCGTGGCGCCAGCGCGCGGCGCTGGCGCGCGAAACACCGGTGGCGGCGACTGCCACCGCGCTCGGCGCTGTCGCGCTTGCCGGCGGCCTGCTGTTCTACGTGATCGGGCGCTCGCAGGGCATCATGCTGTTCGAGGCCGGATCGACGCTGCCGGTGCTGGCCGGGGCGTTGCTGATACTGCGCGGATGGGACGGACTGCGCGCGCTGTGGTTCCCGCTGCTGTTCCTGGTGTTCCTGGTGCCGCTGCCCGGGTTCGCGGTCGACGCGATCACCGGCCCGCTGAAAAGCCAGGTGTCGCACGTGGTCGAAGACATGCTGTACTGGGCCGGTTATCCGATCGCGCGCAGCGGCGTGGTGCTGAGCATCGGCAGCTATCAGCTGCTGGTCGCCGATGCGTGTTCGGGACTGAATTCGATCTTCAGCCTGACCGCACTGTGCTTGCTCTATCTCCATCTGACGCCGGTCCGCAGCATCGCGCGCAACGTGCTGCTGATCATGGGCATCGTGCCGATAGCGTTTGTCGCCAACGTGGTGCGCGTCACGACGCTGGTGTTGATCACCTATTATTTCGGCGACGAGGCGGGGCAGGGTTTCCTGCACGGCTTTGCCGGGATGGTGCTGTTCATCGCCGCGCTGCTGCTGTTGCTGGCCGCCGACGCGGTGCTGCGCCGGCTGCTCGGCGTCAAATCACCGGCGTTGGTGCAGCGATGAAAAACGGAACGCTGCGCTGCATTGCGGTGGGACTCGCCATGTTCTGCGCGTCGGGGCTGGCGCTGGCGCTGAAACCGTCGCATCAGAAAGCCGCCGACGCGCCGCGCTTCGAAACGGTCATTCCCCAGTCTTTTGGCGGCTGGCAGATCGATCCGACCGTGGTGCCGGTCGTGCCGTCGCCGGACGTGCAGGCGAACCTCGACAAAATCTACAGCCAGATCGTCAGCCGCACCTACATCAACGGCAACGGCGAACGGATGATGCTGACGGTCGCCTACGGCGGCGATCAGAGCGACGCGCTGAAGGCGCACCGGCAGGAAGTGTGTTATGCCGCGCAGGGTTTCGAAATCCACGGCCTCACGCACGTCGCGATGGATGTCGGCGGCGCCTCGATCCCGGTGACGCGGATGCAGGCGGTGCGCGGTTTCCGCTCGGAGCCGGTGACCTACTGGCTGACGATGGGCGACCGTGTCGTCGTCGGCCGGCTCGAACGGCTGCTGACGCAAATCCGCTACGGCCTGGCCGGCAGGATTCCCGACGGCCTGCTGGTGCGCGTGTCGAGCCTGTCGGACGACCCGCAGGCAGCGTTCCACGCCCAGGACCAGTTCATCCGGGACCTGCTGGCCGGCATGAAGCCGCAGGACGTGCCGCTGCTGATCGGCGCCCGTTCCTGACCGGCGCCGTAGCGGCCGGTTCAAACTGCGATCATAAAAATGCGTGCCATCCCTCTTGCCGGAATGCGCTGGATGAGACAGGCGGCGCAGGGTTGCGCCGCGCTGCTCGCGGCAGCGTGGGAATGGAGCCGACGCCTGCCGGGGCGGATGTATGCGGCGCGGCGCGAGATTGTGCGGCGGACGCTGTTTTTTTCCGCGCTGGTATTGATCGCGGCATTCTGGGGTCTCGCGATCGTGGTGATGGAGATCAACGCCTTCATCATGGCGTTCTCGCTGATCGCCTGCGTGCTCATTCTGTACGACTTCCGCTTCGGCGTGGTGCTGCTGATCGTATTGATGCCGATTTCGTCGAGCGTGCTGTTCCCGCACGAAATGTTCGGCGTCACCGGCATCAATCCGATCAACCTGCTGCTGACCATGACGCTGCTTTCCTATGCGCTGAAATCCGCGTTCCGGCCGGGTGTCGGCAGTTTCATCCCGTCGTGGCAACTGGTTGCTTATGTCGCGGTGATTCTGGCCGCCGGCGCATTGGGCACCCGGCATGTGAGCGAAATCCCCGCGTACATTAACTTGTTGGGGCTGGATTCATTTGATGACGCCGGCAGTTACGTGCGCGACGCCGTGGCCAAACCGCTGTTTCTCGTGCTGTTTGCATTGCTGACCGCCGCTGCGGTGCGCGAGAGCGCCAACCCGGAAAGATTCCTGGTGCCGATGCTGATCTCGATCTGGCTGATGGGGCTGATGGTTGTCGCATACTTTTTCGCTACCGGCGTGCATCTTGGCGATCTCGCGAACGAAAGAGCGCGCAATTTTCTGTCGCCGCTCGGCATGCATGCGAACAATCTTGCCAGGCTGTACGTGACCGCATACGCGGTGCTGCTGTTCATGTGGCTGCAATGGGATGGATTCCTGATGCGCCTGCTGCTGCTGGCATCGATGGCGCTGGTTGCCGTCGCCCTGCTGCTGACGTTCTCGCGCGCGGGATTTATCGCTTTCATCGTCGTCAACGCCATTTTTCTGTGGCGTCAGCGCCAGAGCGTATTGCTGTTTTTCGGCGCGCTGGTCGGCGTTGTCGCAGTCATGGTGATGCCCGGCGCGATCGGCTACCGGTTGACGGCGGGTTTCGGGCAGGGCGCCGATGCCATCAGCGCGGGGCGCGTCGATGAAATCTGGGCCCCACTGCTGCCTGAAATCCTGCATAGCCCGATCTATGGTCAGGGGCTGTCGTCGATCCTGTGGTCCGACGCGATGAAAGCGCAGGCCATCCTTGCGGTGGATCATCCCCACAACGCCTATCTGGGCGCGCTGCTCGATACCGGGATCATTGGGCTGATCGTGATGCTGGTATTTTTCTGGTCGGTGCTGCGCGGGTTCTGGAAATTGTCCGTCGCCGACAGCTTAAGTGGTCTCCAGCGCGCGTTTTTCGGCGGTGCAGCCGCCGGTTTGATTGCATTCCTGATCGTGGGGATGTCCGGCAGCAAGCTGACACCGGCGCCCGAGCAAAGCATCCTGTGGTTTGCAATCGGGATGATGTACGGATATTTCTGGCCCGGAAAATCCAAAGACCTGCCTGATGCAGCAGACGCTGCGAAAAGTGAGGACGGGCCGCAGCCGCCTTATCCCGCAACTGCCGGAACCGGCGCTTATGGCCGGATTCACTGAGTTCACGGAGCAGCCATCCACGGCTTCTCTTGATTCCATAACGGAAGAAACGGACGGCCGAATGCGCCGCCGTCCGCATATCTGTTTCGTGGCGCCGGCGGCGTGGCCGGTACTTGCCGCCGACGGCAGAATTCCGGTGGTCGGCGGGGCCGAAGTGCAGCAATGCACGATCGCGCGTGCGCTGGTCGGAGCCGGCTACTGTGTTTCGATGATCTGCATGGATTACGGTCAGCCGGATTCCAGCATTGTGGATGGCATAACGGTATTCAAAAGCTTTAAACCCACGGCAGGTATTCCCATGCTGCGTTTTCTTCATCCGCGTTTGACCTCGTTGTGGAACGCGATGCGCAGGGCCGATGCCGACATCTATTATCAGCGATCGGCATCGATGCTGACCGGAGTCGTCGCGGCGTTCTGCCGCCGCTACGACAGGAAATCCATCTATGCCGGTGCCTCCGACAGCGATTTCATGCCGGGCAAGGAACTGATTCGGCACTGGCGAGACGTGCAGCTGTTTCGCTATGGACTGCGCAACGTCGATGCAGTCGTAGCGCAGAACCCAACGCAGCGGCAGGATTGCGAGCGTCATTACGCGCGCGCTCCTGTTTTCATTCCCAGTTGCTATGTTCCTCCTGCCGACGGCCGCGGGCGCGATGAAGCAGGAAACGAAATACTATGGGTCAGCACGATCCGCCAATTCAAGCGCCCGGAAATTTTTCTGGACATTGCGCGCAGGCTACCGGGGTTCCGGTTCAGGATGATCGGCGGCCCTGGCGGCAGTGATGCGGAAAGCCGTCGGTATTTTTCGGCCATGGAAGCTGCTGCGAAAAACATCCCCAACCTGGAGTTTCTGGGGTTCGTGCCGTATGCGCAGGTCGATACACATTTCGACCGCGCCCGGATTTTTGTCAACACTTCGCTCCATGAGGGATTCCCCAATACGTTCCTGCAGTCTTGGGCGCGCGGTGTGCCCACCGTTTCGCTGTTCGATACCGGCTCGTTTTGCATGGGCGAGCCTGTCTCATGTGTCGTGCAGGATACGGATCAGATGGTGAGAACCATCAATCGTCTGATGGCTGACGAAGCCGCGTGGAAACATAAGTCTGCGTTGTGCCGTTCACACTTTGAGACGGAACATTCGGTGCGGGCCGTAATTGCCGCATATGAAAAATTGTTTATCTCTCTGGATGAAAATGCCATGCAGGCATCATCCTCGCCATGATGCAGAAATCCGTCCCGGCCGGGCACGGTGCTCTCCACCTGAACGCCCTGACGCTCGGCATCGCCAATGCGATCGATTACGGCATCCAGTTCATTCTGCCCATTGTCCTGACGCGCGTCCTCGATCCTCATGCGTTTGGGCAATACCGCTTGCTGTGGCTGATGATCAGCACCGTGATGGCATTGGCGCCGTTGGCGATGCCAACCAGCCTTTATTATTACCTGCCGCGTTCGGATGATCGTTCGAAACGGCTTTTCATCAATCAGGCGCTGCTTTTTCTGGTCGTGACCGGAGCCATTGGGGCAGCGGCGGGTAGCGCCGTCAATCCCTGGTTGCCGGCGGCGATGCGGGAGATATCAGCGCATGATTCATGGGTTCCGGTTTTTATCTGGTTGTGGGTTGTTGCGTCGTTGATAGATTTCCTGCCGACGGCTGAAGAACGCGTCCAATGGCAGAGCCGTGCCATCGTCGGATTGTCGGCAACACGCGCGCTGATGCTGACCCTGACCGCGATGACTACACACAGCTTCTTCGCGCTGGTCATCGCTCTCGCCGCGTTTGCCGCACTGAGACTCGCTCTTCTCCTGCGTTATATATCCCGTTATCACGGGTTCGGCGGCCCCTGGCTGAACAGGAACGAATTCGCATCGCAAATCAGGTATGCGCTGCCGTTCGGCGTTTCCGGCGCGCTCTACAGCCTGCGCGTTCAGGCCGATCAGTGGGTCGCCGCGATGCTCTTTTCCGTAAACAGGTTTGCGGCGTTCTCCGTCGGGTCGGTGTTGAGCCCGGTTTTGTATCTGTTCAGGCAATCGGTCAACAACGCGTTCCTGCCGAGCATGAATCGCCTGCACGCGCAGGGCGATGTCATTGGCGCGGTCAAACTCAATAATCGGGCCAACATCAGCGTCGCACTGCTTGCGTATCCGCTGCTGGGGTTTTGTTTCGTGTTCGCGGAGCAGGTGATTACCTTGATATATACCGCGCCCTATGTCGATGCTGCTGCGGTCATGCGCGTCTATACTTTCGGATTGTTGGCGTATGCGGTGGAACTGTCCAGCATCATGCTGATCAACCGGCAGGGCACTTTTGTCATGCTGGTCAATCTGGCTTCACTGGTATTCTCAGCTGCCGGCAGCTATCTCGGAGCGCTCAAGTTCGGTCTGGCCGGCGCCGCTGCAGGCAGCGTGTTCGGAATTTATCTGGAGCGGTGCGCAACCTTGATGCGCATCTCTTCTCTCATCGGCATTCCAATACGCGACTTGCAGGACTGGAGGTCATTGTGTCTGATCGCTGTTGCCGCGGCAATTTCGGGTACCGTATCCTGGATTCTGAAAGGTTACATATCCGGTAGCGGCGCTATCGCTCAGCTTGCTCTGGGCGCCGTGATTTTCACTTCAGCTTATGTCGTTTTGTTGCTCGCGTTCGGATTCGGCGAGGCCTTTGTCAACCTGGCCAGATTGGTTGCCAAGCGTGGTGGTTAACACCATGGACTTTCAGAAAATTCTGTTTGTGACAGGATCGCTGGTTCATGGTGGCGCCGAACGTCATTCGATCGCATTGATGAACAGGCTTGCCGAGCGCGGCCACGAATGCCATGCAGTCTACGTGAAGAATGATCCAAGTCAGCTTGATCGTATCCAGTTGATCGGCAAAGGCACCGTGCGCTGTCTGGATGCCAGGCATTATTTCGATATCGGCGCATTACGGCGCTTCACGCAGTTTCTGCGGGAACTAGGACCCTCCGTCGTCGTCGCAGCCAACCCCTATGCGCTGATGTACGCGTGGCTGGCGCTCAGCCTTTCAGGCTGCAAGGCGCCCTTGATCGTGACCTATCACACGACCAAGTTATTGAGCATCAAAGAGCACCTTCAGTTGTTGTTGTACCGCCTGTTTTTCTGGACATCGGCGTGCTGCGTTTTCGTGTGCAGGAATCAGCAGCGCTACTGGCGGCCACGCGGCGTGTTTTCCCGGCGCAATGAGGTCATCTATAACGGCGTGGACATCGATCATTTCTCCAACCGGCTGACGGAAGACGAGCGTGAAGCTGTGCGTGCAAGCTTCGGCTTCGGCCACGAGGACTACGTGATCGGCATCTCGGCAGTGCTGCGCCCGGAAAAGAATCATGTCCAGTTGGTGGATGCGGTAGCGGAACTGCGGCGCAGGGGCATTCCAGCCCGCGCGCTGATGATCGGCGACGGCCCGACCCGGCAGCAGATCGAACAACGCGCTCGGGCACTCGATGTAGAGGGCGACGTCCGCATTACCGGTTTTCAGCGGAATGTGCGGCCACTCATTGCTGCCTGTGATGTGATCGTATTGTGCAGCGTAGCTGTGGAAACATTCTCACTTGCAGCCATTGAGGCGATGGCGATGCAAAAAACCGTTGTGCATTCCGACATTGGTGGAGCGTCCGAAATGATCGTTGATGGGGAAAATGGATTTCTTTTTCCGGCTGGTGATACCGAGTCACTGGTCGAGAAACTTGCCATTCTTTCAGACCGCTGTATTGCTGTCAGCATGGCCGTTAACGCCAGAAAGATTGTCGAAGAAAATTTTTCCGAAGGGAAGATGATCGATCGCTATGAGAGTCTGCTTTCGGAAATCGCGCCGCGAACAAGCCCTCGTCAGGGGTAAATTCAAGAGTGTCGGGAGGTTTTGATCCAGTCGTAGGCTTCCTCCCAGCTGGCAAGCGGCAATTTCGACAGGTTCGCATAGAGATATTCAAATCGCTCGTGATCCAGTTTCTTGCGCAAATCGGTCAGTTTGACGTTCGGTCTGGACATTCTGATTACTCCAACACCGCGGTCTATTTTAAGGAGTTTAAAATCGATGCCATCAGTATTTGCTAATTCAAAGGCTACTTTCCATACATCTCCATTCCAGTCACCCAGGGATATGATGGGCACATGTTCTTCTATCCAGTTCCTCGGGAGCATATCATGCAGGGCGATCCAGCCGCCGTCGTTGATGCAGTTGATGGAATTGATTACATCCTTTCTGACCTGCTCATATATGTGAAGCCCATCAATGAAAATTACGTCAAACTTCTGCTTGTTCGATAGAAAGAAGTCGTCGGATGTCATGCGCAATGTCCCGCCCTTTTCCGGGTCGACACCAACCTTGTACTTTGCCGGCACCGAATCAAATACGGCATTCTCATCGCAACCGATTTCAAGGTAATTGCCATCCGGTTTCCCGGATCTCAGAAGGTTCACGAGCGCAATCCGATTGTAGTTCTCTGCTTTCCAGTTCCAGTCGAAGGAATTCTGAAAGGAATGTTTTTTCCACTTGTTCAGAAGATAATTCTGGCGAACATGCCTGTAGAGAGGGGATAGGTGATACCGCACCGTCCTCCATATGAAACCGGATCGTTTGCCAGATTGTGGTCGCATCGAAAAATCAGTAGTCATATGGCCTCATCTCTTAACGATTCATGAGTGATCATCATCTCGCAGGGGCGGATATATTTCTGAGGCGTTCGTCTTTCAGCCGATCGCGCTGGTAAAGCGCGTAGCCTACCGGCAGCATGACCAGCCACAATATCCTCGCTCCAATAGAACTCAATCCGCGCCACTGGCCGACGATGCCGATACCGGAATGGAGCGACCATCTGACGTAATTTCCCGCCGATTTAAAGAAAGTGGTCGGCGCATAGCGGAACCAATCGAGATCGTGATTGAGTTCGTCGGCACAAAGCAATCGGCCGCCCAGCACGTGCTTGGTATGACTACCCTGGCTAAGTCGCGCGGACTGATCGGGGTCGTAATTATAAAAAATCCGCAGCGGTTCATTGACGTAGCGCGTCTTGAACCTGCGTGCAATCGCGTTCCAGACCACGCTTTCGGGAATCCATGTCGGACCAGCGATGAAATCTTCCCCTTTCAGTTTGGGAAACGGGAATTCCCGCAGCACTTCGGTGCGATGAAATCCCCATTTTTCCCCTTTGACGTGGAAACGATGGCGGATTTCAAGGGAATCGGAATCGGTAATGTCGTTCGGGAAACGGGTGCCAAGCAATTTTCCATATTCATCGGTGCAGAGTGCGGTGACCGCAGAAAATTTTCCTCGTTGCCCAGCGGGAATGGCATCCCAGTGATGTTTGAGCCGTTCCAGTGCCTGCGGCACACAGGCATCATCGTGATCCAGATTCAGGAACAATCCGCCTCGCGCCAGGGAAACACCCCGATTGAATGCCGCATGCTTGCCCTGATTTTTCTGCAAGAAATAATGCAGCGGAAACGGACATTCCCGTTTCCAGCTTTCGATCAGTTCTCCTGTCCCGTCCGTCGAGCCGTCATCGACAATCAGCCATTCAAAATCACGAAAGGTCTGCGCGCACAGACTGCGATAAACCCGATCGATCTTGCCCAACGAATTGTACGCGGCCGTAAATACCGTAAAGGCATATACAGGGTGCGACTGTTGCGGAGAAAGAGTGGACACGAGGCGGCGCTGTAAGCTGATATTTCGATTCTGGAAAACTTCCTGGTCGGAATCTCCGGCTCCCGTTCGAAGCATAAAACGTACTTATGAACGGGATATGACATGGATGGATATGTTTTTACACGCTTGACCATATATTCCCCCGATTTCTATTCGAACCCGATTAAATTCTTGTCTTCGCATAACTTTAACATTCGCGCGGCACAATCGGCCGCAAAATTTCAAGATGCCATATGCAGAGCACTGTTCTGGTCACTGGTGGGGCGGGCTATATCGGGTCACACACCTGCCTCGAACTTGCCGCCGCGGGGTGCAGGGTGGTCATCGCCGACAATCTGGCAAACAGCCGGCGCTGGTCGACCGGCTCGCATTACTCGCGGATCATGCGGTGTCCGAGGCCAAAGGGCGCAACGCCCGCCGCGTTGTCGAGACACGGTTTTCGGAACAGGCGATGGTGGACCAGTACGAGCGCCTGTTGGCGGAGATCGTCCGGGATTCCTCGCTACGCTCGGAATGACTGTCGTGCAGGTGTCAGCTGGTCAGCGGCAATATCCGCACTCTGTCGCGCCCTTCGTCCACAACGACGAGCGCACCAGCCGAAAGTTCAGGGGTGAAACGCCGCAAGGCGGTGACGGCGCGCTCCGCCAAGGCCTGTGGGCTGACATCTGCAGTGCGAATCTGGAAAACGCTGGGCGTTGTTGCGCCGGTCAGCGCCAGCATGCTGCTGAAGTCGAGATCATGGGTGAATACGACGTGGTCGTTTTCCCGCGCCCACGCAAACAACGTTTGGTCGCTTGCGGTGGGCGCACCCGGTGCTCCAATGCACGGCATCGAAGCCGGCTTCTCTCAGAATCGGCGCCCAGGCGGGCGAAAGATTCATGTCGATAAGAAGTCGCAGACTCACGCTGTCGCCAGCGGCAACTCGATTTCCTCGGCGCGCCACGCAGCGTAGCGCAGGGCCTGTGTGATGTCGTCGGCTTCAAGGTAGGGGTAGAGCGCAAGAATTTGCTGCGTCGTCTTGCCGCCGGCCACCAGCCCGACCAGCGTGCCGACGGTTACCCGCAGACCGCGCAGGCAAGGTTTGCCGCCCATCACGGCGGGGTCGAAAGTGATGCGATCCAAGTCTTTCATCATGGGCTGATGGTACAGCCACTGTCGGTGAAACTCAAACGAATAAAAGAAAAGTAAAAAGGCCGGGCTCGATGATTCAAAAGCCCGCACACGCGAGCTTTTTTGATCGAGGGCGAGATTCTTCCCCTTCGACTGCGCTCAGGGTTGGAGCGACAAAGCTGACGGACCACACCGGGCGTTCGCATAACTTTAATATTCACGCGGCACAATCGCCCGCAAAATTCCAAGATGCCATATGCAGAGCACTGTTCTGGTCACCGGCGGGGCGGGCTATATCGGGTCGCACACCTGCCTCGAACTCGCTGCCGCAGGGTACGAGGTGGTCATCGCCGACAATCTGGCCAACAGCCGGCGCTCGGTCATCGCACGGCTGGAGCGGGCCGGCGGCCAGGAGTTTCCCTTTTATGAAGGCGATATTCGCGACCGGGCTTTCCTGAACCGGCTGTTCGCGCAGCGCCGCATCGATGCGGTGATCCATTTCGCCGGCTTGAAGGCGGTCGGCGAATCGGTTGCAGAGCCGTTGCTCTACTACGACAACAACGTCGCCGGCACCATCACGCTGCTGCAGGTGATGGCGGAGCACGCGGTGCGCCGCATCGTGTTCAGTTCGTCGGCGACCGTCTACGGCGACACGTCGATCCTGCCGATCACGGAAGACGGCGCCCTCGATCCGACCAATCCCTACGGCCGCACCAAGCTGATGATCGAATGGGTGCTGTCGGACCTGGTGCGCTCGCAGCCGGGGTGGAAGGCGGTGCTGCTGCGCTATTTCAATCCGGCCGGCGCACACGCGAGCGGCGTCATCGGCGAAGACCCGAACGGCATTCCGAACAACCTGATGCCTTACGTGAGTCAGGTTGCAGGCGGCAAACTGCGCGAGCTTGCCGTTTTCGGTAATGACTATCCGACGCCCGACGGCACTGGCGTGCGCGACTACATCCATGTCACCGATCTGGGGCTGGGGCACGTCGCCGCGCTGCGTGCGCTCAATGGCCTCGAACCGCTGACCGTTTTCAATCTCGGCACTGGCCGTGGCTACAGCGTGCTGGAACTGGTGGCCGCGTTCGAGCGCGCGGCCGGCGTCAAGGTGCCGTTCCACATCGTGCCGCGCCGCGCCGGCGACGTGGCAGCGAGCTACGCCGATCCGGGCCGCGCCGCGCGGTCGCTGGGGTGGAAGGCGGAACGCGACCTGGAAACCATGTGCCGTGACGCATGGCGCTGGCAGCAATGGTGTGCGGCACATGCAGCGGAACTGTGACGTCGAGATGATTCAAGGGGAGAGGACCGGACAGTGAACATCGGCATGATAGGCGCCGGCTACGTCGGACTGGTGACCGGCGCCTGCTTCGCGGAGATGGGCAACGTGGTGACCTGCGTCGATACCGATGCGCGGAAGATCGACGCGCTGAACAACGGCCGGATTCCGATTCACGAGGCGGGACTGGACGCGATCGTGATCAGGAATCACGCCGCCGGGCGGCTCAAGTTCACGTCACAGCTGCGCGAAACCGTGGCGGAGGCCGACATCCTGTTCATCGCGGTCGGCACGCCGCCGAACGAGGATGGCTCTGCCGATCTGTCACATGTGCTGGCGGTCGCGCGCAGCATCGGCGAATGTCTCGACCGTCCGATGATCATCGTCAACAAATCGACGGTGCCGGTCGGCACCGCGGAAAAAGTGCGGGCGACGATCGAGGCGGAGTTCGAGCGGCTCGGCAAGGACGTTCCATTCGATGTCGTCAGCAATCCGGAATTTCTGAAGGAAGGCGCGGCAGTCGATGACTTCATGCGCCCGGATCGCGTGATCGTCGGCACCGAAAGCGAACGCGCGGCCGAAGTCATGCGCCGGCTCTACGCGCCGTTCACGCGCAACCACGAGCGCATCCTGTTCATGGGCATCCGCGACGCCGAGATGACCAAGTACGCGGCGAACGCGATGCTTGCCACCAAGATTTCCTTCATGAATGAAATCGCGAATATCTGCGAGCGTCTCGGTGTCGATGTCGAAAACGTGCGGCTGGGCATCGGTTCCGATACCCGCATCGGCTATTCGTTCATCTATCCGGGCTGCGGTTACGGCGGCTCGTGTTTCCCGAAGGACGTCAAGGCACTGATCCGTTCGGCGCGGGAAGCGGGGCTGACGCCAGAAATCCTCGATGCGGTGGAATCGCGCAACGCGCAGCAGAAGCTGCGGCTGTTCGAGAAGATCACGACCCGCTTCGGGCCGGATCTTTCGGCGCACACGTTCGGCGTCTGGGGGCTGGCGTTCAAGCCCGGCACCGACGACGTGCGCGAAGCATCGGCGCTGACGTTGCTGCATACGCTGATCGGCGCCGGCGCGCGGGTCAGCGCCTACGATCCGGTCGCGATGGAGGCGACGAGAAGCGCAGTCGATGGCGAACTCATCGAATCCGGCAGATTGCTGTTCGCCGCGGACGAGTACGAGGCGGTGCGCGACGCCAGCGCGATGGTGCTGGTCACCGAGTGGACGCAGTTTCGCGACCCCGACTTTGAGCGCATCCGCGGGTTGCTGCGGCAGCCGGTGATTTTTGACGGCCGCAACCAGTATTCGCCCGCGCTGCTGCGCGCGAATGGATTCGAATATTTCGGGATCGGACGTTGAGCGGCGGACTATGGCGGCACCGGTTGTTTTGATGCATATTCCTTCATCCGCGCATCACGCTGTGAACATTCCACGGGATAGACAATGAAGATTCTGGTCACCGGCTGCGCCGGTTTCATCGGCATGCACACTGCGGCGCGGTTGCTCGATCTCGGCCATCAGGTGGTCGGGATCGACAACCTCAACGATTATTACGATGTCGTGCTGAAGGAAGCGCGCCTCGAACGGCTGACTCCGCATCCGGATTTCGAGTTCATCAGGCTCGATATCGCGGACGCCACCGCGATGCGGCAGTTGTTCGCGGGCGTTCGTCCGGAGCGCGTCGTACATCTTGCGGCGCAGCCCGGCGTGCGCTATTCGCTGCAGAACCCGCATGCGTACGTCAGTTCCAATCTGGCCGGTTTTCTGAACATCCTGGAAGGGTGCCGCGCGGGACAGGTCGAGCACCTGGTCTACGCGAGCAGTTCGAGCGTGTACGGCGGCAACACGCGGCTGCCGTTTTCGGAGCACGACAACGTCGATCATCCGATCAGTCTTTATGCGGCGACCAAAAAATCCAACGAGCTGATGGCGCATGCCTACAGCCACCTGTTCGGGTTGCCAACCACCGGGCTGCGCTTTTTCACGGTTTACGGGCCGTGGGGCCGTCCCGACATGTCGCCGTCGCTGTTCGCGCGCGCCATTCTTGACGGCAAGCCGATCGATGTCTTCAACCACGGCGACATGCAGCGCGATTTCACCTACATCGACGACATCGTGGAAGGCGTGGTGCGCATTCTCGATAAGCCGGCGGCGTCGGACCCGGCATTCGATCCGGCGCACCCCGATCCCGCGACCAGCCGTGCGCCGTACCGCCTCTACAACATCGGCAACCATCAGCCGGTGGCGCTGACCGAATATATCGCCGAGATCGAAAAAGCGGCCGGCCGGCCGGCGATCAGGAACTATCTTCCGCTGCAGGCCGGCGATGTCGTGATGACCTGTGCTGACACCGCCGACCTGCAGCGCGCGGTCGGATTCGCACCCGCCACGCCGCTCGCGGTCGGCGTCGCGCGTTTCGTCACCTGGTTCAAGGGCTACTACCGATATCCGTGATGTTCTCCGCCGCGACTGGCGGGGTCGAGGAATCCTGCTGAAAGCGCGAATGGCTGCTTCAAAAATCAGGGTTGGAATATTCGCACAGCCGGGGAAACTGCCGCGCTGGATCGCCCGGGCGATCGATAGCATCGTACGTTCGGAATTCGCGGAAGTCGTGCTGTATGCAGAAGTCAGGCCAGTCGCTGAACCGTCGATGCCGTGGCTCTTCCGGCTGTATCGCGCGATCGACTTCCGGCTGTTTGGAACCGGGCTTGATCCGCTGCAACCGACAGAATTGAATCTGCCGCCGGGCGCAGACAGACTATGGCTGCGGCCTGGCGATGATGGCGGCATTCATCCGGAAGATGCCGCCAGAATAAAAGATTGCCGGCTCGATGTTGCGCTGTGGCTAATCGACACGCCGGCGCGCGCGGGGCTGGCGGCACTCGCGCGCCATGGCATGTGGGAACTCTTCGTTGGTGCGGTTTCTGCGGCGTCTGTCCTCGCGGGTTTCTGGGAAGTGATGCTGGCGCGCCCGCAGACCATATCGGGGATACGTGTTCCGGCGGCAGGAGCCACCGGCCTGACGATCTATCGTTCGTCGGCGCGCACCTTTCCGTACTCGTTCCGCAGGAATCAGGAAAACGTGCTGCGCAAAACCGCGGAATTCGCGTATCGCAAGCTGAGAGACTTACATTACGACGGCGCTGCTGCCATTGCGAAGTTCAACGATGCGATGGAAGCGGATGATGGATCGCCGTTGCCCTCGAGCCCGCCGGGCAATGTGCGGATGACGCTGCTGCTGATCGGATTGCTGTCGAGGATCGCACAACGCGCGATCCAGAAACTGCTGTTCGTCGACCAATGGGTGCTCGCATATAAATTCGGCGGCGATGCCGATGCAATGCCATCGCCGTCCGGCTTTACGCACTTGCTGCCGCCCAGGGACCGCTTCTGGGCCGACCCGTTCCCGGTCGAAAAGGACGGCCACTATTTCGTTTTTTTCGAGGAATTGATGTTCGCCACCGGCAAAGGACACATTTCGGTCATTGAGATCGATGCTGCCGGGCGTTGGACTTCGCCCGTCAAGGTGCTCGAAGAAAAGCACCACCTGTCCTATCCGTTCGTGTTCGAGTGGGACGGCGTTCACTACATGATCCCGGAGAGCAGTGAAAAACGCTGCGTCGAACTGTACCGCTGTGTCCGTTTCCCTGATCAATGGGCGCTGGATCGTGTACTGATCGACAATATTCGCGCCGTCGATGCGACGCTGTGTGCAATTGACGGTCTTTGGTGGATGTTCGTCAATGTCAGCCCGGAAGGCGTCGAAATCTACGACGAGTTACATATTTATTACGCAGATAGTCCTCTTGGCCCATGGTTGCCGCATCAGCGCAATCCGGTGGTGTCGGATATGATGCGCGCACGTCCGGCCGGCCGTCTGTTCGAACGCAACGGTCGGTGGCTCCGGCCGGCACAGATCTGTGCCCCGATCTACGGGGCGGGCCTTTCCATTAACAGGATTATCGAGATTACGCCGGAGAAATTTGTGGAGGAGGAAATTCAACAGATATATGCCGAAACCGAGACGATCGGCATTCATACCTGGAATGAAGCGGGGTTATTAAAAGTCTGCGATTACTTTGTGCGGAGGCTCTGATTATCGGAATCATGATTGCTTCTTAATTCATTTATCAGTCATAGATTATCACGATAATTTGATAGAGCTGTCCTCAGCAGGAGCTTTCCCAGTTGAATATTGCAAGTGTCGTTCCCTATTTTGTTTTCAGCGGTACTTATCTATTAATTGGCGGCTTGATCTCGAGGCTGTTTACGCATTTTGAAGACCTCGTAAAGGCTAACGAAGCAGGGCATTTGAAAGCACTTGATGGGCTTCGTGGATTTCTTGCCCTTGGTGTTTTCTTTACGCACAGCATTTTTTATTATGGCTATTTTCAAACGGGCAAGTGGGGAGGTACTAACCTGGCAACATTTTATGTCATGACGGGCCAAGTGAGCGTTGCCCTGTTTTTTCAGATCACGGCGTTCTTGTTCTGGACCAAAGTGATCAAATCGAACGGCAATTTTGATGTGCGCATATTTTATATTTCCAGAATTCGACGACTGGTTCCGATGTACGCCGTCTCGGTTTTATTGGCATTTATCGTCATTTTTGTGGTCAGCGACTTCACGCTCAATGTCAAGGCATCTCAGATGCTGAAAGAGATGCGCGCGTGGCTGTCATTCGGATTCATCGAAAATGGGACGGTCAACGGTGTGGAAGACGCGCACACGATCGAGGCGGTATATTGGACGCTCGCATATGAATGGGCTTTCTATATCGCGCTGCCATTTCTCGCGTTATTTGCAGGAGGTGTAAGGTTCGCATTGCTTGTCGTGATTGTTGTTTTCTATGGTGTCAGCATGCCACTGACCCTGAATTTTCTGTGCGGCGCAATTGCGGCACAGATCGTGCACAAATATGATCTGCGCCATTGGATGCGTCATTGGTGGGTCGCTGCGGCTGCTATTATCGTTCTGGCGTTTCTTTTTTATGCGTTTGATACCGCCTATGGCATTCTGCAGCCGTTACTGCTCATGCTATTCCTGATCTGCATTTTATATGGTAACGGTCTGTTCGACCTTTTAATGTCAAGGGGTGCGCAAGTGCTGGGCGCGATCAGTTACAGCATCTACCTCGTGCACTGCATTACGTTATACGTGGTGTTACACGCTATCGACCATTTCTCGCGGATCGCCGACATGCCTGATGTCACGTTCTGGGCATGCATCGGAGGATGCGGATGTCTGGCCATTATTATCTCCGCGATCACTTACCGTTATGTAGAACATCCATTCATGCACCCGATTTCCCTCGATTCTCTGAAGGCTAGAACATCCGCTCCCACCTAATTAACTTGTTCCGCAAGTCATGTCTCTCGAAGATACTCTTTATCCGCTGCTGAAAAGCTATGCCCGTGCGCCCGACTGGGTGAAGGCATCGATTGGGCGCACTTACGCGTTGCTTCCGGAAAGGGTGCGGCTGGGCAGCGCCGTCCAGCATTTCCGAGACGAACTTGCAGTTGTTGATGCCGGCACCATTGCCGGAATCAGCAAAAAGAAACTGAGCGACACCCTCACGTGGGCGATCGAAACCGTGCCTGCTTATCGGGGCTATCGCCGCCTGCTCACCGATGTGTGCAGTCCGCACGAATTGCTGCTGCAACTGCCGACGTTGGCCAAGGATCAGATCAAGCAGGACCTGGCGGATTTCACATCGGAAAAGATGCCTGCAACGGAGCGGCTCGAAATGTTCACCGGTGGTTCGACCGCAAACCCGATGCGGTTCTATTTGCGGCGCAACGTATCCCGCTCCAGGGAATATGCGTTCATGGAGGCGTTCCGCGCGCGTTGCGGGATCAGCGCGAAAGACACGGTGCTCGCGCTGCGCGGGCGCACCGTGCCGACGGCCTCCGAGCCCGGCGGCAGACTGTGGCTGTATGAGCCGATCCGGCGCCAGATCATCTTCAGCTCGGATCATCTTGAAGAGCGTTACATGCCGCAGTATGTAGATGCGCTCAGCCGCCTGCGCCCGACGGCGATCGAGGCCTTTCCATCGGCGCTTTATCCGCTTGCTCGCTGGCTGGAGGCGAATCCGCTCCCGGATTTCGTATTCGGCCTCAAGGGCGTGCTGCTGTATTCGGAGAACGTCTACGACTACCAGTCGCGGTTGTTCCGCAAGGTGTTCAAGTGCCCGGTGCTCAAGCATTACGGCCATTCGGAACGCGTGTTGATGGCGACGTCGATGGTCGACGACGAGCGTTATTTCTTCTGGCCGCAGTACGGCCACTTCGAACTTCTCGATGTGAGCGGCGCTCCGGTGACGCGGCCGGGCGAGATCGGGGAGATCGTCGGCACCAGCTTCGACAACAGGGCGATGCCGTTCATACGCTACCGCACCGGCGATTTTGCGGTGCTCGGCGATAAATCGCATCCGCGGTTTCCCGGTTATCCGGTCTGTGAACGCATTGAGGGTCGCCTGCAGGAGTTTCTGGTTTGCCGCGATCATCGGCTGATTTCGATTACCACGATGGGCGCTGCGCATTTCGAAGAATTATCCGAAGTGCGGGAGATTCAGTACGAACAGACCCAGCCCGGTCTCGTGACATTGAAGGTCGTCGCCAGGGAACTGGGCGATGGCCTGGTGAGCAGAATCAAAGGTGCGGTACATGAAAAGACCCAGGGCGGCTGCGAGGTGCGGGTGGTTAAGGCTGAGTCCATACCACGTACCGAGCGCGGCAAGCACCGGATGCTGATACAGCATCTCGATCTGCGGCCTTACTTCGGCGCGGGCGGGACGGCATGACCAACGTCTCAGCGAGGCCAAGAGCGCATTATCTGGTCATGCTCGGCACCGCGTTCGACACCAAGGGCGGCGTGTCGTCGGTGGTCAACGTCTATCGTCAGCACGGGTTGTTCGAGCGCTGGCCGATCATCTATCTGCCGACGCATTGCGACGGCAGCAAGATGCTGAAATTCGCGCGCGCGGCACGGACGTTGGCGAGATATGTGCTGCTGCTGATCAGCGGCCGGGTTGCCGTCGTGCATATCCACACGTCGTCCGGCGTGAGTTTCTGGCGCAAATCGGCGTTCATCCTGCTCGCATTCCTGGCGGGACGGCGCACCATCATCCATCTGCACGGCGGAGAGTTCGCGGATTTTTATGCGAAGTTGCACCCGCCGGGCCGGCGCTTCATACGCTTCGTGTTCGACCGGGCGGACTGCGTCATCGTGTTGTCGAGCCAGTGGGAAACATGGATGAGCGGCATCAGCCGCAACCGCCATATCGTTCGTCTCTTTAACCCTGTAGTTGTCCCTCCTTCTCGCGGCAACAGCGAACACGATCCGACGCACCTGTTGTTTCTCGGCCGCATGAGCAGGGACAAGGGAATCTACGATCTGCTGGAAGTCATTGCTGAATTGCATCCGGCACATCCCCGATTACATCTGTCATGCGCGGGCGATGGCGAAGCGCAACAGGTGATTGCGCGCGCGCGCGAATTGGGGATAGAAAGCGCAGTCGAAATACTGGGGTGGGTCACGGGAGAAGCAAAGCGTGGATTGCTGGCATCGACCGGCATCCTGGTGCTGCCGTCCTATTTCGAAGGCTTGCCGATGAGCGTGCTGGAAGCGATGGCGGCGGGCATCCCAGCGGTGACCACGCCGGTCGGCGGCATTCCCGATGCGGTGGAAGACGGCGTCAACGGCTATCTGGTCAATCCCGGCGACCGTTCCGCGCTCAGGAAAGCGCTGGCGATACTGCTCGGAGATGGTCTGTTGCGGGAGCGAATGGGAAGCGCCGCGCGCGCGAAAATCGCGGCGTCGTTTTCATCCGATGTCGTAGTCCCGAGGCTGGAAGAGATTTACCGGGAACTGGGAATGGTGCCGGTGGCGTCGATGGAGTCCGCGGCCCGTTCCATCGGTGACGGCGGCCCGGTTTATCGCCCGGACGGACACTGACCATGTGCGGCATCGCCGGCTGGCTTGCGCGGAAATCCACCCTCAGCGGGCCGGACACCCTGAAGCGGATGACGGACGCGATCGCGCATCGGGGGCCGGACGATGAGGGGATGTATTTCGAGGACACGGCCGATGGCGTGCGCGGCGTCGCGCTCGGCCACCGCCGGCTGGCGATCATCGATCTGGCGGGTGGCCATCAGCCGATGCGCGATGCCGCCGCCGGTCTGACGCTGACCTTCAACGGTGAAATCTACAACTTCCGCGAAATCCGCGCCGAACTGATCGAAGCCGGCTACAGCTTCCAGCACGATTCGGACACCGAAGTGCTGCTACGCGCCTATCAGCACTGGGGCTGCGATCTGGTGCACCATCTGCGCGGCATGTTCGCGTTCGCGTTGTGGGATGCGAAAGCGCAGCGGCTGGTGCTGGCGCGCGACCGCTTCGGAGAAAAGCCGCTGTTCATCCATCAGGATGCCGACGGCATCTACTTTGCGTCCGAGGTCAAGGCGCTGCTCGCGCTGCCTTCGCTGACGGCGAAGGTCGATATGGAAGGTGTCTGGGACTATCTGGCGTATCGCTACGTGCCGGCGCCGCGGACACTGTTCGCCGGGATCCGCAAACTGCTGCCCGGCACTATCGCAGTATGGGAAAACGGCGCGCTCAGCGAGGGGCGGTACTATGCGCCGCCGGACTGCATGCCGCCGGCTTCGGGCCCGCTGCCTCATGATGTGACCGCGGCCTTTCTCGAAAAGCTGGATGCGGCGGTCAGGATCGAAATGGTCAGCGACGTGCCGTTCGGCGCGTTCCTCTCCGGCGGACTCGACTCGTCCGCGATCGTCGCGCTGATGACGAGGCACAGCGGCTTTCCGGTGATGACCTATTCGGTGGGATTCAGCGAAAGCGCCTACAGCGAACTGTCGTATGCAGCGGAGGTGGCGCGCCTGTTCAACACCAATCATCACGAACTGGTGGTGTCGCACCGCCATGTGATCGACCGGCTCGCCGAGCTGGTGCATTTTCGCGACGCGCCGGTGTCGGAACCTTCCGACGTGCCGATCTATCTGCTGGCGAAGGAAGCGCGGCGCACCGTGAAGATGGTGCTGACCGGCGAGGGCAGCGACGAAGTGCTCGCCGGCTATCCCAAGCACGTCGCGGAGAATTTCGTCCGTCCGTATCAGGCTTTGCCGGTTCCGCTGCGCCGGAATCTGATCGAACCGCTGGCTCATGCGTTGCCCTATCGTTTCCGGCGCGTGAAGACCGCGATTACCAATCTGAGCCTCCCCGACGCCCAGGACCGCTACGTGCGCTGGTTCGGCGCGCTGTCGCGGGTCGAACGCGAAGAACTGGCAGGGCTGGGACTGTCGGGACAGCGGCAACTTCCGTGCAGGAATTTTGCCGTCAATGCGGACAACAGCACGTTGCGAAACATTCTGTGTTTCGACCAGAGCAGCTGGCTGCCCGACAATCTGCTCGAACGCGGCGACCGCATGACGATGGCGGCTTCGCTGGAGGCGCGCGTGCCGTTTCTCGATGATGAACTGGTCGCGTTCGTTTCCTCGCTGCCCGATCGCTACCGGGTGCGCGGCCTGCATACCAAGTGGGTGCTGCGCGATGCGCTGCGGCATCTGGTGCCGGCGCGTATTCTGAACCGCCCGAAGGTCGGTTTCCGGGTGCCGGTCAACGAATGGCTGCGCACGACGATGCGCGAATATCTGCTCAGCCATCTGCAGAGCGGCAGTTCACTGACGCGCGAGTACTACAATCCGCAGACGCTGCACCGCGTGATACGTGAGCATCTCGACGGCAGGCAGAACCACGAGAAACTGCTGTGGTCGCTGCTGAACCTGGAAATATGGCATCGCATCTATCTGTGAAATCGGCAGCGACGACCGGACAGGACATGGACCAGCGGATATCGAACGACATCCCCGCAGACGCCCCGGACAAGTGGACGTGGATGCTGAACCGGCTGCGCTGCATGTCGCCGTCCGAAATCGGCTACCGGCTGACGCAACGCGCCGTGATCCAGTGGGAACGCCTTACCATCGGATTGCCGCGGGAAATCCCGGCGCCTGACCTGTCGAAAGAATCGGCGTTCTGGGTCGGCAGCGGCCGCGGCATGCCGCCGGGGCCTTACGTGGACGCCGCGGAACGCGTCCTCGCCGGCCGCTACGACGTGTTTGCGATGAAGGATGTCGAACTCGGCGATCCGCCGGCGTGGAACCGCAATCCCAAAACCGGAATCGAAGCGCCGCTGGCATTCGGCAAGACGCTGGATTATCGGGAGACCGGGCTGTCCGGCCAGGTCGGCAGCATCAAATATCTGTGGGAGCCCAATCGGCACCTGCATCTGGTGACTCTGGCCCAGGCCTACAACTTTACCGATGACATCCGGTATCTGGCCGCCATCAGGCGGCATCTCGAAAGCTGGTTCGAGGCCTGCCCATATCCATACGGCGCGAATTGGTCGACTGCGTTCGAACCGGCGATCCGACTGATCCACTGGTCGATCGCCTGGCAGTTGATCGGCGGCAACCGGTCGCAGTTGTTCGCGTCTGCGGACGGCTCAACGTTCCGTATGCGCTGGCTGGAGATGGTCTACCTGCATGCGGAGTTCATCAGCGGTCATTTTTCCTGCTACTCGTCGGCCAACAACCACCTGATCGGCGAAGCGGCCGGCGTGTTCGTCGCGGCGGTGACCTGGCCATGCTGGACGCAGGCGCAAAAATGGGAGCGCATCGCCCGCTCGATTCTGGGACGCGAGGCGCAATTGCAGAACACGCCGGATGGAGTCAACCGCGAGCAGGCGGTCTGCTATCAGCAGTTCGTGATCGACTTGTTGCTGGTATGCGGCTTGGCGGCGCGCGCCTCCGGTGCAGATTTTTCCCCTGAGTACTGGCGGCGCATCGAGTCCATGCTCGAATTTCTGGCGTCGATTGCAGATGTCGCAGGCAACCTGCCGATGATCGGCGACAGCGATGACGGCCGCGTGGCGCAGTTTTCCCAGGAGAGCGGATTCAATCAGTGCCGCTCGCTGCTCGCAACCGGCGCGGTGCTGTTCCATCGTTCCGATTTCAGGGCCAAGGCCGGCCGGCTCGACGACAGAACCCGCTGGCTGCTCGGCGACGACGCGCAGCAGGCCTTCGATCGATTACCTGCGGGACAGATGCGGCTGCCGGTCAGGACTGCTTTCCGGGAAGGCGGCTACTTCGTTCTCGGCACGGATTTCGAAACCGCGGATGAGGTGCGGATTGTCGCCGACGCCGGCCCGCTCGGTTATCTGTCGATCGCCGCGCACGGCCATGCCGATGCGCTGGCGTTTACGCTCTCGGTCGGCGGCTGGGAATTCCTGGTGGACAGCGGTACTTTCGCCTATCACACGCAGCGACAGTGGCGCGATTATTTCCGCGGCACTTCCGCGCACAATACGCTGCGTATCGACGGCCTCGACCAGTCGGTGATCGGCGGCAACTTCATGTGGCTGCGCAAGGCCGACGCCCGCTGCGACGCATGGCACAGCGACGCCGTGATCGACGCGCTCGAAGCGCGGCACGACGGTTACCAACGGCTCGCCGATCCCGTGATCCACCGCCGCACGCTGCGCTTCGACAAGCCGGCGCGTCGGCTGCAGGTCGAAGACGCTCTGGAATGCGCGGGAGGGCACGGCGTGGAAATGTTCTGGCATTTCTCCGAACAGTGCGAGGTCGCGCTGGCCGGAAACGAAGTGATGGCCCGCAACGGCCTGCGATCGATCCGGATGCAATTGCCGGCGCAAGGGAATGCGGCGATTTTCTGCGGCAGTCTGGAGCCGATTGCGGGATGGATTTCGCGCCGCTTCGACGAAAAAACTCCGGCTCCGACCGTGATCTGGACGACCCGGATCGGTGGAACCGCCCGCTTCATGACGGAGATCGATTTCTAGTCCACATGGACTATTTATAGGAGGATTTACTGTCTTTTATACGTAATCTTCCAAACATATTCTTCTCATATTCGACCGCTATCCTGCGTCCGCAGGCGGCGATTTGCCCCTTCCGATCGAAAAAACTCCGGCTGCCGGCCAATACCCATGTTGCAGTCGCGGGGCGGAAAATTATTCTCGCAGAGGTGCCATGAAAATCAGCGTGATGGGGCTGGGATATGTCGGCGCGGTGTCTGCCGGCTGCCTCGCCAGCCATGGTCATCGAGTGGTCGGCGTGGATCCGGCCCAGGCCAAGATCGATTTGATCAACGGCGGCAAGACGCCGGTGATCGAGAAGGACATCGGGGAGATCATCGAAAGCGCGGTTGCCGCCGGCAGCTTGTCGGCGAGGGCCGACGTTACAGCCGCTGTGAACGAGACCGAACTGTCGCTGGTGTGCGTCGGCACGCCGAGCCAGATCAACGGCAGCCTCGACCTGAAATATGTGCGCCGGGTGTGCGAACAGATCGGCCAAGCGCTGAAGGACAAGCGGGATTTCCACGTCGTCGTGATCCGCAGCACGATACTGCCGGGGACGATGCGCGAGGTCGTGGTTCCGACGCTCGAGGAATATTCCGGGAAACGGGCGGGAACGGAATTCGGGATCTGCGTGAATCCGGAATTCATGCGTGAAGGCACCGCGGTGCACGATTACCATAATCCGCCGAAAACGGTGATCGGCGAGATCGACCGGCGCAGCGGGGACATTCTTGCGCAGCTTTACGCGGAACTGCCGGCGCCGCTGATCCGCACCGATGTCGAAACCGCGGAGATGGTCAAATACTGCGACAACGCCTGGCACGCGCTGAAAGTCGGGTTCGCGAACGAGATCGGTAACATCTGCAAGGCGGCCGGGCTCGACAGCCACCGCGTGATGGACATCTTCTGTCAGGACACCAAGCTCAATCTTTCGCCCTATTACCTGAAGCCGGGGTTTGCGTTCGGTGGATCGTGCCTGCCGAAGGACGTGCGCGCGCTGCTGTACCGGGCGCGCAGCCTCGATGTCGGCACGCCGATCCTGGCCGCGATCCTGCCCAGCAACGAGCAGCAGGTCGAACGCGGTATCCGGGCGGTGACGGAGAAAGGGCGCCGCAAGGTCGGCGTGCTCGGTTTCAGTTTCAAGGCCGGCACCGATGATCTGCGCGAAAGCCCGATGGTGGAACTGATCGAAAGGCTGATCGGGAAAGGCTACGACCTGACTCTTTACGACCGCAACGTCAATCTCGCCAGCCTGCACGGCGCGAACCGCGATTTCATCCTGAACCATATTCCGCATATTTCGCGGTTGATGGTCGACAGCGTCGATCAGGTGCTGGCCCACGCCGAAACGCTGGTCATCGGCAACGCTGCGCCGGAATTCCGCGACATCCCGGCGCGGCTGAGCGATGGGCAGTGCGTGGTGGACATGGTGCGGGTCAGGGATTCGAGAAGCGTTCCAGGAAAGTACGACGGCATTTGCTGGTAGACGGCCGCAATCCGGGATCGCACGCACATTCCGTGCACTCCGGCAGTGAAGGGATGTCCATGGCGCCAGGTTCCGCGCAGCGCAGGGTGCTGATCATCGTCGAAAATCTTCCGAGCCCGTTCGACCGCCGGGTGTGGCAGGAAGCAACGACGCTGCGCGACGCCGGCTACGTGGTATCCATCATCTGTCCGACCGGCAGGGGCTACGAGAAGAAATTCGAGGTGATCGACGGCATCGCGATTTACCGCTACGCCCTGCCGCTCGAGGGAAGCGGCGCGAAGGGCTATGCGATCGAGTACGCGGTCGCCCTGTTCTGGATGTTCGTGCTGTCGTGGCGCGTATTGCTGACGCGCGGCTTCGATGTGATTCATGCGTGTAATCCGCCGGACCTGATTTTTCTGGTCGCGCTGGCGTTCAGGCCGCTGGGCAAGCGCTTCATCTTCGACCATCACGACATCAATCCGGAACTGTACGAGGCGAAATTCGGCCGCCGCGATTTTTTCTACCGGTTGCTGCTCAGACTCGAGCACTGGACGTTCAGCAGCGCCGACATCTCGATCGCCACCAACGAATCCTACAAGCGGATTGCGATCGAGCGGGGAGGAATGCCGCCGGACAGGGTGTTCGTGGTGCGCAGCGGCCCCAGCCTCGAGCGGCTGAAGATAATGTCGCCGGACGAGCGGCTGAAGCACGGCAGGAAATACCTGGTCGGCTATGTCGGCGTGATGGGAAAACAGGAAGGCATCGATTATCTGCTGTTGGCGGTCCACCATGCCGTGTACATGATGAAGCGGAAGGACATCCATTTCGGTCTGGTCGGCGGCGGCACCGCCCTCGAGGAAATGAAGGCCTATGCCAACGAGCTCGCGGTCGCGGATTACGTGACTTTCACCGGCCGCGTCCCGGACGCGGAAATGCTGGCGCTGCTGAACACGGCCGACGTCTGCGTTAACCCGGACGTGGCCAACGAGATGAACGACAAATCGACGATGAACAAGATCATGGAGTACATGGCGCTCGGCAAGCCGATCGTGCAATTCGACCTGACCGAGGGCCGGTTTTCGGCACAGAAGGCGTCGCTCTATGCGGACAGGAACGATGCCGTCGATCTCGCGCGCAAGATCACGATACTGCTCGACAACCCGGAATTGCGGCGCTCGATGGGCGAGTTCGGCCGGCGGCGCGTGGAAACCGAACTCGAATGGAAATATGAGGCGCCGAAGCTGCTTGCGGCGTACGAGGCGGCGTGGGGCGGCGCCGGAAAGCGGGCGGAGGTGTGATGCTGGACAGACGGAGGTTTCTGGTTTTTATCGGCGCGGCTGCTGCTGCCGCGGCGTTGCCGGCTGCCGCTGGTTATCCGGTCCGCTACGTGCGCCCGAAAAGGGAAGGGAATTACGGCGCGGGTGACGGTTCGTCCTACGAAAACGCGTGGAACGGATTCAGCGCGATGTCGGACCGGGAATGGAGCGCGTTGAACGTGACTGGCGTTTCCTCGACGCTGTGGGTGTGCGGGACGCACGCAGAATGCATCGACTTCGCCAGTTATCAGGGCGAATTCGGCGGCGCCGGCTTCACCGCCGCCGGCCGGCAGGATGGACTGGTCATCCGCGGCGATTATTCCGGCGATCCGGGCGTCATCGACACGCGGGCGAACGACTACACGTTCATGAACCGGCAACTCGGCCCGCATCCTGTCTACGATCGCTGGTTGGCTGGTCTGAACTCCAATGCCGGCGCGCTGTGCGCTTCCGTCAATTTCCGGACGGCCTGCAATATCACGCTGAAGAGTCTCACGATCTACGCCGGAGCGAGTCCGCTCAACTGCACGCAGGCGAACAATCCGGCGGCGAAGCGGATGGATCTGTATTATCCGCCGGGCGATCTGACGCCGTGCGGCGGGCAGCCATACAACGGCATCCCGATCTATTATCCCCAGAATATCGCGATTTTCTCCAACAACGGTTCCAGAAATATCCGCATTACCGGCTGCACCGTCGTCGGCAACGGAAAGAACAGCCGGGCGCCGATAGGGTTGCAGGGCGGCGGGGGAAAACCGAGCATCATCACGATCGACGGCAACGATATCAGCGGATTTCTCAAGGGTATCAACATGTCGTTCGGGCAGCACAACCGGGATCTGGCAGTCTCGATCCGGAACAATAGAATCCATGACCTCGGGTTTGCCGACGGCGATCATGATTTCGTGGATGGCATAGTCTGCTATGCAGATTTCAACAACCGCAATCAATCGTGCGAAATCGTCGGCAACGACGTCAGCGGCTTCTATCAGGACGGCATAGATCTGTTCTACGGCGGCGGGGTGCTGGTCAGGGATAACTATATTCACGATGCGAAACTGACGCGCATCGCCTATATGAGCGACCCGCACTGGAACGCGGACGAAAGCAACGGCGACCAGAACGGCATCAAGTTCGGCGGCGATGGTTCGTTCGGAAGCAACAGAATCATCGGCAACGTCGTAGTCAATATGCTGACCGCCGGCATCTCGAGCAACAATACGGGCAACCACGCGATCATCGCCAACAATCTGGTCGTCAACACCGATCCGGACTTCGGCGGCGACGGCATCAGCATCTTCGGCACACAATCGGTCCAGAACGTGGTTGCCAATAATACGGTGGTCGGCTACAAGCGGGGAATACGCTGTGAATCGGAAAGCAATTCCTTTTTCAACAACATCTGCAAGAGCGTTCCGAAGAACTCCACTTATATCAACGGTGCCCGGCCGCAGGCGGATATTCTCTTCAGCGGGGGCGCCGCCGCCAAGGGCAACCGGACCTTCACCAACCTTCTGGCCAACAATCTTTTCATCAAACAGAGCGGCGCTGCAAGCCATGATACCGGCAACATTTCCGGCGATCCCAGGTTCAGGAATGAGGTCAGAAAGGATTTCCGGCTCAAGCCGGGTTCCCCGTGCGTGGGGGGCGGAACCTATCCCGGCTTTGATCTTACTGATGAAAACGGCGTGCCGTTGAAACAGCCTTATTCAATCGGCGCGTACCGTGGGCAGGTAACCTGACTTAATGCCGATAATCATCAAAAAATAATGGCGCCACCATTATTTCGCGTGGTGCCATTTATTAAGGGTATCCGGAATTTAGTGTTGAAAACGCAATTTGACGGGGGATAAGCTAATACTTGCGGCAATGTTGAAAAATCAATTATCTGCCCTCTGTACATTTGTTCGTAACTTGTTGAACCGACGAATCTGCGCATGCGATTGCCGTCACCCACATACAAGCTGACTGAATCGCCCCTGATTTCCTAGACACTTCCGAGCCTCTCGAAGTACTGCTTTTCATAGTTTACCGGGGACAGGCCGTTGCTGTAGCTGTGCCGTCTGACCGGGTTGTAGAACATCTCAATGTAATTGAACACATCCTGACGAGCTTCGTCCCGTTGACCTGTCCTGAAATTCCTGATCCAGGTTGAAAGTCCCTAAACTAACCGAAATAGGAGACTTTGACCATGGCTCGGAA
>Ga0335069_10000493_pt1 | contig 66557 bp, 45 predicted proteins | sample Lox_Sample_11_FD_206714 | JGI IMG/M metagenome (GOLD analysis project Ga0335069, IMG submission 206714) | Soil microbial communities from Loxahatchee National Wildlife Refuge, Florida, United States - Lox_Sample_1.1 | ecosystem: Environmental > Terrestrial > Soil > Wetlands | place: USA...
GCGGAGCCGAGGGCATCAACGCTCCATCCTAATTTGGCTTCTCTGCGTAATTGGTGCAGAAAGCGTTCTAGGCGAACACTACTCAAATGAATTGTCGTCAGAGATAACATGCGCCTGTTTCTCCCCCTCATCTTGCTTGTCTGTGTATCCCCAGTAGCGTCCTCGCAAGCAAAATCTGATGGGACCCTAAGTCTCGACGACCGAGTCTTCGTGGCATCACAGGTATACTCACTTTTGCAGTCGAACTCAAAGGCTCCAGATTTTGAGAACCTGTACAAGGACTATCTTCAAAGGGTTCTGGCGTCCGACGACCGACGGCAGTTCGACCTAGCTACCATGGAATTCGTTGCCAAGCACCAGAGTGGGCACACGTTTTTTCCTGGACGCGTGGCTCGACAATTTGCCATTAGATTTTTGCGCGATACCACTGGAAGAGAAATGGGTGGTAACGGCCAGTGTTCACGAGAGCCTTAAGCCAGGTGAAGTGATGACTGATGTTAATGAAGCGACAGTTGAGGCATTCTTTCTCAGACATAGGCGATACATTTCTGCGTCAAGCGCGGCCGCTCAACGTCGAAACCTCTTTCTTTATCCTTATTTGTTCCCACAACATTTCACGTTGACTTTAGAAGATGGGCGCGAGGTTGCGATTGATCGCGCCGCATCGAGAAGGATCGCAGCAAGAACTGAGGGACGCTGGGTCGAGACAAATAGAGTCGCTTTCATAAAAATCCCTACATTCCTTGATCCGACATCGGAGAGCACCGCGCTCGACTACGTACGGCGATTTCACAGAGCCCAGATACTGATCGTCGATTTGAAAAACAACTCTGGTGGAATTCCTCCTCAGCGCCTGATCCGCGCGATGATGAACCAGCCTTTTCGTGGGTGGTCCGAGGTGTGCTTGACGTATCAAAACTGCCCTGAAACCCCACAGAAGCCTCGGAGTGGAGGGTCCGCTAAACCAGATCCGAGTGCATTTCGAGGACGTGTGATCCTGCTCGTCGATGGGGGCTGTGTTTCTGCCTGCGAGGATTTCGTCGAGCCATTTAAGGAGACTGGCCGAGGCACACTTGTGGGGGAGACAACGCAAGGAAGCTCCGGCGTTCCTTTTGTGTACGACTTTCATAACGGCATGACTCTTCGAATTGCGGTCAAGCGAAACTACTTCTCGGATGGTACTGAGTTTGAGGGAATAGGAATAAAGCCAGACATCGAGGTTCACGCCACTATCGAAGATCTGAAGAAAGGAAGAGATCCAGTCCTCCAAAAGGCGCTGGAACTTGCGGAATATCCCTTGAGATGACCGGTGAGACCAAGTCGGCTTGCCATCCGTGCCGCGAGATTTGATCTCGAGCCGATGCTACAATTCCGGCGTGAAACGAGGAGCCATTCGGGGGACAATAAGGATTCCCTTGCGTTCCTGATTGTTACTTTTCAATGGCCTCGCGCTCCTCTGCATTTCCTCTAAGTCATTCAATTTCCGACCGGCATTGTTTTCGATCCCCACCGCCCCTACCCAAAAACATACATTTACAAGGGATTCCGCACAGGCCAACACCCAAAAACACCTTCAGATAAACCGTCTGGGACTCTCGAGGATTTTCTTAATAGAAAATCTGTGGACCAATAGTCTGCGAAATCAAAATGGGCGTTTCGGTGAACTTAAAGAGAAGACCGCGTGCGGCCAGCGTCTGGCCTACGGCGAGAGACGGTACGTTGTTGTACCTCGTCTCCGGCACTACCCCGAGACGAAGCGTCGGAATTCCAGCAGAAGTGTAGAGCGGCGACAAGTTGCCGACGGTGATGATCGCTGCGTTGTTGATGATGTTTACCTTAGCAGTCAGATCCGACATACGCAGCGTAATCTGGTCTGTTGAAACCACGCTTCCCGACGATCCGGACGCTACGGTGACCTGGACCTCCTGACCAACCATCAGATCGTTAGCGCTGGCGAAGCTAAACACGGGAGGAACAGTAAGGCCATCGGGCTCGATGGCAAATGTCGGGGCGCCCGCCAGGTTCACTGTAACCAAATCGCCGACGAGAATTCCGCTTACCTGTTGCAGCTCATCCCGAACAACCATATGGAATTCGGTTCCACTGTCTACACTCGTAATCGTGCCTTTGATCTGCGGTGCTTGAGCGGCGGCGCTGGTTTGCTGCAGCTCTACAATCGTTGCTGACAGTGTACCGTCGGGGTTAAGAATCGCCTGTGAACGGACTCTCTGACCAACTTGAAGGCCTGCGAAGCCGTTGGTCAGTCCCTGGTCGGAAAAGCCGTCAAACTGTGTGTTGTTGTCGGTGGAAATTGAAACGGGGTAAAGGCTCGAGCTCAAACCGAACTGCGATGTGGCGGCATTGGCACTGGTGACCAAACCCTCTAGGTTATTCATCTGATCCATACCGAGCGACCCTTGTGATGATTGCGAAACCGAAAGCTGCGTCACGGTGACGGTAGGTGTGAAGATGCTCAAATCGGGAATAATCCCTTGTGTCAAATTGAAGTCGAGCTGCAGACCGCCAGGGGAGCTGGCATAGAGTGAGATCGGGAATGCGGGAAGCGAGCTTACCGTAATCGTTGAAGGGCTAACGATCGGGTTGACTTGGCAGATCGATCCGTTGGCACAAGTGCCGATCGCGCTCCCAGAATTGTTCTGGTACGTCATTCTGGAGGTGCCGAAGGTGAGCGTAATCCCAGAATAGCTGTTTTCGGGAACGCTAGCTTCGGTGAGCAGGGTGCTGTACGTCGCCAGCTGCGTCAACTCCACGTCAGCGGGTGAATCCAGCACGGACACCGGCTGTTGCACCGAGGAGACCCCGCCCGTTTGCACGGGATTCAGCGTGGCCCCCAGAATCGAGATCTGAAAGGCAAGAATGGTGATTCCCGTCGGTGGCGTGTCTTGTATCGTCAACGTTACGTGGGATTTGCCTGCTGGCACCTTTACCGGACCTCCTCCTCCACATGCCGCCAATGTGACCGCAATGCCAACCGTCAATCCGAGAGTCCGCAAATGCCCGCTACGCATAACGCCCCCTTGCCGCGTCTTGAAATGCTGGAATCCTGTGAATGATGAATGCTATGTACGAATGATAGGGATTGTTTTTTAATGGCAGATTAGCAGTGTGTAACAGAGACCTCATGCTGCAACAGTCTGCACCTCTGCAAAACGAAGCGCATGTATAAGATCGAGAAGGGCTGCCCTAAGACCAATGAATTCTCAATTCTGAAAAATGCAGAATACTCGCCAGTCGCGGCTCCGTTAAAACCTGTTAAATCTTTTACGGCACTTTTTAACTTGCCAATGCGCTAACCCGCGAATAGAGTCGGCGCAATTGTCTGCCAATAAGTCATCGAGTCCAAGCTTGAGGTGGTTCTTTCAATGTCCGGGAGCGGACGTACAAAGCTCACCTGCATTTGCGGTCATGCCAGATGGATTCACTGTGCCGAAAAACGGAACCGCGAAACCATCTATCCCTGCGCGCGGCTCAATTGCAGTTGCCGAAATTACGAACTCTCGGTCAGCTCGTCTACGGGTGAGCCGGCGTCAAATGCGCAAGGAAGGGGCGGCAGACGTCGGCAATCGGCCAAGTAAATGGTTCTGGGTCTAAACGTAGCTATTCACGAGAAAAAGAAGCCGCCGTCTTCCGTGAGTAACTTCGGCAGACTATTCAAGGAATATCAGCGCATCTGTATTGGCGGGTTCGCCAGCGCGCTGTTGGGTCTTGCATCCTGAATCGCGAGTGAGCTTGAATCATGGAAAATATCATCTTTGGTGTGGTGAGTCTGTTTTCGAGGCTTATGACGGCTTGGAGTGACCTGATGGCCTCCTTCGAAAAAGTCCTCGTCGGACGATACACCCGTGTGGCGAAGGTATCGGAAGGAGCTGTTGCAGTAGTGCTGTGGTCCGTGCCCTTGGCCTTCTGGGTTATTGTGATTCGTTTCGTCGTCAAACACTGGTGAACTTAAACCCGATAGGCGTTCATGGTATTGGACACTGAGACTTTTCGAATCAACTTCCTGCTGTGTTCGATGTTTGGCAGACTCTAGTTTCCCACGAAATGAGCAATCTCTTACCTTGACTCACCGCGCCAGGTTAAGGAGCACTTCGTTGGATCGATCCGCATGATCTGATTGCGGGGCAAACGCTCTGGAGAGCTGCACGCGATAAATCCCAGGGCGGGCCAGTTCATAATAGAGATCAATTGGGTAGCTGTCTTCTGTCGATTCGCCTGGTTTCAGAGTGACCCGTATCCACCTTCCCTGTCCTTGTCGGTTTGCGCAATGGGATAAATCCGCACCCGCCGCTGAAAGGGGTACGTTTCGTCCGTTGGCCGCGTGAACTTCTGCGGAAAAGTCGCACCCTGGATTGCTCTTGACGAAAGTAATGGGAGCGCCTGTCGGATTCGTGATGGTGAGGTGAAGTACGACGTTTAATTCGGTGATCACACCTTCGGTCGGCGTGATTTTCAAACTTAAGCTCTCGCCCCTTGAGTTCGCTGCCGCCCAAGGAGCCATGCCGAGCAAGACAAATGCCACCCCCCGAATGACTTCACCGTTCCACTGCACACGGCCTCCATCAACGGCCCAATTCGCTTCGATTGCTCGAGCGTCTGACATGCTATAAGCAAGTCGCGACTCGAATTATTAATTACAGGTTAAAACTTCGGTGTAAGGAACTAGACTCGTCCAGAACGGATAGACCGACGAACGGGTGAACGGCGACGTCGGGCTAATTGGCCCAACCCAGCCCGATTTCAATAGCCATATATTTGAGACCGCGTCGTGCAGTACTACCTCGCCAGAAAATCGCCATTTTACAAAACCCAAAGGTACGGGAATCGAGTTAGATAGTCCGGAAGTCCATAACAAAAACATCCGAGCATGGAATGAGCGCGAGTAAGCTTGGATGTCCGAGGAGAGCTGGATTCGAGGGTTGTCGAGCGTGGGATTGTGGGTATCGTATGGATAGGTGGTGTCGAGCCCGGCTCCAAAATTCGATACCGGCAGCGACTTCGGCACGCACAGGAGTTTGAGGTCATCGCGATTGACAACAATGGAATCGGAATCGATCACCTGAACCCAAATGAAGTTCTTTGATACTCCTTCGGGAAGCGCATACTTGGCTCGAAAAGAAATACCGGAACCCATGATGCTGAGAACCGAGGAGTTCGAAGCCGCCGAGTCAATCACAACCTTTTCCGCTTCGACATCGACTTGGGCAGAGGACGGACCGTCCACGTCAAATGTTACCGACGCGGTCGCCGTTAGCCCGCTCCCGACACGAAGGTGATATACGACCGATCGCTCGGTTCCAGGAGTGATCCAGTAAAAAGTCGTCGTCGAGCCCTCGCGCACGACGGGCTGAGGACCGCCTAAAAAGGGCGTATGTAGGAACCCACCTGTGTACTCACCTTGCTCTCCAATCCACCACTCCTGCTTCTCCACCAGTAGGCTGGGATGCAGGAATACACTCAACTGAACGCGTTGCCCGACAATTACAGACAATTTCGTGCCGGTCACATCCATGCCGTCGAAAAAGATCCGGGGCTCTAGCGTCGGCGCAATCACGTCGAAAAAAAACGTAGCCTCAGGTGCAAGCGCTCCGTCCCGCCACGCCGTTATTGTGATGGCGCCGGGTAGGTCGCTACTCGTAATTCCACGAACAAAGATGGTGCCACTTTTCGTGATCGATTTCTCGGTCGATCCATCGTCGAAGACGGCTCGCCCTGTGCCAACTTCCGTCAACCGTAAGATAACAAGACTCGCAGAATCTGTCGGCGCTATTTCAATCTCGAAGCTGCCCACCTGTCCCTGGAAGACCAAACCAAGCTGACGAATCGTCACCAAAAGCGAAGCAGCTTCCACTACAGGCCGAGGTTCGGTAACGGGTTTGTTCAACACATCTCCCATGAGGGCATTGCTGAAAAGCGCCAGGCTAAGGAAGCACATTGATTTCTACCCTTTGAGTGAGCCATCCAAGCCGTTCTCTCGTTATCATGCCACTTGAGTGGCGAGTTGCTGCAACCATTCTGGCCCACACGTTGCTTCTACCGTCCTCAGCCAGGTTGCGCGGCAAAGGTCAAGGTTTGACATCGCAGGCCCAGGCACGATCACGTCGATTTTCACGAATGTCAGGCCAACTATTTCGCCGTCATTCATAGGCCCGTAACAATCGCCAGTGAGAATTCCTTGCTACTTGTGTCGGTGGTCAACCAAGCATGGCCGTTCTGTTTCTGAGTCCACGGCCTGCCGGAGCGTTTGTGCTGTTGCTGTACGAACCGGTGTCAGCGGGACGCCTGAGAGTTGTTGTGTACGATGTCTACCGTTAGCGAAACCCTGGAATTAAGCCCGAACGCGGCTGAAGTATTGCCGGTATGTTGTTTCGACCTGGATGGCACAGTTGTCGAAACGGATTTGCTTTATGAGAGCGTCATTCTTTTCGCTAAGCAACATCCGAGTCAACTGCTGAAGCTGCCGATCTGGTTGTTGCAGAGCCGAAATAAGCTGAAGGAGAGAGTGGCGGAACAGGTTGAACTGAGACCTGAATGTCTGCCTTATCGGCCAGCCATTTTGCACTTGATTAGAGACCTCCGCGACCTGGGTTGCCGGATTGTATTGGCCACAGCTTCGCACAAGCTACTGGCGGACGCTGTCGCGGCGCACCTCGGCATATTCGATGAGGTGTTGGCTTCTGGCAGCACGGTGAACTTGAAAGGTGCGGCGAAGGCAGCCTTGCTGAGAGAGAAGTTCGGCGACGATATTCTTTACGCTGGCGATAGCAAAGCAGATCTGCCTGTGTGGTCAACAGTTCGTCGGGCTGTGGTTGTGGGCAGCGACAAGTTGGCCGCTGAGGTTCCTGAATCGTGCGAAGTGGTAAGACATATTTCCGTGAACCACGGCGAGTGGAAGCACTATCGGAAAGCCTTACGGCCTCACCATTGGAGCAAAAATATTCTCCTTCTGTTGCCGCTCCTCTTGGCGCATGAGCACCACCTGACAGCTTGGCTTCGCGTATTTCTTGGCGTCGTGCTGTTCAGTCTTGCCGCGTCAGGGATATACATATTTAACGATCTGCTGGATTTGCAGAGTGACCGGATGCACCCATGGAAACGGCTACGGCCCCTGGCGAGCGGCTTGGTGCCTATTCAGCATGGCATTCTGATGTTCCTTCCCCTCCTCCTGGGCCCGATCGCGATCGGCTGGTTGATCCTCGGCAAAATGTTCAGTCTGTCGTTGGCGGCCTATTGTTTGATTTCCATTGCTTACACGATGAGCTGGAAGCGCCACGTTTTAGTAGACGTGTTCGTATTGACCGGTTTCTATGGGATTAGAATTTTAACTGGAGCGGCGATCAATCATACGTATCTTTCGCACTGGTTTTTGATTTTCGCGACGTTCTTTTTCTTCAGCTTGGCCATAGCGAAACGCTTTAGTGAACTGTTGCACGCCAAGAAACTGGTGGAAGCGACGAACTCGGGGCGAGGTTACCGACTGGAAGATTCACAACTGCTGCAAATGGTTGGCATTGCTAGCAGCTTTTGTGCCGTCATTATTTTCAGCCTGTATTGCCACGCCCCAGAGATTACCCTACTCTATCCGCATTCAGGTAGACTGTTGTTGATTGCACCTCTGCTGCTCTATTGGCTGCTGCGAATGTGGCTTCGCGCAACTCGTGGTGAACTAAACGAAGATCCTGTGGCACTTGCCATGCACGACAGGATGAGTTACCTGATAGGTGTCGCCTGCTCAATTTGCATTATTCTCAGTGTTTATTAACACTATCCGACTATGAAACCCCGGGTGGACTAACGTTTGTCAGACGAAATTACCAATTACCATGGCTGGGGGAATTATCCACGCGCGAGACACAAAGCAGTGGTTCGGCCAGCCTGGATGGATGAGATCACACCCCGACAATTGGCTGAAAATGCGCCTCTGCTCGCCTTCGGACTGGGCCGGAGCTACGGTGACTCATGTTTAAACGATGGCGGCGTGTTGATGGACATGCGTCAGTTGGACCGCTTGCTCAGCTTTGACTCAAGAACGGGTTTGATTGTGTGCGAGGCAGGGGTCTCCCTGAGTGAGATTCTCCTGCTTGCAGTGCCTCACGGTTGGTTCCTGCCTGTCACCCCCGGCACAAAACATGTGACGTTAGGTGGGGCGATTGCTCATGACGTCCACGGCAAAAACCATCATGTCCAAGGTACCTTCGGCTGCCATGTCGAGGAACTTAACCTTGCTCGTTCCTCCGGAGAAATCATTGGTTGCTCGCTGAAGGAGAACCCGGAATTGTTTTCCGCGACCATCGGCGGGATGGGCTTAACTGGTATTATTCGCTGGGCTTCGCTCAAGCTCAAGAGGATCCTCAGCTCCCAGATTTCGATGGAAACTGTTCCCTTCAATGACTTCCATGAGTTTCTGCGACTCAGTAGCGACCGGGAGGCCGATCAATGGGAATACACCGTTGCCTGGATCGATTGTTTCAGCGGGCGTAGAACACGTGGGTTGTTCATGCGTGGCAATCATGGCGAAACAGGGCAGTTGACCCCGCATTCCGAAAAGATCAAGCTGAACGTGCCGTTCAACTTGCCAGACAATTTGCTTAATCGTTTTACCATCAAAGTGTTTAACGCCCTTTATTACGGAGCGGGATGCTTGCGAGGTGGCAAATCAGAATGTCACTACGATCCATTCTTCTATCCGCTAGACAAAGTGAATAACTGGAATCGAATCTACGGCCACAACGGATTGACACAGTATCAATGTGTTGTACCGGAAAGCCAGGTGGCGGCGTTCCAGGAAATTCTCGAGCGCATTGCAAAAGCAGGGCAAGGCTCATTTTTGGGAGTGATCAAAAGGTTCGGGCCGTGCAAGTCACCAGGCATGATGTCGTTCCCCCGACCGGGCCTTACGCTGGCACTGGACTTTCCATTTCGTAATGAGGTGACCCTCAAGTTGTTTGAGGACCTCGACGCCGTTGTGATGGCTGCCGGCGGAGCGCTGTATCCAGCCAAGGACCCGCGCATGAGCCCTGCGATGTTTCGCTCGTCGTACCCGCGCATCGACGAATTTCGTAAGTGCATCGATCCCTCATTGAGTTCGAGTTTCTGGCGACGCGTGTCGCGAGCAACGTGACCATGGGGGCGTTAGTGATAATCGGGGCAACCTCTAAGATTGCCTTTGAGGTGGGCCGGATCGCGGCTCGCGAAGGACGGAGGTTGGTGTTGGTTGGTCGTAATCAGGATCGCCTCGCTGCCGTCGCTGGTGACTTGATGGTCAGGGGAGCACAGCACGTGGCCACCATTGTCGCGCCGCTGGAAGACATCGACCGGCACGCCGAGTTATGGTCCGGGATCGAGCAGGCTGGGGGCGACATCAGCCAGATTCTGATCGCCTATGGTTCATTGAGCAACCAAGCTCGCTCGGAAGTTGATGCAGCCTACACGCAGCGCGAGTTCATGATCAACTTCAATAGCCCGGCCAGCCTAATGAACTATGCCGCAACTTACTTTGAGGCATGCTCACAGAAGGCCCTTGGCTCGAAACCCAACGCAGTGCTCGCCGTGATAGGCTCTGTGGCGGGCGATCGTGCACGGCGTTCCAATTTCACTTACGGTACCGCGAAAGGTGCGCTGAGTTTGTTTGCGCAAGGCATCCGGGCACGATTATCAACTGCGGGCGTTCGCGTGTTAACAATAAAGCCCGGTCCGGTCGCCACACCGATGACAGCCTCAATGCCCGGGGTCGGCCGTATGGCTCCACCACAAGTAGTGGCGGCCGCGATCTATCGGGCCATGATCACTGGACGATCAGAAGTAGTCTATGTTCCCGCCCACTGGCGGCTGATCATGCGAATCATCCGCGAAATTCCAGAGAGCATCGGGAAGAAGTTGAAATTCTAGATAGATTACCTGCCGGCAACGTTCGCCGCGCGAGCTCTGGCTGCCTGCGCTTCTTGAGCCCGTCCCACGCGATCATAAAGGTCCGCGAGATAGAGCCAATCCTGATTTCGATTCGGCACGAGGCGGACAGTGTCTTGTTGAAACTGAACAGCATGATTCCAATCGGCGAGGGCGGTATAGGCGGCAGCTCGGCCACGCGCCACGGTTGCCAAAAGCTGGTTGTCGGCTTCGCTTTGCTCATTGATTTCGGCCACGGTTCGATCAAACAGAGCCAGGGCTTGGTGCGGCTGGTTTGCTTCAAGGTTGGCATAGCCTAACGAGAGAAAAGCCGGCGCAGGGTCGCGCAATAACTCGCTAGCCCGTTCCCACGCCTGAATCGCTTCGCTCAATTGCCCATCCCGATGATACAGTTCAGCTAGCAACGACCAGACCTCTCCCGTAGGCTGTAGTGCGACCGCCGTCAGAAGCCCCTGTTTCGCCTCGCTGACTCTACCAGCCTCGAGAAGCAGGCTCGCTCGGCGAGCATGCATGTAGCCACTCGCTGGAAATATGCTCAGTGCTCGTTCGCTCGCTTCCAGGGCTTCTCGATTCCTGGCGAGCCCGTGTAGGACCGTCGCAGCATTGGCCCATTGATTGAACGCAACTGCGCCTTCGGTCTGCGTGGGAACCGGCGGAATAGGTGCGGTTAAGCAGTCGATTGGGAATCTCTCTATAAGGCTCTGCGTCGCCGGAGCCTCTCGGACGAAAACGACACTGACTTCATCTAAGAATACCGGTCGCCAAGTGTGACTTGCGCAAAACTGGCGCAACAAAGGGAAATAGTCGAAAGCATGATAACGCGCCAGTGGGATCAGAATGGTATTGATGTTGTAACGATCGGCTTCTTTCACCCATTCCGGATCATCCGGCGGCGTTCGCATCAGCCTTTGATTCCGATCCAGCAATTCGGTTCCAAACGGAATGTTCCGTCCGTCAATGTAATCCGGGTATTGTGTACCTAATCGCCAAGTAAAAAAACCTCCCTCATTGAAGCTATTGAAAATATTGCCGGGTAGCTTTTCACGCTCGATAAAATCTGCCGCGCGTTCAGGGAACCACCAGGACAAACCAGCACCAAATGAACCAAAGGTCGTAGTGCTCATGTAGGTCCTGTTCGACACTAAATCAGCTGACCGCACAGCAATTAACAGTAGAAGGCAGCCAGAGATAGTTCCTGCAAAGATCGGTCTCTGCCGGGAGTTGGCCAGGTTCCGGTTTAAGAAAGGCGCGGAAGCGGAAGCCAGCACCGCCGCCGCAACAACCACCATCACCTCGCAAAACAGAGCTTGGAATCGCACGTGACGAAATGCAATATATCCGGCCCCGGTCATTAGCGCTGCCGCACTCACATTTTGTTTCCAAAGGGCGATTGGAATCGCTACCACCGCGGCAAGGAGCAACACTATAAACGGCTCGGGATGCCGAAGAGATAGACTACTCTCGATGATCGTCCAGTTGAGCCGGTAAGAGAGCCACTCGGAAATCCTTTCGGAGTGGGTAGCGGTCACCTCTTGCTGGCGAAATATCGCTCGATAAATTCCCCAACCCCATGGATTGATAAACGTGGCGAGAATGACTAGTACCAGCCAAGGGAGAGCTTTCGAGAGTCGATCTCTGGCAGGCGCACGTCGATTTGGCCACGCCAGTTCAAGGCACTCTGCAATTGCATAGGCGCCAACCAGAGCCAATCCCGAAACGAATCCCAAATGCAGATTTACCCAAGTGACCATCAGTGGAGGAAGAAGCCAGAGCTTTGCCCGTCCTGTTTCGTAATGTTTCCAAAGCAGTGTGAGAAAGGCGGCAAACAGAACAGTTGTGAACATATCGGCTCGTGGCGTTGTCTTGCCAGCAAGCACCGGTATTGAGAACACCGCCAGAGTCGCTGAAACCGCCGAGTCGCGACGCAGTACCAACGCAACCGTGCCCGCGCACGCCGCCGCGCCTAACCAGGATAGGAGTCCAAAACCACCGATTAGATAGATTGCATAAAAGAGTATTCCTGAGCCGACTGGATAAATCCATGGTTTTCCCTGAGCCGTGTAGGAAAAGACATCGACTGACAGAATTTGGTGATGCGACCACATCCATCGGCCGGTGGCCATCTGCCAGCCCAGATCAAAATCCGTAACGGTTCGCAGTCCCGCAAGGAACGCGTATGCGAGAACCGCAAAGAAGACGACAGTCACCAGATTTCTCGAAACTGGCTGCAAGACATCTGAGGCAGGATTGAGAGGATTTCCTGTTTTGCGCGCCGAGTGGGCCTGGACAAGCCTCTGAGTGCGACGTGTTTTGCTCAAAGTTACTCCAGGAATGTCAGAGCCAGCCCATCAAGAATGGGCTAGTGCCGGGAGAATGTAGGCACATGCAAAAGTTCGCTTAACGTCAACTGACGATGATTTCGGACAGAAAAGAGAGTGTATTTGCCCGTGTCCGCCTCCACCAGGTATTCAGCCTTTTGCAGGCGCTCGTTCTGCAGCTCCACTGGCCGCCAAGAAAGATAGAAAACCACATTCAAGCAAATACAAGCCAACAATATGCGGCTTTTAAGCTGGTCGGACACTGTCGGGCTTATCACTCCCAACAAAATCAATGGAGCCAGTATGCAGTTCGTGTAGGTAGCTTCGGCGATGTAGATCAAAAGGAAGAAAGCTGAGGCAGGTAAAATCCAGAGCCACAAGGGTAACGACTTGCCCCGAAAGATTAGAGGAAGCAGTGGAAGGAGTGCCAGAGCCAGTGGTAAAAGAAATCGCAGCGCATTCGTAAGCGCGTATTGACTGAATCCACTTATCAGGAGACCGTTCGCTAAAGACAGCAACTGGCTTCCCACGTGCTTATGAACGGGATGTGCCATTTCTCGCAATGCAAGCTGCTGGGGAATCAACCAGGCCAATCCTACTATCGTAGTGATTCCAGATGCGGCGAGCGCATCAGCTCGGCGAGCTGTAATCAGCGCATACAGAAATACCGGCGCGAAGAAGACTCCGTCAGAAGGTCTGAAACCTGCACCTATGACAAACGCAACGCCGGCCCAGACTAACCATTTTCTCTCCCTAGTTTCCGAGTATTTGACCATGAAGAAAAAGGAAGCGATGGGAAAGAAGAGTTGAGACGCTGCAGTTGTATGAACGTTTCCTGAAAACCAGGCGAAGAAGACTACTGCGTAAAGGAGAGAACTCAGGCGAGCTATCGCCTCGGAAGTGAATTTCCGAACTACGTGATAGAAAAACACCGCACCAGCCGCCGAAAACAACCAGTTCATTACAGAAATGCCGATTTCGGGATTCGGGAAAAGCGAGGCTGTTCGCGCAAAAAGCCAATAGCCGGGCGCCTGAATGACATACGTTCGGGCCTCGATCGCAGCCAGATGGAGTGGGCCGTCACTGAAATAAGCCGATGATGAGGTAAATGCTCTCGCGGCGAAAACCCCCACGAATAGGTATTCGGCAAAACGCGCCATCGGCTTAGCGCTCTCTCTAGGGAGCGCCCATGCATCGTGAACGTGTGTTGCCATCAATTCTCTCCTAGTTCGTAAGTTCGCTGATAGACACTCTATCTAATTCGAGAGTGCTGATCGGACATTATCGGCGTGTTTACGGCCACTCGAGCGACACTTGGTCATAACGGACGAGGTTGCCGCCCTAATGCTTGCAGCATCATGTTCCAAAGGAACACAGGATTGTCTTTCAAGTACCGCGGGCCAAGACGTTTCGGCTCTGTTAGCACGCGGAAAAACCATTCGAGCCCAGCCTGAGACATCCAACGCGGAGCTCGGCTTTTCACTCCGGCATGGAAGTCAAATGCAGCACCAACTCCAATGAGTGCGGGTGCAGTCACCCGGTTCATGTGAGATATAGTCCAAAATTCTTCTTTCGCCGCTCCGAGTCCAACCCAGACAATATCGGGGTTCGTCCGATTAATCATTGCCGTGATCTCGGCGTCCTCGGCTTCGGTCAAAGACCTGAACGGAGGCGCGAATTGTCCGACAATCTGAATTCCTGGGAACTTCTCTTCGAGTTGCGAAGCGAGTTGTTCCACGACATGAGGTGGCCATCCACCATAGAGGAAATGCCGGTAACCTCTGGAAACAGATCGCTCGCACAGAGCAAGCATCAAATCAGGGCCACACACCTGCGAAACATGCTTATGACCCATCCAACGCGCGATCCAGGCTATGGGCATACCGTCGGGATTGACCAGCCCGGCACGGTTATAGATCTTTCTCAAGTTGTCGTCTCTCAGGCACTCCACGATGCAGTGTGCAGGCACGTTCAGAACGACATTCTGCTTTCGTTCGCTGATCCACCCTTCGATCTCATCAACTGCCATTTGCATATTCACGGCATTGACGCCAACCCCAAGTATGTTTACGCGGTCGATCTTCCGCCTTACTGGGACTTCCGTGGTCGTGCGTGGCACCTGTCTCTCTGTGGGTAAGCCGAGCGCCTGGTAGTAGAGATTAGCGTGGAGATTAGACCTGTCCAGCAGCCTCCAGCAATCGATCGCAATTCTCGGTTCTGATGGTTGGAGTCGCTCGATAGCTTCCTTATAAGCGGTTTCTGGATTCGCGATCACATAGACGCCTGATCGCGAGACGCACTCTGAAGCGGATTCCGCATAATGAACGCGATCTGAGAAAAGGCCTTGCGCTTGAGACCGTGCGAGAGGGTCGAAAACGACCACAGGAATTTGTCGCTGAACCAACGCGCGGGCCAACCTGACCGATGCAGATTCAGAGATTGAGGAGGTATTGGGCTTAAATGAGAGACCAAGAATGCCTACGGGCAGCCTTGGAATATCGCGATGCGCCGCGACGACCTTTTCCAAAAGAAGTTCGTCTTGGAGTGCATTCACCTTGTCGGTCGCGTCCACCAAGGTAGGGAAGTATCCATGGTCGCGAGACAATGCCGTCAGGGCTCGAGTATCTCGAGGAAAACACGGTCCACCGTAGGATAGGCCGCCCCGCAGATAGTATGGCGCGATGCGTCGGTCACACCCGATTGCATCTGCGATTGTGTCGGGGTCGGCGCCGGGAATTCGTTCGCATAGATTCGCTATCGTATTTGCGAAGCTAATCTTCACCGTGAGAAACACATTCAGCGTCACTTTCGCGATTTCGGCGTTGCGAATGGACATGTGGCGGATCGCTGGCGAATTCTTGCAGATCTTACGGTGAATAGCCTCGGCTATCTGACCAGCACGCTCATCGCTTTCGCCAATCATGACAAGATCTGGCTGAGAAAATCCTTTTACGACCGCGCCCAGCGCTACGAACTCTGGAACGTAGCAGATTCCAAAACCCTCGTTAAGCTTGCGCTTGGAGTGGTTCTCGATGAGAGGTATAAGCACCTTCTCGACAGCGCGCGGCGTGACCGTACTGCCGAGCACAAAAAGGTGATAAGCCTTGGCGTCACTGGCCAAGGATTCTGCCAAGCTTCGGAATGCCTGCTCAAGAAACGTATTTGAAAAATTGCCGTCGTCATTGCTGGGAGTTGCAACCAGTACGTAAGTAACGTCGGTTTCGCGAATAGCCCGTTCGTGCTGGTTTGTGGCGACCAGCGATGTTCCGCCATGACGGCTCACCAACACATCGATGGCGGATTCGAATCCCGAACCGTCGGCGGCATTGATCTTGTCGATGAGCTCAGTGTTTACGTCAACGCCAAGGGTTAGAAAGCCGGAATCGGCAAAGACTGTCGCCAAACCCAATCCAAGTTTGCCCAGACCCACAATCGATACAGTAGGTGTCATCCTTTATCTCCTGCGTTGACGTGATTTACCTCAACTTGATTTATCCAGCCAGGGTGGGGACGAAAGTCTAGAAACCGGGAACATGAGTCGGAAATGCAACCGCGCCAATCCTCACGAGTTGTGACGACTTCCAGATCATCCAAGCGGCGCACCCCGAAGTTGTGCCACTTGTCTTTCAGGGCGTTGGCGTAGACTCTGAGTTTCCTCGGGTCGAAGCCCATCAAGCGAGTCGCGATAAGGTCGACGGCCAATGGATTCTCTCCGGCGATTAAAACCGCAGAAGGTTTCGGATCGGGAGTGAGAGGGCCGTTCCCTTCACCTCCAACAATGCCGTCTACAACCGAGAACACCCGCCGTTGAACTGTGTCTCGAATCCGGCCTTCTCGATCCGCGAAATAAAGAATACGGAGTAAATCAACTGTCATTCGCCACGCTGAGTCGTTGCCATACCAATTACCCGCGTCCAGCAGCCGTTTGTCTTCGGCTACTTTCAAACCGAGCCGGCGTGTTGTGTGGTTATGTAGCCAGTAGATGGACCGATGCAAAAGCTCGAGCGGTTTCGAATTGGTGGCGAGGAGATGATCATACATCCACCGCTCTGTCTTAATGAGAGCCCGCTCGATGGGATCAAACAAATCGTCGGGATACTGGTCGCCGCCCTCGCTTGGTGAACCGAGTGTGTAGTGCACGACCATGTTCTTGTTCGTGGCGATTCCTACCAAACCCTTGGCATTCAGCGTAACGCCAACCTTTTTGTGAACCTTCAGCTTTGGAACCGAAATCACCACATCAGCATTGAGGATCGTTCCTGAAATTTCATACGCTTGAACATCTCCTCGATGATTGCGTATGGTTTCGGCGCGATTGTAGACAGCTCCGTAGAGTCGCTCGACGTTGGACTTCTGGAACAGGTAACTAGTCTCTCCCAGATCGACGCGGACCCGGCCGCCGGGATCACCGCCGAGTCCTTCCTTCATGGATGGGAAATGGCGTCCCTTCGACCAATAGGTACGAAGGTCCCTATAGGACACTGTCGGTCCCGAGAAGCTTCCGTAAAACTTGCTTACACTGTCTATCCCAGTTTCTTGGAGAAGTTCAGAAAAGTCGCAGTTGTATTGCGGAGCATCGGCGAAAATGATCTGACCACGGCCTTGAAGGGCAATCCAACAATAATCGGCAATAGCTCGCAAAACGGATGGGTGAGTAATAATCGAATAAAGATCTTTTCCGTCTGCATGCCGGCTCAAAACAAAATTGGGTTTTATCACCACAGTCATCCCGGGCCGAATGAGTCCACAGAACGGATTCCAAGACGCCGAACCGAAATGGGGGGCGTCATAGCCTAGCGCTGCGAGGGCTCGGCGCACGCCATCGTAAGCGGAATTATGCTCGCGCGCCAAAGCGCCGCCGAAGGGATACTCGGGGTATTGCTGTGAGGGGTGATACGGGGCTGCCGACGGATAGCAAGAACTTCCGGTCTCTATGACCGAGACACGCTGCCGTTGGGTATTCGTTCGCTGCGCTTCAACGCCGACGGTTTCTTGAATCACCGTTTCATTCATCATGGAACTCCACCGGGAGCTCCTGAATCAGAAAACGATGCTTGCCTCGTCCCGTTAAGTGAATGTCTTTCACCGCTTTCAACTGGAGAGTGACATCGCTTCCCAGTTTCTCCATCACTCGCGATTTGAGGAATGTCAATGCAGCGTCATTGCACTCCGGACGCGGCACGTAGTTGAGCGTAAGTGCCCCTTGCTCTCTCTGGTGAAATTGAAATTGTCGAACGCCATCAAAGGTGCTGTCGTGCATATTGATGGCCGTCATGGAAATCAATCGCCCTGTTCCGGTGACGATGAATTCTTGCAAACGACCTTCGATGCGCTCCCAAATGTCGTACGGCCTCTCACATTTGGTACAGATATCGCCCTTAAAAACCGCGTAGTCGCGCGTCCGGTATCGGATCATCGGAGTGGCATACATCAAGAACGAAGTCGCAACGATCTCCCCAACCTGACCCGGTGCTTGAACGCGCCTGCCTTGTGAATCTAGAAGTTCGGCATACCCGTATTGGGGTAGCACATGATACGTAGGTGCGTACTGGCAGTAGCCGGCCAAAACAGCTAGTTCGTAATGACCGTAGTGGCTGTAGACTCTTTCGCCGAACACTCGCTGCATCAGGGCGCGTTGAAACTCGTACAGGTTTTCCGACGCGCACAACACACCCTCAATTGATGGAATTGTCCACCCGTGCTCATCAAGGAAACGAGCAAAGATGTATCCTGACGAGGGATAGCAACGCAGCCACCTCGGCTGGTATTCGAGCGCACGCCGGTAAAAGCGCTCCATATCTTCCGCCGTCAAGTGATAAGAGGAGCAGCGCAGTTCTTCAAATTCCGGAACATACGTCATGCGATCCGCGGCCTGGATTGGCAGCCCACGGAATACCAATTGACGATCGCCTTCTTTCCACCCGATCCGATGGTATTGGTGGGCTTTGGAAGCGAGTTCGCGGCCGAATGCGATGTCATCACGGTAGAACCCAAACGGGATACCAGTACTCCCGCCGGTGGTCACATACTTTCGCTCCGGCCAGGGGCAGGAGAACACTTCTAACTGATCCCGCAATTCCTCTTTCGTGATGAAAGGCAGCTTCTCGATATCCTCGAGCGAGTAAACATCGTTAGGGGTGATTCCATGTCGATCAAACGAATTTCGGTAACCCGGGCAGTTCTCATAAGCATGAGAGACGACCTTCTTCAGCTGTTCAATTTGATACTGCGAAATCTCGTTCGAGGTCCACGACTCACTGTCTTCCAGAAACTCCAGCCAGGCACGGTAATGCGGGTTCATGAGATCCGCATGAACTCGCCCACTTCCGACGCCTAAGTCTGTACTCGCTTGGACTCTACGATGCATTTGCCTGTGCTCTACAACCGCCGGTTGCTACCATTGTCTATGTGCCCTACTTCGAAACCTCGACCGCACCGATCTTATCGACTTCACTGCTGACGAAATAGATTCGGCCATCGGGAGCGGCTGCCATACTACGCACGACGCCCGTGGCGAAGGGAATCGCGGCTCGCGAAAAGCTGTAAGACCTCGGAGCAAACCGAATCACGTTATTCGGCTGGACGCCCGTTTCGCAGTACCAAACCGTCCCGTCCCCGGCGATGGTGAGTCCATAAGGAGCCGAATCGCTGCCACTTGGTGTGGGAAACATCAGCATCGCGCCGATCGAAATATCGAGTTTCCCGAGATTGCCGCTTGTCACATCCGTGAAGTAAAGCGTGTTGTCGTCTTGCGCGACCGCAATACGTCGTGATCGGGTCCCTGGGGGAAGGGAAAAGTCGTGGACGGCAAATGTATTCGGCATCACGGAGCCGATTCTATTTGCCCCGGGTTCAGCGAAGATCGGATTGCCCTGTTGCAGAACCAGTATTCCGGTGGGTTTCGCGTTTTGGGAAGACACTGGCTTCACGGTGACCGCACCGGAAGCTGGGTCTAGCCTGCCAACTAGGTTGGCATTTTGGGCGGTGAACCATAGGATCCCATTTTTGTCGAAAGCCACACTCTCAGGGTCGGTGGCTTTGGGATCAGGCATATTGAAAACTGTAATCTTACCGGTGCTCGGCTCAAGCTTTCCGATGTAGCCGCCCGAGCTTGCCGTGAACCAGATGTTGCCGCTTTGATCGGCGACCAGACCGTGGAGGCCTACATTTTTCTCTTCGTTGACCGGATATTCCTTAAAATCCCCAGTTTTGGGATTCAGGTGGCCGATCTTGTTCGCGCCCTCTTCTGTAAACCAGATCAAACCGTCGGTGCCAACTGCAATTGCATATGGTTTCGCGCCCTTGGTGGGCACATCCCATTCTCTAATCGTAGCTTTGAGCTCAGGCACGTCTACGCTACTAGGCGCGTCGAGTATCGGTATCACCGACCCGGTCAACAGAGCCGTCACGAAGATCCCCGCAAGCAGAGACAAAAAAGCCTCCGTTTATCTTTGACTTGTAAGAGGGAGCCTACTGGATCAAAAGGAAAGGGGTATTACCGTAATTTGACTCTTCTGTGACACCGTTTGACGCCTTAAGGAACTGTCGCCGGCGGTGACAAGCAGAGTTGACTGAACCACCTGGTGCCTTGATCGCGGAAATCACGCACAGGCGAAGGACAGAGCCTCGAAGCAGAATGGAAAGCAGATGTTGCTCACCGGTCCGGTACCAACATAGTTCACAACATTAAATGTGATGTTCAAGGCGCCGTCAAGCTCGCCGTCCGGACTCCACGTACTATCGGTCGCACAAGGTTGTCAATTCGTCCTCAAGGAGAACGATGCATGTACTTTTTCTCCGTCGATGTGAATGGCTCCCGCCGGCTTTCCTTCTTTACAAGATTCCTGTCTGGCGGCACTCCGCTCCCGCTAATTCTCATGTTACTGATCAGCGGATTTGGCAGTTTGGCCAGTCTCGCTGCCGTGAAAACAGTTTCCTTCGGTACGCAAACTCCATCGCCAACCCTCACCTCAATCACCGTGACGCCGACCAATCAAATCCTCTATTCCGGTGATACTCAACAGTTCACCGCAACCGGCCAGTACAGCGATGGCAGCAACCAGGATTTAACCAACTCTGTGACTTGGACATCTTCAGACACGAGTGTGGCGACATTCGGCGCTTCCGGGCTAGCCTCGACAATTCTCGCCGGCACAGTGACCGTAACAGGCACGTACAATGGTGTAATCAGTCCAGCAGTCCGTCTTGGCGTGAAAAGTCATAATGCCAATCTGATGTTTCTCGGCGGCGGCTCTTCCGCGATATTCCGTGAACTTGGCCAGGCAGCTGTCTCTTCTCCACTCACCGGTACTCCGTGTGTTTGGACTTCTTCTGTAGCGACGAATATGCAAAATCAGCTTGCCTTGGCCCAAGACAATCGCCCGGCCCTCCTGGGAGGTCTCCCGATTTCCGACTATGGCGACATCTGGGTAACTTGGAGTGCTGGCACCGGAACATGTACTAGTCCCAAAGGTAATTTCGACGTCTACGCCTATACGTCGTTAGATTCCGCTGTCGGTGTGAAGTGCTACTTCGAGGTGGATGCTGTCGATAACAGTAACGGCTGCATTCAATCGCTAACTGTTACCCCTGGCACCTCGGGCGAGAATTTGCTCTGTAACCCGACGGCTCCTTGTGTTTATGGCCCGGACACACAAATACCGGCCGGCGTAATCAACGCTTTGCACAACAAACATTGGAATTCAGTCGGAACCGATATCTTGCCAGAGGACGCCAAATTCGCAGTCCTTCGTATGTTCAGTCCCTGTAACCAGGTGGTTTATCGCCAACCCTTTGATCTGATCTTACGCACGACCTACGGTCTCGGATATCAGGGAGCCTCCACTGGTATCGGTACTCCCGTGAAAAGCGCCATTAGCGGCACCCAGCTCAATGTTTTGGATTTCAATTTTACCGGAAACGATCCTATCAACAGCTCACGCCCCGTGCGGCCCTACGCCGTTACAAACCTGGGTGCGAAACCGATCCTCATCGTGGTCAGCCCGGCCGGTGGAACCGGCATCGGTGCTGCCACTGACATACCCGGCTTTGTTCTGTCCAATTACACTGACGGCACCATCGGGCGCAGCACCGATTTGCTTGGACCCACCACCACGGCGGCGATTACCACGCTGATTAACGAGCCATTGTCGGGACCCTACAACGTTATCGAATATAGCATCACGAACAGCTCTCAGTTTCATAGTTCCCAGGACATTTGGAACTGCGAACCGGGCGGCTCGGTCGCCACAAACGGATTGACTCTCCTGGCAACCGATGGTGTTGTTCCGGCGTATCGTGTCCGCGCGCTTGGAACGAATGAGATGATCGCCGCAATTCAAGCTGCCACTCCCAACGACCAACGCATGGGATATTTCTATTGGAGCGCCGCAAACGCGGCATCGTTCACTTCATCTAACGGGAAGTACCTTACCGTGAACGGCGTTGACCCCATCCAAGATGGGTATACCGACGGAGTGCTACCGGGCGCCGATTTGGCCCACCCACTCACGAACGTCACTTTTAAGGGTCTGAACTCTGGCGACTATCCGATCTGGTCTATGCTGCGCATCCTGAGCACGACTCCAACGCCCATCGGCGTGACCGCGCTGGTTACCGCGGCGCAGAGTATCAACGCTTCCCAGCACAATTTTGTGGCTCCCGCCAATCTCAACGTCTGGCACTCACACTATTATCTGCCAGCCGTTTTGTCGAACACTGCTGCGAACGGCACTACCATCAACACGGCCGGCGACCTCTGTGCGCCACTCGGCAACGCTCTTCCAGAGTTCGGTGGTGATGCAGGCGGTGCCACCGTTTTGCGGCAGGTTAACTTCGATTTCTGTGTGGACTACCAGAATCCGACTGGTCTGGTTAATAAGACCAACTAGAAATCACGTCTGCGAGATCCGGCCATCCCAGAGCCCGCCCACAGCTTGTCGGTGGGCTCTGACGTTTTCCGTTCGTATTGATGCCCTCGATTGATACCGGCAATTGTGTTCATCAATATCGATGTTGGGATCGTTGGGATCAAATTGAATCCTGCCAGGAGAAAGGGCCAGAGCGTGCGAGTCAGGATTTCACTTCAACCAACACGATTCGTTCGTTGCGCTTTGCACCCGAAGCACTCTCATTGTCCGCTATGGGATTGTCGCGGCCACAAGGCAATGAGCGAAGACGCGATCGGGCGATACCGTGAGCCACAAGCCAGTCCACGACCGCATTGGCGCGTTCCCTCGTAATTTCTGAATCATCTTCCGGGTAGCCAACGGCACTGATCTTGTGGCTTTCGACGACGATAGACAGGTCCGGATTGGCCTTCAGGTACTTCAGAATCTCGGACAGGATATCCGAATGTTTTTCTTCGATTTGCTCGTTCGGAGGAGAGAACTCGATGCCATAGATATTCACCCGCCCGTGAGTCTTCATCTCCTTAGAGATTTCATCGACGGTTTTCGCAGCCCTCCAGGGTTCTTCGGGCACGACTACGACGCTAACGTTGTAGAACTCTCCGCTCACGTTTACGAGCATCCAGGTGTCCCCGTTGCGAGCCGTTATATATGATGGCTTATTCGAATACTGGATGGTGAAACCAGCCATCGGCAGGAGTCTCAACAAATTGTCGAACGCCATTTCCCGCTCCTGCTCGGCAATCTGGTATTCCTGAAACTCCCATGCTCCACGCACCCGTTTTTCTTGTGCCTGGCCACTGGCGTTGGGCTTTAGTGGCATCGTTATCTCGACGTTTGCGCCTTTCTGACACTGCGTCACCTGGCTCATCGGCAGCGGATGGAACACTGCCATGGGCGGGCAGTCTGGCCTATCTGGCATCGGCTGGCCCGTGGGATCTATTTGGGACTGGCATCTGAGTCTGGCGGGCGTTAAGAGACAAAACACCAGCCCGACTAGAACCGGCAATTTCAAGCACCGTTTGGTCATGGCGACCCTCTGCTGCGTATTAGAGACCGTTATTCTGTAAAATAAGCGATCCGGCGCCGGGTGTCGTCGCGTCCAGATCCAGTAGCATGCAGGTATTTGCGTCCACCAGATAACAGGCCAGATTCAGATTCGATGCCTGTGGCGATGGTTGACCGCTCCCTGGGGAAATGGTCAGGAGCATAGGGAATCGCCCATTGCTCGTCGATGTATACGTGCCGTTCAATCCAGCGCCGGTTGAAGGCGTCGCGCTAGGCGGCACAGCCGTCGCATTGAAGGAATTCACGTCTGCAGTTCCAGTTAGAGCGAATGAGGCGTCGGCGGCGATCAGCCCTGCTAAAACCTGAGAACCGCTGGCGGTACTGCTGCTGAGACTCGCAGCATAGCTACCATTTAACGCCGCACTCGTAATGGGTTGCGTTAACGTTTGCGGCAGCGCCACGCCCGCTCCGGATGACCCAGATGTTCCATTCGTGCCACCGTCCAGCTCGATTAAGTATAGGCCCTGGTCTGCAGTCGGATATGCCGCAAACTGATTCACGCCGGAGGCTGCGGCTCCCGTCACCGAAATCAAACTCCGCCCGTTCGAAATGACTCCGCATGTAGTGCGTACCGGTTGGTTCGTTAATGGCGTTCCGCTCAGCGGGACCACGTCCAACACCCCGCTGGAGCCGCAAGTCAGAATTCCTCCGATGGCTTGTGGCTGGGCCGTCGTGGTCGCACCCGTTTCCGTGAACGCATATGTTCCGGAAATTACCGGAGCCGCGGGTTGGGCAACAAAGAGGCCGCCAATAATCACCGAAGGACTGCTAGAACTAGTCTCCGCTAAATCAGTGACCACGAACCGAGTAGCGTCGATTGGCCATAGATGCAAACTGAATTGATTGGGAAGCCCCACGTTGAGGGGTGGCAGGGAATAAAAGTACCCGTAAGACACTAAGCCTGGGAATTTTTGCGACGCCGAAGTGAACGGCACGCTCAAAATCGAGCCTCCATCGGATTGGTCTGTTGTATATGAATAGGAGTTGGTTGGAGTAATTTCCAACGCACTTCCCACGAAGTAACCTGTGGAGGGTTGCGGTGTTTCGCTGCCAGATAAACTCAACGTATAGGATCCCGGAGCAATGCTTCCAGTGAAGCTCTGTAGATTCTGAAGGTCCATCGTCCCGGTTGCAGTTCCAAATTCGTCTGATTCACTCAGTATCGCGTGGTCGGCTGTTACAAACGCCACGGTCAATGTCAAACTTCCGCAGTTCGGTATGCTGCCACAAGTAGATGCGGCGCCGGTGACTCCGAAATTACGGTTAAGGGCCAAGGTATTGATCAGCAGTTGAATTTGCCCTACCCCATTCGCCCCGATCGTGTACCCGCTGGGTGCGGCGGAGTTGACGGCCTGACCGCTATTCCCCGAAGAATCAACCAGATCGAATGTCGCGCTTGTAATCGTGCCGTTCCCGTCTCCAGAAATCACGCCCCCGATGACGTAAGCTCCATTCTGTGAGTGGCTGGAAGTCAACAGCATGACAAATTGTCCTGATAGCAAGCTATTCGGAGGTGGGCTCGCCACCACTGATATGGTTTGACTGGCTGTCTTCGTTGGATCGGCGGTCGATGCTGCAGCCAGTGTGGCCGTGCCCCCAGCCGGAATCGCCGCTGGCGCTGTGTACAAAGTTGTGGCTCCGCTGCTCGTATGTGCTGGAGAAAAACTGCCGCAACTGCCTGCGGGAGAGCACGACCAGTCCACCCCCGCATTGCTTGTGTCGTTTGTTACCGTCGCTATTAGCTGAGTCGTGCGGCCTTGCACGATTGTGCCGTTCAGGACATTTTGTGCGAGCTGGACTGAAATCGGCGCAACGATCGTCGTACCCGTTTGAATACTTGAGCTTCCACTCGCCGTCGATTGCGCGGTGATCGTCACAGCCGGGCTTGGATTCTGCGCATTACCCGGAACGACAGGGGGCGCCGTAAAGACTGTTGCTGCACCACTAGCCGTGTGAGACGGAACCACTGTACCGCAAGGTGCCGTGGCACAACTCACGGACCAATCAACGCCGGAGTTTGTGGGGTCATTCTGTACTGTAGCCACCAGTGTCGCGGTCGCATTGGTCAGCATCGTGGTCGGAGGCGTCTGCGTAATCTGGATCAGTATTTGCGGGGCTACTTGAAAGTTCGACAGGGCACTGCAATAAGGGGCCTGCTCTCCCGGTAGCACCGTGCGGTTGGCGCAAGTGTGGTCTGCCGTCGCGTAAGCCGAGAGCTTGATTGTTGTGCCCACGATTGTCGGAATCTGATAAATCGACGGAACCACAAACGTAATCGGGGAGCCCGAGGCCGAGTGCAAGCCAGTGGGCGTGCAGTCTACTCCTCCACAATTTGCTTTCCAATCCACACCTAAATTCGCTGGATCTCCAACCACGGTGGCGGCCAGGGATACATGCGAACCCGCAGCAGCCGTCACCGGCGGCAGCTGCGTAATGGTGACACTAATCACCGTCGATATTACCGTCACCGAATATACGGCGAATTTACTGTGGTCAGTTGAGGATAGCGCTGTGAGAGTGATGGTTGAATTCGGAGGTACGGAGCTTGGTGCGGTAAAGGTTGTGGTCACTCCGCTGTCTGTATGCGCCGGAGTGATCGCTCCGCAAATCGCTGTCGCACTACCGCAGGTCGCTGTCCAATCGACCCCGGCGTTAGCAGGATCACTTGTGACCGTGGCCGACACCTGTGTCGCAGTGCCCGTGGTCATAATCGTTGGCGGGAGCTGTGCCAAAGCCACGAAGATGACCGGTGTTTCCGTGGGCGGAGTCGAGGGGCGACTTGTAGAACATCCGCCGATACCGATCCAAATCACCAGAGTCACTATGAACCAGCCAAGAGCTTGCGGTGCTATCCTTACGAATCGATTCGGCCGACATTCCATGTGAGCATGTGCCAGAAGACCCGGTTGTGCAGAGTAATACCGCTGGAGATCATCCATAACCACTTCGTGCCCTTTCACTCAAAGACGTCCGTACGTGCCGGGCAAAGTTGCAGCCCCTTGCCACAACACAGATCTGATCCTGTCCAGGACAATAGGTTTGCCGCCGAACCAACTGGATGGAACTACCCTGGATACTAGAAACGTTTTGTAAACCACTAAACAACACTTGGTGACGACCCGTTTACAATTCAGTTTGTCGTTGGACGATCTACGCCGCCAGCCGCAACTTGCTTTGTCTTCTGTGGGAGCAGTTGCTCCTTGATCCATCCGGAAAGACCAGATACTTTCCAAGCTTTCATCAGATCCTCCGGGCTGGCGTACTTCACGAGTTGCGCTTGTTCCGGTAAAGCGGCGGCAATTCGCTCTCGCGCGGACTTCGGTGTGGCTAAATCGGTGGCCATCTGTTGAAAACGAAAATGCGGTGTTTTGAGTGACGGGAGCTTGGCGACCGGATCCAAGGGTGCCACCGACTTTAGGAACGCTTCGCTCAAGTAATTGGAACGTTCGCTCTCGGGCAGCACCGGACTGGATTTCAACCAGTCCGGCCAATCGCCCCACGGGTCCAGCACATCGAGAGTCTTGATCCGAGGATCGACGTGCGCTGCCAGAATGGCGATCGTGCCCCCTGCCCCCTGACCAAACATCCCAACGTGATCCATATCCATATCGCCACGTTCCGCAAGGTAGCTCAGGATCAGTTGCACGTCATGGACGGTACTGCCCAAGGTCTCCGGCAACTCGCTCACGAACCATTTCTTCATTGGCCGGCCCTTGTAACGCTGGTCCGTTAGTGCAGGCACGAACCCTACGGCAGTAAACCCGTCGGCCGTGGCCCTTTTGCACCAGCCGTCATCGTGGAATCGATCCGTCGAATCTGTATAGCTGTACAAGTAGAGAATTACGGGCGTTTTCTGCGTTCCTTTCGGACGGGAGATCCACAATTCGATGCTGTCGGTTGGACGCCATTGAAGAACCACCAGCTCGCGCACAAATCCGCCGGCAACTTCGCTGCTCTGCAACACTATCGGGGGAGCCGGCGATAGGCCGGTCTTCACGTCTTCGGGAGCAGTCCAATTTTCTTTTTCGCCAGGCTGCGCAACTGCTGTTTTTACGTCCGTCGCCGCGTCAGGTTTCTGGCTGGACATCGGCGGTTCCTGCCGCGCATGAACTGTGAAGGTGATAATCAGAGCTAGGCTAGGCAGACAAAGCTTCATGACATGCATCGAGTCTCCTACGATATTCGGTGGTCAACGAACACTGGCCCCAACTTGAACCGTATCAAACGAATATTTCTGCAAGAAAAACAAGCGACGCCTATGGAACACCCGGTACTACTGGCGGGAGTCGTCAGGTTGCTGAGACCAGCTCAATTTGCCTGACCCCGACAGCCGCCGGACCAGGAATTTCGACCCTTCTTCACTCAAATGGTCTTGGTCTTTCAGTAGCGGAATTTCGTTCTTGTCATCCGCATATTCCGAGCACAGATTGCCCTTGCAGGTGGCCTCAAGAAGCGAAACGTACTCGACGTGCCATTCATGCTCAGCCAGATCTCGCATCTGAGCATCCATTATTGACGAATACGGCGCGAGGTGTTGCTGTGCCAGCTTTGGCCTATTCCACGCAATCGAGTAAGCAAGTAGCCGCGGTAGTGGGGCGTCATACTCAGCCACGGGGCCAAACAGAACCACTCGGATACCTTTTGCCTTGGCCCAATTTACAACGCTCGTTAGCCCATCCAGATCTTTCGATTTCCATCTGTAACTGATCAGGAGGGCCTGAACCTCCTGCCTCGGAAGGTACCGTTGGAACATGAAACTCATCATGTCTCCGCAGATCCGACTGATTTCCCCGATGTGCTCCCGGTAAGCGTCTCGATTGATGGAAGCACTACAGCCCCATGCGGCAGCGAGCACTATATTTGATTCCGGCAACGCAGCTTGTAGGCCATTCCAGAGAGAGTAGGCGTGACTGTCACCAAGCAGCACGTAAGTTCGCCTGTGAGGATCGATATTCAAGCAGTGGCCCTCTTCGAAAACGGTTGTTTGATTCTTCTCGGTGATTGGGCAATCACCGAGTTGGCCGATCAGGGAATCCGGTGGCAAGCGGAAGGCCGCAACTTGAACCGCTCGCCTGGGGAATCGACCGGGAAGTCCGTTCGTAGAAATCACCGCGCTGGACGCGGCAATGAGTGCGACCATCACAGCGCCAGAAAGCCCAAAGAGAACCGGCCTTGCGATTCGGTTTGAAAAGCTGCTGCGAAACGGTTGTTCGACGAACTTCCAAGACAAGACGGCCAGCACAATGCTGATCAGGAACTCTGTGATGCGGCTGCTTCTCATCAACCACAGTGCGAGATGACTTCCAGAAAACGCTTCGTTTAAGTTCACGGACAGCCCAAGATCATTAAGGATGATAACCGGCCAATGCCAGAGATATAGAGAGTAGGAAATTAATCCGACAAAAACCATGGGCCTCAAGGAAAGCGCTCGCCCAACTACCGTTTCGCCTGATTCTCCCGCGCCAATGATCAATGCCGAGCCTACACATGGAGCCAACGCCGCAAAGCCCGGAAACGGAGTTTGCGGGAGATACCGCAGGGCGGCATAAGCGATGAGGCCGATGCCGGCAAGAGATACCGCATTCCTGAGCCACACTTGCGGAAGACGCGGGAAAAACCGCATGGAGATGATCGTTCCGAGCAGCAACTCCCAGGCCCGTGTATATGGCATGTAGAAGGCAGTGTTTGGGTCAGTGCGAACGACTACCACGCTAGCCGCCAACGAAATGAAAAATAGAATGACGACAACCTGTTTCAAAAGCTTCGGCAAAAAGCGTCGCGTGAACAACAGAAAAAGTGGGAATGTTAGATAGAACTGCTCTTCCACAGCCAGCGACCACGTATGCAGCAGTGGTTTCGATAGAGGCGCTTCAAAATAGCCTGAATGTCTCCAAAAATAAAAATTCGAGCTCGAGGTTGTCGCCGCAATCAGAGACTTGGCGTAATCGATCAACTCGTTCGGCAACAAGAAGGAGCCGATGACGGCACTAACGATAATCAGCATCGCGAATAGGGCAGGGAAGATTCGCCGAATGCGCCGTTCATAAAAGCCCCTGATGGTAAAGCGATTCGAGGCAATGTCCGAAAATAGGATGGAGCTGATTAGATAACCGGAGATGACAAAAAATACGTCTACCCCTACGTATCCTCCGGACACCCTCCACGGCCAGACGTGAAACGCCATGACGCTTAAGATGGCTACTGCTCTCAGACCGTCGATGTCTGACCGATATTTCAACTGGGAACGCGCTTCGCTCATCGCTACCGTAAAACCATTTCTTTGGCCAGCCGAATTGTCCTTGCTGTTTTAAATACCATGGAAATGTTGCAGAAATAAAAACGAGGGCAGGTCATAAATGTCGACCCGCCCTCGCTGATGACTAAGACCGAAATAGAACTACGATCAGAACGTACTACTCAGTTTTATTTACGAGACCGGTGTTGACGTTGTAATCGGCGCAGAAGTCGGAGTTAACCTTCTTCAGAACAATCGCGCCGCCTGCATCGCCGCCCTGCTCGGGTAAAGCGCCGCTGGCCGGGTTGCAGAGGTCAGTAGTGCCCGCTATGCCCGGACCGTTGGCCGCAGTGTTCACGTTGATGGCGTTCATGTAATAGTGCGAGCGCCAAACATTGAGGTTGGATAGGGGCACGAAGTCATATTGTGTGCTGTTCAGGACCTGTGCGTTCGCGATCAGGTTGGTCATCAGGTTGGAAACGCTGGCGTTGCCCGGATTCCATACCAGGCGAAGCGCTGACCACGCTGCATAATCGCCGCTGTTTAGACCGGCAAACGTCATTACACCGGCGCATGCCGCATTGGTGATGTTGCCGCCGCAGGGGTCGCCTGTGGAGCCGCTGCCCGGCAATGAGCCGTCGACGTAGGTGTTCCGAATCGGATCCACGCCATCGAGCGTCAGGTACTTGACGTTCGTGAGGCCGGCGACGTTCGCAGCGCTCCAGAAGAAGAAGCCGATGCGCTCATCTGATTCAGTGGCCAAGTTGAGCTGCTGCGTCATTTGACCGGTGCCGATCACGCGACGGCGGAATGCTTGCAATGGAGGACCTGCATTGGCACCGTTCATTGAAGGAACGTGCATGATCGGGTTTGGAGCGACACCCGCCGCGCAGTAATTGATGTCCATAGAAGTGTGGTACTTCGAACTGTTCACGACGCTAAATTCAAAAGTATTGTAGGTTCCGGAAAGCGGTTCGCGGATTAGGGCGCTGACCGGCCACTGCCCAGTGGGTCCTAGTAGTTCGGTCGCGCGGCCAGAAACACCACTGAAGAACTGAGCGGCGACGAAGGACGGAATATCCTTTGCCAAGTAGATGCCCGTGTTCGATGCGCTGGTATAGGGGCCGACCGCGACGATAATCGGTTGTGCGCCAACGACGCCGACAGTGTAGGCCGGAGCTGCCTTGCCGGAATAAGGATCGTTTCCGGAAATGGCGAAGTTAAGCAGGTTAAATTTCTTCGCGGCTCCAAAGTCATCCTGGAAAAACGCGCCGTCCGAGTAGCCCAAGCCGAGGGTGCTGCGGACGATGCTGTCAAAAGGCTGACGGGCGATCCAGGCGTTGCATGGTGACTCTGCGCGGAAGGTTGCGTACACGCCGTCTTCCGGACGGATATCCGTCGCGGCGTAGTTCCAGCGCGCACCGTTGAGAAGACCAATGACGGAGGCGGGAATCCCACCTGGTGTGTCCGTGAAAGTGTGACCCGGGGTCGGGTTCAGGTTAAGAATGTTATCGGGTGTCCCGGGATTGGAATCCGCAGCAACCAGGACCAAGTTCTGAAGGAAACCAGATAGGCCGGCGGCGTTCACCATGAAGTAGCCACGCTGCCCAATCACGGAGTCCAGGTTCGTGTTCATGTAAACGTTAAAGCTGCCGGCGGGATGTTGGCAGTCCGCACCGCTACCCTTGCCCCAAACGACCCACACGTTGCCGCTTTCGGTTTTGCCCACACCCGGGCGGTCGTCGGTTGCGTTCATGGTGCTGCCAGCATTGAGGCTGCCGGTTTTCCGCGACCAAACACATGCCGTGTTTGCACCACCGACGCTATCCTCGTAGACAACGGCAGCTTGGCCAAGTTCCAAAGCCAGAGCTGACGAGCCGCCGCCGACCGCGACCGTCTGAGCTTTCGAAGCACTCGCGACCGCACAGAACCCGATCGCCAGCGCGAGAGCATACTTCATTACTTTCATATCTTCTCCTTGTTGTTACTGTTTGAGAACCGACCGCGCCGCAGAAGAGCGAGGCTGAGGAGCTCTTCCGTGTACGAAGTGCAAAGAAGAGACTGACTGGGCGAATATAAGAGATCAGCGAATCTACCGCTGCGCTCTCCGCCAAGATCACCTTGCACCGCGTGCCTGGTTTGTACTCGAACCTGTTTTAAAGGCCGTCAACGAAGAATCAATTGTCAATGACTCTCGAGACGCTACAGGTTCGACGCGAAATCTGCGAATGCACACAAAGACCCCTCACCGCTAAAACGGACTCGCGCCATTTTTTCAAGATGCCAATTATTAAAGTTGTGAGACTGTCCTGCTACGCACACAATAATTGTGGGATTATTTCCGAAATGGAGGTATTACTGCGATTTTTGAAAAAGGTATATCCCGACTGGCTGCGGAGCTAAACCGCCGAAATTGTTCGGCAGTTGTGCCGCTGGATTGGAATTCGCGCTGGCCGCAACGAAAATAACCGTTTGACCCTGAACTTGGCCAACAACGGCGGCGGCGGGAAAAGACACAGCACAGACCGAAGCGGTGCCGAAACAATTCCACGGATTCGAGTTAGAGAAGGGAGGATAATTGGATCCAATGTAGACCGTCGCTTTCGGAAATACCCCCACTATCGACGAATCCTCCGTCCCCAGATCAATCGCAACGTCACAATTCTCTGACCCCAACTGCCCACCGGGATTGTTCGAATTGTTACCCAAAGAGTCGACGCTCAAAAACTCTCCTCCGTAAATAGTGTTCGATGACGGCAGCGCTGTGACTGCCCCATTGCCCTGGCCGAAGTTTGCCGACAGGGATGATTGCAAAGCGGCGCAAGCGGGATCGGTGCCTGCATGGTTTCCGAATGCCGACGCCAACTGAGTAATGTCATAGGTCTCTGTGACGGCGTTCTTAGGCGCGTATATAAACCCATTGTATTTCGCGCTAACAATGCTACTTACATCGACAGACGACATTGGCTCCAGAACACCGATAACGCCATTCCCCCCGCCAAACGCCCCGGCTGAACTCTGACCATTCGTCGCATTGAAACTGCTCACGAGTAATCCCGATTTTCCAATGCTGATGAGTTCCAAATTTGAGGGCTGGCCGTAGGAGTTCAGCGGGTACGAGGTGATCGCTCCCAAAGTAGAAACAGAACATGCGCCCGTAACAGTGGAGGGCGCGGATGCCAATGGACCGACCAGATATGGGGTCGAACTGAACGTGACCGCCGACCCTTGTGTGCTTATCCCAACATTCCCATAGTTTGAGGTGTCATTGGACGTGCTGGATGGACTCGGAACGTTCACGTAAAGGTAGGAAGCCTGGCTGGGGAAATTTGGACATGTGGTGTTGTCCGCCATTGCGGCTGGCCCCGCCTTTACCGTCGCTGGAGTCGTCGAGTTATTCACACTGAGCAGATTCGCCAGCGCGCCCGCGCCTGGAATTTCGACCGCCCAGGCGCCAGTCATAGGAGGGTTTTGCGGGACATAACCGGAGTTTGTCGTCAAAAAGTTTTCTGAGACCGTAAGGAAGCCCGTGCTGACTGCTGTAAACGAACCGCTCAAGACCTGCGTCGGAACCAAAGCCGATTGACTCGTGACGAATCCAGACATGCCAATCTGAGCAGCGGAATGGTCGAAGGTCGCGCTGCTGCGTCCTACGGGATTAATCGTGACGACGAAGGGGCCGCTGAAATACGTATTCACCGTTGTGTTTGCTGGTGTTGTAACCGGTGGTGCCGATTGACCGCAGCCTCCGAAGCCCATCACTGCGAGGCACAGGCACACGAATGCCATTAGCAACCTCTTGCGAATTCTGCACGACCTGACTTTTGCTGGCGTCATCGAAACAATGCTCCATATACCCAAAGTTTTTCTGCCTAAGACTCTAACCGCGTTTTAAAAGGCAAATTTCAGACCGAACTGAAAAATGCGGGGGTCGTGGGCGTCCACGGGATGAAGAAACGAGTTGCCCGTCAAGCAATCAACTCCTCCTCCTCCTGCCGCCGAATAGCTCGCGCTCGCGCTGCCATAGCACCCGATGATGTTGTTGCCGGTGTTGCCCGGGTGAGAGGGGTCGTAAATCCGGAATTGTGTGTGATTAAAAACATTGAATCCCTCAACTCGGATTTCCAGATCTCGTTCCCCGAAGACTTTCCAGTGCTTAATGAGAGAGAGATTGAAATTCGTTCGGCTGGGGTTGTTTGCCGAATTCCGTCCACAATTGCCGAATGTCAACCCGCGAGGAGCAACATATCCCGCAGGGTTGAGGAGAAGAGGCCCGAACGTGTTGGGGATGTCGTCGCTGTTGGCGACGTGACTATTGTAGGTTCCCACACAGTCGGCGTATGAACCAGTCCCAAAGTAATTGGCTACACCGCCGTTGTCCGACACCGAAATCCCCCCGGGGCTTCCTCCGTTGATAATGCTGAACGGCGTACCCGACTGGTAAACGATAATGCCGGAGAGTTGCCAATCATCGAGCCATGTCTTTGCCACGACCGAGTCTAGCGCGCCATTTCCGACCTGTGATCCTGCCGTATTCGTCGCGTCCGAAAACAAACCAGACCAGCCATTCAGAAATTGCCGAATTGGCAATTGGGAAATAAAGCTGAAAGCCACGTTGTGTCGCTGATCGAAATTCGAACTGGCGCGGTTACTGGCAAGGTCATACGAGTTGACAAAGTCGGCGTCGGCGCGATCGGAGGAGTCATCGATCGAATGACTGTACGTGTAGGAAAGACCGAACGACACAGGCGCGGTTGTCTTCCGAATGCTCAACTGGAATGCGTTGTAGTTTGAACTCGCGATGTTGGCCACGTTCAGAATGCTGCCCAGAGTCGGATAGGGTCGAAATACGCTTGGATTGAATGGTTTTCCAAAGCCCGCGACGCCATAGCAGGCGATATTCATATTTACCCATGCAGGTTGGCCAGGAGTGATAACCGCCCCACCATTCGCATTGTAAATACCGCCAAGCTCGAAAACGCCACCGGAACTACCGGCGCAATCCAATGTTGAGATCATCGGCCGACCCTCTGGATAGGGGTTGAAGGCAGGATCGACCGGTTGCACTTGGTTCAGATCTCTCACCGCAGTCAGATGCGTTCCGGTGCTCCCGACGTAAGCGCCAGTCGCGGTCAAACCCTTCGCCAGTTCTTGTTCGACGCTCAAACTCCACTGTTGCACATAGGGGTAGACGGCCTTCGTCGGAATGGACGTCACGTTGATCGGATACGCGATAGGGCCGCTGATCACTGGCTGCAGTGGGTCTGTGGCAAAATACGATGCGCAGGGAGTGCCGAGTCGACCGAATCCGCTGAGGCACTGATAGCTCGGGGGATTCAGTGCTGTCTGGCTGAAGGTCAAAGGCGCGCTGCCAATTAGAGAACCCGTATTTGCCTCATAGCTCGTTCCATGTTCATAAAAAATCCCATATCCGGCCCGGATTGCCGTCTTTCCTGTTCCAAAAACATCCCACGCAACGCCGACGCGCGGCATGGGATTGAAGACATGGCTGCTCATACAACTTTGCGGGATTCCGTTCGCCCCGCACTGGACTAGCCCATTGGTAGTTGCCGGGTCTGGATTCGCCAAATTCTGAGCCACCGCGACTACGGTGTTACCAGAACTAGACGACTGCGGGCGCACAAGAAATCCAAAAGTCGGATCCAAGAAGACCCCCGCAGCGATCGAAGTGTTGTAGGCGGCGGGGTCCCAGTTATAGGCAGTGCTCTTCTTGTTGTACCAGGAACCGAACAACCCAAATCGGATACCGAGGTTAAGCGTGATCCTCGATGTCACACGCCAGTCGTCTTGGACATACGGTTCTATAACCTTGTACCGGTTGTAGTACATGTTTTGTATGCTGTCCTGTTGGTACGACGACAGTTGAGCGCCGAGGAAGTTTGCAAAAACATTTGACGTGTCGATCAGCGCGGAACAAGCGGCGGTGGCATAGCAAGTTCCACTGACTTGTGTTGGGCTGGCTGCCGCCCCTTGATCGTTGAACGAAACCACTCCTTGAATGTCGCCGCTGTTTACTCCGTTAGCCGCGCTCAGCTCATTCTGTTGGGCAAAAATAAACTGCACACCGAATTGCACCATGTGTTTGCCGATGGACTTCGTGACGTCGTCACGGATCGTATAGGTTGGAATTGTGTCCTTCCAGGGTGTGTAGCCGGTATCAATATTGAATCCGTGCGAACCGTACGCGGCGTTCGTACCTTTAAACAATAGAGCCGGTATTTTCCCGCCGAATCCATTGTTAAAAAATGCCCCTAACGGCCCAATTGGAAATGTCGCAGGTGTCGCACCCGTTCCGGTTTGTGTGCAGTTCAGGTTTCCGGAACTGTCTGTGGGGCACGCGCTATCCAGGAACGCAGGCCGCGATAGGTCCGCACCTGTTCCGGCTTCTTGCGTCAGGTTGATCCTTGCCTGCACATATCCGAACGAAAACCGGTTTGCGAAGCCCTTCGGGAGCACGCTCGTCAGACTCGCGATCACGCTTAGCCCCGGGCCATCAATATGATTTTGCACCGTCGGAAAGCTGTTCTGCACCACCCCCCACTGTGGCGTCAGTACGTTGGTATTCCATGAATCGTGAATGAATCTGACCGTCACTACTTCGCTGTTCGAAAAATTCTGGTCCACTTTCAACAACGATTCGCTCCAGTTGGTGCTTGGCGACACCGAGGCGACATAGCACGCTGGGTTTGAAGGCGAAGACACTGGCGAGTTGCACCCGCTTACCGCGTTGGCTGCGGGGAGTATTCCTGAGCTGAGGAGCGCTTGGGATGTTGGATCAATCGGGATTTGATCCGTCGCTACCGCATTGCTGGTACCGTTGTAGCCGGAGCGCACATAAGTGCCCAGACTTGGAATGTATTGAACAACCGGGCAATCGGGATAGAACGACTTATTTTGTGGGGTGATTCCTTGAGATTTGTCTACTGGGCAGACGTCACTGAAATCTCCGGACCGCTCCGCATTCGAAGGCACCGCCTGGTTGTACGCGACAGGTGTTTTCTCAAAGCGAAACTCCTGCGAGAAGAAGAAGAATGTTTTCTGTTTGTTGGTATTGTATTTGTCTGGGATGTAAAAGGGTCCGCCTACAGTGAACCCGAAATCGTTTCGCCGATACAGTGGTGCTTTGGTCGTCTGATCAAAGAAATTCCGGGCGTTGAACATCTCGTTACGAATGAATTCGTACCCGCTTCCATGGAATTCCGATGTTCCTGATTTCGTTGTGATCTGCACGATCCCAGACGCGGTTTTGCCGTACATCGCCCCATAATTCGACGTCAAGACTTTCATTTCCCCAATCGCGTCCACGCTGGGATTTACCACGAATGTGTTCGCCCCACGCGCGGCGTTAATGCCGTTGTTGAGGACGTCCGACCCGTCGACTTCAAAAATGTTGTACTCCACGCGTCCGCCGTTGACGCTGTACTTCGCGCTGCCAGCGACGCCAGTTTTCCCTTCGTCCTGTCCGGTCTGGTTACTGACGCCGGGCACCAGCGCAACAAGTTGGTAAGCAATGCGGCCATTTAACATCAGTGTCTTCACTTCTGTTTCGTTGATCGTTCCCGCGACCTCGGCGCTCTGCGTTTCAATCTGGCCGGTCCCTCCCGCCTCCACGGTCACCGATGACTTCCCCTGTATCACCGCCAATCTTACGTCGTAGACAACGCTTTGCCCGGCGGTCACCGTAACGTCGTCACTGGAAAATGGATTGAATCCTTCCGCCTGCACAATGATCTTGTAACGGCCGGGCGATACATCGACGAACTTATAGTGGCCGGTCTCGTCGGCGTCGATTTCGACTGCGGCAGAGGTGTCCTGATTGACCAGTTGGAGCCTTACGCCGGGCACCGCGAGAGATTGTGGGTCGCTGACCTGCCCGGAAATCTGGCCTCTGTCGGACTGAGAAAATGCTGCGGTACATCCAACGAGAACAAGGACTAAGACTCTCACCAGTGATCTTGAGGGCATTCCAAACATAAACTCATGGCTCCGTGACGAAAAAAGAATCATCTGAGATTCATTGAACAGAAACTGGCTGCACATCCGGCGGACAATAGTTTCGTCTCAAGGAGAATCCGCGTGCCTGTCTTAGTCAAATATTGCTGCCCTGATGTAGATCTCAGCAGTTGCCCAAGGCTTACGAGACGGTGCGGCATGCTAAGGTTCCGTACCAACACTTGGCCCTGAGACTTATTCAAGGCTGCTGCCCCAGAATGTTCTGGATCTCCTATGACGTTAGTTCACGGTAGCAAAGGGTTTGTTGTCTCTGCGTGAAGTGACGGTGACAAATCTATGAAGTGCGGAGGATTTTCACAGAAGAGTTAAAGTTCTATTCACATTCCATTTTCCAAATCTCAATGAGGATGTTGGATAAATAAAGCCACTGAGCCGAGCTCAGGTCAGCCAATCCAATCGATCTCTCGATTCGCTGCTTTCAGTTGGGAACGGCTGGTTGTGAATTCAGTGTCGTCGTAGGTTGTTCCAGGAACTGGAGAGCAATTGCGCAAAGAATTCTGGATTACAAATGTACCGGGAATCGCGGCCGTGGTGTGGCTCATGGCTTTTCTGCTTGTAACGCCGGCTGTTACCCAGGAACCGGACGCGGACAGGAAGCCTGCGAACGGTGGCGCAGCTCTTGTTCCTGCGAACGGCGATGTCGGCGCCCAACGGCCCGTTCCTGCCGAGCGCAACCCGCGGTATCGAATCGGACGAGACGACGTCTTGTCGATTTCGTTTCCGCTCTCGCCGGAGCTGAACCAGAGGGTCGTTGTGCAGCCCGACGGTTTCATTTCTCTGCAAAGCGCGGGCAGCATCCATGTAGAGGGGTTGACAGCGCCCGCCTTGACCGACGCGATCAAAAAGGCTTACGGCAGTATTCTGCACGCTCCCATCGTCGATGTGGATATCACTGACTTTCAAAAGCCCCTTTTCACCGTTTTAGGCCAAGTGGGGAAACCAGGACAATACACTCTGCGACACGATATTACTGTCAGTCAGGCTATCGCTGTGGCTGGCGGCTTTTCTCCCAGCGCGAAAACCCAGGTCTTCCTGTACCGAGCAGTGTCGGATAACTGGGCGGAAGTTCGCGAGCTGAAACTGAAGGACCTCTTAGGTGGCAAAAACATTGCCGAAGATGTTCATTTACGGCCTGGTGACATGATCTTTGTTCCTGAAAATTTCATCACAAAATTTAAAAAATATGTGCCGTACTCCTTTAGTCTGACGCCACCCTATCCGGCAGCGTTTTAAGGGAGCCAAATCGGACCGACATCAACTGACCATGGAAAACGCAAGTCTCAAAAAGTCGGCCTACCAAGATCTTCCCCGTTTGACGTTAAGAGATATGTTGCGTCCGCTCTTTCGCCGCCGCCGTCTGGTTGTCTTCACATTCTGCTCGATATTTCTCGCGTCAATCATTACGGCATTCTTCTGGGTTGGCAATTATTGGATTGCCTCCATGCAGGTCGTGGTTGGGCGCGATCGTGTAGATCCCTCGGTCACAACACAGCCCACCGCTGCTTTGCAGGAATCCAACAAGGTGATCTCCACCGATGAAGTGATTTCGGAAGCAATGCTGCTTCAGGGTACGGACCTACTGCGCGAAGTGGCACAGGTTTGTAAGCTCGTTAAGGACGATCCGTCTCCCAGCTGGACTTCTTGGAGATTCGATTCGAGCCCGCCAGAGCTCCGACGGGCGGCGGCGTTAGAGAATGCGACAAAAACACTTGCCTCTGCCCTTAAGGTCGGCGTTCAAAAAACGTCCCGCGTCATCGATGTTCAGTACGGGAGCTCAAAATCTCCCGAAACCGCCGCTTGCGTTCTCCAGACGCTCGGAAACCTTTACATGCAAAAACATCTCAGGCTGCAACGTCCACCGGGAGCGCTGGAGTTTTTTGCGCAAGAGACCGAGAAATACGAGCGAGCGCTAAACGAGTCGGAAGCCGAGCTTGTGAACTTCAGCAGATCGGCGGGACTGGCCGCCCCTGAAGTCTTGCGTGCTACCGTGGCGCAACAACTCGTGACCGCCCAAGGCAGTCTGCATGAGACGCACCAGAAGATCTCCGCTGATATGGAGCGCCTCAACAACCTTAAGAAACAGATTGGCTACACTCCCCAGCGGTCGGCGACTACACAGACTTCGCTTGCGGCGAATACCCTTCTCGAGCAGCTGCACGCATCTTTGCTCTCGTCTCAGTTGAAGAGAACCCAACTGTTGATGAAGTACGACCCTTCTTATCCGCTCGTGAAGGAGGTCGATGACGAGATCGCCAAAATCAACGAATCGATTGCTGCCGCCGATCAAGCCAGATACCTCAACACTACAACTGACCGTGATTCGACCTTCGAGTACCTGCGTCAGGATCAGGCCAAGACTGAGGCCGATCTCGCCTCTGACCAGGCCAGAGCGGCTGCGCTTCAGACTTCCATTCGCGAGATGCAGTCGCAAGTGGTCGATTTGGACGCCAAAGTTGTCCAACAGGCCGCTCTGAAGCGCGAGGCCAAGGCCAGCGAGGACAGTTATCTCCTCTACCTAACCAAGCGAGAACAAGAACGCGCTTCGAATGTTCTCGACGACAAACATATTGGCAATGTGGCTATTGCAGTTCCTGCTGAGGTGCCAGTTCTGCCCGCACGCAGTCGGCTCTATGTCATCCTTGCTAGCTTCTGGATCGCATTATCGCTAGCTATAGGCGCCGCGTATCTTGCCGAACTCGTCGATCCCTCTTTCCGTACACCTTCGGAAGTGGAAGAGACTTTGAATATTCCCATCCTTGCAGCCGTGCCCAAAGAGGTGGCGTAGCTCAATGCTCCTCGAGCACTTCAAACTGGGTTCCCAACCCTTCGGTGTCACCCCCGACACTAGATTTCTCTTTCTCAGCAATACTCACCGCGAGGCCTTGGCCTCGCTCTTTTACGGAATTCAATCCGGTAGAGGCTTTACGGCATTAATCGCTCCTCCGGGAATGGGTAAAACGACTCTTCTCTATCATCTGCTCGGCCTCCTGATGGACAAAGCAAGAACCGCCTTCCTGTTCCAGACACTCTGCGGTCCTGAAGAATTCCTGCGTTCGATGCTGACGGATCTAGGAATCGAGGACGACGGCGGAGATCTGGTCCGCATGCACGCGAAACTCAACGCCTACCTTCTCCAAGAATCGAAAAACGGCCGGCAAGTCGTTGTCGTGATTGACGAAGCCCAAAATCTAGACGAGAGGGTGCTGGAACTGGTTCGAATGCTCTCAAACTTCGAGACACCCGGGAAAAAACTGTTGCAGCTGGTGCTCTCCGGCCAGCCGCAATTAGCCGAAAGGCTTTCATGTCAGCAATTTACGCAACTGCGGCAGCGCATTTCAATTATCGCGCGCCTCACCCCCTTCACTGTAGATGAGACGCGTGACTATATTGACCATCGCCTGCGTGTTGCCGGCAGTCAGTCCCGTGAGCCGCTTTTCTCCCAGGAAGCTTATGCAATGATTGCGGCGCACTCAGATGGCATTCCGAGGAATATCAATAATCTGTGTTTTAACGCTATGTCGCTGGCGTGTGCGCTGAACAAACCGCGGGTTGATTCTTCGGTGGTAAGGGAAACGCTGAACGACTTGGACCTGACCACGATTCCGAAGGCCGAAAGCACGCGTAACACGCCGAAATCCACCAGTGCTCTCTCTTTCGAGAGTTCCGATTCGAAGGTGTTCGTCGGATGGCGATATCGCTGGGTATTCACGATCTTTCTATTGGCAACGCTGGTCGCCTTCTCGATTCGTTGGGGTGTACCTTCAAACGACTCGGTCTTAGCTCTACCGGCCGCCGCCGCAGTGCATCAACAAGACAGCGACGGCGTCAACCCGCAAAAAAACCGCGCCCAAACCTCATCCCTTCCGACGGGAGATCTGGCCGCCTCAGGCAATTCACCGTCTGTTGCTGCCCTTCCAGTTTCATCTCGAAAAATCCACTCGCGTCTGATTCGGCATTTCCACAGCCGCAAGAGTGAGCGTGCCGATCATGAATTGCCACAACCCGTGGTGGATGTGACTTCTGCGCAGAAAGGTCTAGAGAAACCAGAAGAAACGGGCGAGAAAAGCTCTGTTCCTTTGGAACCGGCGCCCCCAAAGGAGATGCTGTGAGCAAAAATTTTGAACTATTGCAGCGGGCCGAGTTCGGTTTCGGCGTGGCACCCACGTTTTCGCCGGGGATCGACGCAGGTGAAATCGGCAATGTTGCGACGGCGAACGTAGCCGCCATGCCCGAAGAGGTTCTCGCTTCGTTGGTGCCGGAGGTCCGCGAAGAAGCCCTCAAGCTCGTTCAGCGGCTTTTTCTTCTCTCAAATAAGCCCGCACCAAAAGCTGTCGTCTTTGCCGGTGTCGATACCAATGCAGGCTGCTATTGGCTCGCTTCGGTAGCTGCAAAAATTCTGGCCAAGAGTGTGCCGGGATCTGTCTGCTTGGTTGACGGTAATTTCCGGCAGCCCTGTACCCGCGACTTCCTGGGGTCAGACCGGGATCGCGGCTTCGTCGATGCACTCAAGATGGATGGTCCCATTGGCCAGTTTGCGAAACCCTCGGGACCCGACAGTCTTTGGTTGCTTTCCGCTGGTACACCTTTTCATGACTCCGTCGTTTTGCTTAATTCGGATCGCATGAGAGAGAGAGTCGCGGAACTTCGGGGACAGTTTGACTACCTGATTTTCAACGCGCCTCCCCTGAGCTCCTTCGCCGATGCGATGGTCCTTGGACGCACTGCCGACGGCGTAGTCCTCGTTCTCGAAGCGAACTTGACCCGCCGCGAGGCGGCTTTGCGAGTCACAGAGAATCTAAGGATGACCGGCATTCCCGTGCTGGGGGCTGTCCTGAACAATCGGACTTTCCCCATTCCGGAAGCTGTATACAAAAGGCTTTAGTTCTGGTGGGTCTTAGCTGTTCAAAACCTGACGAAGTTTGTGACTGAGAAGGGCGGAGCTTTGTCTCTCTTATTGCCGGACGGATTTCACGAACAGTTGTTGTTTCAAGGGAGTCCTGCAGCTCAAACGGCACCACTATGGTTTGCCGTTCAGACCAGGCCGCGCCATGAAAAGAAGGTGAATTGTGAACTCCGCGAAAAGGGAATTCATAGCTTCCTCCCACTTCGCCGCGAAAAGCGCCGCTGGAGTGACCGCAGCCAATGGATTGAATTGCCCATGTTCTCACAGTACGTGTTTGTTCGGGTTCTTCCCTCAGGAAACAGCAGGATTCGTGTTCTCCAAACGCGCGGCGTCGTTCAATATGTCGGCGCAACCGGCCGCGGCATACCGATTCCAGATGAACAAATGGAGTCACTCATATCTATCGTTTCTCGCAACGTTCCCACCGTATCTCATGAGTTCCTTCGTGTAGGCCAGCGCATACGCATTCGCGGCGGATCTTTGGAAGGAGTCGAGGGTATTCTCTCGGCCATTCAGAATGAGAAGTGCCTCGTCGTTTCTATAGACCTCATTCATAAATCAGTTGCGATTCGCCTTGAGGGATTCGAAGTAGAACCTGCATAGTTTGGTTTAGTTGCTACATCCCAAGTCCACTGATATGGGTATTAAAATTCAGGAAATCTTACGCGGGGTGATGCTCCGGGCATTGATGGTCGCTGATATCAGCCTCTTGATGCTATCCTTCGCGTTCGCTGCCGTGCTGGTCAAGCATGAAAAGTCCTGGACGGATCTGAGTAGTTTCTTCTCGACCAAAGTCACTCTGCTCAGTTGTGTTTTGTTCGTTGTCGCCCTCTTTATGGGGCACGGCATTTTGGTGATGTTTAGCTTGTATCAGTCGAAGCGCCTTTCGACCACAAGTGCCGAGACACTCGATGTGATCGGTGCCGTGACACTGCTAACCTTATGTTTAGGGTTCGAAGCCAAAGTCTTTCGTGTTACGGGTCAGACCTCCTATTTCTTGGTGACGTTCTGGGCGATTGCAACTGGCCTCATGGTTGTGATGCGGCTGTTGCTTCGTTCCGCCCTGAGGAGCATTCGCAAACACGGCAGGAACCTACATCACGTCTTGATTCTTGGCACAAATGCCCGCGCCGTTGCCTTCGCTCATAAAATTGAAGCTCAGCCGGAACGTGGCTATCGGCTGATGGGCTTCGTCGATAACGAGTGGGCCGGCATGCGAGACTTTGAAGGCTCAGGTTTCCTACTTGCGGGTTCTTTAGATTGTTTGCCCGACTTTCTTCGCGACAACGTTGTCGACGAGATTGCGATTTACCTACCGCTGCGGTCTTTCTACGAGCGCGCTTCAGAAATCGCCCGGCTTGCCAAGCTTCACGGAATATTGGTCCGCTTGGACACTGATATATTCGATTTGAGATTTGCCCGGTATCGCGCGGAGGCCGCGGATGATGTGCCTGACGTCATCGCCAGCAGCAACAGCATCGAAGGCTGGCAACTGCTGATGAAACGCACCTTCGACGTCGCGGGTTCGCTCGCTCTGTTGATTCTTCTGTCGCCGTTGTTCGCGCTCGTGGCTTTTCTCATTAAGCTGACTTCGCCTGGCGACGTTTTCTTCGCACAAAAGCGCGTCGGGATCAACAAACGGCAATTTACGATGTACAAGTTCCGTACTATGGTGCCGTCGGCGGAACGCATTCAGGAGAAGCTCGCACATCTGAACGAAATGAGTGGGCCAGTCTTTAAGATCAAGGACGATCCCCGAATTACTCCGCTAGGGCGCATTTTGCGCAAAACCAGCATCGATGAGATCCCGCAGCTTTTCAACGTATTTAAGGGGGATATGAGCCTCGTCGGCCCGCGGGCCATGTCCGTTCGTGATTACCAGCTCTTCAATGAAGACTGGCAGCGGCGCCGATTTAGCGTCCCTCCTGGCATAACGTGCCTCTGGCAAGTACACGGTCGAAACACAATCCCATTCGAGCAGTGGATGGCTCTGGACATGCAATACATCGATCGATGGTCCTTTTGGCTTGATCTCAAAATCCTGGCTCTGACGATTCCTGCCGTTTTTCGGGGCTTGGGCGCCGGCTAGTCTCGAGGGTTGACGCAGCCTTCGATTTGCCCACTCACTGTCTTCTGGCGTCTTCCATCACAATGGTCCCTGAACTAACAAGCATCCAATCTCTTCGTAGCAGCACTCTCGCTCGCAACACCGCTTGGATGTTAATTGGCCTTGGCTTGAAACTCGTTATTCAGGCCGCATACTTTACGGTCATTGCCCGGTCTCTCGGTGCAGAGCACTATGGTGCCTTTGTCGGTGTGGTCGGGCTTGTCGGCATTCTCTCTCCGTTCGGGACCTTGGGCAGCGGCAATTTAATGGTCAAGAACGTCGCCCGAAACCACCACACCTTTAGGTCGAATTTCGGATTAGCCCTGCTGACCACGATTTCAGTGAGTCTCTTTCTGTTCTTCTTGGTTGTCTTTATATCCCGGTATGTTCTGCCAGTTACGATCCCACTCAGCTTGCCCGCGTTGGTAGCGGCATCGGACCTTTTCGGCACAAGCATCACCGTCATCTGCGGACAGGCATTCTCCGCATTTGAACGGCTCAAGTGGACCGCATCGATCAACGCTCTTCTCAGCGCCGCGCGGCTTGCCGCTGCGTTCATTTTGGTTCTTGGCTACCCGCATCCATCCGCCCTGCAATGGGGAAGGTTCTATTTTGGGAGCACGACCCTAGCTGCAATAGTGTCTCTCTTCCTTGTGCTCGTAAAGCTTGGTCCTCCGGAATTCAACATCGCTCGTACCGTGGCCGAGTTCCGAGAGGGATTTTATTTTTCCGCTGGCAGAAGCACAGAAACCATTTACAACGATATCGACAAAACGATGCTCGCGCGGCTTGGCACTCTCGAGGCCACTGGCATCTACGGCGCGGCCTATCGCTTGATCGATGTGAGTTTCGCCCCGGTCGCTTCATTGTTGGCGGCTGCATATCCCGGTTTTTTTAGAGCGGGTGCGGGTGGCGTTGTGAGCGCTCTTCAATATGCTCGGCCCTTGCTCTGGCGCGCCCTGGCCTACGCGACGTTGGTTAGCTGTGCCATATTCATCGGCGCCGGGATTGTGCCTTATATTTTGGGCAAAGAGTACCGGCTAACCGTAGAAGCTCTGCGCTGGCTCGCTCTCCTTCCCGTCCTAAAAGTCGTTCACGTCTTCCTTTCCGACGCCTTGAGTGGCGCTGGCCATCAAGGCCTGAAGTGCCTGATCCAGTTGAGCGTGGCCGTTTTCAACGTTCTGATTAATCTCTGGATTATTCCCGCCTATTCGTGGCGCGGTGCTGCTTGGTCCAGCATTGCTTCTGACATGCTCCTGGCTTGCGGAATCGGAACGGCAGTGGCTGTGCTATGTCGCCGTTCGCCGTGTGCCCTGCAACAGGCGAAGAGTTTGACGATAGGCGCAGAAGCATGAACAGTCGGCGAGATCTTTTCGATTTGCTCGTTTTGGCCAACTGTACCTTTATTTTGTCGGGCGCGATAACAACCCTCACTTTGACTCCCGGAGATACTCCGCTTGAGGGCAACGCCTTCGGTCGGTTGATGCTGAGCATCAGCTACCTTGCCGTAGGGGTTGTATTGCTTCCATATCGGCATGAAGCATTCATCATCTGTCGCCGCAACTGGACCTTGCTAGCTCTCATCGTCTTAGCGTTCGCCTCATGTTTGTGGGCTGAAACGCCCGAATTCACCTTCAGGCGCTGCATCGCCGTGGCGGGGACGACTCTGTTTGGCATCGCCCTCGCGGTCAGGCTATCCCTACAACAACAACTGCGGCTGCTCAGTGTGATGTTTCGTGTCATCGCTGTGTTAAGTCTAGCTTGCATTATTTTATTGCCGAGTTACGGCATTTCCGACAGCCTCGAGAGCGAATGGCGCGGAGTTTTTGGATACAAGAACGCCTTTGGATCTATCATGGCCATTTCGTCTCTCGTCGAGTGGCAGCTCCCCACATCTTCATGGCAATCCAAGCTGCTAAACCGAGCGGCCTTATTGCTTTCTGTTTATCTGCTAATTCGTGCGAATTCTATTACTCCCTTGTTGGCGTTCGCCGGAGCAGTCGTTCTCGTCGAACTCTACAAATGTGTAACCTTGCGGCTAAGGATACCCTTGTATGCCACAGCTATCGCAACGCTGCTCGTCAGCGCTGTGATATTCGTTTTGATAGCCCCCAGGAGCGACGCCTTTGCCGCCATGCTGGGTCGATCCTCCGACTTGACTGGGAGAACAGAGATTTGGCGGTGGGTGGTCTCTTTCATTCAGGAGCGTCCACTCTTAGGCTACGGCTATTCAGGCTTCTGGTCCGCTTCTGCAGAATCAGGATCAATCGAGCGCGCAATTGGCCGACACATGTATTCGCATAACGGATACCTCGAAACCTTCCTCACGATGGGTGCCGTTGGATTCCTCTTGGCGGTTCGCTGTATCGTCGGCGGAATGAAGCGTGCCTATCAGTGGTCGACAGGTGACTCGTCTCAGTCCAGCCTCTGGCCTCTTGCTTTTCTTTTGTTTTTTCTTCTTTACAACTTGGGCGAGTGTACGATTTTTCTGCAAGATTTGCAGTGGGGTATTTGCGTTGCCATCATTGCGGCCACGGATGCGGCGCTGTTTGCACCGCCCGTAGAGCGGCAAGATGAAATCTATTTAAACTCAGGTGAAAAGATTGTGTAGTTCTCTCGGAAGGCCCAAGGTAGTTATCTATGAGAACCATCTGCTGGGTTTGACAGAGACTTTCGTCCAAGCGCAAGTGAGTGCGTTATGCCAATTCGAGCCCGTCTATGCAGGTTTGCGCAAAGCAGTGGGCTTGGATTGCAGTGAGGAAATGCACATTCTTAACGATGGAGATTTTTGGGGGAATTGTCGGGAGCTTCGTTTTAAACTTACCGGCATCGCTCCTGAGTTCATAAATCGCTTGAAATCTGTGCGACCGGCTCTACTGCATGCCCATCATGGCCCATCTGGGCTTAGAGCACTTCCGATCGTCCGTGGCCTGAGGATTCCACTGGTTGTTACATTCCATGGCTCGGATATCACAATTTCAAGCATGCGGTTAGAACAACCGAGATTGGGGTTTCGCTATTATTTCGCAAATAAGGCCAAGCTGAAGGCGAGTGGTGCCACTTTCCTTGTAGTTTCCAGATTCATCAAACAAAAAGTTCTCGAACAGGGCTTCCGGCCGGAGAAGGTGCATCTCGTCTATACCGGCATCGATACAGACCGGTTCAAGCCAGAATCAACTGAGGATCAGCGAGTCATACTCGTTGTCGGGCGTTGCGTCGAATTCAAAGGACACGAATTTGCGATTCGGGCCGCGTCTGAAGTGCAAAAACACCTACCCGATGTCGAGTTGGTGCTGATCGGAGACGGCCCTTTGCGCGCCGATTTGGAGAAACTCGCCAAGCAAATGTTGCGCCGCTACCGGTTCTTAGGCGCTCGAACGTCCGAAGAGGTACGGGCATGGATGAACCGCGCCTCATTGCTGTGTATGCCTTCGGTGACGACACCTTCTGGAGCAGCGGAAGGTTTTGGGATGGTATGTGCCGAAGCTCAAGCAATGGGTAAACCGGTGGTGGGTTTCCGTTCCGGAGGAATTCCGGACATTATCGCCCATGGAACTTCAGGGTTTTTGGCAGAAGAGCGAGACTATAATGTCCTAGCCGAATATCTGATTCTGCTGTTGCAGGACGCGGAGCTAAGAAAACGCTTCGGGCGGGCTGGTCGTGAAGCGATGCTTCGCCAATTCGATTTGAAGCAATGCACTAGGCGTCTGGAAGGCATCTACTGGCAGATTCTAAACGCAGCTTGAAAATCCGATTCAATTCCAGTTGCTACGCTTTCACCCCTAACACCAATTGTTGATTCTCCCATCGATTTCCACCCGGCGATTCGCACCTTGAAGTCGACGCTTTCCACGTACCAATCGAGAGTTCTATGAGGCGATACGCACAAACAGGAAGGGAAGTGGCCCGCACGGTGGCTGCATTGCTGACTCTAATCCTAGCAGTCGCACAGACTTCCTTTGCAATGTCTGAGACCATACAGCCTCCGAACGCTGTTATCCCTAGTTCCTACTTCGGTCTTCATATTCATCATCTGAATTTCCCGGTTCCATCAACTCCTTGGCCGAACATGCCCGTTCCTGAATGGCGACTGTGGGATGCCGCTGTAGCGTGGCCCGAGCTGGAGCCCGCCAGAGGGCAATGGCATTTTGAAAGACTCGATTTATACGTTTCGATGGCGCAACAGCACGGGACTCGAATGCTCTTGCCCTTGGCCTATTCCCCGCAATGGGCTTCCGGCCGACCCGAAATCACTGTTGCACCCAAGAATATCGAGGACTGGCGAAATTACGTCAGAACAGTAGTCTCCCGCTACAAGGGGCGAATTCAAGCCTACGAAATCTGGAATGAGCCAAACCTGGGCGACTTTTGGATTGGAACCGTCGATCAAATGGTGGCCCTCACCAAGGAAGCTTCAGAGGTTATCCGCAGCACAGATCCTCAGGCAATAATCGTTTCACCCTCGTGTACGGCCGAATGGGGGCTACCCTGGTTTCTCCAATTTGTGCAGAAGGGTGGGGCCAAGTATGCCGATGTCGTTGGCTACCATTTTTACGCCTCCCCTCCTTCAGCACCGCCGGAAGCCATGCTGCCAGTTATCCGGCGCGTTCTGCAGATCATGGCTCAGAACGATTTGGGGAGCAAGCCGTTATGGAACACCGAGACCGGTTGGATCAAGCCTGCGCAAATGGAATCTGACGAAATGGCCGCTGCATTCCTGGCACGTTCTTACATTGTCGCCTGGGCGGCAGGTGTGCAGCGTTTTTACTGGTACGCGTGGGATAACTGGTCGTTGGCGATCGTGACATATAAGGAAAATGAGCGCCAAGTCACGCCAGCTGGACAGGCGTACAAGGTTATCGAGGACTGGCTAGTCGGAGCCGTCATGGAGGATTGCGTGGAAAGTTCGGACCACACCTGGATTTGCCAATTGAATCGTTCTGGCAAAAGAGCATGGATCGTGTGGAATTCCCAGACTAATCGAAAATTCGATGTCCCGTCGAGTTGGCGTGCCAAGGCAGTCACTCCCCTGCTTCGTAACCGAGTTGCATTGACTGGTTCAACTGTTGACATCGGGCTAGTCCCGTCGCTCTTCACCGCTCAGAAATGACCGAGGCTGAGCCCACTGCTATGACCGCTCCTATCAAAAAGAGGAGGCTTGCACTATTAACGAACATGATTGCTCCGTATCGACTTCCTTTGTTTTCCTTTCTCGGAGACAAGTTCGATCTGCTTGTTTTGCATGGTGGCACCGAAGCAACGAGAGATTCCTGGGGCAACTTTGAGAACAAGCTTTCCAATGCCAAAGTGGTGCGGGCAAGGGGATGGCAAATTCCGTTCAACCAGAAGCTCGATGGGAGAGTGTTCAACGAGCGGCTATTTCATATTACCCCTGGCTTTATCTGGCACCTGCTGAGATTCCGGCCCGACGCCATTATCAGCAACGAAATGGGATTTCGCTCGGCGGTCGCGCTAGCCTATGGAACGCTTTTTCGTAAGCCCGTGTGGATTTGGTGGGAGGGTACCAAGCACAGCGAGAGGAATATTGATTCGTTACGAAAGGTACTTCGGAAGCTTTTCACTCTCTCGGCGGATCGATGGATCACGGCCGGCGTGACATCCACACGGTATCTGCTTGATCTTGGAGTGAAACGTGAACAGATACTGCAATCGCAAAACTCCGTAGATGAGACACAATTTCAAAGATCCGTCGAACCTGCCTGGGCCATCCATCCACGACCCGTTGTGTTGTACGCGGGCCGATTGGTCGAACTCAAGGGTGTTTCTCTTTTGTTGGACGCTGCCGCCAGCTTACAAAGGCAGAACTGCGAATTCTCGCTCCTGCTTGTTGGCGAAGGTCGCGAGAAGCAAGCGCTTGAACAGCATGCCGCGGAATTGGGTTTGAAAAACGTGCATTTTCACGGGGCGCAACCTCCTGACAAAATGCCTTCCGTGTATAGAAGTGCCGACTTGGTTGTCTTTCCAACATTACAAGATGTCTGGGGTTTTATCGGGAACGAGGCTGTTCTTTGCGGCATTCCCGTGCTCTGCTCAAAGTTCGCTGGATGTGCGGAAGAACTCTTTCCCCCTCAGAATATTTTTTCCCCCGACAACCCGGCCGAATTTGTCGAAAAACTCGCCACAGCCGTTTCTGGCCGTCTCCTTAATGCTGACCCCTCTCGCATTAAAACGACGGAGCACTTAGGGCTCGAGATGGTCAACGACCTTAACGCACACATCTGCGCTGGTGTTTCTCATCAGCAACCTGATCCGGAAGCCAGCATTCCATAATCGCAGACTGTCGCCGGACCCCACCGTGGCATACGAAAGCTGCACTGACGCCCACATTGTTTAATCATGAAGATCATTCTCGTTCACAATCGATATCGCGAAGCGGGTGGTGAGGATGTTGTTTTCGAAAGCGAAAAACGCCTGCTCCAACGGGCTGGCCATGATGTGGTCACATACGAACGCTCCAATAGCGAGCTTAACGACAGGTCGCCCTTCGATCACCTCAGCATCGCTTCGAGAATGGTGTGGTCCTGGGAATCACGAAACAGGTTTGCGTCTCTTCTCGACGAAGTGCGGCCCGAAATCGTGCATGTTCACAACACCTTCATGGTGATCTCGCCGTCCATCTATTCCGCCTGTTCTCGACGCAAGATCCCCGTCGTTCAGACGCTTCATAATTTCCGCTTGCTTTGTCCTGCGGGCACCTTGTTCCGTAACGGCGAGATCTGCAATGACTGCACAAACCAGACCTTGCTGCAGAGTCTTCGGCACGGGTGCTACCGTCACTCGCGAACTGCGACGGCTGGAGTTGCCGCTATGTTGGCTTTTCACCGGACGCTGGGCACTTGGTCGACACATGTTTCGTGTTTCATAGCCTTAACGCAGTTCGCCAGACAAAAATTTATCGACTGTGGGTTTCCGTCCGAGAAAGTCGTCGTCAAACCGAACTTTGCGGACCCAGACCCAATCGCGCGGAGCGGGCCGGGCGATTGCGCCGTTTACATCGGCCGCCTCACTCAAGACAAAGGTCTCCACGTCCTCTTGAAGGCTTGGGCTCTGCTTCCGGAGCCATATCCTCTGAACATTATCGGCGACGGTCCGGAGCGGCAGCCATTAGAAATCATAGTTCGCGAACTGAACCTCTCGGGGGTTACTTTCAAAGGATGGCTGCCACGATCAGAGGTCGTCCAGACGCTTAAGTCTGCTCGATTTTCCGTGGTTCCCAGCTTATGGTACGAGGGCTTCCCTATGTGCATCGTCGAAGCCTTTGCTTGCGGAGTTCCTGTTCTGTGTTCGCGGCTGGGCGGGCCGAAGGAAATCGTTCAGGACCGCGTTACCGGATTGCATTTCAACCCGGGGGATGCCAGGGATCTGGCTGCCAAGGTCGAGTGGGCTTGGAACCATCAAGCTGAGTTGCTCGCAATGGGCCACTCCGCTCGGAGCGTTTACGAAAGGGAATTCACCGCCGAAACAAACTACTCGATTTTGTTGAGCATTTATGAGAAAGCGTCAGCTTCATTGAACTTCCGTAATGTGCCTTCGTGCCCAATTCCACTACAATCGTCGACCCGGTGAGTTCCGCGGCTCCTCTACCCGGTTTAGCCACAGCTAGGTTTGCCGCGAAGGCAAGCAAAGTTCCAGAGAATACTCCCTCTCGCGTCATTCAACTTGACTTTGTCAGAGGGATTGCGATTCTTTTGGTTATCGACTTCCATGCAATTTCCGTACCCTCAAATAACTACATTGCGCGAATCAATCATTTCGTTGGTACCCGTATAGGATGGATGGGAGTTGACCTGTTTTTCGTTCTGAGTGGGTTTCTCGTAGGGGGGCTCTTGGTGCAGGAGCTCACTCGTACGGGAAATATTCAAATCCAGCGGTTTCTCTTGCGTAGAATGATGAAGATTTGGCCGGCCTATTACGCATACATATTGTTTCAGATTATTGTGCGACGGCACCCCCTCGATTCCTTCTTGTGGCAAAATACCCTTAACATTCAAAATTACGCAGGCACCTCGCTCAAACACACCTGGAGCCTTGCAGTTGAGGAGCATTTCTATTTATTGCTGCCTCTTGTGCTGCTGTTCATCTACAAGAACACGAGGCTTCGATCCAATATACGGCTTATCCTGATTGCCGTCTGCGTGGCGGTTCTGTGTATTCGAATCGTGAGTTTTCCCATTCTCGGTGCTGCACGTCTCGAGTGGGAGACACATTCACGCTTGGACGGTCTGCTGTTCGGCGTGCTGCTCAGTCACGTTTTGTACGCTTCGCGACAGCAATTCGACCGTCTTCTTCAATATCGATCGATATTCGCTGCCCTTGCGACAGGCGTGTTCGCAATAGCTTTGATGACAGGCGGAGCAGCCACACCGTATATGTCCACCTTTGGATACACGGTAAACTATCTCGCTTTCGGTGCTTTGACGTTGCTGATCTATGGATACCGCGGTAACTTGATCGAAAACTACCTTTACCAAGCCGTCGCGTGGGTCGGTACATATTCATACGGTATCTATCTTTGGCACCTCTCCGTTCGTGAACCATTGGCCAGTTTGGCAGTCAAGCTACCAGGATCCATAGCCTGGCTTTATCTGATCGTCGCACAGTATGCGGCGGCGATCGTCCTCGGTGTCATTGCCACAAAGTTGGTCGAATTTCCGGTTTTGCGAATGCGCGACCGGTTGTTCCCTAGAGGTGTTGCGCAGCTTCCACCCGCAAATCCGTGAAACGAGAACAACCGTCGATGCAAAGTTGGCTTCGGGATGTTAGGAACTTGTCCCAATGCAACAAATCCCCACATGGGAGGTCTGAGCTTTGCGGTTTCTAGATGCAGTTGCTAACAATGACGTAACGTCGAATTTTGAGCGATACTCTGACGGAAAGCTTTTGTTCGGGGACGATTTCTCGCCCGAGGAAATCGAGGGCTGGTACCGAGATGAGGCGGAAGCTTACTACAATTTACCCCTCGACCAGAAAATTGGGTTGTATTCTTACCACGCACGCAACTGGAGACATGGCTTCCGGTATCTTCCTCTTTTGCCATTCGAACATGTTCTCTGCCTGGGCGGCGCATTCGGTGATGAGTTACAGCCTATCCTCGGTCGTGCCAAACGCGTTACCGTGCTGGAGCCAGCCAGCGGGTTCCAAAATCCTAGATTCGAATACGTTTCGCCGGACCCGAGTGGCCGTATGCCCTTTGCCGCAGACACCTTCGACCTCGTGACCTGTTTCGGTGTTTTGCACCATATACCCAATGTCTCGACAGTCTTGCGTGAAATGAGCCGTTGTACCAAACCAAACGGCTGGCAATTGATTTGCGAGCCAAGTCATTCCATGGGGAATTGGGAGCAGCCTCGGCGCATGCTAACCCCTAGAGAGAGGGGAATTCCCCAAACCTTAATGCGGAAATTCATTCTTGAATCTGGTTTACAGATTATTCGCGAGCGGAAATGTATGTTCTCTCTGACCTCTCGCATGCAGTATCTGCTACCAAAAAAGCAATTTGTTTATAACACTCCGTGGATCACAGCGGTGGATGACTATCTTTGTGACCTTCCATTCTGGTCGAAGCGTTACCATGCGACCAGTGTTTTTCATAAACTGCGCCCCTTGGCTGTCTTCTTTGTGCTCCAGAAGCCGGCGTGAGACGAGCGCCGCCGGCGTACGGATCGTCGTCCAGCTAAATAGTGCGGAACACTGCTTCTCTAGTCATCTGGCCGCCCGGTTACAAGGTCTACGATATGCCTGCCCAGCAGGAGGAAGTAAGACGTGCTTCGAGACGATAATAGTCATACCTCGCTTATCTATCAGCGCCTGAAGGCCCAGGAATCGCTTCGCGAACTGCAGCGCCAACGGACGCGCCACCTTATCGCTTCAAATGTCCGCGCCATTTGGAGTGAGCGAACCTTTCTGTTTCGCATGGCGGTGTTGGGGCTCTTGCTGGGTATCGTCATCGCCTTTCTGATTCCAGCTCGCTACACTGCCTCCACCCGCTTAATGGCTCCGGACAACCAATCTGGTTCTTTTCTGGCTTCCACCGCGGCCGCACTTGCAGCGACTCGAAGCTCCGGCGCTGTTGGTGAGATGGCGTGGGATCTACTGGGCCTAAAGAACACCAGCGAAGTATTCGCAGGTATCCTCTCCAGTCGAACTGTTCAAAACTCTATCGTTGAGAAATTTGATCTCAAGCGTGTTTATGGTGTCAAGCGGATGGTCGATGCTCGCGCCCGGCTCTCGCGGGTTGTCGGCGTTGCGATCGATCGCAAAAATCAAATGATAACTATTAGCGTTACCGACCGTAGTCCCGAACGCGCCGCAGCAATAGCGGCGGCCTACACGGATGAGCTCAATCGACTGGTGTCAGATTTGAGTACGTCTTCGGCACGGCGAGAACGAGTCTTTCTCGAAGCGCGCTTGTCTCAAGTCCACCAGGATTTAGAGAGCGCCGAAAACGAATTTAGTCAGTTCGCAAGCAAGAACAGCGCAATCGACATCAAGGAACAGAGTAAAGCCATGCTGGAGGTCGCCGGCTCATTGCAGGGCCGCCTCATATCCGCTCAGTCCGAACTGGAAGGACTTCGCCAGATCTACTCGGATTCTCACATCCGCGTCAAAACGCAAAAAGCACGCGTTGAGGAACTTCAGTCCCAGCTTTCTAAGCTGGGCGGCAACGATCGTTCTGCGCCTCTGGGCCCTGACAGTATCTCCACCGATTTGTATCCTTCGATCCGTAAGTTGCCTCTTTTGGGTGTTGCGTACGCCGATCTTTATCGGCGGACCAAATTGCAGGAGGCGGTATACGAAGTTCTGACCCAGGAATACGAACTTGCGAAAGTGCAGGAAGCCCGCGAGACGCCTAGCGTCAAAGTTCTCGATCCACCCGAAGTACCCGAAAACAAGGATTTTCCTCCACGTAAACTGATCATCGTGTCTTCCACTGGTATCTTTCTTTTGGCTGGAATTGTTATGTTGCTCGCAACCAAAACATGGAATGAAAAGGATCCGGACGATCTAAGTAAGGCGATTGCCAACGAGATCTGGGTCGACTTAAAGCAAAAGCGATTTTTAAACCCGGTAGACCGCAGCCTCACTGCGACTGGGCTGAACATGACTGGTTCGGCCCAGGTCAAACGCGGTCTCTTGTCGATATTGGGTTGGAACAGAAGCATCCCCAACTGCAACGGCGGTGCCTCCACCTCTTCCTTGGCTGAAAAGCAGGCTGAAAGTGCGGCTCCGGAAAACTCGGGCTTCGCCAAGCCTCAACGGTGGCGAGACACTGCCTAAGTCCCAAATTTCTACGACGTCTTTCCAACAAGCGTGCAATGAACCGACAATTGATTCTGGGAGTTCTGGGCACCCGGCCCGAAGCGGTCAAGTTGTCTCCGGTGTTGTTGGAATTTGCAAAACGGCGCGACGCTATTCGCACCGTCACCGTATCGTCGGGACAACACGCGCACTTGATTTCCCCATTCACTGAGTTTTTTGGTGTGCATATCGACCATGACCTCTGCATTGTGGGTCCCAACCAAGATTACGCGACGTTACTTCGTCGGATCGTCTGGAGTCTAGCCAGTGTTATTAGGCGCGAAAACCCAGACCTGATTCTGGTGCAAGGCGACACTACGACTGCTCTGGCCGGGGCAATCGCCGGTCAGCAGTGCAGAGTCCCTGTTGCGCATATTGAGGCCGGCCTGCGATCCGGCGATTTGCGTAGTCCCTACCCTGAAGAAATCCATCGCATCTCGATCACACAGATAGCGTCATTTCACTTTGCAGCGACGGATTCAAATCGCGATGTGCTTTTACGCGAGGGAGTCTTGCATAGCGCCATCGAGGTCACGGGCAACCCCATCGTCGATGCCTTGAAGTTCGTACTTGCCCGGCAAAAAAAAGGAGTTGGCCAGACTGCCAACGGGTCAATTGCGCCAAAGCGTATCGTTTTGACTACTCATCGGCGGGAATCGTTTGGGACAACGCTCGAAAGCAATCTTCGCACAATTCGATATTTCATCGAAGATCACGCTGACACTGAGTTGCTCTTTCCAGTCCACCCAAACCCGAATATCAAGGTACCTGCATATCGGATTCTCGGTAATCACCCCAGAATTACTCTCACTCCTCCGTTACCGTACACAGATTTTATTACTCTCCTGTCGAACTGCTGGCTGGTGATTTCCGATTCAGGTGGCGTCCAGGAAGAGGTCCCCAGCCTCGGTAAACCGCTCTTGATTCTACGCGACAACACGGAACGTCAGGAGTGTATCGAGGCTGGAGTGGCGCGCTTAGTCGGCAGCGGTCCCGGCAGGCTTCGCAACATGCTGGATGAGGCTCACGAATCGGACAGTTGGGTAAGTCGCGTTCATGAGATCCCAAATCCATTCGGCGATGGCCACAGCGCCGAACGAATCGCCAGTCGCTGCATTAGTTTGCTGAGCCAAGGAGCAGACTATCGCTCGTTCGCTGCACGCATCAAGTTTCCGGGATGCACTCACGCTCCGGCCGCGCTCCAACATCCTTTATGAGTGCGTCACTCCAATGCGCATAGATTCAGTTCTCGGGCGCCCCTTCAACGAATCGCTTCAGGTGACGATTGTTGTACCGTGCTACAACGAACTGCATGGGCTGCTTCATTTGCGGGACAGATTATTGTGCGCGGCCAACAAGCTGAACGGCACCTATCGCGTAAGTGTCATAATCGTCGATGACGCGAGCACAGACGGTTCGTGGAAAGCGATGCACGACCTATTCGCAGGTTACGCGAATGTCAAAATGCTGCGCCACCCCACTAATCGCGGTGTTGGCGCTGCCATTCTCACCGGAGTACGGGGAGCAAATACAGAAGTTGTTTGTTCTATCGATGCGGATTGCAGTTATGATCCTGGTGAACTTGAAACTCTCATTCCGCTACTTAGACCTGGCGTAGATGTGGTCACAGCGTCACCCTTTCATCCCGACGGCTTCGCGCTGGGGGTTGTAGGTTGGCGCCTTTTCCTCTCCAGGGCGGCCTCTTTTCTTTATCGGCAGGTTCTACGGCAGAAGCTGCACACCTACACGAGTTGCTTTCGAGTTTACCGGCGCAGCTCAGTGTTAGAACTCAATCTCCGCTACAGCGGCTTTCTGGCAACCGCCGAATTGATAGGAAGGTTGGATCTGGGCGGCCGTGTCATTGCCGAATGCCCAACTACGTTGACGACACGTCTGTACGGAAGTTCCAAGATGAAGACTGTGCGTGTGTTGGCTGGTCATCTGTGCCTGTTAGGTGAACTGTCTTTGCTGAGAGTGCGGCAGGCGTTATTTGGTGGATCTCCTCCGATCCTTCGTTCAGCTGATCTCGGCGGAGACTGAGGATTACAAGTGCCAAAAACCGTTGCAAGCAACGTGACTCTCCCCACAGATCAGAACGCTTCCGGTCGGAACTTGAGTGACCCGGAACTTAAACAGCTATCAGAAGTGATCTCCACGGGTATACTGAATAGCACAAATGGCCGATTCGTTAATCAGCTGCAGTCCGACTTTGCAAATCTGCTTGGCGTGAAATATGTCTTCGCGACTTCTTCAGGCACCGCGGCTATCCACGCCGCTATAGCAGCCGTCGACCCCGAGCCCGGCGATGAAATCGTTACAAGCCCCATAACAGACATGGGCGCTTTGACGCCGATTCTCTATCAGGGCGCTATTCCGGCTTTTGCGGACGTCGATCCTCGAACGTGCAATGTGACAGCGCAAACAATCCAGGGGGCGATTAGCGAGCGGACCCGAGCCATCATTGTTACTCATCTCTTTGGCAATCCCTGCGAGATGACCAGCATCATGTCATTGGCCGGATCAAAGGGAATTCCCGTCATCGAAGACTGCGCCCAGGCATTTCTCGCGTCGCATAAAGGCAAAGTGGTTGGAACAATCGGCCAGATGAGTTGCTTCAGCCTTCAACAAGGTAAGCACATCACCTGCGGGGAGGGTGGATTGCTGGCTACCAATGACCACAATGTGGCAAAACGCGTAGCTCTGTTCGTGAATAAAGGATGGGGTTACGGTGACGAAACTCCGGATCACGAGTTCCTCGCCTTGAATTACAGGATGACGGAGTTGCAAGGCGCAGTGGCGGCGGGGCAGTTGCCTAAATTACAGATCTTTGTGGCGCGTCGGGCCGTCGCGGCACATCAACTGACAGAACGCCTCGCCGGCTTGGATGCCATCGAAACTCCGTTTATTCATACGGACTCAGCCCATTCCTACTGGAAATATTGCCTTCGCGTGCGCGAACGCAAAATCCCAGGAGGATGTCTGGCCTTGGGAAAGCGACTGAAGGATCGTGGCCTAATCTGCGCTCCTCGGTACATTCAGAAACCTGCTTTCGATTGCAGGATCTTTCGCGAACAAAAAACTCTCGGCCGAAGCCGGTTTCCGTTTAGCCTCGCTCGCCCGGAAGTGCTTCAATATAGCCCGCAGCATTTCCCTGGGACTTACGAGGCCCTGAGCAATATGTTGGTCCTTCCCTGGAACGAGAACTACGAGGAGAGGCACGTCAAGTTCATTTCTGACGCCATCCACGATGCGGTCTTCGAACTCACCCACTAAGAACCTGCGTAAGAAATTACGTTTCGGCCTAGTTGGTGCAGGCGCCATTGCCCAGTCGTATATCCAGGCTTTCGGCAATTGCGCTGAGGCACAGTTAGTTGCCGTTGCCGATTGCCGCTTCGATGCTGCGCAGCGATTGAGTGAGCGAATGCACTGCCGCGCTTATGAGTCTGTTGAAACTATGTCAGGCCGAGGCGAAATAGATGCGGCCGTCGTGTGCACGCCTCCGGTAACGCACGAAACACTCTGCCTAACCCTTATGCAACGCGGTATCCACGTGCTGTGCGAAAAACCGTTCAGCATCAATGCAGAAGGAGCGCGGAAAATGTTGACCTCCGCGGAACAGTGTGGCGTCAAGCTGACCATGGCCTCAAAGTTTCGCTACGTCGAAGACGTGATTCAGGCCCGCAGCATCATTGCCTCTGGCGTGTTGGGCGACTTGATTCTGTTCAGAAATGTGTTTGCCACCTGTGTGAACATGAGTGCCCGATGGAATTCGCGCCCGTCGATCAGTGGCGGAGGCGTGCTGATCGATAACGGGGCTCACTCCGTCGATCTGATCCACTATTTCCTTGGCCCCTTGGCTGTCGTGCACGCCAGGGAAGGGAAACGCACGCAAGGACTGCAAGTGGAAGACACGGTTGTGCTCGCTGCGCGGAGTGCTACCGGTGTCGTTTGCAATATAGAGCTCTCCTGGAGTATCACTCGCCAGCAAGACAGTTTTCTCGATATCTCGGGCAATTTAGGAAGCGTATCTGTTGGATGGAAAAAGTCGGGTCGCTTGGATTATGCTCACCGCCAATGGATACCCTTTGGAAACGGCTATAGCAAAATTCATGCGTTTCGTAGCCAAATCGAAAACTTCTGTCGTGCGATCCGGGGTGAGGAGCCTCTGTTGATCACCGCCAAAGATGCGCTCGCCTCGGTTGAGGTGATCGACGCTGCTTATCGATCCCTTCGCGATAATCGGCCGGTGCAAATGTCAAACTTTACGTTGCCGTCGTTCCATGTCGAAGAGGGCGAACCTAGGGCCTCGGTAGCGCACTCACCTCACGAACCTCTGCACTGATTCTTCGGCATACATATTCAGCCACTTATTATCCGTGACCCCTTTCGAGACAACTCAGTCCTGGGCGATTGTTGGTGGCGGTTTCTTGGGAATGACTCTTGCTCTGCGGCTTGCGCAGCAAGGGAAGAGAGTCACGTTGATCGAGGCCGCTCCTTTTTTGGGGGGTGTCGCATCGGCGTGGCGCCTTGGCGACATTGTTTGGGACCGCCACTATCATGTGACTCTACACTCGGATACTCACCTCCGGTCGCTTTTGGCAGAACTGGGTTTGGAAGACGAGTTGCAATGGAGGAAGGCACTGACCGGATTCTTCACTGACTCGCGTTTGCATTCGATGTCGAGTGCCGTTGAGTTCCTTCGCTTTCCGCCATTGAACCTATTCGAGAAAGCGCGCTTGGGCCTCACGATCCTCAAGGCATCTCGCATCCGCGATTGTTCCCAGCTCGAAAACATTTCTGTCGAAGAATGGTTGGAATCATGGTCTGGAAAGGGCGTCACTCAAAAGCTCTGGTTGCCACTGCTCCGCGCAAAGTTGGGAGATGGCTATCGCGAGACTTCTGCCGCGTTTATATCCAATACCATCGCCCGCATGTATTCGGCTCGCAGGACCAGTGCAAAGGCGGAAATGTTCGGCTATGTTCCCGGTGGGTACGCTCGTATTCTCAAGGCCTTCGAAGAATCACTATTACAATCAGGCGTGAGTATTCGACTCGGTCAGCCTGTCCGCTCCGTAAAGAGAACTTGTGCCGGTGAGTTGCGAATTGAATTTGCTCGCGAATTCTCAGAAGATTTCTCTCGAGTTGCGGTAACAACTGCCGCCCCCTTAACGGCGGACTTGTGTTCCACCTTGCAGATCGAGGAAAAGGAGCGTCTTCGTGGGATTAGGTATCAAGGTTTAATCTGCGCTTCCGTCCTCCTGAAGAAACCACTCTCGCCCTTTTATATCACTAACATTGCCGACAGCGGCCTTCCGTTTACGTCTGTGATCGAGATGTCGTCGCTTGTTGACCGAAATCAATTCGGCGGAAAATCCCTGGTGTATCTCCCGAAGTATCTGAACCCAGCTTCTTCCTACTTTGGTCTGTCTTTCGCTCAGATTCGCGAAGACTTCCTGAAAGGTTTGGAGCAGATGTACCCCAAGTTTTCCCGCGCCAACGTCGAGTGCTTTCAGATTTCACGAGTGAAATACCTCTTGCCAGTGCCAACTATGAACTACTCAGCGAACCTTCTACCGCACGCTACTTCGGTGCCGGGCTTATATGTTGTGAACTCCGCGCAGATCGTCGATGGCACACTGAACGTGAACCAAACCGTTCGCCTCGCTGAATCCGCCGCCCAGCGCATCGTCGATACCGTTCCGGTCTCCCACCCAATTCCTGCTCTGCTCAAACATGAAGTCGCGTCGTCGCATAGCTAGCCTGTCGCTCGACCTCGATAACCACTGGTCCTATTTAAAGGTCCACGGAGATCCGGGTTGGGAAAAGTTTCCGAGCTACTTGCACGTTGTGGTGCCGCGCGTTCTCGACTTTCTATCGAGGAATAACCTCCGAATTACATTCTTCCTCGTTGGGCAAGACGCGGCCTTGGAGAGGAATCACCCTCCCCTCAAGATGATCGCCGACGCTGGTCACGAGCTCGGCAATCATTCCTTCTCGCACGAGCCATGGTTCCACCGCTACCACCGCTCTCGGATCGAATCAGAGATCGCGCTGGCGGAGAACTGTATATATAAGGTTACCGGTATTCGAACTGTCGGCTACCGTGGCCCCGGCTTCAGCGTTTCTGAATTGGCCCTGCAAGTCCTTGAAAGCAAAGGCTATCTCTATGATGCTTCGAGCTTTCCGACATTTTGTGGTCCTCTGGCAAGGCTTTACTATCTCTGGCGCTCGAATTTGAACGGCAGAGACCGCGAAGAACGCAACATGTTATTTGGTCCAATGTCAGAAGGCTTCCGACCGCTTCGACCGTACCGCTGGCGCCATGGTCAGGATTTGCTGGAAATTCCGGTTAGCACCATGCCCATCCTGCGTACCCCGATCCACCTCAGCTATCTGCTTTATTTGGCCGGGTTTTCGCCTAAGATCGCACTTTTCTATTTTCAAACCGCGCTGAACTTGTACCGCGCCGCTTCAGGTTCCCCTTCAGTGCTCTTGCATCCACTCGACTTCTTGGGCGTCGACGACCAGATCGGATTGGAATTCTTCCCTGCGATGCAGCTTACCCGAAGACGGAAGCTTGAGTTTGTGGCAGACGCGATTCGGCTCTATTGTGACCATTTCGAGGTCGTGCCAATCAGGGAGCACGCAAATGCGGTACTCACAGATGTAAAGAAAAGCTCTAAACCAAGCAAATAAGTTGGCTTTACATCACTGACGGGTAACTTATAATGCCGGTATGGCTCGCCCTTCGTCTCCATGCTGGTCTGACTCATTTGATTTTCTTCCCGCGGCGACACGATCACTTGTTGGCGTACGGGCAGCCAGCATTGTCCCTTTTCTGACATCACTCGTCGTGCCAATCACCTTGGGATTGGCCATCACACCTCAGAGCCTATGGACCGACGAAGGCTTTACGGTTTGGTTCGCCTCTCACCGTAGCTTCCCCTCGTTCTTTCACGCCCTTGTCGGACGCCGTGGGGCGCCGGGTGATCCTCAATTCCTCTTTTACCTCCTTCACATGTGGGGCTGGATCAAAGTCTTTGGCTCCAGTGAGCTCTCACTCCGTGCGGCAAATATCCCGTTCGCGGTGATTTTCATCTACGCGATGCGCTGGGCATCGCAGCATCTGTTTTGGAATCGCCATCTTTGGGTGCTGTTCTGCCTTTCCCCATTCTTTTGGTTTTATTTGAACGAAGCTCGCCCTTACATCGCTTTGCTTTCGTTTGCGAGTGTGGCCACGGTGGCGCTCGTAGCTTTCCTGCTCGACTCCAAACGCTACGGCAAAATAGCTCCAGGACTTTGTTTGTTGGCCTTGTTCTCCGCTTGGGGAGTCCATATTCTCGCAGTTTTCTTGTTCCCAACCGTCCTGATCTTGATCCTTATCACCGTATTTGGCGATCCGGATTTGAAATCCGATTTCTTCCGTTATTGGACTCACCCCGCCCTCTGGTGCGCGCCTCTTTTCTTCGCCCTCGGCGGCTTCTATTTTTGGGTTTCCTTCAACGGCGTGAACAAGAGCGAAGCTATCCCTGGATGGCGTAACCTCGCTTTTGCACTCTATGAATTCGCCGGATTCGCGGGACTCGGCCCCCCGCGCAACGATATCCGGGAGACGCCTGGGTTTTCGGTCTTTTTTCCCTACTGGCCTTGGCTCCTGCTCGGAACAGTCTCTTTGGCCGCGGTCATTCTCTATCAATGCAAGGCGCTGCGATCCAGAATTCCTCGGAATATTCTCATCAGCGCCACTTTGGGTCTGCTGATTGCTCTCGGTGTGTCCGTTTTCGAGCATTTCCAGATCCTCGGGCGTCATTTAGCCGTTTTTTTGCCTCTTATAATCGTAGTGGTCATGCTTGATCCGCGGCACTCGCTTCGTCCTCCAACCGTTCAACGCGGTGCGATGGTTGCTGTGATCGCCTTAGGGGTTGTTTGGGGAATTTCTGACCTGCGACTCGTCTTTCTGAACAAATATGCGAAGGATTCCTATAGAGAAGCCTGCTCCATTGCGCTGTCTCGCGCGGGTGAAGATGGAGCGGTGATCCTGTGGGCAGCCGATCCGGTGACAGCCGAATATTACGGGTTGGCGGTAACCCCGAGGAGTGGATCCATTTTGGGTGTTGAACCTGAAGGGCAACGTTCTGCTTCCGCCCGCCAGGCAATCGCTGCCTCAGACTGGAGCGCCGAGCAGGCGAATGCCTATTTTGCAAATTCTTCCGTTCCAATAATTCTTGTCCTCGGGAAATCTGATCCGTTTGACCCTTCTGGGGCGTGGCGCGCCCGTATCCAGGCGCAAACTCCGGCCTCCATTGCGCATTTGAATACGCTGAGCATTTATGAGTGGCGCCTGGGGACGGATGCCATTTGCAATTCATGTTCAGTTGAGTCTCCCCACAAGTTTCGTATCGATCAAACTTCGAAAAACGAGTTGCCCCCACATTTGCTCTCCCTTGGGTCCTCCTCTCGCGCGAAAGTCGCTCCATGAGGTTCACCGGCCGGCAGACGTGCCGCCTCCTCCTGAAATCCTCGCCTCCACCTAGGCCCTCTCCTCGAGTGAAGAAATTGCCCGTTGCATGAGTTCCCCGACCCTCTGCACGCTTACTCCCAATTCAACTGCGATTTCCCGGTAGCGAAGCCCTCTAGCTCTCAGTAACACACAATTCCGCTGTTTGGGTGTGAGTTGACCGAACGCGGCTCTGAATTGATTGATCCGTTCGATCAGAAGCATCTTCTCTTCCGGATTTGGTGAGGGATCGACCCTCTCGTGAAGAATTATTGGATGCGTGCGATCTTCGCTGACGCGGAGACGTCTCCGCTCAAGCCTGTGATGGTCCATCGACAGATTGTGAGCCACACGAAACGCCCATGCCCGTGTGTTCTGTCCCGTGCCCTTCACCGCTTGGCGTACCAACCGCAGGAAGACTTCCTGAATCACATCTTCCGACTGTATCGAGTCAAGTCCTCTCGTTCCCAGATACGCTTTGAGAGAAGGGCGTAAGCTCGCATATAGCTCAATAATGTGTTCTCCATCGATCCCTCGCCTGTTCGTATCGGCAGCGATTGGGTACATGGGCTCCACGCCTAAGGCTTTCCCACAGCCGCGATCCTCTTCTCCAAGACGTTTCTTGGAAATTTCAACTTCTATTCATCTGTGGCTGCGACAATTCCGCAGATCACTCGCGCGCAAATAGACACAACGTTCATGAACACCATTTTTCAAGGACAAGGATTCAACTGCCTGGAATCTTCTAGAACGGAGACCTAATCGAACCTGCTCGACTGTACTTTGTGTCGTGTTATTCGCAGGTAAGTTCGTTGTTAGTTCTGGATGAATTGTGGACCACGGGGTTTACGTTGATTGTTTTCGCCGTCCGCAGGACTCAGAGTCAATTTACTCTCGACCGGTGGGCGACAAACTGTCTAAGGTCTGGAAGCGATTACAGAAATCGGAGACTCTTACATGATTCATAGCCATCAAGTTCAGCATAATAAAGCCTTGTTGAGATGGCTGCTTGCCTGCCTTACGTTGTCTCCGCTGTGGACCGCCGCTTCATCCGCCCAACAGCAGCAAAGGCCGATCTCTTTGGCCGGATCACGATCACAGTCTTCCTCTCCGCAATCCGACCTAGCCAAGGACAATCTCAACCTTGTCGCAGCTTCTGCTATTCAGCTCAAAGAGGTGCTGAGTGTGGACCCCGGCCTGATGGTCGAGCTGAAGCGTCTGGTTGCTCAAGAGGCCAGCGACAACGGCCAAATGATGAGCGAAGAGAACCTCACTGACGATGCCATCTTCGATCGCCTGACCAAGGACATCAAGTTTCGCTCCGTCGCTACTCGCATGGTGCAACGTTACGGCTATTTGCTTCCCAACGTGAATCCCGGTTCGGAAATGGGGAAGCAGCAGGAGCTCCTGATCAAAGAGCGCGTTCGTCGTTTGGTCCAGATTGAGGCTCAGGAGGACGCGGACTCCCTGCGTCCGACCCGCACAGACAATGCTACCGTTGACACTAAATCCACCAATTGTGCTCCGAACTCCAACGGCGAATGCCTCCCGGTTTCTCCAAATCCAGGGCCTTCGTTTTCAAGTCCCCAGCCCTCGCAGCGAAATCAGTCCCCCGCCTATCCGTCCGACCAATCCACTCCTCTTCCTCGCATCCTTCAGGCGGATCGCAATTCGCCAGATTCCGCCTACGATGGTTCATCCGCGAACGGTGCCACTCTTGTTCCCACCTCGACGTCTTCGGTTCATTCTCCGGGAGGTTCCGATCCCTCAGATCCGTCCCTGGACTATCCGCACGGAACAATTTCTGACAAAGCTCGCGAGTTTGTTGCTGGCTCGACGTCGGACGTTTCTTCGGCCGAAGAGGCCTTGAATTTTCCACCCATCCCTTCTCCTTCGGCGACGGGAAGCGGTACAAACGAATCCACTCTCGTCACCGACCGCGGATCATCCCTCCCAACCATCGTACGGCGCGCAAGTCCTTACGCCGACATCCCGTCTCTCTACGACCTTTATGTACAAGCCCCGGCTCGTGACGTGGCCCCCCAGCGCTTCGGGGTAGCCGTTTTCCGCGACGGACTGCGTGACCCACGAAGCATTCCGATGGATCTCCCGGTCGGCCCCGACTATGTAGTCGGTCCTGGCGATACTTTGAGCATCGATCTTTGGGGCGGCTATTCCACGAAATTGGTTCGGGTCGTCGATCGGCAGGGAAGAGTCTCTATTCCGGACGCAGCCCCGTTGCTG
>Ga0335069_10000494_pt1 | contig 66506 bp, 67 predicted proteins | sample Lox_Sample_11_FD_206714 | JGI IMG/M metagenome (GOLD analysis project Ga0335069, IMG submission 206714) | Soil microbial communities from Loxahatchee National Wildlife Refuge, Florida, United States - Lox_Sample_1.1 | ecosystem: Environmental > Terrestrial > Soil > Wetlands | place: USA...
CGGACGGCTCCGGCGTCGTCAGTTACGAAGGTTTCCAGCCGCACAGCGACGGCGCCCGCGTCAGGGCGGAGCAGGACGTGGCGCGGCTTCGATTCCTTGAAGGCATCGGGCTGGCGCGCCAGACCGGCGAGGCAAGCTGGCAGCTATCGCCGGACCACGAGCGCGATCTTCGCGCCCGCCAGCAATCCAAAGACATCGTAAAAAGCCGCTCGCAAAGCCGAAAGCGCGAGGCCGACCAAGGTCTCGATCGCGGCTTCGAGCGAAGGAGAGACTATTATGGCTGAACAACGACCCTACCGGCTCGCGGGGAGCGCGAACGCCGCGCGCCTCACGCAGGTAAAACTGGCCGTCCTCTTTCTGCTTGGACCGGCCTTCATCGCGGTCAACTGGATCGCGACTCAGCACGCCGCGCGGCTTTTCGGCTACGCCCCCGCGTTGGGCGCGCCGCTATGCGATCTTCCGATCGCCGGGATCCTCTACCGGCCTTGGGATTGGATCGTTTGGTGGACGCGCTACTACTCGGAGCCGTCGCTTGCGCCGGTCTGGGAGCATTGCGCGCGCGTGACGCTCATCCCAATGGCCGGGCTGAGCGCCATCGCGGTCGGCGCGATCGCCGTCGCTAGGAACGGATGGCTCCAAAATGCATCCGACCTGCACGGCTCCGCGCGATGGGCAAGCATCGGGAATCTCCGGGCCGCCGGACTCATTAACGATAACCGCCGCGCCGGCGTTTATCTTGCGCGCTGGCGCGCGTGGAACCGCCGCTATCATCTTCGCGACTCCGGGCCGTCGCACGTCCTTGTCTTTGCCCCCACCCGCAGCGGCAAGGGCGTCGGCATTGTCATACCGACCCTGCTTTCGTGGCCGCACTCCGCCCTCATCCACGACCTAAAAGGCGAGAATTGGGCGCTCACGGCGGGCGCGCGGAAGCGGATGGGGCACCTGTGCCTCAAGTTCGCGCCCGCGTCGCCCGACGCCGATTGCGCCCGCTTCAATCCGCTGGCCGAGGTCCGGCTGCGCACCCCGCACGAGATTCGAGACGTGCGCAACATCGCGCAGATGATCATGGACCCCAACGGCAAGGGCCTGCCCGACCATTGGCTCCGCGCCGGCGTGGAAGGGCTTACAGGATTCCTCCTTGCCCAATGTTACGACGGCCGCAATCCAACCCTAAGTGGAATCGAGGCGCGGCTTTCCGATCCGGCGCAGCCGATCGGCGAGACGCTGGAACAGATCATGCACACGGTCCACGACCCGGAAGGAACGATGGGCTGGACGGACTCTCAGGGAAATCGGACGACCACGCATCCGGTGATCGCCCGCGCGATGCGAAGCTTGCTCGACAAGAGCGAGAACGAGCGCTCCGGGGTGATTTCCGAAATTAAAGGCTTCCTTGAACTTTACCGCGACCCGATGATCGCGGCGAACACGGCGGCGTCGGACTTTCGCATCGAGGATTTAATGAACCACGAGCGCCCCGTGTCGCTCTACATCGTCGTCCCGCTCGCCCATAAGGACAGCTTGCGTCCGTTGATCAGATTGATGCTGAGCCAGATTCTCCACCGCCTGACGGAGCACCTCGAATACCGAGACGGCCGCGCGATCACGCGCTATAAACGCCGCCTGCTTTTGATGATCGACGAATTCGCGAGCCTTGGCCGCCTCGATATGTTCGCCGACTCGCTTTCGCTGATCGCGGGCTATGGAATCAAGGCGTGCCTCATCGCGCAGGACTTAAGCCAAATACACGCGGCCTACGGCCACGACGAAGCGATCACGTCCAACTGCCACACGCGCGTCGCCTTCACTCCCAACCGGATCGAGACGGCGCGGCTGATCTCGCAGATGGCGGGCGAGGCGACCGTTCGCCATTTGCACCGGACGATTTCAAGCGCGGGCGAGAGCGTCTCGGAGCCGGAAATCGCGCGAGCGCTGATCACGCCGGACGAGGCGATGCGGCTTGGCGCGAACGAGGCGCTCATCTTCACCAGCGGCCATCCGACGATCCGGGCGGAAAAGATTCGCTACTACGCCGAGCCGGCTTTCAAACGGCTCGCGGCGCTCCCGCCGCCCGCAAAGAGCGATCGCATCGAATCGGCGGATACGCGGCCGGAAAACATTTCAAGTGAGACCAGCACAGCGGAAAACGCGGAATCTCCGCAGCGGGACGCCAAGGAAATCTCGTTCCTGAAATTCGCCGCCGATGATGCGGCGGCCGACGCGCCCGCCGCGAATCGCGGGCGGAAAAAGGAGAGGATGCTTTGAGGCGCCAAGTCACAACCTACATCAGCGTCGACACTCTCGCCCGCCTTAGGGAGGAAGCGCACGACGCTGGAGTCACGCTCTCGCGGCTTATCGAAGAAAGACTGGCGGTATCAGACGGCGATTCCCGCCGCAGCGTGTCGCAATCAATGCTCGCGGCCACGGAGCACCGAATCATCAAGACGAACCGGAGCCAGGTTGAGCAGGCCATCCGCCCGCTTGGCAAGCAACTTGCGATGCTGCTCGCCATGCTCGATCAGTTCGCGCTCAGCATGTTGACTCACATGCCGGAGATTCCCGAAGGCAAACGCGAACAGGCGCTCGCCAGCGGAGAACGCCGGCATCACGGCTGGCGGCTCGAAGTCGAAGAAACGATCCAGCAGTTGGAGGCCCCGCACGCGAATGGAAAGAAGGTGGCTTCCGGTGCCGCCGCGCCGGAAATCGGCGATCACGATCAGCACGATTCCGCCGCGCAGAATCCCGGAGAAGGCGCATGATCGCGGCGCAGAGCATTCAGGAGCGGCGGCTGGACGAATTGCTCCGCCGCCAACTCGGGACGCGGATTCTAGCCGCCATCGCCGATCCCAACGTCACCGAAATCATCGTCAATGAGGATGGGCGGGTTTGGATTGAATCGTACCAGAAAGGAATGCACGAAGCCGGAGCCGCGCTTTCCGCTTCTCAAGTGGAGAGCCTGATCGGAACTGTTGCCGCGTCGCTCGGCAATGTCGCAAACACGGCCCATCCGATTGTGGAAGGAGAACTCCCAATCGGGGCGATTCGTTTCGAGGGCCTGCTTCCGCCCGTCACGCGAAAGCCCTGTTGCGTGATGCGCAAGCCCGCGCATGTCCTCTACACGCTCGAAGATTACGTGCGCGGCGGAATCCTGAACGATGAACGGGCGAACGTCTTGCGGGAGGCGGCGGATTCGCGGCTCAACGTCGTAATCGCCGGAGGGACCGGCTCCGGCAAGACCACTCTCGCGGGCGCGCTCATCAACGAGATGGTCGCTCGCTCCGATCCCAACGAGCGTTACGTGATCATCGAAGACACGCTCGAAATCCAGTGCCGCGCGGCAAACCTCGTTCAGCTTCACACCGCCGAGGCCGCGGACATGACGCGGCTCGTGCGGACGACGATGCGGCTCCGCCCCGACCGGATCATCATCGGCGAAGTGCGCGGCGCGGAAGCGCTCGCGCTGCTCAAGGCGTGGAACACCGGCCATCCGGGCGGAGTCACAACGATCCATGCCAACAGCGCGAAGGCCGCGCTCACAAGGCTTTCGAGCCTTGTGCAAGAGGCGGGCGTTCCGCCGCAGCCGGAACTAATCGCCGAAACGATCAATCTCTTAGCGTTCATCGTCCGCACGCCGGCCGGAAGGCGCGTCAAGGAACTTGTCCGCGTGGAAGGTTACGACCCACGCGACGGATTCAAACTTAAGGCAATCGAGGAGAAACAATGAACCCCGAATATCAATCGCTCTGTGTTCTGGCCGCAGTCGCGGCCTGGTCCACCGTCGCCGGAGCTTCCGTCGAAGGGAAGTTCGGCTTCTTCAACTGGATTTCTCTCATCAGCCTCGCGGTGCTTCTGGAACGGCTGGTGACCGGCTACGCGGGAACGCCGCTCTTTTGACGCAGGACTCAAAGCCAGCCCGGCTTGGAGATTATTTCCACCAACAAGGAGGTCTAGGAAATGAAACGATTCGGAAGAATCAAAGGTTCAATCGCAAAGTGGGCGGCCAGGATTGGCGCCGCCTACGCCGTCGCAACAATTGTGTGGCCGGCGCGGGTGTTCGCCGCCGTGGGCGCGGGAACGCTCCCGTGGGACGATCCGTTGACCGCGCTCCAAACCGATTTGCAGGGGCCAGTCGCTCACGCAATCACCACGGCGGCCGTCATCGGCACGGGACTAATGTGGGCGGTCAGCGAACACGGAACCGGCGTGCGCAAAATGTCGTCGCTCGCATTCGGCGGAGCGTGCGCGCTTGGGGCGACCCAAGTAATGACAACGCTCTTCCCGATGGCCGGAGCGCTCTTTTAGGCGCGGGAGGGCATGACGATGGCGCAAACCGAACGCCGGGTGAGCACGATCCATCAATCGCTCACCCAGCCCATTCTTCTGGCGGGAGCGGAGCGCCAGCTTGCGATCGCCAACTGGATTACCGCCGCGGCCCTCATCTTCGGCGGCGGACTCCATTGGTACACGGCGGCGATGGGCGCGTTCCTCTTAACCGCCGGACATTGGGCGCTGGTTCAGGCCGCCAAATTCGACCCGCAACTGAGCCAGGTCTATGTCCGCCACATCCGATACCAGAACCATTACCCGGCGCGCGCCGCCCTCTCGGCGGCGCCGCCGCGAGTCCGCGCGTCGGTCCCAACCCCCAAGGAGATGCGCGCGTAAAGGAAAAAGGCAGGAAGCATGTTTCTAAAGGAGTTCAAGGACTTGAGGCGAAAGCGAAGCCGGCTGGCCGGACTTCCCGACCAGCTTAACTACGCCTTTCCAATCGACGATTACACGATCGCGATGAAGGACGGCGCGTTTCTGTCGGCGTATGAGTGCGCGGGGCTGGACCTCAATTCAGCCAGCGTCGAAGAACTGGACGCCCACCGCGCTCAGGCAAACCGAGCATTGGCGAGATTGGATGACGGATTCATGTACAACGTCGATCTCATCCGCTATCCGAGTGCCGACTATCCGAAGCGGACGTTTCCCGATCCGGTCAGCGCGACGCTCGATCGCGAGCGCGAGGTCCAATACTCCGCCGAGGGGCGGCACTTTGAAACCAAATGCGTGCTGACAATCACCTATCGTCCGCCCGCCGACACGCAAACGCGGATCTCTGGAATCTTTCTGTCCGGCGCGCCGGAGCGATCCGACTGGCGGCGGCAGCTTGATTGGTTCAAGCAGCGGCTCCGCGAGTTTGAGGATGCGATCAGCGCCGTCTGGAAACTGACGGCGCTGGAGCTGCCCGCGCTTCTGTCGCATCTCGCAAGCTGCATCAACGGGCGGATGTGCGAAGTGGTCCCGCCCCGAACGCCAACCTATCTGGACGCGATTCTCGGCAATCAGGATTTGATCGCCGGCTTCAAGCCGCGCGTCGGCGGACGGCACATCCGCGTCGTCGCGCTCGCGGGCTTCCCTCCATTCTCCTACGCGGAGATGGCGGCGTTCCTGAGCGAACTGCCGATCTCCTACCGCTATTCGACGCGCGGGATCCCCGTCGGCCCCCGCACCGCGATCGGCCAGCTAACGATCTACCGGCGCAACTGGTTCCAGAAGCGGCTAGGACTCCGGGGCGTCATCAGCGAAAATTTCGGCTCCGGCGCGGGCGCGCAGTTTCAGAACCAGCACGCCCTTCGGATGGCCGACGACGCCAACGACGCGATCACCGAGGCCGAGGCCGGCGCGGTCCGCTACTGCTACGTAACTCCGAAGGTCGTCGTCACCGAGGACAGCGCCGCCGCGGCCGACGAAAACGCGCAACTGGTTTTCAAGGTCTGCCAGAACATCGGCTTCGATCCGCGGATCGAGACCATCAACGCCGTCGAAGGGTGGCTCGGCTCGCTTCCGGGCCACGGCTGGTACGACGTGCGGCGTCCGCTGGTAAACACGCAAAACCTTGCCGACATTCTGCCGCTCACGAGCGTATGGCCAGGACTGGCGGCCAACCCGTGTCCCTACTACCCGAAGAACACTCCGGCGCTCTGCCACGGGGCGACCACCGGCAGCACGCCCTTCCGCCTGAATCTTCACGTCGGCGACACGGGCCACACCGGAATCTACGGCCCGACCGGCAGCGGAAAGAGCGTTGCGCTCGGAACCATCGCCGCGAATTTCCGGGCCGCGCCGAACGGGCAGGTCTTTTTCTTCGACAAGGGCTACTCCGCATACGTGCTCACCAAAGCGCTTCGTGGACAGCACCTCGATTTGGGTGAAGACGAAGTTCCGCTCTGCCCGCTCGCGCGCATCGACGACGAGACCGATCGCATGAAGCTGCAAGGTCTCCTCGAAGACTGGCTTGAACTGCAAGGCGTGCGATTAGTGCCCAATCAGCGCAAGGCGCTGTGGCGCGGCTTGACGCTCGTGGCGGAAGGCCCCGCCGAGCAGCGCACGATCAGCAACCTCGTAACGCAGGTGCAGGACAACGCCGTGCGCGACGGGCTTGCGGCCTTTTCGCTCGCAGGCCCGCTTGGCCGTTTCCTTGACGCCGACCGCGATGCGGTGATCGAAGGCCGATTCGTCACCTTTGAACTTGAAACGCTGATGGCGATGGGTCCGAAGGTTGTCGTGCCTGTGGCGACCTATCTATTTCACCGCATCGATCAGCGGCTCGATGGCCGGCCCACGCTAATCGTCCTGGACGAAGCATGGATCATGCTCACCAACAGCGTGTTCGGCGCGAAGATCGAGGAATGGCTCCGCACGCTCCGCAAGAAGAACGCGGCCGTCGTGCTCGCAACGCAGAGCTTGAGCGAGGTCGCCAATTCTCCCCATCGCGACGTGATCGTGGAGTCGTGCCCCACCAAGCTCTATCTGCCGAACCCCGAGGCGAAGAATAATTCGACGCGGGAGATTTACCGGCGCTTCGGCCTATCCGATCGGCAAATCGACATTCTCTCCGATGCCACGCCGAAGCGGCACTACTATTACGTCTCTCCGCTTGGGCGCCGGTTGTTCCAGTTCTCGCTTGGACCCGCCGCGCTCGCCTTCATCGGGGCCGGATCGAAGGACGACATCCTTGCCGCGCGGCGGATGATCGCTCGGCATGGCGAGCGATGGACCGTCGAATGGCTCCGCGCGCGCGGACTTAACGATTGGGCAGCGTATCTCGACAGCCTGATTGGCCGCGTTGAAGCGCCGGCCGCCGCGATCCTGAGCGAGAGCGGAACCGCACCAATCCTTTCCAACGGAACAGTTCATCAAGAGGAGATGAGTCAATGAAGCCGAAAAGAATCTTGAAATCCTTGTCCGCCGCCGTCGCGGCGATCGCTTTGCAGTTGTGCCTGTCCGCTCCCGCCCGCGCGCAGACGCAGATCGTTTTCGATCCGAGCATGTTCGCGCGCCAGCTTGCGCAACTCCATCAGGAAGCCCTGACGGTCACGAATCTCGCCAAGCAGCTCACGTACATGATCAAGAACACGACCGGCGGCGACGCCGGCTCATGGGCGTCGAACGAGGCGCTGCTTAACAACCTTGGCGATCTGATCAACGTGCAAGAGGGGCTTTCATACACCTTTGCGGGTCTCACCCAGGATTTCCAGCAGCTCTATCCGGGCTTCAACACGACATCGACCGCGGGCGTCCAAAGCCCGCAGGCGACGATCGATACCACTCTCAACACACTCAACGGCGCGCTCGCTTCCGTTCAGGCGCAGGCCAATAACTTCAGCAACGAGCAAGCCACGCTACAAAACCTTGAGACGCAGAACCAGACGGCGGTGGGCAACCTGCAAGCCGTTCAAACCAGCAACGAAATCGCGCTCGCGCAGGTCCAGCAGCTTCAATTGCTCCGGCAACTTGTGATGGCCGCGACGAACGCGCAGAACGTCGCCGCTGCGAATCAGGTCAACCAGCAGGTTCAAAGCAACCTTGCCGCCGAGGCGTTTTTCTCCGCGCCGCCGTCACCCGGAACGCCCGACTTGTCGCAATCCGCCCCGCCCCCTCCGCAGCCCTAGAAAAACAGAAAGGCAGGAATGGATATGAAACAAACCAAAGAGACATTGATTCTCGCGTTCGCCATCGTCGGCCTTTTCGCCCTGATTTTCGGCGGATGGCACCTATACCAGCAGAAAGTCGCCGAAGATCAGGCGCGTGCGTTCTTCACCGCGCCGCGGCCGAAGGGCTTACCCGATTTGTCACGCGACGCACCGCCGCCGCATCAACCCTAACGGCCGGAAATCTGTTCAGGAGACCCTCAAATGAACTTCAACGATATTGCCAACCAGTTCTACACCGCAGGCGCGACCTACAGCGCCGCGATCCAGCCCTATGCAATCAAGCTTTTCTTCGGGCTGTTCCTGATCGACATCGTCGTTAGCTGGATTCAATTCACCGCCGAAGGCCAGCTTGACGGTTCGCATTTCGTCGGGCGGATGATCAAGCACATTCTGTGCGGCGGCTTCGTTTATATGATGATCGTCAACGCCTTCACCTGGATGAACGACATCCTTGCCAGCTTCTCCGCGATCGGCGCCGCGGCCACCGGCCTCCCGTCGCTTAGCCCGCAGAGCGTTTTACAGGTGGGAGTCACCACCGCCGGCATAATTTTCGACTCGCAAGCCAACGCGAGCCTGATTACAAACTTTGAGCAGGCCATCGTTCAAGGGATCGCCGCGTTCATCGTCTTGTTCGCTTTTGTGGTGACGGCCGCGATGTTGCTGCTCACCCTGGTTGAATCCTATCTGGTAATCGGCGGCGGCGTGATCCTGCTTGGACTCGGAGCCAACCGCTTCACCGCTCCCGCGGCGGAAGGCTACTTCGGCTATGTCATCCGCGTCGGCGTCCGGCTTTTGTTCTTCTACCTTGTGCTCGGAATCGGCGTCACGCTGGCGAACAATTGGAGTGCCGCGCTGACGGCGGCCTGCAACCCCGTGCCCGCGACCTTGCCGTGGTATTCGACCTACGGCACACCGCCCGGCTCGATCACCACGATGGTCTGTTCCTCAACCATTCCCTCAGCCACGATGCTCGACTACGCCGCCTTGTCGATCGTCTTTATGATCGTTTGCATCGCCATTCCCCACATGGCGGCCAGCATCGCGGGCGGCACGGTCGGACTCGCGCTCAGCCACGCCTTCGAGGCCGCGTTTATCGCGCAAACCGTGGTTCGCCCGATCACGAGCGCGCTACAGACCGGATTTAGCAAGGTCACTCAACTCGGCAAGACTGATTCCAACTCCGATGGGTCCGGGTGGGCGCGAACGATGGACTTTGGACGCCAAACTCAACAGCTTGGAAATCTCGGCCCTGACAACGCACAGCGCGTCCCGGCGCCCGCGGACGTTCGCGGCACATCGATCATGCCGTCCGCCGCGCCAAAGACAGCGCCGATGGCGAAGGCGACGACAGCGATTTAGCTCCACGCGCTTCGTTGAGAAACCGCAGGTTAAGCGATGTACCGAAGTTTCTTGCCCCCATACCCAGGTATGGCAATATTCACCGATTCTGCTATATTCACAGACGTTGTGAATCAGCAACCAACAGTGAAGATTATGGGCCACCTCGAAGCCGACGCGCTCCGTATTCTGCGCGATACGCCCGGAATCACCGTCATCGCCGGTGGTCCCAAACGCGGGGCGGATCACAGGGCCGATGCTGTCGTCCGCTTCGCGGGCAAGCGCGCCAACATTATCGTCGAGGTCAAGCGGCGTGCCAACGCCGCCACCGCTTGGCAGCTTGTCCATCGCGCGATGGCGCATCCCGCTACCCCATTGCTCGTAGTGGCCGGCGACACCACGGCGGAAGCGCGGCAGATTCTCCAAGACCACGCCATCGCCATCGTCGATGGGCTTGGTAACGCCCACATTGCGGTACCGGGCCTTCTCCTGCACGTCGAAGGACGCCGCCACCGCCGTCCGCTGGCGACCAGCACGCCCCCGGCGCGGCTTACCGGCAAGGCCGGAGTCGCCGCCCAGGCCCTTCTTCTCAACCCGAACCGTCCGTGGCAAGTCCACGATCTCGCCAAGGAGGCGCGGATCTCGGTTGGACTTGCGCACCGCGTTCTTGCCCGCTTGGAGAAGGATGGAATCCTTGCCGCCGAGGGAAAGGGGCCAAATCGTATCCGCCGCCTAACGAATCCAACTGCCTTGCTCGATCTGTACGCCGAGGAAGACGTGACGGCTCCGATCCAGACTCAGGCGTTTCTATTGGCTCAAACCCCGAGCGAGCTTATCGACCGGCTGGCAGCCAATCTTGGACAGGCCGGGATCGAATACGCGCTCACAGGCGCCGCGGCGGCCAGCGTAGTTGCGCCATTCGTCACGGCGATCCCGGTCGTCAAAGTCTGGATTACGGCGAATGTGGCGGCTGAGGAATTCCAAACGGGTTCTCACGCCAAGCCCGTCACAAACGGAGCTAACGTCGTATTTCTCCAACGCAAGAGCGATGCGCCGCTTGTGCTCCGCGAAAAGACCAGGAAGCTGTGGCTGGTAAATCGCTTCCAACTCTATGCTGATCTGTTGCGCGAACCGCAGCGCGGCCGCGAGCAGGCCGATCACCTTCGCAAGGAGGTCATCAAGTTTTGAATCGGCGCGCCCATTACACCGATTACAACGAAGCGGCCACAGCCCGCTGTGAACGAGCTCTCGTTACGCTCTTGGGCGATCTTGGGCCGTGGCGAGAGCGCATCTATCTGGCTGGCGGTCTTGCGCCGCGCTACCTCGTTGGACAACTCCCCGAAGGAGCGCGCGCACATGTCGGAACGGTCGATGTCGATCTAATTGTTGGCTTGGCGTTGGACGATGAAACGTCGGAAACCTACCGGACGCTTCAGAACAACCTCGAAAAGAGCGGCTTCGTTCAGAGCGAGCCGAGCTTCAGGTGGACCCGCGATGTTGAAGGAGTCTCGATCGCGGTCGAGTTTCTTTGCGAGACTGATTCCCTTGCGCCAGGCCGCATCTTTCGCCCCAAGGAATTTACAGGATCGCGTTTCGGAGCATTCAATGTTCGCGGCGCTCATCTAGCGCGCGAGGATTTTATCGAACGCCAGATTCAAGCGGAGCGCCTCGATGGCGGAGGCGTCTCCAAAGTTACCGTCAGGGTCGCCAATGTTCTCCCTTACGTTGCGCTGAAAGTATTCGCGTTTCAGGATCGGCATGAGAACAAGGACGCATACGACCTTGGATTCACGCTCCTAAACTACCACGGCGGCCCTTCCGCGGCCGGCCAAGCGGCTGCGACCAGTCCGGTTAGGAATCATCCTCAGGTTAAAGAGGCGCTGACCCTTCTCGAAGAACGGTTTCGCGACACAGCCCATGACGGTCCAAACGCTTATGCTTCATTTCTCACACGCGAGAACGACGAGGAAGAAAAGGCGCGGCTCCGCCAGGAGGCCGTCGCCATCGTAAGCGACTTCCTGAGGGGCGTTCGCGGGAAATAGTGGTGTTTCGGCTCACCGCACGCCCTGTGCTTGATGATATTGAGCGAAAGGGCTAAAAAAATTAGCCGCTTCGGCGGCTAGCTTCAATTTCGAGTCTCACCTACCTGCCGCAGCCGCTACTCAGGTGTGCAGGATAGCTTCCAGATATGGCCGCATGATCTTTTCCACGCGGCAGATGCGGCCGAATTTCATCAGATCGTCAACCTTGGGACACCGCCGCGTTCGATAGAGGCGAAGCGCCTCAAGCACTGTATCGAGGCCGAGCTTGTTCCGATACTTGAAGCAGTCGGCCAGCGTCTTTTCCGGGCTGTAAACCCGCAGCCTCATCCCATCCGCCTTGTGGGTTTCAATCCCTTCCGTAAACGAGCGGCCCGTGAACCAAAAGACATGAACCGTGGGATGCTGTAGCCTTGGCGGCTCCGCCCCGCGCGGAAGCGCAACATCAACCTAATGCGGAACTTGCGTGGTCATTTCGTGGACAGCGAGGGCGGAGATGAGACAGATGACACCGCACGGCACTTTCGCCGCCACCGTCTCGAGGTCGGGGCTGGCCAGCGGAGGCCGATCGGCCAGCCGGTAAAGGCCACGGCTGAGTTGCTTGATGACACCCTTGTCGCGCATCGCATAAAGCGTGCGTGGGTGAATCCCGGCGTGAAGTGCAGCGCCCGTGTATAACAGCCCCCCACGCCGGTCAAAAGCTCTCTTTTCGCGCTCAAAAGCCATGGATAAAAATACCAGCACTTTTCAATATACGCTGGTAAGTTTATCCGAATCAATCGGGACCGATCTGGCTCCCTCAAACGGCCAACAATTCGGGGCCTTCGTTCTTGACGCTGTTCACCATCGGCGAAGCAGGCGTGACCTCAAGCAGGTCGTCGGGCGGAGGAACGAGCAGGTGCTTGAGCGAAGGCGGATCGGCTTCGGTCGGATTCATCCAGTCGTCGGCGTCGCGATCGCAGAGGATTACCGGCATGCGGTTGTGAATCGGCTCGATCAGCTTGTTAGGCGTCGTCGTGATGATCGTGAAGGTGGTCTCCCATTGGCTCGGCTCCGGTTGCCACGCTTCGTACAGGCCGAACAGAATCAGGCCGCCCTCGCGCGGATGAATCCATAGCGGCTCGCGCTTGCCCTTTGCCTCACGCCATTAGTAAAACTCAGCGGCCGGCACAACGCATCGGCGCTTCTTGAACGCCGCGCGAAAGGAAGGCAGCTTCTCGACCGTCTCGGCTTTCGCATTGATGCAATGGTGGCGTGGCTCGGATCCTTAAACCTGACGCGGCGCTTCACAGCGCCACGTCCTGGCGGCGCAAGCCGTAGCCGGCAAGAAAATCCGTTGAGCTTAACGGCTCGTAAGGGTTCGAGTCCCTCCGCCCGCAAAATTCCTTCTTGGTCTTTACGGCGCGAAACAGCGGGCACCATCCCCGCCCCGGTGCGCGCCCTTCCGCTTGTCCGTGCGATGCGCTAGAAGCTCGTATATGACGCTCCGGAATGCCGCCGCGCTCACTTTTGCGGCGCTGCTGTCTATTGCTACGGGCAGCCACGCGGCCGAAATCACGGTCTGTTTCACGCCGGAGTACCACGGCGGGCCTACATGCACAGAACAAATCACTTCGGCAATCGCGGGCGCGCATAAGTCGATTCTGGTCCAGGCGTATGGTTTAACATCCGCCCCAATCGCCAAAGCTCTTGTCGAAGCTCACCGGCGCGGCGTAGATGTGCGGGTGATTTTAGACAAGAGCAACGTCCGGGAGGGTTACTCAGCCGCGACGTTTCTACAAAACATGGGAATTTCACCGCTGATAGATTCCAAACATGCGATCGCACACAACAAGGTCATGGTGCTCGATGACCATGAAGTCATCACCGGAAGCTTCAATTTTACGAAGGCTGCGGAACAGCGGAACGCGGAAAATGTGCTGTTCGTGAACGACCCGGCGATTGCGTCGGCGTATTCCCGGAACTGGCGGGACCACGCAAACCACTCCCAACCAATGGTGCGCGTGGGAAGCGTAACCCCGCCGCCATCGGCTCCGCCTTCAGCAGCCCGCGAAGATAACAAAGGCACAACCGCAACCATCGTGGGAAATCGAAGGAGCAAAATTTACGAGTGGCCCGGCTGTCCCTCTTATGACGCAATCTCGCAGCAGAATCGCGTTGAGTTTCCGAGCCGTCAAGCTGCCGAGCAGGCCGGGTTTCGACCGGCAAGGAATTGCCCGCAGCAGTAGACGCCGTCGGCGCAACCATCCGGAGAGTTTGCATTGAAACAGCAACTTGCGCCATCGGTTGATTTCTGGGGGCCAAGCTTTCTGTTAAGCTAACGCATCGCAATTTTAACGGGAGGAGTCTTATGCCGGACGACAAGCACGATTGGGGATTGGTCAAGACGATCGCTGAAAAGGGCCAGCCCGCTCACGAGAAAGCGAGCGATACTCTCCATTCTTCTCGTCAAATCCAAACGCACGAAGGCACAGTCGAGAAGCCAACCAGCGTCATCGCGAAATTCAAGGCCAACGGCATCCAGCGAAAGGCTGCTATTGAAGCAATCTCAATCTGGTACCGCGGGCAACTGGACGTGGCACGGCATGCCGTTGAGGAGGCCGCTCGCGTTAAAAAAGCGGAAGTTTCCAAAGTCGCGGAACAAATGCTGATGAGCCTCGACGCCGAGCATCTCAGGTACTTGGTGAGCTTGGGCCTCCAAAATTTCGACTTTCGCAATAACGCTCTGAAACAGCTTGGAGACCAGACCGCGAAATCGCTGAAAGAAATCGAACAGCGCGATTGGCCTCCTCATCTTGTCGAGAAAACGATTGGCGCGATTCTGCGCCAGCATGAGCGCTTCTTTGAAAAAATTCTTGAGGAACTCGGCACCGACAAAAGATTGAAATAGCAGGCAACCCACTTCCGACGGGGGTGTTCCGCTTGCCGCTCGCATGAGGCTTCTTGCGTTGGCAAAGATTCAAGAATTTCTGTCACGACTCGACTCCAAGCGAGCCTTTTATTTGTTCGTAATCGCGCTTTACGCAAGCGTTTTGCTCATAATTTCGGGCACCGGAGAACCTTGGGCGCCGTCGATCCCGGTTGTCCTCTATGGTACCATCTTATTCTTCTGCCAAAACAAGTATTTTCTGGCCTTTAGCTCGACGGTCAAGGATTCCCCGTACTTTCTTGGATTTATTCTCACGCTCGTTGGCTTAGTTGAGATTCTTTGGGTCAACATCGCGAGAGAAGAAGGTACTGCGATTGTCATCACCAAGGTGGCCTCTGCGATCCTTCCTACGGTCTTCGGTATTTTTCTTCGGCAACTTTTGATGTCGTGGGACAGCGGCGACGCCTACTTTGACAGAGAATACCAAACAATCGCCGATGGGCTTCGGACGGACGCAGCCAAATTTCGCGATTCTCAGGCGCGGTTTGTTCAATTGGTCGCGGAATTCGTCAAAACCCGCGAAGAGCTATTATCCGACGAGGAAAAAGTTTTCGCCGAATATGTAAGCGGCCTCAAAGAAAGCACCAGCATCCTTTCAAAGATTCAGAGGGATTATCCCAAGCGGCTCGCTGACCTGTTTCAAAAGCTCGATAGCCTTGGCGACAGCGTGGGACAGGCAGCCGGACGAATACAGAACACTGTCACTGGCCTCAGCGACACATACGGCCAGGAATTTGAAAAAAGCCGGACCGCCTTGGCCGCTGCACGAGCAGAACTTGAAAGCCAAATCGTTGCTCTGCAAGCGGTGTTTAAGAGTGGACTCGCCGGCTTTACAGAGCACGCAGAAAGTCTCAAGAGAGCAGCGTCATCTCATGCTGAAAGCGCTGCCCTCGTTCGAACTGCAACTGGCCAATTGTCCACGCGAATCAGTGAAACGGGTGACGAGGTTTCCAAAGTAGTTAACGACCTGAAACGCCTGACCGGGGAAGTCAAAACGATCGACGAAATTGTGAATGACTTGCTGACCCTGATAAACGACCGGATTAGAGCGCTCAGGGCCGCAGGGTGAGAGAGCGCCAAAGTAACATAATCGGGTTCACGGAGGCTGAACTCGGCATTTTCATCGCAATCCTCGTGCTCATCATTGTGAGTGCCAAACACCAGACTCAAGCTATGCCCGTGTCGAAACCAACCCCATCGGCATCCGCGTTCCCGACACCAAACGTGGAAGCAACGATCAGCGCCCTCAAGCAAAAGAACTTGGACTTACAGCATGAGATAGCAGCTCTTCAAAACAAGCCCGGACTCCGGTCCCGTTCAACGCCCACCTGTAAGGAAAAAGGAATCGCGAACGGCCCCATATTCAGAACCACTATTGAAGGACGGGATTCGTTCCGAATTGGAGATGATGTATATGACATCGATGGGCTGCGCACTGCCTTCAGCGCTCAGATTAGCGCCGCCAAAGCCGTCGGATGCAGTCATGTCGTTTACGTCTATTACGGCTCTGGCGTCACTCTCCCCGATTATCTGGCCGCCGTCGACGAACTCAACCAGGAATTCTACACGAAGGCGATCACCCCAGAAAAATGAGCTTTTGGCGGCGACTGCTCAACTGGCTTTTTGCTCGGCGTCCAGGGGACCGTGATGAGCAAACCGACCTAAAGGCACTTTTTCGCGAGCTACAGAACACTTCCGAATCATTCGTCGAATCGCAAGTATCTTCCAAAGACAAATGGAATGAATGAACGGCCGCAATACACCGCTGTAAAGTCCGACCGAGTTTTGAACCTGGCCGCAGCAGCAATTTCCGAAGCGGCCTGGAGACGCTTGGGTGCTAAAATTCCCGAAACCCTAGCTCGTCAGCTTGCTCGAATCGGAACAGTCAAAGAGATGGTTCTTCTCCTAGAAAGGAGACTGATGGTACGCCGCACCGCGGACGGCGCATTTTTTGATAAAAACTCTCAGGTCAGGATTGCCGCAGCAGAAATTGTCGCTGAAAAGACTGGAACATTCGATCACGGGACCAGCCGCGGAGAGTTTATCGCACGCCAAGTTCGTGATGAACGCGCGCGTCTCTTGGCCGCAGAAGCCATGCGCCAAGAAGGACATCGCTTCGGGCAATTTGAAGCAGAATTTGAAGCAATGGGTCACGCTCAAAGGATTTTTTTTCGCGAAGCGAGCCGGCTTCGCGCAAGGCAAATGGCTCGCCTTCGCGCTGCGCTAGCCGATTCTGCGGCGTATGATGCCGCAAGTCGGCAGCTTGATGCAATCTATGAGAAATATTTGTTGCAAGCGACCGCGCTTTCGGCGCCGACCTTGTGGCAAGACTTGAAAACGAAGAAGACATGAAGAAGTGCTTGGAGACCGCGTTGAAGCGAGTTGATGGCAAATGCGGCTGCGGCCAAGATACAAGCCGTTACGGCTGCCTGAGAAGATACGGGAACCAGTTTGTGCATGATTCTCTCAAGCGCCGCCCCGTACAACAATATCTCGCTTCTATTCTCTCGGTATGGGCTTAACCCAAGACCGCATCGTCCCCGCCTTGGCGCTGGCATAATCCGATAGTTTCCCACGGCGGAACACGTGGCCCGGATTCGTAGCCAGGTCGTTCAACCTAGACGCTCTGATCTATGCGCGCAGCAGGTCGGGGCCTTCGTGTTTGACGCTGTTCACGAGCGGCGAGGCAGGCGTAACCTCAAGCAAGTCATCGGACGGGGCAACCAGAAGGCGCTTGAGCGAGGGCGGATCGGCTTCGTTCGGATTCATCCAATCGTCTGCATCGTGATCGCAGAGGATCACCGGCATTCGGTTGTGAATCGGCTCGATCAGCTTGTTGGGAGTCGTCGTTATGATCGTGAAGGTTGTCTCTGGCTTGTCTTTTTCGGGATACCAATCTTCGTAGAGGCCGGCGAACAGAATCAGGCCGCCCTCGCGCGGATGAATCCATAGCGGCTCGCGCTTCCCCTTCGGACCACGCCATTCAAAAAAGCCATCGGCCGGCACGACGCACCGGCGCTTCTTGAACGCGACGCGGAAGCTCGGCAGCTTCTCGACAGTTTCGGCTTTCGCATTGATGCAATGGCTGGCGCGGCTCGCATCCTTGGCCCAGCTATTCACGAGGCCCCATCGCGCCGGGATGCTTTTTCGATCCTCCCGCTCAAGCGTGACGACGAAATGCTTCTGAAGCGGCGCGATGTTGTAGCGCGGCCGATAGTCGGCAAAGGAATCTTCCGAAACGCCCAACTCCGCCGCGAGCGACGTCCCGTCTCGCCGCGTCAATGTGAATCGCCCGCACATGGCTCCATCGTAGCGCGCCTCGGTAGAGGCGCGGCAAGAGCATTTTGCTACACGGTCGCGGTGTAATTTCGATCAAAAGCCTGTCGATACCCTGAGAACCCCGAGCGTGCGCACGGCGCGGGGCCCTCCGCAGCGATGTGTTACAGCCCACCCCTTGCAAATCCGTCTTGTCCGAAGATATGAACTCGCAAGAGAACCAGCGTGGCCGGAACAATGGAATAGCATCGCTTTTGCGGGAGACGCAGCATGGAAAGAACGACCTTGGAAAAATTCTTCACGGGGAAGCTATTTCGGGTACCCTCCTACCAACGCAACTATGCATGGGAGCCCGAGAACGTGGATGACCTATGGAGCGACGTGAAGGAAGCTCTCGACCTCTCAACATCGCACTATCTTGGAACGTTCATCCTAGCGAGGCGCGCCGATGAAGAGGCCTACAAGTTGGTGGACGGCCAGCAACGTCTCACGACCATCACGATGCTCATGAAAGCGCTGATCGACCGGCTCCCCGACTCCGAGCAGCGCCGGCGAATTGGGGCGCAGCTTCAATATTTGGATGACGCCTCTAATCGCCGTCGGCTCACGCTCTTGGGTGAGAATCAGGATTTTTTCGCACAGTTGATCGAAGAAAAGGATCCCCATCCGCAAACCGGTGGTCAGAAAAGGCTCAAACGTGCGTTTCAGCGGATTTGCGAACGTGTTGCCGAGCTACCTCCCAATCATATCACTAAATGGATCGACGGGATCGCGACACTCAATGTGCTCGAGTTTGTCGAAGATAACGAGGGTAACGCAATTCGGATCTTCGAAACGGTCAATGACCGCGGTCGACCACTAGCGACCATTGACAAAATCAAAAGTTTCCTCATCTACGTATCAAATCGATATCACAACGGCGATCTCGACGACCCTCTTCAACAGTGCTTTGGTCGCGTATTCAGAGCGTTTGACGTGGTGAAGGAGTTGGGTGGCAACAAGCTCGCCATTGAACTCATCCAGCCGGACCGGTTCACAGAGGACGACGTCCTCCGCTATCATTTTCTCGCCTACCCGAGCGAGTTCCACGATTACAAGTTCAGGGCCGATGAAGTGTTAACTCTCTTCTTGAAACCGGCCGTCAAACAGCTGGCGAATGATCCAAGCAAGCTTCGCACGTTCGTTGTTGATTATTCGGAAGACTTGGCCAAATTCTTCGAGGCACTTGGAGCGCTCATGCAACGCGCTGATTCAGACGCGACCTACTACAAGATGTTCACAAGCCTCCGGCTATCCGCTCGTTTATACCCGTTGATGATTCGGCTGGCCGCTAGGAATTTGCTCGATCAGCCGCTACCCAATGAAAAAGCTCGAACGTTTCGGGACGCAATCGAAACTACCGACCTCCGGGTGTACAAGACACGCGGCACGGATCCGGCGAAAGACGTGGCGTGCCTTGCCCGAGATGCGAAAGGTCTCGATATGCGCGACATCGCTTCTCGCCTAGCCACCTTCGTATCTGGGTTTATGGGGGACGAAAAATTCAAAGCAGAACTCAGTGGACCGGTCTACAGGGACAACGAAGGGACGCGCCATATACTGTTGGAGTTCGATGAAAAGGTGAAGCAGCAGACTACCGGAACGAATGCCACGATAGATGAGCTTAAGGCTCTGAGCACAAAAGAACCCACAATCGACCACATTCTCGCGCAGGCTCCAACGTTCTCCGAAAATAACCGTGGCTTCAATGACGAATCGGATTATGAAGGTCAGATGGATCGTCTTGGCAATCTTACCTTGGTGGAGAAGTCCATCAATAGCTCCGCACAGGGCAAGAGTCCGGAACAAAAGGCGAACGAGGATAAGCTTTACAAGGCGAGCAGCTACCGCTCGACGAGGAAGCTGGGTGCGTCGCTGGCACAGGCCGTTCTGGACGGGAAAACTTTCGGCAAGTTAGACGTGGAGACCCGGACGAACGATCTCATCGAGTTCTGCGCTGCCCGCTGGGCACTCTGGCCCTAGCGGCGCCGAATTTACCTAAGGAATAGCTTGGCGCATTCGCCGCCACCCCCCGGCGCTCATCGGAAATCATGCGACGGCGGGAGCGCGCCATCGATCATGAGTTCAGCGAAGCGGCGCGCGCGGATCGCCATCACTCCATCGACTTTCTGAAAGACGCCTTCCGCAAGCAAAATGCCCGCGCTTCGCAGCAACAGGCGATGCTTCTGGAACAGGTCCGGCGTCACGATCAGATTCGAGATTCCGGTTTCATCTTCCAACGTGATGAAAAGAAATCCCTTGGCCGTGCCGGGACGCTGGCGCACGATCACGACACCGGCGGTCCTAACCCATGCCCCGTGCGCAGCACGTTGCAAATCCGCCGCGCTTAGGATTCCACGCGCCTGTAGCTCCGACCGCCGATACGTCATCAAATGCGGCCCGGTTGTAACGCCGGTTGCGGAGTAGTCGGCGCAAGTTTCTTCAAGCGGCAGCATCGCGGGAAGCGGCGCCGCCGCCGTCTTTGGCTTCACGCCCGCCAGCAGACTATTTGAATCGCGCTCTACTGCCGCCGCGTTCCACATCGCATCGCGCCGGGTATGGCCGAAGGCCGCGAACGCTCCAGCATAAGCAAGCGCATCGAGTTCGCGGCGGCTTGGCCCGACGCGCGCGGTAAAATCGGCAATTGATTCAAACTGCCGATGCGCCCGCTCGCGCTCGATGCGTCGTCCGATTTCTTCGCGCATCCCGGCGACGTACTTGAGGCCCATCCTGAGCGCCCCGCTTTCGATCGTGCATTTCCAGCCGGAGCGCGTTACGTCGATCGGTAGAGTCGTGACACCGTGCCTTTGCGCGTCCTTCACAAGGGTTGAGGGGTGATAGAAGCCGAGCGGGTAGCAGTTGAGCATCGCGGCGAAGAAGGCCGCTGGATGATGGCGTTTGAGATAGGCCGACGCATACGCGATCAGCGCGAAGCTGGCGGCGTGCGATTCGGGAAAGCCGTACAGCGCAAACGCCGTAATCGAATTGACAATATCGTCCGCAAGCCGGCCGCTCAGGCCGTTGCGCGCCATGCCCGTCCGAAGGCGAGCCTCGATCTTCTCCATCCGCTCGGCAGACCGCTTGAAGCCCATCGCGCGGCGCAATTCTTCCGCTTCGCCGCCACTGAATCCCGCAACGGTCATCGCGATTCGCAGGAGTTGTTCCTGAAAAAGCGGCACGCCCAACGTCCGCTTAAGGATCGGTTCGAGCAACGGATGCGGATAGGTAACGGGCGCGCGTCCGTTTCGGCGATCGAGATAGGGATGAACCATCTTCCCGACGATCGGGCCGGGCCGGATGATTGCGACCTCGACAACCAGATCGTAAAAGCGGCGCGGCTTCATCCTGGGCAGCGTTGCCATTTGCGCGCGGCTTTCGATCTGGAACACGCCGACTGTATCCGCCTTGCACAGCATTTCGTAAACGGCGGGATCGTCAGGCGGGAGATGCGCAAGATCGATTTCGACGCCCTCATGCTCGCGGATCATCGGGATCGCTTCCTCAAGTGCGGCAAGCATCCCAAGCCCGAGCAGATCGATCTTGATGATTCCCAAGTCGGCGCAATCGTCCTTGTCCCATTGGATTACGACGCGGCCGGGCATCGCGGCCGGTTCCAGCGGCACGATTTCATCAAGCGGTTGCGCCGCGATCACCATACCGCCGCTGTGCTGGCCGAGATGGCGCGGGATGCTCTGAATCTTCCGCACCAGATCAACAAGCAGGCGGATTCGCGGCGCGTCGGCATCCACACCGCCGCGCTTGAGCAGCGCGGGCAGGTCGTCGTGATGATCACGAAACTCATACGCCTGGTTCAGCTTGGCGAGCCGATCGACCTGATCGGGCGTGAAGCCGAGCGCCTTGCCAACCTCTCGCACGGCGCTCCGGGTGCGATAGGTAATCACGTTCGCGGTCATCGCGGCGCCGCGCTCGCCATAGCGGCGATAGACGTACTGGATGACCCGCTCGCGCTGATCGCCGCTTGGCAGGTCAAGGTCAATGTCCGGCCATTCGCCGCGTTCTTCCGAAAGGAACCGCTCGAACAGCAATTCCATCTTCACGGCGTCGATCGCGGTGATTCCGAGCGCGTAGCAGACCGCGCTGTTGGCGGCCGAGCCGCGGCCCTGGACCATGATCCGGTTCTCGCGGCAGAACTGCACAATGTCCCATACGATGAGAAAGTAGCCGGCCAGTTTGAGCCGCTCGATTATCCCAAGCTCATGTTCAAGTTGGCGGCGAGTGCGATTATCGAGCGCGTTGCCCCATCGCTCGCGCGCGCCCGCATAGGTCAGGATGCGCAGGTAGCTGTCCGGCGTCTCTCCGGGCGGGAGCGGATAGTCAGGAAAGCGGTAGCCCATATCGGCGAGCGTGAAGGCGCATCGCTCGGCAATCGCGCGGGTTGCGGCGACCGCGCCGGGGAGATCGCGGAACAGGGCGGCCATTTCGGCGGGCACCTTTAGATGGCGCTGGTTGTTGACCCACAATGCGCGGCCGGCTTCTTCAAGTGTAGTTCCGAGCCGGATGCAGGCCAGCACGTCGAGTAGCTGGCGATCCGCTCCGCCGTGGCATACGTCGTTGCTGGCGACAATCGGAATGCGCGCCGCCTGGGCGAGCGCAAAGAGCTTGCGATTCAGCCGCTCCTCATCCGCGTCAAGATGGCGTTGCAGGTCGATATAGAAATTTTCCGCGCCGAAGATCGCGCGAACGCGATCGCATAACGCGCGCGGATCGTCGCCGCGCACAAGCATCCGCGCAAGCGGACTCATCGCGCCGCCAGCGAGACAAATCAGCCCGCCCGCATGGCGTTCCAGATCGGCGAACGCAATCCGGCCCTGCCCCTTGACGACGCGCAGCTTCGAATCGGTCATCATCCGGCAGAGGTTCCGGTAGCGCGCGCGATCAGGAACCAGAACGTAGAGACGGCTTTCGTCGTCAAGCGTCAGTTCCGCGCCGACGATCGGCTTGATACCGGCGCTCTTAGCGGCTTGATGGAATCGTGGCGCTCCGTAAAGCCCATCACGATCGCCAAGTCCAAGGGCGCCGTAGCCGAGTTCACCCGCCCGCGCCGCCAAATCTTCCGGCGTAGTCGCACCCTCAAGAAAGCTAAACGCGCTCCGCGTCCGCAATTCGACGTAATCGCTAGTCATACATGCCGTCCACGTACCAGCGTTCGGAGTTGAGGTCGCGGAAGATGCGATAGACGCCGCCATCGTCGAGCGCGAGTTCGTAATAGTCGCGAGCGAAGCCTGACGCACCACACCACCATTCGCCGTCGCGCCGCCACGGCCCGGCAAACGAAACCACCCGCCCGCCGAGGTTTGCTCCTCTGACAAACTCCGGCATCCCACGCGAGCACATCACCTCGATTTCTGCGGCCGGGCGAATCGCGCGAATTACAAGCTGCGCGACGTTTTTCGTATCCCTTCCATTTAGCGGAGCCGATGGCGCTCGCGGCGGGTTGAACGGATCGAGGCGTACAGCTTCGGGCCGATGCGAATTTTCAGGCCGAAGCGTTCCGACATGATCGGGGCCGCATAGCGTGGCCAATCGCGCGAGCGTCGTCTGCAATCTGTCCGGGGCGGGCGCGGGCGCCGCGAACATATCGGCCTGAGCGGGACGTGGGACCCGCGGCTCAATCGCTATCGTTACGCCTTCGATAGCGGCGACCGACGGTGAAGCTTCAAGGTTCAGCATCAATAGCGCGAGCAGCGATTTTGCCTCATTGGTCGCCGCCGCTACCGCAATCCGCCGATCATCGCGCCGATGGTTATCGAGCTTAAGAGTAAGCGTCATGTCGCCGGCCACGAATCCGCGCATCGCAAGCCGCGCGACAAGCCGGTCGAGCATCCCACGCATCACGAAGCCAAGCGGTTCAAGCGCCTCAATCCCGTAATCTAGATCGGACGCCTCGATAAAAGTTTCATCGTGCGATCGCGTTGCAAGCGGGCGAGAATCGCCGCCGCCATGCGCCAGCCGAACCAGCTCGATTCCTTGGCGTCCAAGGCGGCTTCCCACAGCTTGCGGATCGAGCCGCCCAAGATCGCCAAGCCGCTTGAGGCCCCACCGCGCGAGCGTCGCGGCAAGATCGCCACCGTTGTCAGACGCGCCAAGGTTGAGGGCATCCAGCGGGAGCCAATCCAAAAACTCCCGTTCCATGCCCGGCTCGATAATCCTGATTCCGCCGCATCGCGCGGCTAGACGCGCGATCTCCCGATTGGCCGTGATTCCAACCGCCGCTTCCATTCCGACGCGCCTGACACGCCGGACGATCTCCGATGCTAGTTCGGCTTCGCTCCCGTAGATTCGTACCATTCCCGCCAAGTCGAGCCATACGCATCCCGGCTCACCCGGCTCGACTACCGGCGATACCGATTCGGCGACATTGATCAACGCATCCGCGGCGGAGCGTTCGGCGGCTGGCGAACCGGACAGCACAATAAGCGCCGGGAAGATTGCGCGCGCCTGCGCAATCGTCATGCGCGGGCGGATTTCGTTCGCCCGCGCCGATGGAGATGCCGCAGTCAGTTCAGTGTGCGCCGCAAGACTTTCACTCAGCGCAAAGGGCTTGCCTTCAAGGGCGGGATTCGCGCGCACGATCGCCGCGAGCGAAAAATCAGCAACGAATATGCACGCGATACGGCCCATGCGATTCGTTGATCCATCAACGGTGTCCCGTAGCAGTCTTGCGATTGACCGCCGCAACGGATGGCTTTGTGGCGTGCCTGATCGGATCAACCATCGCGCGGACGATCGCGCTTGATCCGACGCCACCAAGTTTGTTGCGCGTAATGGTCGCCTCAAGTTTGAGGCCGACAAAGACCGTTGGCAAACCGCGCGCGATGCGGCTGAAAATCGGCCGCGCGCGGCGGATCGCAAGACTTAGTGCCGCAAACGTCCCGCACATCCGGCGCGCCGCGATCGCAATCACAGCGGCACCGCTTCGCTCCGCTGCCCGTGCGAGCCGAAGCGCCGCGCTTTGAGGGATCGGATACTTGAGACCGCCGAAATCGACGACCACAAGGCCGAAGCCGCCCGCATCAAGCACCAACTCCGCGGCTTTCAAAATCGTCAGCCGCCGGCGCCCAAACGGCGTGGCAGCATTTAGGCGGGAGGCTGTCCCTTCGCGCGCGGAGACCCACAGCAACCGGTTCAAATCGACTCCGGCTGCCGCGATGCTGGCAGGATCGAAAGTGCCCGCGCCGTCAATCCATGCGGCAATCTCTCCGCGCCGCGTCGCGGACACCGCGAAGGCGGCGGCAAGCGCAGTACGCCCCGTGCCGGGGTACCCGATAATTTCGCTCACACGCCTTCGGATGATTCCGCCGACCAACATGGCGTCCAAGGGCGCGATCCCTGAACACAAGAGTCGATTTTGAATCGTTGTTTCCTGACCGCGAACTACCCGCCAAGCCGGAACCTGTACCGCCAGTGCCACATGGCTCTTTTCGCTTTTTTTTCGCTATATGTCAAGGGGTCGTCTTGGCAACCAAATTTTCCATATAGGGTCCCTAGAACTTACTCTTCCTCGAAATCAAAGATCGCGAATTTCAGCGTGCGGCAATTCTCGCGCACTGTCCCGACGAGGCCTCGATGGTGCCGCCAACTCGCCGGATCTTGACGCTTTTTCACTTTTCCACCAACTCGGCAACACTACCGTCTCCCACGGCTTTCAGCGCAAGATTGCGGACAACGTTCCGAAGAATTTAATCCCAACTGCGCTCTCAGAAACGAACTACCGCACAACGACCGGCCAGATTAAGAAATCTGCGGGCGCATTCTTCACCGCGGAAATCAACCGGCTCACAGAAAAAAGCGCTGTCCATCTTAACTTAAGGGACACGAGATAAGACCGCGTCGTGACTATCCGCTCAAGGATGGAACCATCCTCCAATCCGATATGTGAAGACATGCTTCGGGGGGCACACGCCGCCGCAATAGAAATTACCTTCACCTATTTCGAGCCGCTTCTCCAGATCCCGGGATAAAGTGCCTGGAGCTTCTTTAGCCGCGCCAGCCGGTTCTTATTTTCTCTGTCATCCTCCGGATTTGGGTCGTCTTCGACCAATGAGGATTTCGCGTATTTTCTGAGTATTTCCTCGACTGCGTTTTCAAACTCATTACTGTTTTCTATTGCGGCGGCGATATACTTGGCCGCTCTGGCCTTCACATGCTGCGGCAGCCTATCGATCGGATAGTTTCGCAACGCCCTAACGCCCTGACCTATGAGACGGTGGCATTGCGTTGCACGACCACGAAGCTCCCTCAGCCTCCGCAGTAATGCCCGATTAAGGTCAATTGCCTCAATCGAAAATTCCCCTACATTACTGCGCGGCTTTAACCGAACACCATTTAGCTCGAAATGAGCATCGTGCTGGTCATGGTCCGGACGGAAAAATCGAAACCCCTCTTTCCGCGCACTGTCAGGTGGGCATCTATTTCCTTTCCGTAAGTTACATTCGTCACAACAATACATCAGGTTGTCGTATACATCTTTTAAGTCTGCGCGAGCGCTAACAGGTTCATAATGGTCTATTACAAACCGAATGGCTTCCGCTTCTGCCTCTGACATTGTGCAGTACGCACAAGAATAAAGGAAATCACGCCGAAGCCAAGGTCTGTAATCTTGGTATTCTTTCTCTGCAGGGACTTGAGATCTGACCACCAGATCAGTATCGCCTGACTCTACGAGCGGATTATTGCTCACGGAAGTCATCGGCGAACGTTCCGCTCCCTCTGCCGATTTCGTTCAGCTTCAACAGACTCATCGAGCTTTTCTCTGAGGTCTACCAGCCAATCCTTGATGTCCTCATAATGCGAGATTGCCAGTTCGATGGCATCCAAAGTTTCGCCATGTTCGGCATCTTCGATCCTGTCCAGTGACCAGCGAACATATTCCAGTCTGTTGGTCTCACGTCTCGTTATCGCCCCCGACAGCTTTTTGTCCAGTAGTCTTTGACGCTCCCCCAGAAGAGATTCGCGCTCTTCTGGGGTGATTTTCGTTGCGTTTAGTCGCCCGGCGCGGATCGCCGTGATGGCATATATCGACCCAAGCTCACCGAAGTTCGGGGCTCGAAGCAGGGCAAGTGCTTCCGCAGCCCTACTAGTAGGATCAGCGGACCCCGAAGACGCATCAGCTTCAGCGGTGCTGCTAACTTCGCTGCCAAACGCTATTGTCGTCGGCTCCAAGTGCGATTCAAGAATCGCTTCGGATGATTTCTTCATCGAACCTATTCCCCTCGGCAAGCTCTTCGAAATATTGCATGGATGCCTGTGTCACCTCACTCACTACAGACTTAAGTATGCTGCCATCTGCAGGGCGGTCCGTAGAAAAGGTTCGGCTCCAGTCGAATCTAAGCGTAAGAGGGTCTTCTTCGTCACCCGATTTTATGAGCGTATGAGATGCCCGGTCTAACCAATCACGGTTTTTATCCAAATCGGCCGTAAGCTGAACAGAATATTGCGCTAGCGGGTTACGCCAAGGCCTTCCCAAATATTGTATGAACCGCGCAATACCGGGAGGAAGTTCCTTCTCGGTCACGAACGTCGAAGCGACGACACCTACACGAACCAGCATGCGCTTATGTACTGCCAGTATCGCTTCAGTTGCATTGAGCAATCGCTCCGACACTTGCGGCAGGAGCTCGGTGAAAGGTGCCGGGCGAGAGAGCAATTCGGCCACTGGCGGTCCCCCGCTTGTCGGCTTAACCTTCATTCGGTGTTGAAACTCGACCCAAACTCTCGAAGCGTCAACTCCGTAGTGAAACCCGTCCTCCGTTGTGAATTCGACGGCGAACGAGTCCTGTCGATTTAAGGTGAATTTGGCCTTTTCGGCTAACGCAAACTTGGCCTTCTCGGCATCAACTAGCTTGTCGAGCACAGGAGCGAGCGCATCGAGGAGAGCGGCGCTCGACGCGTAATGATAGTCGAATTTGAAGCCTATAGCCGGCGTAGCCGCAAGCTTGTCACACCACGTTGATCGCGGACTCATTTCCTCCAAGGCCTCCTGATTCACTCTGTCATTGGCCCCCTACCGGGCTCCGGAGAGTGATCCTAGCAAAAAACCGGAATCCGCTGGAACTCCGGGGGGACCCTGTCGCTGCCGACGAACGAAGGGTAGTCCAGACCGCAAACCAGACGCCGGAGTTTCAAAGCGCCACTTCCTCAAGACATACCCGATTGAAAAGCGGAGCGGAAACCTGACAGATTCAAGGCGACCCGGCTAAACGCCGCGTTACCTTGAAAATAAGATGCCAGTCCGTCATCGCGAAGAGGTTTTGAACACGGTCCTTGCCCAAGCGATTGTCGCGCGAGGGCTGAAAGCGACCCCGGAGGCAATCAAGAACCACGGCAAATTCCGGCCGGACGTGATTATCGCGTTTCGAGGCCTCCGGTGCGTCATCGAGGGCAAAATCGCAGACGTTCCCAATGCGAGAGCAGTCGTGCTGCAAGATGCCACGGCGCGCGTTGAAAAGGGCGTTGCCCATCTCGCGATCGCAGCGGTTTATCCGAAGGTTCTGCGGAGCACGCCCTTCGACCGCCTGCTCGACGCGTGCAGCCAAAGTCCGCTGGATTTCGCTGTTTGTTCGGAACGAGGCGCCAGCGAGTGGCGGTCGGGAGGCATCGACGATATTCTCGACGAACTGCGCCGCGCCCACGAGATTTTGACGCGCGACGACGTGGTGCAGGAGGTAGCCAAAAAGCTCGACGCAGGGCTTCAAGAGGTCGCCCAAATTCTTTTCGATGACGCGACTGTTTGCGACCGTCTAATCCCGCTGCTTGGCATCGGCGAGCGCGAGAATGAAGAAGCCGACTGACGCCGCGCGGCGCGTGACCGCGGCAAGGGTTGCCGCTCTCACTCTTGCCAATGCTTTCGTGTTTCAGGAGCAACTCGCAGCCGTCGAAAAGCGGGTCAAGCCGCTGCGGCGAGTGCTAACGGAAAAGGACGTTATCGGCGCATTCGCGCAGCATTGGGATTTCATCTGTGAGAAAATCAATTACGTTCCAATTTTTCGGATTGCCCGCGAAATCCTTTTGGTCCTGCCAAGCGGAACGGATTCGGAAGAAGCGGTCAAACGGCTGGCGCAGCTTGCGCTTGAAATCTGCAGGGAGAAGGCGGCGCTCAGGCATGACCTTATGGGTCGCATCTACCACTGGCTGCTTCACCACGCCAAACATTTGGGCACGTATTACACTTCGGTCCCGGCCGCGACGCTGTTGCTTAAACTCGCGCTGGCGGCGGACAGATGGCCAGTCAATTGGAGCAGCGTCGAGGCGTTCCAGAATTTCAAAATAGCGGATTTGGCCTGCGGGACAGGCACCCTTTTGATGGCGGCAAGCCAGGCTATCACCGACAACTTTATTCGCTCTGCGGCACGAGCCGGAAAAGAGGTTACAGACTCAGCGATACGGGAGCTTCACTGTGCCCTTATGGAAAACATCCTGCACGGGTACGACGTGCTCCCGTCCGCCGTCCACCTGACCGCATCGACGCTCGCGTTGCTCGCGCCCGAGATAGCCTTCCGAAAAATGCAACTCTACTGCCTGCCCTTGGGCAAAGCGCCGGACGTGTTTCTGGGCAGTATAGAATTTCTGAACAGTAACATCGTACAAACCCAATTCGACCTGATGGGAAGCCCACCCATCGCCGGCGCCGCGGCGGCCGTCACCGGAAAGGGCATGATCGCATCGCACGCGCCGTTACCCGACCTTGACCTCTGCGTGATGAATCCGCCTTTCGTGCGAAGCGTCGGGGGAAACTTGCTCTTCGGGTCGCTACCGCTCGACCGCAGTGAAATGCAGAAGACCCTTCGGGAGCTTCTCAGTTCTCACAAAGATGGTCATGTGTTGGCCAGTTCAGCCGCCGGATTGGGCAGCGTGTTCACCGCCGTTGCCGACCGGCACGTCAAAACTGGCGGTCGATTGGCGCTAGTCCTGCCGGCCGCGCTTACAACAGGCGTCGCCTGGGGAAATACCCGCGCGCTGATCGAGCAAAAATATGACCTCGAACTCGTCATTTCGAGCCACGAGGCTGACCATTGGAACTTTTCCGAAAACACGGATCTCAGCGAAGTCCTCGTCGTAGCACAAAAAAGAGGAGCGGCGACCGGCGACAGTGAAAAAAAGGCCACAGCTTTTGTAAACCTTTGGGTCAATCCGAAGACCAGCGCAGATGCCTTAGCTGTCGCCGACGCGATTTTGCGGAACGAGCCGGCCCCAATAGGCGATGCTGAGAAGCCTAATCTTGCCGTGACGCCACTCTTCGTCGGAGAGCGCAGGATTGGCGAGACGCTGTCAATTCCAACGGCGCAGTTACGGCAAGCACCATGGATTGGGGGCGCGTTCGCACAAACGGCCCTTGTTCGAGCCGCTTGGTATCTGCGGGCGGGCGGGCTTTTGGTTCCCGGCGCGCAAAAAATTACACCGCTCAAGATTGCCCGTCTTACAGATATTGCCACGCTTGGTCCTGACCGGCGGCGTCTTTGGGCTACATTCAAGCGAGTCGACCAACCGCCGGGATTTCCTGTTTTTTGGGGACACGATGCCTCCGAAATCCTCACAGTGACGGCCACGCCAAACGCTTACCTGACAAAATTGGCGAAACCGAAGGAACCACAGAAATCGGGGTACGCGGAATCGCTAATCGAGCAAGCTGGCCGTGTGATGATAGCCGAGCGGATGTGGCTTGTAACTCAGCGGGCAATTTCCGTCATACTGCCGGAGAACGCACTGTCTAACGTATGGTGGCCAGCCCGTCTAAAGGTTCCCGATCTGCGACGGGACAAGGCGCTCGTTTTATGGCTCAACTCAAGTCTCGGCGCGTTGTTGATGATTGCCCATCGTGTGCCGACGCGGGGACCTTGGATAAGCTTTAAGAAACCCACACTTGAGGAAATGCCTGTTCTCGATGTTCGAGCGCTATCGGAACGGCAACTGTCCCGTCTGGAAGCAACCTTTGAGAAGGTCGCCCACAAGGAGCTTAGGCCGCTTGCACATATTCGGAGCGATGACACCCGCGCGCTTATCGACGCGGCATTCGCTCAGGCGTTGTCCTTACCAGACCTTCACCCTCTCGCGGAGATGCTTGGCGGGGAGCCAATCATCTCCAACGCACCTATCGTTCCTAAAACCGAGACAGCAGCACAATTTGCCATAGAAGAACCGCTCAGCCTTCTCTGAGTCGACTGCTCCTTCTAAATTTTCCATTGCCTCGTGCGTTTGTTAAGATCAATCTGACACCTAATCGCCCTTATGTATCAGAATCCCGGCAGGGCGGTCGGCTCGCTTCTCCAAATTCATGGCCAAACCCGGCCTCGTTCCCGAATATAATCAGCAACATAATGTCCCGGCGCTTCTCAAACAGAGGCGCGGCAGCCTTCGCGCCGTTGCTCGCGCCTACTTCCTAACCAAAGCTACCAACCTGCATCGTGTCCGCTATGAGACGCCCGCGAGGGCTTCGCACGCTACGCCCATCGCGCCCATCCCATAACCCCGCCTTCCCATCCAGCGCCTCCGCTGCGCCGCCGCTCAAACTCTAAGTGGTGGCGCTCGCTCCGTTAGCACGTTCGCGCCATCGGCTCCGCCGACCGTTTCACTTGTCACGCCCGTGCAGCGCTGCGCTCGCGCATCCCGGAATCTGCGCAGCGACCTCCAGTTTCGTGTGAGAGGTCGCCGCGAAAAAAGTTGCGCGGTGATGAAAACAACGCCGCATACCCTGCCCAATGATGGGAAGCGGGTGCGGCTCAAGCCGAACAAAAAAGGAGAAACGGCAATGGCAATCAACAAGGCGATCGTGATCGGCAATCTGGGCGCTAACCCGAAGGTTCGCACTCTGCCCAAGTCTGGGGACAGGGTGGCGAATTTTTCTGTGGCAACCACCGAGCGGTTTACCGACCGAAACGGCGACAAGCAGGAGCGCACCGAATGGCATCGTATCGTGGCGTTCGGGCGAATCGCGGACACTTGCGAGCAATTCTTGAGCAAGGGCCGTCAGGTTTACGTGGAAGGCAGGCTTACGACCCGCCAATACGAAGCCAAAGACGGCGGCGGGAAGCGGTTCAGCACCGAGATTATCGCGCGGCAACTCCGCGTACTTGGCAATCGCGCCGATGCCGCCAAGTCCGAGACGGCGGCAGCTTCGGAAAACGTCCCCTTCTAACCACCCAACACGGGGGAGTCGCGCAAGCGGCTCCCCCTCAACATTCCAACGACAATCGGAGATTACCGAGATGGACATTTACGCAATTGTTACCGAGAAGATCATCAACCTGCTTGAGCGAGGGATCGTGCCGTGGCGCAGGCCGTGGACCTCAGCCGGACTGCCGCGAAATCTGGTTAGCAAGAAGCCATACAGGGGCATCAATCATTTTCTGCTTTCGGCGTCGAAATACGTTTCGCCGTTGTGGCTCACCTACCGGCAGGCAACCGAGCTTGGCGGCCACGTCCGCAAGGGCGAGGAAAGCACGCTTGTGGTTTTCTGGAAGGTGGACAGCGTGAAGCATGACGCGGCCGACGCCGACACGGATGAAACCGAGGAAAAGGGGCGGCGGCGGTTCCTGCTTAGATATTATCGCGTGTTCAATGCCGAGCAATGCGAGCTACCGCAAACCGTGATGGACAAGCTCCCGAAGATCGAAACGCACGAGCACGATCCGATCGACGCCGCCGAGAGGATAGTTGCGGCGATGCCGAAGCGGCCCGAAATCGAACACGCAGGATCGAAGGCGTACTACAGCGTCCAATCCGATCGCATCACGATGCCGCCGCGCGAGCTTTTTACTTCCGCCGAGGAGTATTACGGGACACTGTTTCACGAGGTTTGCCATAGCAGCGGCCATCAATCGCGGCTGGCGCGCCAGACGATTCTAGAAATGGCGCCCTTTGGCTCCGGCACCTATTCCAAAGAGGAGCTTTGCGCGGAGATGGGCGCCGCCTACCTTTGCGCCGAAGCGGGAATCTCAACCGCGGTCATCGGCAATCAGGCCGCTTACTTGGCCGGCTGGCTCAGCAAGCTTCGCGATGATCGCAAGCTGTTGATTCACGCCGCCGCCCAGGCGCAACGCGCCGCCGATTTCATCCTTAACCGGCAGCCTTGCACCTCGTAAATTTTTTCGCGCGCCCGCGCTTCGGCGCGGGCGCGCTCTTTTGAAGAAGAAAGCAAACCATTAGAGTCGGACAGAATGTCTTCCGACCGGCCCGATAATATTCTCGTGCTTCGCGTGTCGCTCGAAGACATCGAGCCGCGCATCTGGCGGCGCATTCAGGTTCCGGACAGCTTTACGCTCACGCAACTGCATCGCGTCATCCAGATTGCGATGGGCTGGCATGACAGCCATCTGCATGAATTCAGGATCGGTGGGGAACGATATGGCGAGCCAGACCCGGAGGACGAAAAGAAGGTCATCGACGAGGGAACCGTCCGGCTCCGCAACGTGCCACTCTCGATTGGCGGCTCGTTCACTTATGCTTACGACTTCGGGGACGACTGGCAGCATCAGGTATTGGTCGAAGAAATCCAGAAGCCAGGCTCCGAAGCGATCTATCCCGTTTGCAACGCCGGCGAACGCAATTCTCCGCCCGAAGATGTTGGCGGTACCGTCGGCTACGCCGAATTTTTAGCTGCGATCGCCGATCCAAATCATGAGGAACACGATTCGCGCTTGGAATGGATTGGCGGCCATTTTGACCCGAAAGCGTTCTCCGCTCCCGAGACGAACAAGCGCCTGCGCCGGGAGTTCAGGCGAGCAGCGAAATGACAGACGCGAAGAGTAGCGCGCAACGCCGCTTCATCAATCGCCACGGCGGCGTGGGCGCGCTGTTTTTTCAAAAGACCAAGTGTGCGATGCTTCAAACGATGAATATCATGACGGAATTTCGGACAAGCGCACCTTGACATATCGGGCAGGTCAACACACGATTTCGTAATTCGGAGAATACGGTGCAAGACATTTTCGAACAACTAGTTACCGACTATCTCCACGTCAGAGGCTATTTCACGCGCCACAACGTCAAATTCCGTCCAAACCCCAAAGACCATGATTACGAGCCAAAGAAGGATTCTAATTTTAGCGATATCGACGTCATTGGACTGAACCCGCTCGAAAAATCAGCGACCGATAGGGTTTGGGTTGTCAGTTGCAAAAGCTGGCAGTCGGGGTTTGTAGTCGAGCGGAAAGTCTCCGAAATCAAGGCGCAGAAGATCGTGGCCGGTAAGGAAGCTTGGAAGGCATTTAGAGAATTGACGAAGCGAAAATGGACAGTCGGGTTTTTTGCGGCAGTCAAGAGATGTACCGGCTCGACTCGCTTCACATATGTGACGGCGGTAACCAAAATCAAAGGAGACCGGAGCCGTTGGGAGGAAAATCCGCACTTTCGCAAGGCGATGCGCGGAAACCCCATCAAATTGTTGACGCTTGAGGATATGGTGAAGGAAATCATGGCTCACATGACCACCACCCTCGCGTCATCATCCTTGAGCCGCACGCTACAGTTACTCAAAGAAACCCACCACCTTTCAATCGATCACGCCGTAGACGGTAAATCGACGCAGAGATAACCGGTACGGTTGTCTGAAGGACGTGAAGATGGCCCCCCCCGCTAAAGAGCTTCAGCCCAGCAAAGCGCCAATCGCTTCGTGGATCGAGGAGGCCAAAGAAGATCCCCTCTTTCGTCAGTTCTGGGACAGCGACCCGTCATTTCGGGCCTTTGGAGCGGCCGCGATTAGTCTTCGCGGCTCGCTGGGATCTGCCCCGGAGGAAAGAAAGGCAATCTTCAACGACGTGGCGACGCAACCTCGAGCGGAGCTTCTGAGCAAACTGGCTGGAACTGAGATTCAGCCCGGAGCTTTGAAGGTGATTTATAAGGCCGAGTTTGAGTCGTTCGCCGAAACCGATTGGCGAGCGCTGTTGAAAGGCGCAGCCGATATCACCCTGCATCAGGAGCTACGAAAACTTGATCGGATTTCTCCGGTTCTTGCGCAGCAGCTTGAGGATATTCCCGTTCCCATTCGATGGGCGTCCATTTTGGAAGTCGTCAATCAGTTGCGGGTTTCCAAGATTCACTGGCGAGAACTCGCGCAGGAACTGTGCGATGCCCCCGCTAATGTACGCGATTCATGGCGTGAGTGGTCGAAAACCGTGAACTCGATTGGATCTTTTTGGGATTTCTTCATCGGCTGTATTCAGCCAACGTGGAAACCGTTTCCCCTACCCGAAAGCTTCTTCGCTTCTCCCCTCTTGCAACCAATTATCACTGCGAAAGAACTGAGGAGTGAAGGCATAACGATGCGCAATTGCCTTGCGGGTCGAGTTCGTCGCGCTAGGTCCGGGCGAGAGGCATATTTTCATTGGAGCGGCCCGACTCCCGCTTCGGTTCAACTGGTGTACTCAAACGAAGGATGGAAAATCGGCCAGATCAAAGCGGCTGAGAACGGAGCAGTCAACCAAGAGGAGTCCCAGAAGATTAGGCAGGTAGCGATGGAGCTAATTCGCAATGCGCCACCGCGCCGTGAGGCACCCGACGCCAGCGAAAATATTATTGAATCGCTTAGCGACTATGGACAAACAACATTTGGAGCCGCGAATGTAAACCGCTTGGCGGGCGAATTGCAGACCATTCGAGGCAAGTCCCTGGCTTCGACCAACGGTAGCTACTGCATCATCGAGGTTCAAACGGGGTATGTGCAGTTTATGGCTGACATTGGCGGGCGAGAAGAGATTCTTTGCGAGATTCAATCTCACCATTTCGCACCGGAGATGGAACCGCTTTTGACCGATTCCCTTGTTAGCCTGATCTTAGGATGCGGTTTTGATTGGCCTGATGGGGAACAAAACTTCGCCCGTTGGTTTTTTGTGCGAAGCGACGATGATGTGCGACGACTGGCCGCGTTGGCTTTGGGGCTGCTTGAACAGTGCTTCTGTTCAGGTTCAAGCACGGACTTTACGGTTAAAACACACATCGCTGAATAGTTGATACGATTTTTATGCGCGCCCTAAACGGCGCGGAGAGCAAGCCGGACACCGGACCCGACCTCTCGCACGCCCCTTCACGGCGCGTTTCCTTTGTGCTCTTAATCCGGCACGTTGCGCCGGTCCGAAATCCTGCCCAGCTTCCCGAGATGGGTAACATCCGGCCGATGTTAACTTAGGGACTACTAAGCGGCGACGGCAAAATTCATCCGGCAGCCCGGCGAGCCCAATGGCGCGGACAAACGCCCGCCTGAACCGGCGGTTCGCTATGCCGCACTCAAAACTGAAATCAATTCTCCCTATCCGGGGGATCGTCCGGTTCCCGGTACGGCAGCGCCATCTGTTCGGGCTTCTTTCTATGGACGCCGTATTTCGCGAGCCGGTTGTAGAGGGCGCGCCGACTGATTCCAAGTATCGCGCAAGCGCGCCGCTTATTTCCTCCAACGAACTTGAGCGTTCGGACCACCATTTCCCGCTCGATCTCACGCAAGGTCGATCCGAGCCGGACCATGAAGCAGCCTTCCGGGCCGGCGACTGGAATGCCAGCGTGATCGGGCGTCAGCGGCAGGTCCGCGACAGATAACATCGGCGTTCGGCACTCGATCACCGCGCGCTCGATGACGTTGCGCAATTCCCTGATGTTCCCCTCCCAAGGGCGGGCCTTGAGCGCATCGACGCACTCCGGGTCAATTCCCTGAATCGCCTTTTTGTGTTCGCGGTTGAACTCCTGGATGAAATGCTCCGCCAACAATGGCAGGTCGTCCAGCCGATTTCGCAGCGGGGGCAGTTCAATCGTGAACACGTTCAGCCGATAGTACAGGTCCTTTCGCAAACGCCCCTCGCGGATCGCTTGCGCGAGCGGACGATTGGTAGCGGCAATGATCCGCACGTTGATCGGAATTTCCCTGTCTCCGCCGAGTCGCAGGATTCGGCGCTCTTGGAGAACTCGGAGCATCTTGGCCTGCATGTCGGGCCGCATTTCCGTGATCTCGTCGAGCAGAAGGCTTCCAGTGTTCGCCCGCTCGAAGCATCCTTCATGGCGGCGATCCGCGCCCGTGAAGGCGCCGCGGTCATGGCCGAACAGTTCGCTTTCGATCAGGGTGTCAGGAATCGCCGAACAATTGACCGGGACATAGGGCCGCTCGCGGCGAGGCGACTTGTCGTGAATCGCCCGCGCGGCGAGCTCCTTGCCGGTCCCGCTTTCACCAACAATGATCACCGGCGCATCGGTGGACGCGGCTTTTTCGATCAGGCGGATAGCCCGTTGTATCGCTCGTGATTGGCCAATCATCATTATGCTGCAAAATCTAGAAGACCATCCTGACTCGGCTCCGCGACGCTGGCGCGATGAGGCTAAAGGGCCAGGAAAGCGGAGTCAACGCCAACGATTTGGCAAATTTTTCTTCAATGGCGGCGAGTTTGCTTTGAAGACCGAGGAAAAAGAAAAAGCCGCGTCGATATTGAGGAATTTGACATTCTGGGTGCATTAATTTGAGGCGCAAACCCAACTAATCGCGACCTTCCGAGGGGCCGGTGTGCAGATTTTGCGCATAGGCCTCTCGATTAGCCGAAATAATTCAATTCAGACCGATAGATTTCCTGAACTTATGCCAAAAGTGCACATGCACACTTTTGGTAAATCCCGTCTGAGGGTTAACCGGCCCGAAACTTTACTTTCCAAGCACGAGAGACTCGGCATCGGGATTGCACCGTACCGGCGATAGGCGGAGTGCGGGTTGTGGAATCTTTTTCAGATCGGAGCTTGTTGTGCCTTATCAACCGCCGCTTCCAATCGCGCCGAGGACGCCATTGTCGCCCTCGGCTATCGACGAACTTGTTTCCGACCCGTCACGCCTGAAAGGCCTGATGCCGGAAGCCTTGCCCGACCTCTTGGCGCAACTCGCATCGAGGATCGGCGCGCTCAAAACCTTGGAAGGCGCGTTGCTTTCGATGCTGCTCAACCAGCACGTCGCCAACAGCAGCCCCAAGAGCGATAAGAACGAACTGTTGACCGCGCCGCAACTCGCCAAGCTGTGGGGCGTCCCCGAATCGTGGGTCCGGGAGCAGGCCCGGATGGGCAACCTGCCTCACGTCAGGCTTGGCCATTATATGCGCTTCAAGCTCGAAGAAGCCGAGCAGTTTCTTGCCGGCCGCAACCGTCAAGCCGCTTGACATTCGATCCGTTTGACTAGACCATCCGTATAGTCATGACCGGACGGGAATTTCGCGCGATCAGGCGCCAGCTTGCGTTGACGCAAGCTGCCCTTGCGGATGAAATCGGTGTAACCTCGAACACCGTGGCGCGATGGGAACGCGGCGAGATGGCGATTTACGAGCCGGCCGCGCGGCTGCTCAAGCGAATCGCCGCCGAGCGACCGTCAGGTACTAGAAAACGGAAAAGGTGAGGGCGATATGGCTTCAATCAAGCGGATTCACAAGGCGGAATGCACGGGCGGCGAATGCGATTGCCCGTGGCGGCTCGATTACCGGCCAAAGGGAGTCTCGGCACCGCGCCAGCGGATTGAATTTCCAACCAAGAAGGCGGCGGAAAAGCATCTCGCTTCAACTGCGGTCAAAGTCTCGCGCGGCGAATACATCGAACCGGCGAAGATTCCGACTTTCGAGCAGGCGAGCAAGGAATGGTTGCGGGAAAAATCCGATCGCCACCCGGCGACCGTGCAGGGCTGGCGCGTTCATCTTCGCCATGTCGAAAAGCTCAATCCCATGCGGCTCGATCGAATCGACGTGGCGGTGATCGAGGGCGTCCGCGATGAATTGCGCGCCCGGCTGAGTCCCAAGACGATAAGCGCAATCCTAACGACGTGCGCGGCAGTCTTTAAGCTCGCGATCCGCCGCGGCTACACCACCAGCAATCCCGCCGCGATTGCGGAGCGTCCGCGCCGAGGAGTGGCGGAATTGACCGCCGATGCGGACTGTACTGAAAGCGGCCAGGGATTGCGCCCCGTGCGGCCGGACGAGGTTCTGAGCGCCGAGGAGATTCGGCGCTTGATCGAGCACGCCGAGCCGGGCCTGTTCCGCACGCTATTCGCCACGATTGCGGCGACGGGCTTGCGGTCTGAGGAAGCCTACGCGCTCAAATGGAGCGACGTTCAGCTTCACGACGCTCGGCTCTTTGTGCGGCGCTCGCTCTCATGGGCGCGCAAGACCGACGAGAAGGGCCGCGTGCGCCCGAAATTCTACGAACCCAAGACGCGCGCCGGCTATCGAACGATGCCGCTTCCAGCGGGGTTAGTCGCGGCACTGAAAGTCTGGAAGCTTCAAAGCCCGAGGTCGGAACACGATCTGGTTTTCTGCCGCGCTGATGGACAACCGTTGCATCGCTCGAATGTTCTCCGCCAAGGATTGTATCCGGCTTTGCGGAGAGCCGAGCTTCGCGGCGCAAACATAAAGACCTTGCGCCATTCATACGCGAGCGGACTGATAGCGTCCGGCGCTCCGATCACCGAAGTTCAGCACCGCCTTGGCCACTCGAATCCGGCGGTCACGCTCAAGGTCTATTCGCACTGGTTCCGGGATGCCGATACGGGGGCGGTTGATCGGTTCGCGGAAGGGTTCCTTCCGGTTTTGGAAAAAAGTGGGCAAAAAGTGGGCACTGAAACGCACCAAAAAAGGTACACTGGAATCGGTCAGGCCGCTAAGTTATTGAAAAGATGAGATAATTTCGAGACGCCCCCTTAGCTCAGATGGATAGAGCACAGGATTCCTAATCCTGGGGCCGTGGGTTCGAATCCCGCAGGGGGCGCCAGTTTTGGCCATGGGGAAAAATTCGCTCACCGGCATAGTTGGCATCCGATGATGCGCGTGATCGCGCGGCAGCGCGCCAAGCTCGATGCGTTTTTTCGCAAGCGGTTCCGTCCCGACTCGCTTGCGACCTGGTATTTTCGCGCGCTCCGCTCGCAGCATCGCCGTCGCTTTGGTCCGTGCGGAAACTATTACGAATTCGGCGTCGGGCGCGGCCGGACGATGATGCGCTACCTGAAAGCGCTGAAGCTGCATTGCGAGATCGAAAGCGACGATCTTTACCGCCATCGCATCTTCGCGTTCGACAGCTTCGAAGGATTGCCGGCCAAGGCCTCGCCGCGCGACGACCATCCGGGATGGGACCGCGGCAAACTCAGCCATCCGCTTGAACACGTGCAATCGAGAATCGGCGGAGAGATCGATCTGAAGCGCGGCACGGTCAGGTTCGTGAAGGGATTCTTCAGCGACTCGCTCACGCCGGAACTGGCACGGGAGTTGGAGGCGAATCCGCCGTCAATTGTGACGATCGATGTCGATTACTATAGCAGCGCAAAGACGGTGCTCGACTGGCTGCTCCCGTTCACACCGTCGGGATGTCTCTTCTACTTCGATGATATTTGGGCGTTCTTCGGCCATCCGGAAATGGGTGAATTGGCCGCTATCAGTGAGATCAACCGCGGCGGAATCGGCTGGATGCTTCCGTATACGGAGTTGGGCGCTACGGCCGGCGGCAGGTCGTACATCTTCGTGAGAAGAGAATTTGAATACAAACGGCTGGGGCGGACCGCACCGCCGGAGAAAAGTTGAACTCGTCCGCACGCGGATGCGCAAGTAGGAGGAATCATGAACGGCTTCAAACAATTTCTGTTGCGGGGCAACGTCGTTGACATGGCGGTGGGCATCGTCGTCGGCGCCGCATTTGGGACGGTCGTCACTTCGTTCGTGAAGGACCTGCTGACGCCGTTTATCGCCGCGATTGTGAGGAAGCCGGATTTCTCCGCGATCGCGTTTCAACTCAACGGCAGCAACTTCATGATCGGCGATTTCGTAAATTCGATTGTCTCGTTCGTAATAATCGCCGCTGCCGTTTATTTCGCGGTGGTGTTGCCGGTCAATACGCTGGTCGCGCGCGTGAACCGCCAGCCACCAGCCGACCCGACCACAAAGCGATGCCCCGAATGCATCAGCGAGATTCCGATCGAAGCCAAGCGCTGCAAATATTGCACATCAGCGCTGGCGGCATGAGCGCGCGGCACTGCTTTTACCATTTCACTTCCGCCCCGATGCTTTGCGCGGGCGCGCGGGCACTGGGGCGGCAGGTGGGACGGCTTCCGGAGCCGCTTCGGCGGTCGTGCCTCCCATGAGCGCATCGAGCTCGCGCTTGAATAACGCGACTGCGGCGAGCGCGGTGAGAGAAATTATCAGCAGGATTTTCTTAAGCCACGAAGATCGATACTCGGCGCGCACGATATGGGTGCCCGCGGGAACGCGGACGGCAAGCAGGCTCGGCGACGCCATCATCGTCGGCTGCTCGATGCCATCAACCGATACGTGCCAGTTGGGATGGTAGGTGGTTTTCAGAATCAAGACGCCGGGCGCATCGGCCTGCACATTCAGTTCGATCTCTCCCGGTGCAATTGATTTGTCGGTGACGGTTCCCTTGCCCAGGCTGCCGGTTGGAATCGGTTCGGCGGGACCGGAACCTTCAAAATTGTAAATGAAAAAATTGCCTGCGACGGGATCGTTGCCGCGCAGCCAATCGAGGTTTTGCGACAACAGCGCCGCCTGCGAATTGGCGGTGCGTGGAGCGACGCTCGCCGCCAATTCGCCGTAGCCGCCCGAATCCGCGCGATATAGCGTATAGCGCTCGGTCTTCTTGATCGGGGTAAGGAACGGCGGCATTTCCTTTTTTGACGGTGCAACCACATACCGGATGTTGAACAGCCGGTAGTCCGCCGGCCGCTGGTCGTTGACATACCAAATCACGTCGCCGTTGAAGGTGAGCGCCTGATATGGAGGGCCGAATGCCTCGATCGCATAGGAGGCCATCAAATCGAAAAAGTGGACGTAACCCCACGATAGATCCCGGCCCCAGTCCTTGCGCATCCCGCCGAACGTCCGCCCCGGCGGTTGTTGCGCGAGCGTGTCGAGGATGGTTTTCAAATCGGAATCGGTGGCGACGGCGGAGCGCGTTTGCTCCAGCCAGACTGTATTCAACTTGTAATATGTGTCGCGTTCTTGCAGGGCGGGAAGCAGAATCGCGAGAATCAGGACCGCCGGCGCGATCGAGCGCAACGGATCTCGAATCCGCGCGAACCATCGCCAGAGCCATTCGCCGCCGATTCCCATCAGCAGTATCGCCCCGAAATCGACACCGCCGATGAACCGGTTGAAAATGAGCAGGCGATGCATCGGAATTAAATCGATCAATCCGCCCCATGTCTCGCGCCCGAAGTAGAAACACAGCGACGTGACGAACAGTGCTATCGCCACTTGTCCGTCACGCGTGGTTTTCCTGATCACCGCCGCGATGCCAATCGCCATCAGCCCAGTGAGCGCGGCGAGCCGCTCGTGATCGAACAGATCGCCGCTGACGATCCAGCTCAAAATCTGTGCGGCGCCGTACGATTTATAGGGATCGATCTGCAGGTACGGGCTGACGTCGAGGTATTTTTGCTGGAGAAAAAACGGCAACCACATGTATGCCGTGATGATCCCGGCGGGGATGGCGACCGCCGCCAGCCGAGTCACGCGCATCCGCCATCGCGCCGGTTCCCACGCAATAATGAGCGTGAGAATCACACCGACCGACACCGCCATTATGGTTGCGTTCAGGATGTTCGAAAGAACCAGCGCGGAGGCTACGACAATCGCGGTCGCGCATCCTTTGCCATGCTCAATCGTGCGGTACAGGGATGCGACGGACGCCACCAGCAGATGCATTGCGGCGAGCTGGCTGAACATCCCCTGACCGCGCCATGTGTAAGTCTGATACTCGAAGCCGTAGCGATAATCGGCCGCAATGAGCGATGAGCACGCGGCGCCGACGGCAGCCGCGATCGGCGAAAAGTCCATCCGGCGCATCGACCAATAGACGGTGATCGGAAAGCACACCATCATCAGATACCGCGCGAGGTTGAATAGCGTCAGCAGATCGATTTGCTTGAGCAGCAGCCAGTAGACCGCGACGACGACCAGGTGCGGCAGATGCTGGTAGTAGAAGAATTGTGGGATGCCGAGCTCAAGTTGCGGCAGCCAGAAATCGAATGGATTTGCACCGCTGGCGAGCGCCGCGCTGGCCTGATGAACGAACAGGAAGTGGAACGCGTCGTCGTTGAGATTTGGGACCGCGCGCAACTCCGGAATCAGTTCGATCGCATTGAAGACGATCGGAATGAAAACCAGCGCAGCGAGCGTGAGCCGCGTGGCGCGCGTATCCGGTTGGGCGTCCATCGCGATGACAGGGTAGCAGAATCATCCCGCCCCCGCGCGCGGAAGAGATCCGAAACCCGTTAGGGGTTTCGGGCATAGATCGTTGTTTGCCCTATGTTGCGCGCGGACGCCGCAAGCGGCAGCATCAATGTGACGGGGCGTAGATTGCGTGGCGCAGAACGGAAACTACTTCAACTTTTTCAATCACGGCTTCGTCCGCGTCGCCGTCGGCGTGCCGGCGGTGCGCGTCGCCGCTCCCGCTTTCAACGCGGTTCAGACGATCACGCTCATCAAGCAGGCCGCCGAGCGCAAGGCGATCCTCGCGCTGTTCCCCGAATTGGGCCTGTCCGCCTATTCATGCGACGATCTGTTCCAGCAGCGCGCACTGCTCGATGCGTCTCTGAATGCGATCGCTCAGGTGGCGGAAGAAACCGCCAAGTTGCCGATCGTTTCCATAATCGGGGCGCCGCTCCAAATCGACAATCTTTTGTATAACTGCGCGATCGTAATCGAGCGCGGGAAAATTCTTGGCATCGCGCCGAAAACATTCCTTCCGAACTATCGCGAATTTTACGAGCCGCGGCAGTTCAGCTCCGGTGATGCCGCCGCGCGGACCGAAATCGACCTCGGCGCGCCGTATCGTGGAGTGCCCTTCGGCAGCAATTTGATTTTCGAGCATCAAGAGCAGCCGCTCCTGCGCTTTCACATCGAGATTTGTGAGGATCTGTGGGTGCCCGTTCCACCGTCGTCGTATGCTGCGCTCGCGGGGGCGACGATACTGCTCAATCTGTCGGCCTCGAACATCACGATCGGCAAGGCCGACTATCGCCGCGCGCTCGTGACGGGACAATCGGCGCGATGCCTCGCCGCATACCTCTATTCGGCGGCGGGTCCGGGCGAATCGACCACCGATCTGGCGTGGGACGGCCATGCGATCATCGCGGAGAACGGAAACGTGCTGGCTGAATCGGCGCGCTTCCGCGACGAGCCGCAGATCATTTGTTCCGAGATCGATCTCGATCGTCTGTCGCAGGAGCGGATGCGGCAGAACACGTTCGGCCAGAGCGCGATGCGCGAGCATGAGCGCGTGAAAAATTTCCGGCGCATAGCCTTTTCGGTCGAACCGCCGCGGCGCGGCAAGCTGCTTCCCGAGCGGCGCTACGAGCGGTTCCCATACGTGCCGTCGGAGCAGGCGCGTCGCGGCGATCGATGCTCCGAAGTGTTCGAGATTCAGGTGCAGGGCCTTGTCACCCGGATGCGCGCGGCGGGCCTCGATCGCGTGGTGATTGGAATTTCAGGCGGGATCGATTCGACTCATGCGCTGCTGGTATGCGCGCGTGCGATGGATCGGCTCGGCCGTCAGCGCAAAAGCATTCTGGCGGTTACGATGCCGGGATTTGCGACGGGGGAGCGCACGCTGGAGCAGGCGCGCCGCCTGATGGCCGCAATCGGATGCGAGCAGCAGGAAATCGACATTCGAGAAAGCTGCATGCAAATGTTCAAGGACATCGGCCATCCCTACGCGGAGGGAAAAGAAGTCTTCGACGTGACGTTCGAAAACGTGCAGGCCGGCGAGCGCACCAATCATCTGTTCCGGCTCGCCAACCTGCGCGGCGGATTGGTGGTTGGGACGGGAGATTTGAGCGAACTTGCTCTCGGCTGGTGCACCTACGGCGTCGGCGATCACATGTCGCACTACAACGTCAACGCCAGCGTGCCGAAGACACTGATTCAGCACGTCATCAGATGGACGGCCGATACGGCCGCGCTGGGCCGCGAAATCAGTGCGGTGCTTCGTGACATTCTGGCCACGCCAATTTCGCCGGAATTGATTCCCGGGACGGGTGCCGATGGGCATCCCGCTCAGGATACCGAGGCCGCGATCGGCCCCTACGAACTTCACGATTTTTTCCTCTATTACACGCTGCGGTTCGGATACGCGCCGCCGAAGGTCGCATTTCTTGCGTACCTGGCGTGGCGCAATCGCGATGAAGGCGGATGGCCCGATATCCCGGCTGGCGAGCGTAATCAGTACGACATCGCGGCGATCAAACGCCATCTTCACACTTTTATCTATCGGTTCTTTCAGTTGAGCCAATTCAAGCGCAGCACGATTCCCAATGCGCCAAAGGTCGGTTCAGGCGGGTCGCTTTCGCCGCGCGGCGATTGGCGCGCGCCATCGGATGGCGAAGCTGCGGCATGGCTCGAACAACTTAAGCTGATTCCCGATCGCGACTAGCATCGGCATTTCGAGGTGAGAGCTGTGCTGAATAAGGCATCGAAGCTGAGAATCACTATGGCCGCGCTGGCGTTCCTGTGTGCCGCATGCAGTGCGGGCCAACAGAAGACGTCTCCACCCGCAAATCGATCCGCCGCCAAACCGGCGGAAGGCGGAGCAACGACGGATGGGATCACGGCCGCGCAGCGCGAGCTCGCGGGGAAGATGGTCGCGGCAATCAATGCGAAGGACGCTGCCGCATACAAGGAGCTGGTTGCACCCGGCGCGCTGGCGTGTTTCAGGGACAAGGGGCAGGTGTACCTGAATCGCTGGCTCGCCAAGCAAATCGAGTTTCCGGTGGCCAAGGATTACAAGCTTGGTGTGATCGAGATGGACTTTGCACCGCCAAAAAAAGCAATCAATTTCACCTATGCGGTGCGCCCTACGCACATAATGTCGATGGAATATTCCGCCGGCGGCGGTACAATTACGCTCAATCGGCAAATCGTGCTGGTTAACGACGCTTGGTACGTGGTCGTGGGATGTCCGACTGCCGCACAGATCGCACGCAGCGAACAGTATGAGAAACTCGATGCCGCAGCCCGCGCGCACGCATCGGAGGTCTACTCGAAGCTGACGGAATCACTGAAATCGCAATTGGCTGAAATGGCGGCCAAGGGCGATCAAAATGGCGCCGCACAGTTGTGTGCGAAATCGATGAATGTCGATCTTCGCACGGCGCGGGAATTGGTTTTGATGGCAATCAAAGAAAAATCCAAGTGAAATGCGCCGTACGGAACCCAATGATGCGAGAGGGGGGACTTGAACCCCCATGCCTTGCGGCACCGGATCCTAAGTCCGGCGCGTCTGCCATTCCGCCACTCTCGCTCCAACGAACGCGGTAAATCGTAGCAAGATCTGATACCTTTCCGCAGCTTACGATGATAGTATCGATCGATGGCATTCCAAACGGATGGTGAACATAGGCTGATGATGAGCAATTCAAGACTGACCGACAATGGCTGCCGAAATCGAATTTCAATCGGCGCCGTTTTGATATTTGCGATGGCGTTCGGCTGCGCGGGCGCCTGGGCTGCCGAAAAAGATAAAAGCAATCCCGGCGATGTTGTCGCAACCGTGGGGACCCACAAAATCACCCAACGCGACCTGGACAAGGAGATGAAGGTCGAGCTCGACAAAATGCACCAGGATCTTGAAAGGCAAGCGGCGGAAATTCTCGCAAAACGCGCCGAGGATCCGGAATTGAAGCGCAAGCTCCTGGAGCAGATGGCCGACGACTACTTGGTCAAGCATGCCGCCAAACAAGCCAATCAGACGGTTCCGCAATATCTGAAGGCGCAGTCGTCGGCCGGAAACGGCGTGACCGATGAAGAGGTCAAGGCGCTGTATGATTCAAACCGGCAGTGGCAGTCGATCCCCTTCATTCAGATCAAAACGCAGCTCAAGGCGATGATGGGTCAGGAAGCGTTGGTCAAGCGTCTGCGCCAGGACGATCCGGTAAAGATTCTGATCAAGGGTGTGGTCGTCAACAGCGGCGGCCATCCCGCGATTGGTCCGGCCAACGCGCCGGTCACGATCGTCGAGTTTTCGGATTTTCAGTGTCCGTACTGCAAGGCCGCCGAGCCCACGATAAAGGAACTGGTCAAAAAGTACGGCGACAAGATTCGCGTTGTGTACATGGACTACCCGCTTCCGTTTCATTCCCATTCCGCACAGGCGGCCAAGGCTGCACGATGCGCCAACGACCAGAACAAATTCTGGGAGTTTCACGATGCGCTGTTTGAGAATCAGGCAAAGCTCGATCCGGACAGTTTGAAGGCGACCGCGAAGCGCTTAAACCTCGATTCCGCAAATTTTGAAGCGTGCCTTGCAAAACCAGATTACGATATCGCGGTGAAGAAAGACGTTGCGGAGGCCTCGAAGCTTGGCGTCGATGGCACGCCGGCGTTTTTCATCAATGGACGCAAAATTTCCGGAGCGCAAAAGCCGCCCGCCTTCGAAGAAATAATCGACGAAGAATTGGCCAACAGCGGTTCCAACGCACAGTAATCGGCGGGAGCGCGCTGACCCCGCGTCCGTCAAATCGCGGCCGGCGTGCGTTTAGCGAGTTTCGATGTGCAGCGGCGTGCCGTGCATCGTGATTCTGCTCGCTGTGTAGAAGAACAAGTAGAACAGAATCGCTCCAATCAGCGCCGCCTCCAGCATCCGCGCCCACCTGCCGTGCTCCGGTGCAAAGGCCGGATCGTTCGTCGAATACTTGAGCACGACCGGTCTGTGGCCGGCGGGATGCCGGAAGAGACCGCCCGCCGATGCATGTTTGACTTTCAACACCTGCACCCGGGAGCCGGCTCGCGAAAGCCACTCCTCGTACTCGTCTTCGGAAGAAAATCGCCGGGTGAACATTACGTCCACCTCCTTCCTCCCAACGAATTCCCGTGACAGCCAGGGGCTTCCGGTAAGGCGGCGTTCACGGAGCGCCGCGGGAGGCTCGGCGCTCCGTGAACGGCTCACGCAGCCCCGGTGGCGGGTGGGAGGAAACCGCTTTAAGCGGTTCGCGCCTTGAGTGCCGGGCTTCAGGGGGAATGAAACCGCAGCCCCCATAGCGGATCCCGCTCGCCGGGGCTCCGCAGTCACAAGACACACAAAAACGTTACTCCCGGTACACCTTCGAGTAAAGGCCGGTCCTTCGCGGATTTTCGCGATCAGCGGTACGGATAAAATAGAAAAAACATCAACGAAAGCCCGCCCAGTATCCAAAGCCCCGCGCGGACCTCGTGCCGGCGGCCGGCCGCAAATTTTAGTGCCGGATATAGCGCCAACCCCGCCGCGATTCCAACCCCGATATTGTAGGTGAAGCTCATCAGCGCGATCACGGCGAATGCCGGAATCGATTCGGTGTAATCGGCAAAATTTATGCGTGCGACTGGAGAAACCATCATCGCGCCGACCAATATCAGCGCAGGTGCGCACGCAGCGGGAGGAATTGCCGCCGCCAGCGGAGCGAAAAAAATCGACGCGGCGAACAGGGCGGCGGTCGTCACCGCGGTCAATCCAGTGCGTCCCCCCACTTCGACGCCGGCCGCTGACTCGATATACGCGCCCGCCGTTGTGGTGCCGGCCAACGCGGCGATCATCGTTGCAATTGCGTCCGCAAGCATCGGCCGCTCGATCTGTGGCAATCGTCCCTGATCGTCCAATAAACCGGCGCGCGCCGATACGCCGATCAGCGAGCCCATCGTATCGACCAGCGCCATGACAAATATCGACAACAATACGCCGAGGAAGCCCACGCTGAGTGCGCCGTGCAGATCGACCTTCATCATGATCGACACGGGATTGGGTGGAATTCCGATCCAGGCTGCCGGCGATTTCGCCGCGCCGGTCGCAAACGCGATCGCCGCGGAGGCGAGGATGCCGATCAAAATTGCGCCCGGCACTTTTCGCACAACCAGAACCGCAATCAACGTGAAACCCGCGATCGCGATTAATGGTGATGCCGTGGCGAGGTTGCCGACTTTTACCGGCGCCCCCGGAATGCCTGCCGTCACAATTCCGGATTCGGTAAGGCCGATGAACGCAAGGAACAACCCGATCCCGGCCGCGAAACTGTGGCTGAGCGTCGGCGGTATCGCCTCGACCATCCACTGCCGAACGCGCCCGATGGTCAGTATTGTAAACATTACGCCTGCAAGGAACACCGCGCCCAGCGCTGTTTCCCACGGATAGCCGAGCGCGCGCACCACGGTAAATGCGATGAACGCGTTCTCACCCATGTATGGTGCAATCGCGAACGGCCGGTTCGCATAGAGTCCCATGATCAGTGTGCCGGTTGCGGCGGTAATCACGGTCGCGACCATCGACGGTCCTTCAGGAATTCCCGCGGCACGCATGATCGCGGGATTTACCGCGATGATGTACGACATCGTGATGAAGGTGGTCAGTCCAGCCAGCAGCTCACGCCGAATCGTGGTGCCGGATTTTTCCAACTCAAAGAATCTTTCGATGTGCGCCCGCATTTACGCGTGCCTTACGTGCCGATTGACAGGAGCGCCTGAATTATCATGCCGGGCTTGATTTGCACCAGACGCGGATGCAGCGTGTTTCATATATAGTTGCGCGCACAAAAATTTTCCGGCGGCGGAATTTGGACATGACCACAAAATCGATCGTTACGCTCGCGGTGGATGTCGGCGGGACCGGCATCAAAGCCGCCGCACTGGACGAAAGCGGCAAGATGATTACCGATCGCAACCGGATTCAAACCCCGGGAAATGCGATGCCCAAAAAGGTCGTTGCGATCATCGTGAAACTTGCAGCGGTGGCGGGAAAGTTCGATCGAGTTTCGGTTGGCTTTCCCGGGGTGATCAAGAATGGCGTCGTATACAGCGCGCCAAACCTTGGAAGCGGCTGGAATAATTTCAAGCTTGAAAACGCACTGCGGAAAAAACTCAAGAGTCCGGTGCGAGTTGCAAACGATGCCGATGTTCAGGGGCTCGGTTGCGCGTCCGGCCATGGCATTGAGTTGGTGATCACGCTTGGGACGGGCTTTGGGTCGGTCTTGTTTGTGAACGGTAGCCGGATTCATCTGGAGCTTGCGCATCATCCATTCCGCAAGGGGAAAACTTACGAAGACGAGCTCGGACACAGGGCTCTCAAGAAACACGGAAAGAAAAAATGGAATAAAAATTTAAGCGCCGCGATCTCCGAGCTGGCGCAGACTTTCAATTACGATCGGCTGTTTATCGGCGGCGGCAACACAAAATATATCAGCCTTGCGTTGCCGTCGAATGTCAAAGTTGTCAGCAACAATGATGGCCTCATCGGTGGAATCAAGCTGTGGCAGCAGCATTCAAAGGCACGCTAAAGCTATCGGTGTAATCCTGGAGGGGTGGCCGAGCGGTTGAAGGCACCGGTCTTGAAAACCGGCAGGGATGAAAGTCCCTCGTGGGTTCGAATCCCACCCCCTCCGTGTTGTGCAAGTTGAAAATAAAGCGAGCGGATGAAACTAAAACATCACATGATCGATAAATTTCCATCATGGCTCAAAGCGCATGAAAGCATTGGCGGCCAAGAGTTTTGCGTACCTGATGAAATTTCGGGAACGGGGCGTTGACAAGCGGTGCTCCTTCTGACAAAACATTACGGCGTTTCTTGGTTTGAATGGTGTGAGGGGTTTTGATTCGGAATTAGCGGAAGCGGTGGCGTGTGACGGTGCAAAAGCTGAAGGGTTCAGCCGGGGCCGTTGACAAGAGTCGTCGCATCTGGCAACTAGTACGCAGATTTTTCGGTTTGGTTTAGGAGGAGGTCCGGCAGTTCCATCACAAATTTTCTTTCGGAACACGGACGGTGCATTTGCAAATGGAGGGGACGAGAATGCGTGAATCTGGCAAGCATGCGTGGCGCTGGAGCCTTGGCGTCGCGCTAGGCGTAGCGTGTCTGCTGAGCGTGCCGTCCGTCGGCAACGCGGCGACGTTTACCCTCTGCGTAAACCGGTTCGGTCGAATTGACGTGGCCGATATCAATACGACCACATGCCCACCGTTGCTGCACCAAATTACTTGGGATTCAGCCGGTATCACCGGGCCTACTGGGCCGGTGGGTCCTCCGGGACCGACGGGGCCGCAGGGACCCCAAGGGCCGACGGGGCCGCAGGGAGCGCAGGGAACAGGCGGGCCGCAGGGACAGCCGGGGCCGGTTGGGGTCGCTGGGCCGACGGGGCCGCAAGGGCCTTTCGGGCCGCAGGGCGCTCCGGGCGCGGTTGGCCCGACAGGGCCGCAGGGCACCACCGGGCCGGTTGGCCTGATGGGCGCTGCGGGCCCAATTGGACCGACAGGCGACGCTGGCTCGACTGGTCCGGCGGGGCCGCAGGGTGCGCCTGGACCGCAGGGGCCTCCGGGACCGACGGGTCCGACAGGGCCTCCGGGACCGGTCGGATTGACCGGACCTGAGGGATTTCCCGGGCCGACTGGTGCGGTTGGGCCGACGGGGCCGACAGGGCCTACGGGACCGACTGGTGCAAGCGGCTTCAATGCGACGGTTCTTACTGGCGGTAACCTTGGCGACCTGAATGAAAACATCGGTGTACCACCGGGCGTGCAGATCGGCGGCGGCAACACTGTTTTCTTGGGGCCGGGCAACGGCGCCAACATCGGACCAGCCATTCTTGGTGGGGCCCTCTATGGTCAGTCGGTTGCTGTGAAAATGCCGGCCGGGACGTTGGGTCAATTGTTCGTTACAACTGAGGACGCTCCCGGGACCGGCGAGAACTATACGTTCGCGGTCTGTGTGAATCCGGCCGGAGTTCCTGGTCCAGGGCCGTGCGATGGCACTGGAAATCCCAGTGGAGGCGGACCTGCGCTGATTTGTGAGATTTCCGATACTAACCAATGCTGCAGCAGCAACGGTGGTAACAACGTATGCGCTGGGGCTGGACCGGGCTCAATTCAGATTCCTGTCCAAGATGGAGATACGGTGTCGATCGAAGTCGACTCTACACAGGGCTCGACCCTTACTGACCTGACTTGGTCGATGGTCTTTAGGCAGAGCTTTACGGGTACGACACCTCCATGAAGTGGCTAATAGCCGTGAGCACGCTCGGAGAGAACAGAATGATACGTGGGAGCAGTGATGCCGGAGTTACAGGGAGGGGACGAGCATGTCTGAGCCTCTAAAGCATGCGTGGCGTTGGCTCGCAGGGGCGAGTGCAGCCGCGATTCTTCTAACGATTGCGCCAGCTTCAGCGTCGGCGCAGGAGCCCGGGATCATTTCGATCTGCGTGGCGAGGAATGGCAGGATTGATCAGATCAGCCTAAACGGCCGAATCACCTGCCGGGATACGCCGGGGACGGGCCAGCAGACGCAGTTGACTTGGAATATCCCTGGTCCTGTGGGGCCTCAGGGGCCGATCGGGCCGACCGGTGCGGTTGGACCGACGGGTTCGCCCGGTCCGGTTGGGCCGCAGGGTGCGGTTGGGCCCAGCGGACCGCAGGGACCGCAGGGACCGCAGGGAATTGTAGGACCTCAAGGGCCTGCGGGTGCGACTGGCCCGACTGGACCTCAAGGACCGATTGGATTGGTCGGCCCGACTGGACCTCAGGGTCCTACTGGCGCCATCGGCGATACCGGCCCGCAAGGGCCTGCCGGGCAAACCGGAGATCCGGGTCCGGCGGGGGCAATTGGAGCGACTGGCGATGTCGGCCCGGTTGGCATACCTGGACCTGCGGGTCCGGCTGGTCCTGAAGGACCTCCGGGACCGACGGGTCCGACTGGTCCGACCGGATTTGCGGGACCGACTGGACCGACTGGGCCAGTCGGTGCGACTGGCACGCTCGGCGATCAGCTGAGTGTTCTGACCGGCGGCTCGCTGGGTGGCACGGTTGGTATCGGCTCTGGTATTAATTTGGTAGCTGGCGATCTTCTCTATTTGCCACCTGGTGGCGGTGCGGAGAACGCGACCGACGATTACGGTGCGGCGGAGACGCCGATGCCGGCGGGCACCATGTCCAATCTGACGGTGGACGTCAGTACGACTCCAGCGACGGGTGACTATGTGTTTACCGTGATGATCGATGGAGCCTGTGGCAACGAGACTTGCACCATCACGTCGCCTAATACGAGTTGCAACGATCCGACGAATACGGACGTTTTAGTTGATGGCGACCGCGTGTCGATCGAAGCGGATGCGGCCGGCACTGGATGCAACGCCGGAGTGGCGGCAACGTCGGACACCAATGTGTCCTGGTCGGGCCTATACCTGATTACAACGCCGTGATGACTGGAGAAGAAAGGACATTGGAGCACTATAGGGTGGGAATGTCGAACGCGCAGGAGGATATGGGGATGCCTCGATCAGTGAAAAACGGTTGGCTTTGGCTCGCAGCCTCCGCAGCCGCCGTGATGATGCTTGCCGGATCTCCGAGCCCCGCGGCGGCGCAGACTATTGCGATCTGCGTCAATCGCGCTGGCTTAATCTCCGGTATCAATACGAGTTGTAATGCTCGTGCGACCCATTTGAGCTGGAGTGCTGTTGGACCGCAGGGACCTTCCGGGGCTTCGGGACCGGCAGGACCGCAGGGTCCTGTGGGGCAGAATGGCGCTGCTGGCCCGGTGGGGCCTCAGGGTCCAGCCGGCTCAACGGGTCCGGTGGGTCCGCAGGGACCTCCGGGACCGGTGGGTGCAGCTGGCCCGACGGGATCTCAGGGTCCGGTGGGACCGCAGGGACCGCAAGGACCGACCGGATTGGTCGGGCCGACGGGACCCAAGGGTCCGCAGGGCGATCAAGGATTGGCTGGGACCCCTGGCGGACCTGGGCCGGTGGGGCCGACCGGGCCGACTGGGGCGCAAGGACCAATCGGTGGGCAGGGGCCTGCTAGCTTGGTCGTAGGACCGGAGGGACCGCAGGGCCCGACCGGCGATCAAGGCCCGATGGGTCCGACTGGGCCGACTGGTGCCGTCGGAGTGATCGGCACCACGGGACTGCCAACCTCAAACGTGATTCTTCTGACCGGCGGTACACTGGGTACGCTCCTCGGGCAGGCCTTCTCGACAGATATGTCACCGGGTAACCTGTTCGACGTGATGGGTCCTGGTAACGGTTCGGAGCATGGACAGAATACTCAGGCGCGGACATACACTCCGATTCCGGCGCTCAATGATGGTACCTTGTTCGACTTCCGGATTCAGGCCAGTCAGCCGCCGGGCTCGATCAATGCTAACCTGAGTTGCACGGCGCCCGGCGTTCCTGCGGTGTGCTGCACAGGATTGGGAACCGGGACTTGCCACGGCGAATACGATTTCTATGTAAAGGATATCGGTCCGGGCACGACCGGTAATATCCAGCTGTGCTCAATCGTCGATCCGAGTACATCCTGCGAGGATTTGTACGGAGTCAACGGTAGTTGCACCGGACCGGGAACTCCTGACCTGTGCTGCACGGGCGCGGGGACAGGTACGTGTACGGTCAATTTCCTTGATGTTACGGCGGGCGATGCAGTCGCAATCGTGGGCGTATCCAACCCTGGATTCAAGCCTTCGAATCCGATCGACGTCGGCTATTCGATCAACTTCCTGCACAAGTAGGAAATAATCTAGCTCGAAAGGACTGGCCGGTGTGTCGTGGGCACACCGGCCAGTTTCATTTTGGCCGGAATGCTTGAGGGCTGCCCGGTGGAGCGCTAGATTCGACCGCCGCTCCAAATCGCGCGACCCAGGATTGCTACATCCTGTCTCTCGGCCGTGAGCGCCGGGTATACGGGATTGTCGTTACACAGAAGCACCTTTCCATCCGGGCGCAGCTCGAGCCGCTTCAACGAGATTCCGCCGGCGTGTTTTAACAGGTAGATGCCTTCCTGTATAAACCGCGGCCGGCCCATGTCCACCAGGACTAGATCGCCACTTGCGATCGCGGGCGCCATGGCGTCGCCGGCGGCCTCTATCAAAATCAAATCGCGTGGCTCGACGCGAAGATAGCGTGCGGCCCAGTCCGTGCGGAACGCCAGATGATCGACGACCTGTTCGTTTCTCGACGAGGCACCGCGTTTTCCGCCCCGCTGGCGCAGTTGATTGCGCGGCATAAAGATGAAATTAGGGGGATGATGACCATCATCGGCTGCGCCGGGCTTCTGCGCTGGTTCCTCTCCAGTCGCAAGCCATTCAAGTGAGACGTTCGCCGCGCGTGCGAGCGCGATCAGGTTCGCGACGCTAGGCTGCCCGGTACCTTTTAGCCACTTGTAGATTGCGTTGTCGGAGAGACCGACGGCCCGAGCCATCTCGGCAACGGATCCGAATCGCTCCATAATTTGCGCCAGCCGCGCACGAAATTCCGCGTCACCCATAACAACTCTTGACTCTAGTCTACCATAGTGGAATAACAAGCTTAAGGGTATGACAACGCTTCCCCACCTCAAGTTTCCACAGGCCCGTTCGATTCGCCACAGCGATTCCTTCCGCAAGCGCCATGCCGCCGATTCCTCACCCTCCGCCACTCATGCTAACTCAATGTTACCGCTAGCTATGCTTAGCTTCGTGATGCCACTAGCGCTATACGCGTCGCGCTTCTTATCGCCAGTAATATGCCGTCCAGCATCGATTCAGTGCGGCACTTGCCCGCCAATTCTCACTCCGCGGAGCCATTATGGATACTGATCTCCAGACCGCCCGCCCCAATACCACCGCCAGCCGCATCACGCGATGCCTTTGGTGCCAACAACCGGTCGCCTACATCGAATCGTTGCGGCAGCATGGTTTCTGCCGCGCCTGCCTGCAGGACGATCCCGAAGTCGGCTGGCGGCTGGTTTACGATCGCGACCGCCAGATCGGTACGATTCCGGAGAATCTGCGCGCGGCTTATGCGCTATGAATCTAATCGCCGCGCATTCATACGGGCATGATTCCGGGCCATCGCCCGATCGGCGTCATTCGCTGTTTAGCGAAGTCCAGCGCGCAATCGGCGATCGCGCCAGCGGCCGATTGATCGCCGATTTCGGCGGTCGTCGGCTGTACATTCCCATTGCTCCGGCGCCTGAACACGTGGTGACCGGCTCGATCGGATTGACGGCCGCGCGAAACCTCGCGCGGCTGTTCGGCGGCGATCGCCTGGTTATTCCGGTCAGCAGCGGCGCGGGCGGCCGGAGAAGACAGATACTCTCGATGCGGGCACAGGGTGCGAGCGTCGCATCGATCGCGCGGAACCTGCGATGCACGGAACGGCACGTGTACAAGGTTTTGGCTGCTGCGCGGTATACATCAACGCCCGGACCGGCCGGCTCCGGATGATTGGTGGAATCCAAGGCTGAACCGGCCGCATCATATTCACAGGCATTCACGGCGGCGGTCATGCGCCTGCTGGCGGACGAGGGCGGTTACTGCGCCGATCCTGCCGATCCGGGCGGCGCCACGAACTTCGGCATCTCGTCGCGCCAATATCCAAATCTTGACGTCCGGGCGCTGACCCGCGAGCGGGCGATTGAAATCTACTGGCGCGATTTCTGGATGCGCCTGGGGCTGGAGCCGCTCCCGCCCGAAGTTGGCGCCAAGACGTTCAATCTTGCGGTGAATATCGGTCCCGCGCACGCAATCGTATGCCTGCAGCGGGCGTTGCGCGCGTGCGGCGGCGCAATCCTGGAGGACCATGCAATCGGTCCGGCCACGGTGACGGCCGCGCTGGCGGCGAACTCCGATGCGCTGCTCGCCGCTATGCGTTCCGAGGCGGCCGGATATTACCGCACGCTGGCCGCGCTCGACCGCGGACGCCATCGCTATCTCGAAGGATGGCTCAAGCGAGCCTACGAATGACCGCGGAAATTCCCACGGAGGTTTCAAAAGTGAGTTCGCGCGCATTTTACAAGAGCAGGACATTTTGGGCCGGCGTGATGTCGATAGTGACGGGCATATCGATCATCGCGCAGACCGGAAAGATCGGCGCCGATGCGATCGCCGCGATTTTGGCGGGCATCGGAGCAATTGCCGGCCGCGCGGGCGCCTCGGCGCCGCTGGGATGGAGCGACAAGCCGGCGAGCGAGAGCTGGGATCCGCTGAAAGGACAATGAAAAGAGTAACCGAAGTATCCATTGGTTTCGCGGAGATAATCTTCCCGAAGGCCGGAAAATCGCATGGTGCGCCGATCCTGAGATCGGCGATCGTCTGCATAATTTGCGGGTTCGCTCAGGCTTGTTCATTCAGCCTGTTTGGCGCTCCCGTGGCGATGCCGCCGCTCGATGCGCCGCCTGCGCTGCCGGAGGCTGCCGCCGCTCCATGCCCGGCCAACTCGGGCTATTCGCTGTGCTTCGATGCGCCGGCGGCCGATGCGCTTAAGCGGCGCATCGTGCTCCTCAAGAACGACAACGACCGATGCCGGGCCGCATACGGGAAGGCGGCACGATGAAAAATCAGGTCGTAATCTGCGGATGTCTCGTACTTTCCATTGCATACGGATGCTCCGTGCCAAGCCCGTTTAATCCGGGAGTGCGGATTTCGTCCGCGCAGCTCGATCCGCCGCGCGGATGGTGTTCGGCCGCATGGTTCGGCTCGGGCCGTCCATGGAACCAGCAGATCGTGCTCTGGGTGTGCAAGGACGATTTCGGCAACGTGATTTACGAATCGCCCGGAATGAGCGAGTCGGCGGCCGCCAGCGCCGCGAGCGCCGCGATCGACACGGCGGGAACGCTGCTGCCGCCACTACCGTGAAAAACGAAACCCAACCAAAGCGTCTCCCTTCTCCATTTGTCGAGAGGGAGCGGGGATGAAGCCGAACTGAAGGAGACACACGATGGGAATGATTTCGACAATCGAGCATCTTGCAAGCGCGGGCATCAAAGATGTCGACGCGGCTTGGGATGCAATCGAAACGCCGCTTGCGGCCGATGCGCTCGCGGCCTGGACGATGGTGCGGATGCCGCTGCAGAACGCGCTTGGCCAATTCGCGACCGACGCCTACAACTCCGCCAAGCAGGTCATTTCCGATGCGGTAAACAAGGCGATTGCGGCGCTCGGCGCGGGCGCGTCGCTCGGCAGCATCATCGATACCGCCGTCAAAACCGTCGAGAACGAGGCGCCCGCCGCGGCGAAGTCGCTTGGCCCCGTGGCGCTCCGGTTGGTGACGGCCACGATGGCCGGCGTCGCCGCATCGGCGCTGGGCTGAAGCATAACGCTATGAATTGGAGCTTGGTTGCGGCATGGGCGGGAATCGTTGCTGGCATCGTGGCGGCAAATGCCGCCACGATGCGCTGGCTGTTGGATCGCCGTGACGAACGGCGCAGTCGCGACGAAGGCCGAATCGAGCAGATCGAACGAAGCCTTTATGAATTCAAGGCCAGCCTGCCGCTGGAGTACGTGCGGCGCGAGGACTGGATCCGGTTCATCGCCACCATCGACGCCAAGCTCGACACCATGCGCGATGAATTCCGCGAAGAGTTGGGCGGTGTGAAAGAGAGGTTATATGTCGGACGGGATTGACCTGGAACAAAAGCGCCGCGAAGAGGCGCGCTGGCGGATTCTGCGCGTGGTCGATGCGGGCCGCCCGATAGCGGTGTCCGAACAAATTGTCTGGCGCGTTCTCACCGACATCAAGCTTGCGCTCTCGCTGAGCGCCCTGCGCCGCGAGATAGCCTACCTGCGCGGCCACGGGCTTGTTGAAGTTGACGGTGAGGATGGCGAGACCTGGTTTCTCCGGCTGACCGCCACCGGCGTCGACGTGGTCGAATACAATCAGCCCGCGCCGGCGGGCGTCGCGCGGCCGCGCAAATTTTCGTGACGACGGACAATCCCATGGCATCCAAACGCAGGCCCAGCCTGGTGGCGTCATTCGGGAAAATCCACCGGATGCCGCCGGCGCTGAAGGAAGAATTCGATCGCCGATTGCGCGAGGGCGGATTTGCCGGCCATCAGGAGCTGGCGGATTGGCTCAGTCAACAAGGGATCGCCGTATCCAAGCAGGCGATCCATGCATATGGGCGGAAATTCGAAGAGCAGTTGGCGGCCATCCGGCTTGCGACCGAGCAGGCACGGGAGGTGTGCGCCCAATTCGAAGGCGATGAAAAGAGCATGCAGGAGGCGCTTTTGCGCCTGGTGCAGACGCAACTGTTTCAGGTGCTGATCGCCGCAAACGAGCGATTGCCGGCCGGGGCCAAGACGGGCCCGGCGGGGTCGCTGAATCTGTCGGCAGTCGCGCGCAGTGTCGCAGGACTGGTGCGTGCGGAGGCGGAGCATCGCAAATGGACCGAACATGCGCGCGAGAAGATCGCGGCCGCCGGAAAAAAGATCGATGAGGCGCGCGAGCATGGCTTGAGCGAGCGGGGCGCCGATGAAATCCGCCGCGTCCTGATGGAGATCGAGCCGTGACGAGCGGAAACTCACGCCCAGCCTCTCTCTGTTCAAGAGAGGGGAACCAGACAGCGGAGAGGGCCGTGCGTCCCCCCTCGCCTGAAGGAAGAGGGCGACCGGGGGTGAGATCGTGAGCGATCGGCTTTCCATTCTCCTTCCATATCAGCGCCGGTGGCTTGCCGATCGCGCGCAGGTGAAGGTGTGCGAAAAATCGCGCCGGATCGGAATTACGTGGACGGAGGCCGCCGATCGCGCGCTGTCGGCCGCAACCGCGGGCAACGCCGGAATGGACGGCTGGTACATCGGCTACAACAAGGACATGGCGCAGGAATTCATCGAGACGGCGGCGCGATGGGCGCGCCGGTTCGATCGGGCGGCGCGCGCGATCGAGGAGATTGCCGTCGCCGATGAGCACGCCGCGATACTCGCCTATCGCATCCGGTTTGCGTCCGGGCACAAAATCGTTGCGCTTTCATCGCGTCCGTCCAACCTGCGCGGCAAGGATGGATGCGCCGTCATCGACGAGGCCGCCTTTCACGACGATCTCCCCGGCCTGCTGAAGGCCGCGCTTGCATTCACGATGTGGGGCGGCTTGGTGCGGATAATTTCGACGCACAACGGCGCGGATAATCCGTTTAACGAGCTGGTGAATGACATCCGCGCCGGCCGCCGCCCCTATTCGCTGCATCGAACGACCTTCGACGATGCGCTCGCCGACGGCCTGTTCAAAAAGATCTGCGCACGGCGCGGAATCGAATGGAGTGCGGAGGGGGAACGCGCGTGGCGCAAGGAAATCATCGATTATTACGGCGACAACACGGATGAAGAGTTGTTTTGCGTTCCGCGCGCGGCCGCAAGCGCATTTTTGTCCTCCGTGATGATCGAAGCGCGAATGCGCGCTGAAATTCCGGTGATTCGATGGGAACCCGATGCCGGGTTTGCCGCCCGTCCCGAACCTGTCCGGCGCGCGGAAACCCATGACTGGTGCGAGGATCGCCTTGCGCCGGTGCTGGCGGCGCTCGATCCCGCGCTGATGACCTGCTTTGGGGAGGATTTCGGCCGGTCCAGCGACCTGACAGTGATTTGGCCGCTCCAGATCGCATCCGATTTGATCCGGCGCACGCCGTTTGTCGTCGAGCTGCGTAATGTGCCGTTCAGGAACCAGGAACAGATATTGTTTTATATCGGCGATCGGATGCCGAATCTGATCGCAGGCGCGATGGATGCGCGCGGCAACGGCCAATATCTGGCCGAGACGGCGGCGAACCGATACGGCTCGCGGATCGCCCAGGTGATGATTTCGGAAGCGTGGTATCGCGACAACATGCCGCGCTACAAGGCCGCATTCGAGGACGCGACTATAGAGATTCCGCGCGACGCGGACATCCTCGCCGATCATCGTGCGCTATCCGTCGAGCGCGGAATCGCAAAGATTTCGGAGCGGCGAACCGGGAGCGACGGCGGCCGGCGGCATGGCGACAGCGCGATTGCGGCGGCGCTGGCTTATTTCGCGTCCCGGGCCGAGCCGGGCGAGATCGCATATCGAAGCGCGGAAGCTTCGCGCGTGAATGACATTTGGAGCGCCCGGCGCGATCCATGGCAGGCGCCTGATGAAGAGCCGCCGATCAATGCGCGCTCGCGCGGATTTTAACGATAGCGGAGGTTTTAGGATGACACTCTACGATGCATACGGGCGCGAAGTTGATACCGGCCTCCTTACCGCCGAGCAGGCGGCGCCAACGATGGCGGGAGTGCGGAATATATTTTCGGTGATGCATCCGTCGGCGGGGCTTACGCCGGTCCGGCTCGCACAGATTTTGCGCGAGGCCGAATTCGGCGATCCGTTTCTGTACCTCGAATTGGCGGAGGAGATGGAGGAAAAAGACCTCCACTATCTGGCCGTGCTGCGTACGCGCAAGGAGACTTGTGCGCAATTGGATATCGTTGTGCGCCCGGCTTCGGGCGCGGAGGAAGACCATCGCGCCGCGGACCTCGTGCGCGAGATGATCGTGGGCGGGCCGATTCAACTCGAAAGTGCGCTGTTCGACATCCTGGATGCGATCGGGAAAGGCTATTCGGCGTCGGAAATCATTTGGGATACGCAGGGGCGCGAATGGATCCCCGCGCGACTCAAGTGGCGGGATCCGCGCTGGTTCATGTTCGACTGGATTGCCGGCGAGGAGATGCTGGTGCGGACGCTGAAAGGGGAGGGCGATATAATCCCGGTTGAGAACGAACCCCAAGCGGCCGGGCGGCATTTTGAGGGCGGCGGACTGATGCCGATGGCGCGCGCGGGTATCGGTATCCAACCGCTGACGGCGCCGCTTGCGCCCTTCAAGTTCATCACGCATTTCTCCCAAGCCAAGGCCGGATTGCCGATTCGCGGCGGCCTGGCGCGCGCGGCGGGCTGGGCATACTTGTTCAAAAATTATGTGCTCAAGGACTGGGTGACGTTTACCGAAGTTTTTGGACAGCCGCTTCGGCTGGGCAAATACAAGCCGGGATCGACCGAGCAGGACAAGCAGGCGCTTTTGCGTGCGGTTTCCAGTATCGGCACGGACGCCGCGGCAATCGTCCCCGAGTCGATGGCGATTGAGTTCATCGAGGCGCGCGGCAGCGCCAGTGCCGAAATGTATCGCGGGTTCTGCGAGTATCTGGACGCGCAGGTAAGCAAGGCGGTGCTCGGCCAGACATTGACGACCGAGATGCCGTCGTCAGGGGGCGGATCGCGCGCGGCGGCGGAAGTGCACGATACGGTAAGGCGAGACATTTTAAGCGCCGATGCGCGCCGGCTCGGCGCGACGCTCACGCGCGACCTGGTCCGGCCGATCATCGACTTGAATCTAGGGCCGCGGCGGCAATACCCGCAAATTCAGTTGAGCCTGCCCGACGATCGCGACGAAAAGGCGTTTGCGGAGATAATTGCGATGCTGGCGGACCGGGGGCTTCGGGTCGGGCAGAAGGCGATCCTCGATCGCCTCGGTTTGCCGCAGGCGCAACCCGGCGAGGCGATACTCACACCGGCACGCGCGCAAGCGCAGGCATCAGGTTAGTATCAAGTGAGTAATCTCACTTGGAAATATAAGTATCCAATGAAAGCTGATGCGCGAGTCGGGCGGCGTCACCACACGATGGCGGGGCCGATGAGTCCCATCCCGTAGGGATTGAACTCCTCCATCTGCATCGCCATCTCTTCCTGCTGGCGCGCTTCGAGCTGCTCCTCGGCAACCTCGCCTTCCTGCTGCGTGAGCTGCTGGTTGATGCTCATCTGCTCGTAAGTCTGGTAGGCCTGCTCGGAGCCGACGTACAGGCATTTGCAGTAGTACGGATCGGCCATCCAGTAGTGAAGCTTGCCGGTTCTGCCGACATAATACTGAACGTTAAGCGGCAGCGTGGTCGATAGCTCCTGCTGCTTTTTCGGGGTGTCCGCCGGGAGCATCGTGAAACCCGCCGCCGTGAGCATCGGTTCCATCTGCTCGGCCTTCTCCTGCGGAGTTGGGGGTGGATTGATCGTGCTGCATCCGGCGATTGCGGATACGATTACGAGAGCGATCACAAAGCGAAAATATTGCCGAATCATAGCGACGAAGGACTCTAGCAGGAGCGCATAGGCCAATGAAAGCGGCAAGATTGGCCCGCTGCGAATATTTTGCTTGTCTCGACAGTCTAACGTGCGATAGTTATGAAAATGGCCCGCCTGACATTATGTCCTCGCGGGCCGGCGGGGAGAGCAGCTTTCGCGCGCGCAATTTGTTGTGCCGCTGGCGCAATAGCCGGCGATACCCCATAGGAGGAATCAGGATCGTATGACCGCATTAAGTGGCCATAGCAGCAGTGCATTGAAGCGAATCGCATTGGCGGCAGCATTCATTGGCGCCATCGTGATTGTCACCGCGATCGCCGGCAGGACGCCGGCCCGCGACAACACCGTTGCGCCCGCGAATTCACCGATCGCAAAAGCGGATGCCGCCAAGGCAATCGCCGGGATGCCGCTGTACTTCGAGCGCAACGCCGGCCAGACCGCCGCAAGCGTAAAATTCCTCTCCCGCGCGCCGCGATATTCGTTGTTTCTCACCGACGACGCCTCCGCGGTATTCGCGATGGTCGCGGGCTCGACCGGCAAGAGCCGTATTCCCGCAGGCTTCCTCTCCAAGCAGACTGACGAAGGAAAACTGACCGAATCGGTTTTGCGCATCCGGATGATTGGCGCGAATCAGCATCCGCAGGCCGAGGCGATGGAGCCGCTTCAGGGGCGCGTCAATTACCTGATCGGGTCGGATTCGAAGAAGTGGCACACCGATATTCCCACTTATGGCCGTGTCCGCTACCACGACGTGTATCCAGGAGTCGATCTGGTTTACTATGGCACGCCCGATTCGCTTGAGTATGACATCGTGGCGGCGGCCGGCGCCGATACCTCCAAGATCAAGTTTGCAATCGAAGGACACGCCGACAGCGTCCTCGATAGCGACGGCAATTTGCGGATTGCCGCGGCTTCGGGCGAAATAACGATGCGCAAGCCGCGCGTCTATCAGACGGCGGCCGACGGCAGTCAGATACCGGTTGAGGGCTCATTTACTCTCGCGAAGGACGGCACGGTCGAGGGTGGAATTCCCCGCCGCGACGCGTCGATTCAACTCGCCAGTTACGATCATTCCCGCGCGATCGTGATCGATCCGGTGGTCGCGACGATTCCGTACTCGACCTACTACGGCGGCTCGGCGTCGAGCACCGGCCCGGTCAACCTGGAGCAGTTCTCCGGGATTCTATCCGGCAACCCCCTGACGGTTGCTGACGTGGGGCTGGACGTCGCGCTTGACCCGAACGGCAAAGCCTATATCACGGGCGTCGCATACTCGAACGATCTGATCGTTCCGAATGCGTTTCAGAGCTTTCTGCAGGGCGCCAATGCTCCTCCCAGCCAGAACCCGAACTCGTTCGTTGCCAAATTCGACACGACTCAGAGCAATGCCGCTTCGCTAATCTATGCGACTTACCTCGGCGGCAGCGGCGACACCGCGCCGGCCGACATCGGCCATGGTAACGGCGACCTGGCCTTTGGAATCGCGGCCGATTCCTCAGGACAGGCGTATGTCGTCGGCCAGACGTATTCGACCGACTTTCCCGGAACGAACCTGTGCGGCGCATTCGGACAGAGTTTCGACGGAAAGAACAGCTTTACCAACAATGGCTTCGTCTCTAAAATCAATTCGTCCGGCAACAATCTCGTTTATTCCTGCTACATCGACGGCACCAATAACGCGACCGAGGCGCGCGTCGCTCTGTTTCCGATCGGATGCGGTGGGACCAGTTGCAAGGCTTACGTGGCCGGAACCACGCAGAGCGACGGCAGCACCGGGTTTCCCGTTACCGGCAATGCGTTCCAATCGACCCTGCTCGGCACCAACGGCAAGAGCAACGCGACATTCCTGATCGTCCATGAGGACGGCCAGTCGCTCGACTATGCGACCCTGTACGGCGGATCGGGCAACGGCACCAACGCCGATTCGGGCCTCGGCGTTACGGTCAGCGGAGCTGGGGTTGGGTACATAGCGGGCGCGACCTACTCGAACAATTTGGCGTTGGTGACTCCGGCGGTGAGCACGTACAACGGCTCCGCGCACCAGACCAGCGACGTTTTCGTTGCCGGCTTCGATCCGAGCAAGACGGGGGCCGCGTCGCTCATTTATGGCACCTATCTGGGGGGCAGCGGCGCGGTGATTACCAGTCCCATCGCGTTCGCGCTCGGCGACTTGGGCACCGCGATCAAATATGACAACGGCAAGCTCTGGGTGACGGGAATCACCGCCTCTACCGACTTCCAAATCCCAAGTCCGGGCCAGGCGTTCCAGTCCACAAACGTGGCCGCTACCGCTCAGGGGCCGATTGCGTCGGCGGCCTTCGTCGCGAAGCTGGATCCTTCGCAGCCGACGGGAGTGGGCCAAATTGTTTATTCGACTTACCTTAGCGGCAGTGGTTGCGGCATTTCCGTCCTTGGTTCGCACGATGGCGGAATCGGAGATCTAGGCGTCGATCTGGACATCGACCATACAGGCGGCCATCCGGGAGTGGTGTACCTGACCGGCGCGACCACCACCTCGAACACGAACATCTCCTCCGGTCTTGTCACTGCTTGCGACACCCACGCAACGCTGGTTCCGTTCCCGACCAGCGCGAATGCGTGCAAGACTACCAACACCAGTACCGGAGTCAGCGTTGCCAGCAGCACCAACATCCCCGTAACCGCGTTTGCGACGGAACTTGATACGACGCAAACCCCTGCTAATCAGATTGTATTTTCGACGCTTCTGGGGGGCAGCGGCGCGGCGGATATCGGCGGCGGAGTCGCGTTCAACAGCTCCAATTCGCATATCTTCGTGGCGGGACTTAGCTACTCGAAGGACTTTACGACCACCTCCAACGCGTTTCAGTTCAAGAACAACACCAAGGCGAAGAACAGTACCAACGCCTTTCTGACCGAGTTCAACCCGGCGGGAAACACCTGTCCGACGTCGTTTGCAACTCCGACCGCGACGATCAGTCCCAGCCGGACAGGAACCCCAACGCGGACGGCAACACCGACTGCTGGCGTACCGACCTTGACCCCGACGATTACGCGCACGCCGACTACCACCCCGACAATTACGCCTACGGGAGTCGTTACTCCGACGATTACGAACACTCCAACCCCGACGGTTACGGCGACGCGCACTCCAACTCCCACGGTCACGACAACGTTGTCGCCGACGCCCACGGTGGCCGTAACCACCACCCTGACGCCGACCCCGACGCTGACCACAACTCGAACCCTGACGGCGACGCCCACGGTCACGACCACCGTCACGCCGACGGTTACTCCGACCTCAACGCCGACCACCGTCGCCTCTGTGCCCTCGAAGCTCGCCGCCGGCAGCGCTGCCCTTGGCGATACGGTCATCAAGAGCCTGAAGGTGACGAACAAGGGAAGCGCTCCGCTGTTCGTGACGGGATCCAGCTCGTCGAACCCGGCGATGGTTTCAGCAAACGTCTCCGCCTGCAATCCGTCGGGCGGGGTGCTGCCTAAGAAAAGCTGCTCGGTTATGGTCAGCTTCACGCCGCAGGTGATCGGCTCGAACAGTGCGACGCTGACGCTCTTCGACAATGCCGGAACCGGCAGCCAGAACGTGTCGGTCTCCGGGCAGGGCAAGCCCGCGGTGTCGGTGTCGCCGGCGTCGGTGAATTTTGGGACGGTCGATCCATCCAAGCCCAAGAGCAAGACGATAAAAGTGAAGAATCTCCATTCGACCGCGACAATCTCGCTGGGCGCCGGCTTTTCCGGGCCCAATCCCGGCGGCGACTTCACGCAGAGCGGCGGCTCGTGCGGATCTTCATTGCCTGCGAAGGGAAGCTGCACCTATGTTTTGACGTTCACGCCGACGGCTGGCTCGGGCATGACCGAGAGCGCAACGTTTTTTATCGGCGCCAATCCCGACCTGCAAAGCCCGCACAATATCGGCTTGACGGGCAAGGAAAAGTAAGCCGCGCAAAGTTGCAGGAACAAACGGCGGTGGGCACAATGCCCGCCGCCGTTCTTTTTTGATCCACCTCTCTATCTATGGAGCGGGGCGGGCGTGAGGTTACACTGCCACACGGCGGCTCGCCCGCACCGCCAGCGCATAGCGGCCACTACGCCGTGACAGCCGCACCGGCGTTCCG